>Ga0208898_1002407_pt1 | contig 11501 bp, 10 predicted proteins | sample VirMetDEL_Mar_4_FD_184513 | JGI IMG/M metagenome (GOLD analysis project Ga0208898, IMG submission 184513) | Aqueous microbial communities from the Delaware River and Bay under freshwater to marine salinity gradient to study organic matter... | ecosystem: Environmental > Aquatic > Marine >...
TTACTACTTCTGCTGACATTTTTAACTACGTACTCACAGGAAGCCAAAACCGTGTCAAGGCGCTCAATGTTATTAACGATACCTCTAATGTTTTTATGGAGTACCGTCCAGCTACATGGTTTGATGATAACTACCTCAACCAAGACCCCGTTAGCGGCTCGCCTCAGTATTACACGTACAACGGAGTTAACGGCAACGGAGATACTCAAATAGACGTATACCCTAAGCCTGACGGTGTTTATGCCATTCGTTTTAACTGCGTATTTAGAAACCCTGAACTAAGTGCTGATGTAGATGAGTTGGTTATTCCTTCTGCTCCGGTTATTCATTTGGCTATTGCTTTGCTAGCGCGTGAGCGCGGTGAGACTGGAGGAACATCAGCACCAGAATACTTTGCTATAGCTGATAACTATTTATCTGACGCTATTGCTCTTGATGCCCAAAAGCATCCAGATGAAACCATTTGGTATGCTCCATAAGGAACAATAATGGCCCAGCCTTTACAGAGTATTAACTTAGTAGCTCCAGCGTTTAAGGGAATCAATGATGAAGACTCCCCGTTAGCGCAGGATCCTTCGTTTGCTGAAGTTGCAGACAATGCAATTATTGACAAGCGTGGTCGTCTTGGTGCGCGACAAGGCATCAACCTAATTACTTCAGACAAGACTGAATTAGGGTCTGATCGTATTCATAAGATCCATTACTTCTACGATCAAGACGGTAACGAAAAATTATTTAGTACAGGTAACAACAAGATCCTATCTGGTACAGCTACGCTTGTAGACGAGACTCCTGCTTCCTATACAATTACGGCTAACAACTGGAAGATGGTTAACTTCAATGACCACTGTTATTTCTTCCAACGTGGTTACGAACCGCTTGTATATAGCAATGCTTTAGGCGCAGTTACTAAAATGTCGGCTGTATCTGGTGCGTCTGTTAGTGCAAACCAGTATTGCCACGAAGCACTGGCAGCATTTGGTCGCTTGTGGTGTGTAGGTACTGCAACCAACAAAACTACTATTTACTGGTCTGATTTGTTAGTAGGGCATAACTGGACTGGTGGCTCTAGCGGATCTATCGACATATCTAAAGCATGGCCTGACGGTGCAGATGAAGTACGAGCATTAGCAGCCCACAACAACTCATTAATTATTTTTGGTGAGCATAGCATTGTTGTTTATGGAGGCGCTAACTCTCCTGCTACTATGGCCATTACAGATACCGTAGCGGGTCTTGGATGCATTTGCAGAAACTCTGTGCAGCACATCGGCACTGACGTATTGTTTTTGTCTCACGGTGGGTTACGCAGCGTGGGACGAGCAGTACAAGAAAAGTCTTTGCCTCTGACAGACTTAAGTAGAAACATTAAAAGCCAGCTAACAGACTTGATTGCAAACAGGACTGACCCTACTGACTCTGTGTACAGTCCAGAAAACGCTTTTTACCTAGTTACTTTTCCTGCTGAAAACACAACACTTTGTTTTGATTTGCGAGGTAAGTTAGAGAATGGGTCTTATCGTGTTACTCGCTGGCCTTCTAGTAAGTTTGAGGCATGGCATAGAAAGGACGATGGAACTCTTTATATAGGAACAGTCAACGGTATTGGTACTTACTTTGGTTATCAAGACGAAGGTGAGTCGTACCGCTTTAAGTACGTTAGTCCCGGATTAACATTTGGTGATCCGTCTAAGACAAAGTTTTTAAAGAAGCTAAGACCTACGATTGTTGGCGGTGGCACAGAAACAATCTTTTTGAAGTGGGCTTATGACTTAGACGATGTATTTAAGTCTGCTTCGTTTACGTTAGGTGCTGATACAAGTTCTATTGCTTTCTTTAATCAAACGTCAGAGTACAACATAGCTGAGTTTTCAGGCGGAACATCTATAACGCGCAAGTCTATTAACACAACTAGCGGCGGCTCAATTATTACTGTTGGTGTAGAAGCGGATATAAACGGATCAGAAGTTTCAGTTCAGGAAATTAACGTACTAGCCCTTATGGGCAAAACATTATAGGTAAATAGTTATGGCGTGGTATGACCCATTTGTAAAAGCTATAGGAAACATAGGGCAATCTGCTGTTGATAATGCAGGTTCTGTTGCTCTTGGGGGGCTTGGTTTATTAGCCGCTGAAAAAGCATACAGCCGATTAGGCGATGTTGGCGAGCAGGCTATCGGCGGGGTGATGATTAGAGACCCCGAAACCGGCGAGATGGTTAGAGTTCCGGGCGCTTATGAATTAGCGCAGATGGGACTTGAGCAAACTGCATTCAAACCTTTTACGCTAACTAGCGCAACAGGTAGTCAATTTGGTGTAACGTCTACCGAAGACGGCGGTCTTGCTGCAGGATTTGGACTGTCTCAAGATGAAGCTGCACTGCAAAATATGTTTATGCAGCAGGCAATGGAAGCCGGTCAAGGGCCAATATATGGTCAAATGATGGGCCGACAAGCCGGGCGACAAGCGTACGGTTTGGGCCAGCAATTCATGGATCAAGCTGGAGCAGGTACAGCAGATAGAGAGGCTGATGTATATAGCCGTATTAGAGCTATGCAGTCTCCAGAAGAGGAGCGGCAGCGTCTGGCTCTTGAAGAAAGACTGGCTGGCCAAGGGCGTTTGGGTGTAAGTACGGCAATGTATGGCGGAACACCAGAGCAATTGGCTATGGCTAAAGCTCAGGAAGAGGCTAGAAATCAAGCCGCTGTGTCTGCAATACAGCAGGCTCAAGCAGAACAAATGCAACAGGGACAGCTTGCTCAAGCGTTTACAGGGTTGGGGTCTCAGGCAGCAGCCCAGGATTTGGCTCTCAGGGGCGGTCAGCAGTCACTAGCGCTTCAGGCTCTTGGTGGTGCTTATATGCCGCAGGCTCAGTTGCTTAACGTACAGCAGGCTGCTCAACTATATCCGCAACTACAGCAGCGTGGGCAGCTTTATGGTGCTGGCTTGTTTGGTGAAGCAACAGCTACTGGCCTTCAGGCGTTGCTTGGATCATCATTGGGTCAGGCTAACCTAATGGGTACTATTGGCAGCGGATTGCTGTCTGGCGCATTCAGACGCTAAGGAGATTATTGTGGCTAAATTTGCACCATCGTTTATTGATAGCCTTATTAACCCATCATACCTTCCGGGTATGTTTACTGCTGCTCAGGCAGTGGGGGCTGCGCCCGGCGAAATGCGTAGGAAGAAACTTCTTGATGAAGAAATGAAAATTTTTAATCAAGGTGTTGCTGCAACCAGACAAGATGTTGCTGATCCTTCTGCGCTTTCTATGAGAATACGACAGCTTACAGAGTTATTGCCTCAAGCGTCTAGAGAGGATGCTTTACGTATCCAGAAGAACATTAACACACTATCTAACCTTTATGACACAACCAAGCAAACGGCTGACGCTAATAAAATAAGTTCTATTATCTCTGCTGAGAATGCTTTAACAAAGCTGTCTCAAGAGTCTGGGTTTGAAGAGACAGATCAGTTTGCAGGGCCGTTGTCAGATGAGCAATACAATAGACGTACTGCTCGTGATGCTTTGGAAAAACGGGTTGCAGAATTAAAGTCGGATCCTAAAGTGGCATTGCAAGTTGAAAATGTTAAGCTGCAAAAAGAATATGATTCGCTAAAGAAAATGATTGATTTGAACACATTAAAAGGGCAGGCCGCTTCTATTGAGCTTGCAAAACATAAAATTGGATCGGCAGAATTTGAAGCAAAAGCAAAGGCTTACAGGGATGCAGGCTTTGGAATTGCAGTAGATGCTGAAATGTCGCGCCAAGCACAGGCTTTAGAAACTCAAGAAACGATAAGTGATTTATTGCAAAGCACAGCAGATATAACAAAAGAGCAAAGAAACAGGCTAGAACAAATGGGGATGCCTGTTACAAAAAAGAATAGAAATAGAATGCTTGCCGAAGATGAGCGAGTAAAATTTGAAATGGCTTATAGAGATTACAGCCCTCTTCAGGGACAGGCCGTTGTCGAAACCATTAATTTCTTTTTAGAAAAACTTTCTAAAGAAGATGATAGATGGAATATTTTTAAAGACGATATTGGCGATGTTGCTCAAAGCCTTGAGGAAGAAGATATAAAACAGCTTTCCGCAGTCCTGCAAGACCGAACAGCAGTGGAAATACAAACGGCTGTCATGGATTTGTTAATAAGCAAAAACCCAGAAGCATGGAAAAACACTCAAGAGTATAGAGAAGAAGATGCGGCAGAAGCTGCATTGCAAAAGTCTCTTCAAGACAAAAAGAATGCAGCAGTCCTTGCTGAGCTTAAAAAATTAAATCTTGAAGAAGGAACCAAAAAATATGAAATTCAAAAATTAATTCTTAGTGATGCATATGACAAAGAGCTTGAGAAACAACGTGGCCTTGCAGCTTTAAAGCAAGTTAATTTTGAAACAGTAAATTAATTGCGGTGGAATTTAATATGGCTGCAAACACACAAGATAATCTGCAAGAAAACAAAACTTTTACTGGATTTTCTAAAGACGTTCTTGAGGATATAAAAAAAACAGCGCAAGAATCCATCCCTGAAATTATAGAAAAAGAAGCAAAAGAAAATCTATCTGGGTTTGTCTTTTCTAAAGAGACTTTAGATTCGATTGCGGAGATTGCCAAAGATGATGTTGCTGCAAGCACAGAAAGGGCAAATTTTCTTGCTAAAGAATTTGCACAAGGTTTAAGTTTTGGCGCAATAGATGAGTTAATGGCTCTTGCTTCTGATGAGCCATATGATTTTGCAAGAGCTAGGCAACAGTTTGAAAGAGAAGAGTTTGTTAAAAAGAATCCTTCTATTGCTGATCTTGCTGGGCCGGTTGAATTTTTAGGCTCTATTCCTACTGGCCTTGGTTTGTCTGGCGCATTAGCTAGGGCCGGGGTTAAGTCACTTGCTAAACAAGGAGCTATTGAAGGTGCTTCCTATGGCGCTTTTAGCGGAGATAGCTTTGAAGATCGGATTAACACAGCGGCAATAGGCGGTCTTGGTGGGCTAGCTCTTGGCAAAGTTATGGACGTAGCTATTTCTCCTTTATCTGCTGGCGGGTTAAAAACAAAAACAGATGATCTTGCAGATGACGCATTTGAAATAGAGCCTGTAGTTCGCAACAGAGATAACGATGCAGTGCTAGCAAAAGAAATCTACGAGGAAGTGGATGATCCTTTGTATGCAAAACAACCTTTGTCAGAGGCCAAAACATTTGGTGAGTTTTATGACGGGGTTAAAAACGCTACTAAAAACTTTTACTACAATAAAATAACGGGCATTGATACTGACCTTGCTAGAAACGTATCAAAAAAAGTGGGCGCATTAATTGCTCGGATTGATATAGCTGCTCTGAGAATAATAGATAAAGACCTTGATGTTTTGTCAAAAGAGTTAGTGCCTGTCTTGCAGATTATTAATGACAGCACTCATGCTAAGGGTGTGCTTCTTGATTACGCCAAAGGATCTCTTGGCAAAACAAGAGAAGAGTCTCTTGTTAAATTGCACAAAGAACTTTCCCAAGAACTTAATTCTGAACACATGGGATCTCTTTTTAGATACCTTGATTACAGTTTCAAGAAAAATTTTGATTTAAATTCTAAAGTGTTTGGATTTAACTCTGACTTAGATAAAACCTATCTGCATACTCGGCTTACTTCTAATTTGCGGAAAAAAATGAGAGAAGAAAAAGGAATAACCGATGAGCAACTTGATGAATTATTTGAAGACCCTGCTTTTAAGCTCCGTAGTCGCGGTAATTATCTTAACCCTAGGGATCCTAGTCGCCCTAACCCTCTTAATTACGACAATCCAATCGTGTCTGACATGCAGCGAATCTTCAAGATGGAGCGACTCAATCAAATCCAAAGAGTTTTTGGCGTAAAAATTGGAACTGATGAAGCTAGGGCGATTAGCCCATCAGCTTTTATGGATGCATTTGCTGAAACTCTTGTAAACAAAGGGATTAGTCCTGAAGGCGCTGCATATGCTAGACGCAGAGTTAACGAGTTAATTCTTGGTCAAGACAAAACACCACACCCTGTTATACAAGCTCTTAGTTCATTGGCCTATGCAACAACCCTTGCTGGGCCTATGTCGGCCGTTCTTAATCTTGCTGACATTCCCATGGTTGGTGCCAAGTATGGCTCTCGTGCTGTTGTTGAAGGCGCTAAGGCTGTTGTTCCGGGTAGATTTAAAGATGTTCCCAACGTAGACCTAAAGAAAATGGGCATAGGCAACCAGACGTTTGGTGAGTTTATGAACATCATTAACGATCAGGCCCAAAACTCTAACGGGTTTTTGATGAGCATGGCCTCACGAATGCGGCAAGGCACTGATATGTTAATGAAAGGATCAGGCTTTGCAGCGCTTGACAGGGTAGGTAAAACGGGTGTAATGCGCGGCATATTAAAAAGCGCAGCGGATGATGCCCAAACTGGAAAGTTAGTTGATGGCCTTGATAAGCTGTCAGAAAATTGGGGGTTTTATTTTAATGACAGAGAGTTAGGTATATTAACTTCTCAGCTTAGAAAGCATGGAACAGATTGGCGCAAATACAAGGGCGAAGGAAAGCAGTTAGTAGAAGAGCTAATGTTTGCCGGTCTGGGTCAGCAACAGTTAATTAGTGCTGTTGGTAGGTCTAGCGCATGGGCTAGACATCCTAACCTACGTCCATTGTGGGCGCTGCGCGGCTTTGTTGTTAGGCAGCAAGCATTGGCATTAGATGAGGTGGTAGGAAATCTAAAAGCTGGCAAGCCGGAAAAAGCGGCTGCGTTTCTTGGCAGGTATGCAGCATATGGCGCTGGGGGATACGCAATTATTAATGAGGGCCGGCAGTTTATATTTGGCGATGGTGAAGTAAGTGCTGGCGGGATGATCCGTGGATACGGTGATGCGTGGGCATCCCTGCTATCTTTAAATACGCTGGGTCTTAACGACTATCAGTACGGCCAGATAAAAGAAAAAGGTCTTTTATATACTATTGCAGCAGGGTTACCACCTATTGCTGTGACAAGACCTGCTGAAATAATCAGCAAAGCTGCTGATGTTATTGACCAAGAAAGACCGCCTCAAGCACTTCTTACCGAGGCGTTTCCGATTATAAAACAAACTGCTAGGGCTGCGAGAAATATAGCCCCAGAAGGATCTGAGGCTGAGTCTTTATTTAAAGAAGTCTTGCGTACTAGAAACGATTAGTCGTAATTAACAAACTCTAACCAACCTCTAATCCCTGCCGCCCTGTCATTCTCCATGCGGGCGGCTTCTTTTTTGTAGTGCTTGGCTATTTCTTTTTCTTCTTTAACCATACGCTTGCCGCGCATAATGTCTTCGACTTTTTCTCGCAGCAAATCCAACGGGCCTTCCCCATAAGCATCTATGTAATGCCGATAGAAGTAATCAGGGTTGCTGCCAAACTTCTGATGGCAGCCATAGCAGTGAGCAAAAGCATTGTCGCTATCGTAGCGCACACCCTTCTTCGCTCGACCAAAGTAATGAGAGCAGTGCAGTCCCTTGCTGTTCTCTTCATACTTGATGCCGCATCCTTGGCAAATAAACTCAGACCTTAACCTTACGCATCTACTAAACCAATGATCCGCTGCCGTTCTTTTTAACTTCATTTCATCTTATCCTTTAAGATTTGGGGGAATGGCACATAAACATTTTTATGCTCCGATAACCACCTTATTAACACTTCGGCTGCCTCGCTTAGTTCGCGTACACTTAGTTTGCCTGTTGATGTTTTATCATACATCTTCTGTATGATTGGCTTGTAAAGCATTTCCTTTATCAATACATCCGTAAAGGGTATCTCAAGCGTGTCACTAAAGGGATGCCTTGCCCACTGGCCACAGTCATTGAGTTCTTGTGCGATCTGACGGAACCACATATGCAGCGCGCCGTTTTGTCTGTCGGTACGGGTTTCGTCTTTAATAGAATAGGTTAAATGTCTGCCGTTTTCGTACTGCTCTTTAACATGAGCTACAAAAAAAGCGAGCTTGTCCTTGTTATTAACGACCCAGCTTTCGGCCATAACTCCTCCTGTTGTTGATTAGTGGATGTCGTATGTTATCTCTGCCAACTCTAACTCTGACATTAGGCAGGTCATCCAGAGATTAAAAAACTCAGCGACAGGCATATCAATTGTAATACCCTCACTAAATGTGTCGGTATATACAACGGTATGCCTTGGGTTTGAAAGGTCTGATACTGCCCCTCCTACCTCTGCGGTTAAAAGTATTGCCTCCCCTTTTGGAAGTTTGACCCCCATCAATTCAATCATGCCCTTGGCCTCACTGTGACTCTAGCAATCTCGCCGTCAGTTTTATCATAAGTAATAACCTTAGCGCCACGCCGGGATACCCAGCCACCACGGGCAGCGTAAGCGTCTCTGGCGGCTAGCGTGGGGTGCTGTTCTGCAATAGCACCACCGTCCTCAATTGTCTTCTCGTGGTGATAGTGGCCCGCATGGATATACGTATAGTTTGCCTTACCCCACATCTCCCGGAATCGCGGCTCGCTAGCAAACAACTTATGCAATTGGGCTAACTTCATCTTATGTCCATGATGGAAGGCCAGCATTGTCTCGCCATGTAGATACGCATAATAGGGAAACTCATTGTCTACCACTTCGACCCTAGGCTCGTCAGCAAAGATGTGCTTAATGTATTTCCTCAACCAGATAGATCCAGAAATATCATGATTTCCCTCGGCAGATACCACGATTACCTTATTGAATTTACGTAACATCATATGTACAGCCTTGGCCATGACGTTCATACAAAGCTCTACTAGCTTGCTGTATCGCCCGTCTGAATCAAGGATATGCCCGGAGCTAGGGGTGACACTGAGGATTCCGTCCCAGTGCAGGAAGTCTCCTAGCTGACATAGTACGGCAGTGCCTGACTTGGGGCTGGCTTGAATCATGTCATGGATTGAGTTGAGGAATACTGCTTCGGATATTTTTACGTCCCAGTCGTCGCCTGTCTCGTCCTCCCAAGCGTACATTCCGAGGTGAAAATCCGTGATGGTTAATAGTGAGAGAAGATTGTCTTGGGTTTCTTTAGGAGGTTTGGTCGCCTTGAACTGAGGGATAGCTTTTGTTGCAGCCTCTAGTCTTTCGACCAGTATTTCAAACTGTCTTTCCTCGTCAGTCTGACTTTTGACCCACTGGCGTACAGCCTTGCCCTCTTCATCATAGAAGGTAGATACCCCCTTGATTTTGTGGCCATCTGGAACTGGGTGGTTCCAGTCATTTTCAGGGCTGTATCCTCGCCTTGCTGCCAGATTATTTACGCATGAAAGACGATCTCTTAGTGCGCTACGAGAGATGCCAAGTTTCAAAGCAGCATCAACTTGGCTTAGACCCTCGATTTTTGTGGCTATTACTGCTTGTCTTTGAGCATCTGAATTACAAAACTGTAGTAATGGGTGTTCCATATCTTATCCCCCTTGCTGTGGATTATAACTTTGACACCTCTTTAACAAGCAGGTCTCGGTATTTATGCCATGCTTGCTTGTCTTCAATGACAGATTCTATGAAGTTATATAGCTTGCGTTCCATATAACGGTGGCGCATAAGCTCAACAGCCATGGCCATTTGTTGGTCGTGGTTTAGTGATTTCCAGTGGTACTTCTGAGCTACAAAGGTTTCAAGTACGTGGTCGTCGATTACTCTGTTTTTCAATTGCTTCTCCTTTTGGTTTTAGTTTGCCCAGTTTGCCCAGTTTGCCCAGCTTGCCACAAATGCCCAAGAAAAAGGGGGCGGGCCTAGGTTAGTGGTTACTACTGGCCCCCTAAACCATGGGCACACAGGACATTCTGGGCATTCTGGGCATTCTGGGCATTCTAGGCATGCCACGAATAAAACTTTTTACCATGTGCGCCGCGTCTTTCCAGCCGTAAGTGGTTGTTTTTTAACAACTCTATGCAGATTCTTACCTGCTTTCTACTGCATCCGTTGGGGTTTAGCTCTTCTTCCTTCAGCATTTCAAACAACTCTGACTGGGAAAAAGTCTGCCCGTTTTTCATAACGCTACTCAAAAAGATAAACTCATCCTCATATTTTGCGAGGGCTTTGGCTATATTGATCTGCGCTCTTTGCTTTTCTTTCAGGCTTGAGATGTCTTCTGGGCTGAGAAACTGCACAGAATCTACGGACTCTTCATAGTTAATCAACGCTCCGGTCTGGCGATATTTAAATCCACCCTCGAAGCTGACCTGACTACGATCCTTCTCATTGATTACCAAAAGCTCTTGATATGAAGAGAACTTGTCGTTTAATGGGTCGAGACCAAACATATTATCTACGTCAGCCTTCAAGTCTCCCACTCCCTCATACACTAATCGACCATCCATTGATCGGTGTTTGTTGCAATGGCCCAACAAAATAACTGTACCCCCGGCGGCAGCAAACTCCCTAAATACATGAAGCACCTCACGCATATCACCCTTATTCAACACAGGAGCGAACTTCTTTAGGGTGTCACAGATAACAATCTTGCCGTTAGCTAGCCCTTCGGAGCGTATAGAATCCAGCAATCTCAGGGCATCAGCGGTGGTTCGTAGCCCAGGATCTGGGGAGTTGGCTAGCGTGACCATGGTCATGCCGTGTTTGTGGCCTAGCTTGGCCTTCTGAAGGACACCTTTAGCGCCATCGTCCTCATTGAAATATATGACATCGCTGCCCTTGATTAGGTTATTGCGTATAGATTGAAATAGGTTCCCAAGTATCCAAACTGTTTTGCCTGCCCCACTGGGTGCATATACAAGGGTGACAGTGCCGGTGGTAATCATGCCGGGTATGACATCCCGCTCGCTTTCAAGCCGTCTTTCTAGCTCTGCTATTCGGTCGTTAACTGCTGCACTTCTCAGCCTGTCCAGCGAGGAGGGCTGTGAGAGGCCATTAGAGAGCGAGTTGTAGCTAGGCAATGGTGTAAGGTGGGTTTTGTTATCGTTGCTTAGAGGGCCGTTTAGGGGCCTCTGTGTGGATGTTGGTGTGCTGTTCTGTTCCAGACAATATGCTGCCCAGTCGTCTTGCATAGGACTCTCCTCCTTCTGTTGATTAGTATGCGGAACCGCCAACTTTGAATTAACTCTGTCCTGTTGTCAATAACATTCCCTAACTATTTAAAGTTTTTTGATGTTGACAAGTTTGCATAAGTTGTAATATGATGTACTCAAATGTAGTCAGATGTATTGGGCTGTATTTATTAACCAAAGGAGAATAGCTATGAAAGCAGATCCATCTAAGGGTGAAGTATCTATCCACGGCAAGGTTTACCTTACTGTTGCCAGAAGGATTGACGACTTCCGCAAGTCAGAAAAGTTTAGCTCTTGGTCTATTGAGACTGAGCTAGTATCCACTGATAACTCCCTCGTAGTAATGAAGGCCACCATCAAGGATGAGTCTGGCCGTGTTATATCTACTGGCTTTGCCGAAGAAGACAGATCATACGGCAAGATTAACCGCACCAGTGCCATTGAAAATGCAGAGACATCATGCGTGGGCAGGGCATTAA
>Ga0208898_1002409_pt1 | contig 11499 bp, 16 predicted proteins | sample VirMetDEL_Mar_4_FD_184513 | JGI IMG/M metagenome (GOLD analysis project Ga0208898, IMG submission 184513) | Aqueous microbial communities from the Delaware River and Bay under freshwater to marine salinity gradient to study organic matter... | ecosystem: Environmental > Aquatic > Marine >...
TTAGAAAGATTGTACGTTGGGTCTAGGTCTTTTGAATCTGACACTACCATTTTAACGTCATCATCAAATATAAGCAAGAGTTGTACGCCTCTATAGAAAAACTTATTGCCAGTATGCTTTCCATAGCAAACATAGTCACCCTCCTTACACCACGGTCTGCCTTTGAACTTGTCATCGGCATAGGCAAGAGTGCCTACTTTAAGAACACGACCAACTGTTGTAAGGTAAGCCATGTCCGATTTAATTGAGTCAGGAAGAATAATCCCTCCCTTAGTAGCAGACTTAACGGATACTGGACGTACAAGAATATGGTAACCTGGAACTTCGGGTAACGGGTTAGGGTCTGGTACTTCAGCATCGGTAATCCACTCGTCATTTTTCAACGCATTAGTATATGATTGCATTTATTACTCCTCTTCGATATATTTTTTCAAATAATCTTTGATTAAGTTAATAGAAGTTTCTATTCCTGCAATCCTACCTACCTGCTCACGATAACTAGCATAATCCGAACTTGCTCCATATGCAAGGGAATTTTTTATATTTTCTATTTCTTTTTGTAATTCTTTTTGTAATTCTTCGTATAACAATTATATCATCCTTTGATAGTTAGTTCCATATGGGTTTCTCTCTATACTACCTCCAGATTTAAACGTAAAATCTGCCATATTTCCCATTACTGGCTTTCGCGCTAATACTAATGGACCTACTTGAATTAATTCATCAGCATATAAAACAGGGTCACCAGTAGCTTTATCATAAAAATAACTGTGTCTTCCTGGATTTAATCCTACTTGTATCCATTCAGAATCAGGATTGTTAAGTTCCCTTCCAGCTAATGCCATAGCTTTATCTGTAGATAAATTAACAAAGTCGCCTTCCATTGCAGCATAAGGTGTTTTAGCTCCTCCTTGTGCAATCTTTAATCCTTTTGTTTGTTTACCTACTTCTTCTGGCAAATGAAATTTAACATTTTTTAATGCGGCTGTTTGACCATATCCAAATACTTTCCCTGCATTAGGCTCGTGAAAAGTAACAACCCATGTATCGTAGTCATTGTAAGCTGGTATATCTAAACGTGTAGAAACTCTTTGCCCAACCAAATCTTCTGGGTTTATTGTTTTTCCTACTACTCCTTTTTCTATTGCTTTGTTTCCAGCTATAATTGCTTCAATTCTTTTAAATGAAGGAACTTCTGGAAGTTCTGTAATAGGTATAATTGGATTGTATTCTTTAGATAGTTTATTAAATTCTTCTTTTGTAATATTACCTTCGTCTAAATCTTTGGCAGCTTGTTTTAATATATCAGGTTGTTCTTTTCTTTGACTAGGTACTTTATAAGCTTTTCTAAGTTCGTCAAGGTCAAGACCTTCTTCATCAATTTGTCTTCCTAATGTTCCTGTTTTAGAAATAGGTGCTTGTTTAGCAACAGCACCTGCAGGTAAATTTTCAAGTTCTCTAAGAGCCGAAGGTTTTGTAGATGCTTCTTCAGCTAACTCACTAATTCCTTTTTTAGAGATAGCAGACTTAGCAGCATCTTTAGATAATGTTTTAGCTACGGTAGTTCCTATCTTACCTAAAATACCAGACATTAATTAAACCCCAGGATTATCTTCTTTCATAAGCTGCATTAAAAGATTAGCTGTAGCTTTAGACTCATCAAGGTCATTAGCTTCTTGTGACTTAATAAGACTACCAAGCAGTTTCATTGCTTCAATGGCTCGTTTATTACTGCGGTCTTCATCTTTCTGAATAGCCCTCATTTGTTCTGATGTACCTTTTTGTTGCGCATCAATAGCTATTTTCATTTCTTTAAGGTCTTGGTCACGCATCTTAACTGCGGCATTGACCTGTTCTTTAGCAGCCAGAGTTTGATTCTTCTGTTGTTCAAGCTGAAGTTTCTGTGCTTCTAGCTGAAGCATTTGTTGTTCTGGCGTAACTGGACCGCCCTGTGCAACTTGTTGTGCAGCTTGAAGCAGCTGCTGTGCAGCCTGTAGTTGTAGTGCTGATTCTGGGTCAGGCATTTGAGCAAGCTGCTCTGCAATTTGAGGATTGTCAATAGCCATCCTCATCATGCCTTCCATTTGTTCTTGATAACCAAGGATACTATGTTCAGCAATATTGGCTTGCAATGCTGCAGCAATTTGAGGCAAAGCAGGATTCTGTTGGTTCAATGGGTTTTGAATAAACGCCATCTTAACATTGATATGTGCATTATGGTCTTGACCTTTGAAAGCTTTAATAGGCTTGCCTTGAGATACAGTCATAATGTCTGATAGTGGGTCTTGTGGTACAGCCTCTTCTTTACGTGGCATAAGTTTTTCTACATCTGGAACATTGGCTGATTCAAGAAGCATACGGTTAATTGCTTCCATATCAAACATACCTGGAGGAGACTGCGAAGCAATCTGCTGTACCATTTGAATCAACATCATACGCTGTGCATTAGAAGGAATATTCGGGTCAGACACAGGAATAACATCTACACGTCCATCAAAGTCTGACTTTAATACTTTCTCGCAGCATCCTGGAAGGTCGTAAGGATACTCGTCTGGTAGATATTCGTAGTCTACACGTGCCAGAATTTTAAACTCGTCACGTTGTGCTTTGTGTAGCCGCTTGTGAATAGCAGAGAAGAACTTGCTTGAAGCTTCTAGCAATGCCATCGTTGTACCGACAGGACCATAGCCCCCACTATCTGCAATGACTTGCTCTGTACTGTCGGCAAACTTCTGACCAACACCAGTGACATAGGTCAACATGTTGAATAGAGTTTGTGATGGTTCTTTAAATGGTAGTGGCACAATGGCCTTCGATAGGTCTACCCCTGTCGATTCTACTTCTTTAAATTCCCCTGGTGCGATTGGGTCGTTGTCCCCGACAATTCTAACGCCTTTTGCCTTAAAGCCACCAGGAAGGTTAGCGAACTGACCTGCATCAAGTAGTGACCGCATTGCTGCAGTGGCGGACATTGTGAGGTTACCAAGGAAGTGGATAAGTCCAAGACCATAAAATCCAAAGCCAGGTACATAACGATAATGCGTGAAGTGAAGTTTCTTAGTATATTTTTCATCTCCCTCGTTCCAGTTTCTTCTAATAGACAGAACCTGTCCCGACCTTTCCTCAACCGTAACAATGTACGGACAAGCAACGCCCTCTCCACGAGCCATCTTGTCTTCAGGAATTTCTAAATAACAGTGCTGCTCAAGCAACACATACTGTGGGTCATTGTCACCTGCTGGTGATAAACCCAATACAGTATCCATCTTCTCTGCCATACCTGACAGATTAGGAACACCTGCATCTGGTAATTCTACATCGGCATACATACCTGCGTCAATCTGACGGAACAATTCGTTAGGGCTACGATAGATTACGTGTGTATATCTATCTGCCCGTAGCAGGTCGGTAGCATAGTAGGACACATAAAACTGGTCGATAGGAACAAACTCACTGACTGGGCGACCAAGACTTGCGTCATAATAAATCTTTTTAATAGATGAACCGATAAGCGGTAGATGGAACAGCATACGTTCAAACTCATCGAAGTATTCAGGCATTTGTTCTGTAACCTGATAATTCATAAATGTTCTGACGCGCTCTGCCTGTGCAATTTTCTCTGCCGTTTGCTCTCCAAGTACTTGTGTTTTAATTGGACCTTTGGCAGGAAATAATTCTTGTGAAGCTTTAGACTGAAACTTAACAGCCGACTCAATCAGTAGTGGATGAACAGCTGTGGCTGCTCCTTCAAATGGTTCGCTTGTGTCTTCAAGCTTCAGACCTAATAGGTCAAAGCCTCTTTCAAACATGCTTTCCCATTCACCACGAGAATCTTTGTCTGCTTCAAACTTATCAATAACTGTATGACCAATATCTTTTAAGTCGTCTTCATCAAGCAGGTCAACTAGGTTTTCATAAAAACCTGTATCAACACCAACCTCAATTTCAATGGATTCTTCTACTGGTTCAAAGTCTACAATAACTTCACCAGTTTCAGGGTCTACTTCAATCGAAGCACCGCCTTCCATTTCTCTTTCCATTGATAGTTGAATTACATTATCGCCTTCGATGCGGTCATAAGGATTACGTTCTGTAGCCATATTAGTCCCTTGTTAAAATACTGTAGCCTATATTATACACCTAAGTGCGCCAATATCCAACCCTCTTTTGTCTTCTTGGGTTATAATCATCTTCCCAGTTAGGGTCGTCTGGGTGTGTAATATTCCAGCTGTCCTTCATATATTGAATAGCCATAGTCATAGCATCCACTTGGTCATCATGTGCGCCATTGGGAAAGGCCAATGCTTCGTCATACAAATCACCAGCCCACTCCTTTCCACGTGGTATAAACAATCTACCTGCTTCCATAATTGGAGTAGAAGCATATACCCTGCTTACCTTGTCTCTGTCAGGCAGATACTCTAACACAGGCAGACCTGCTCTACGCATGTCCTGTATCAATGACTGCCCTGAAGCTTTTTTCTCCACGATACACACATCTGGTCTGTGTTTCTGGAAAAGATGCTGCGCTACTCTACGAAGTTCTGGATATTCAAACCTGTCCTTGACATTCCCCAGTAGTATCAGACATGGCACGGCTGACTCAACACCATACTCATTACGTTCCATCTGGTAGAATATACCCCATGTCTGTATAACACTATAGTCAGCAGTCTTACTGGTGGAGAATGCTGTGTCATAGGTTTGTATTAACATTTCACAACTAGGTGGGTCTTCATACTCCCACCATTGGAACCATTTCTTTTTAATAATGCCGCCTTCTTCTGGCGATGGGTTTTGCATATACAGTGCATCCCAGTAGCGGCTACCATTGCTTGAGCGTATCTCTTGCTCATCAACTCTAAGAACACTGTCAGGCTTCCACTCTGGAAAGTAGCTAGTACCTTCTGGTAAACCTAACAGATTGGCAGCTGTCTCATCTAGCCAAGCAGGAATACTAATTACTTCCCACTTGTTCTCTGTCAGTTCATTCTCCTGCTTCAGCAGCCAGCCACACAGGTCATCGAAGTGATAGCGAGTATTAATAATGATAATAGCCCCATTAGGCATAAGACGAGTACGTAGACCAGAAGGCCACCATTCTTTAATATAACGTCTACCAGCTTCACTGAAACTATCCTCCTCTGACATTACATCATCCAGCAAGGCTAGGTGCGCACCACGACCTGCAATCTGTGACCTTACACCTGCAGCATAGTATGAGCCATTGTGGTTCGTCTTCCACTTACCTGCAGCCTTAACGTCACTGCGTAGCTGAACACCCTTGAACACACGCTGAAAGTCTTCTGTGTTTACCAAGTCCCTTACACTACGACCAAAGTCACTAGCCAGCTGGTCACTGTGTGACACAGACATAATTTCATGGTTAGGGTTACGCCCTATATACCACGCAGGAAAGAGCTTACTGGTTACCAGACTCTTAGAGCTACGTGGTGGTAGAAACACCATAAGCCTTTTAATCTCACCATCGGCTACCTTCTGCAGCCTGTCACACAATAACTCTATGTGTCTACCCATGTGAAAGTCAGACACAAGAGTAGGAGCAAACTTCCTGACATATGTTAGAAAGTCTTCCTTACACTTAGCAGTAATATAATTACCCAGTGCCTCATCAAACCCTATATAATTTTTAAAGTCTTCTACTTGTTCTTGTATCATATTGTAACATTTCGTGATGTATCTGGGTATTGTATGTTTGGAAAATCCATGCTATACTAACTTTACTTTAAAGTTGGAAGAAGATATATAGAACCTCGATAGCCCCGCCCCAGTTAATTATTATTATTACTATTATTACTTCCTACCATTAATGTAATTATACTTTATAATAATATTATATACAACACAAAATACTATATACTACATACAACCTAGGCTGCCCCGCCGTTGATTGATAAATCAACAACGACAGTGGCCTGGGTTTTATTTTTTTTATACCCTGATATACCCTCTTATTTTTTTCTACTAATAGAACTACCTCTATTTCATTTTTATTTTGACCTACTAATTCCTGCACAAAAAATAGGCAATTACTTCCCAGAATTTTGGAATATGATAAAGTTCCTTAATTTGGTCGGTATGTGTCAGGCACTATTTATATATACATATACACGCAGTTTTTTTGGGGTACCCTCTCAAACACCTCTACTTGAGAATGATTCTCAATAGCAAAAGGATGCTTTTTAGAACGATTCTAATTTGCATTTGCGCTTGTCCCATTGTTTCACGTGAAACATTGTAGTGTTGCAAATATGTCACACAATAAAAATAATTTATGCCCCATGCTTTTTTCTATTGACTATGACCCCAACCTATGCCCCTATGTACTTAGGCGATGTTGCCTAGTTTTTTGAAAGGAAATTGACCATGACTATCGAATTGACCAACCCTACCCGCGCTGTTGCCATTGTAGATATAAGCGACCAACACCGCGAGTATTGCCGCGAGCAAGGCATACGCTTCGAGTTTGATTATGGGGCTATGCTCGATTCTTTATATCCCGCGCTTAAAGAGGAATATCCCCAAGAACGCGCTAAAATTTTAGGCTATGTTTATAAATTGCTGAATAAATACGCATAAATGAGAGAGAACCCGCCATTAGTGCGGGTTTTCTTTTGCCTAAAATTAGAACAAAAAGAGAACAAAACGTAAACAAAACAAGAACATAACGTGAACAAACAGTGAACATCGGGCTGCCTAAAAAGTAGGCATATGCTCATTATTTAGGCATTCAAAATATGATTAAAAAATAGGCAAAATATGAGCCGCCAGAGTGTCAAAATTATGACACTTCATGCCTTCATCAGTCCGTCAAAATCTTGACAGTGTCAGAAAATTGACAGGGTAAATCCTGCTGGTTGTGTCAAATTATTGACATTGACAATGGGCATAAAATCATGCTAATCTAAAAGATTAAAAATAATTTACTGTCAAAAAATTGACATGTCAAAATACTGACGCGTCAAAAAATTGACTGTCAAATTATTGGCATTGACAATGTGGGCAGAATATGCAACGCGTGCGCACGTTCTTTTTTTATATTTTAGAAAAAGAAAAACCTATCCTAAAAGATAGTATCTTTTTAAAATTGGTTCGGGTATATTCAAAAAACGATAGGCAATGCCTAACCGAAAACGCCAATAAAAAAAAATAAAAAAAAGTTAAAAAAAGTGTTGACTAGGGTTTTAGGTTTTGCTATAGTCGGAACATAAAGAAAAGCGAAGCAGTCACGAATTGAGTCGCTAGCATAGAAAGGTAGGCAAGATATGGCTAATAAACGCCAACGCGCCAAGGCAAGGCAAGTCCGTATTGCGGCAAGCGATGCACTGGCACAACATTGGACAGGCTGTCAAACTATTGACAGTATCGAGATACTAGAACGCAATATGTCGCGGGCTAGTGAGGTACAACGCAAGTATCACCGAATATCGCATATTTCATATACGAAAAATCGGTTTTCGACAATATAAAAAAATTGGCTGGCCATTATTGGCTAGCCTTTTTTTATCCTATATCAAACGCAAGCTAGTCTGTAGGGGCTGGCTTGCGCTTGCTATGTGGCAAGGCTAGTGTAACTAACGAATAGGTGAAACTATGATTTACAAAACACGCAATGAATGGGACGGACAATTTGTGGACGGGCTGTTTTTCTATAAGAAAACTGTAACACGCGAGAAGTACTTCAATCCGATGCCAAAGCTATACCGCACACGCATGGGGCTGGTATTCGACTGGGGCTATAAGCAAGTCGTGTTCAAGAAAGCCTTTGGCTATAAGCTAGGCAAAAAATAAGCATTGACTGTAGGGCAAGGCTAGTGTATACCTAGTCTTGCCTTATGGTGAGTGTTTAACATAGAGAGAGGAGCAGTTTATGTATAAAACACATCAACCGCGCATCGGTAAGTATGCGCTTAAATCGGCAGACAATATGGCTAAAGTTATCTATATGGTCAGTCTGTCTATTCAGCAACCATGGCATTCTGTAGGCAATCAACTTGCAGATGTTATGACTGTGGGACGCAAGTCTCGCTTTCTGTGGGGCAGTAAAGGCAAGCTTTTTGACTATGTACAAAAGCATAAGCATGAGTTATTCCTTGCCCTAAATGACTACAAAAAAGGCAGAATTGACCTAGCAGATTTGCTAGTCCGCTTTGCAGAAGTGGACGGGCTGGGGCTGGTTAAGGCTGGTTTTGTGTTGCAGTTATGCTTGGGTGAAGTGGGCTGTCTCGACATTCATAATCTGCGGATGTATGGTGTTAATGCGGCAGATTTCAAATACACCAAGAATGCAACGCCAGAGTTGAAAAAGCGCAAGGCAGAATTGTATATTGGCATGTGCGAGAAACTTGGCGGCAGTGAGAAACTGTGGGATACTTGGTGCGACAATCTGGCAAACAATCCCCGTTGCCGTAAGTATTTCACAAGCAAGCACCATGTGTCACGGGTGCATTGTGAATTCTTGGAGGCATAAGTTATGGGACTACTGATGAACTTTATACTACTACTAATGTCTAGTATTCTGGTCATTGGTAGTGCCATTACTAGCGATGCAGTGGTTGCCTTTGCTTGTGCAGTTAGTGGCTGCATTGGGCTGTTTGTTAGTGTATTTATATTACAAACGAAAGGGTATTGATATGCAAAAGTATTGTGCAGATATTGATGATTACATTGACGACACGGAAGCGATGGCAGTGTTTGATGCACTGGTGCAAGTGACGGGATATGATAGCTTTGCACTAGCTGGTGACATGTACGGCCTAGAGGCTCGATTTGGTGATGACTACGAGTATGTCGTAACGCAAGACATGCTGGAAGAAGTAGGGTATATTGCCAATTTGAAATGGTGGTTCGCTAGGGATGTAATGCTAGACAGGTGTTGTGAGCATACACTGTAACAATTTGTAACAATTCGTGATTAGACATGCGGCAAATAGTTTGGTATTGATAGGACACTAACGAAAGAGGCAGAAAATGTTTGCAGAATTTAAGATAGTATCAGGTGCAACAGGCAAAGTGTTGGGCTATGCCTACACGAAAGCAGGTGCAGAAAACTTTGCAGAACACTGCATCACTAACGATGGCGAGGTAGTCGTAAAGATTATGTCTTGCCTTGACAATGAGGCAGAACTATCATATACATTTATTACAAACTAAAGAGGTATAAAATGAGTGACGCATTTGAAATTGCACTACAAAAAGAAAACATGATGGACGAACTATTAGCAACCACATGGTATGCCTTCGAGAAAAACGGGGGCATGTATGAGATTGGCGGCAAGTATAAGACCGAAGCTGAAGCGGCAAGGGCAACCAAAAATCCGCTTGCTGACCCAGACTACTTCGCATTCGTCATTAGCGCACAAGAGTTTCTTGACTTGGCTGATGGCATACGCAAGGACATGGACAAGAAACTACAAACAGAACTATTGGGGTATTAGACATGATGAAAAACTTTGAAATTGTAGATGGCGCAGTGAAAGGCACTGCCTCTGCCGTTATTGATATATCATTTGATATAAATCTGGCAGACCTTGAGTGCAGTCTGGAAGGCGAGGCACTTGACGCAGAGGATTTTCTTGATATAATCAAGGACAACATAGAAGCAGAAGTAAGCAGGTATATTGAAGGCAGATGGATAGGTGGGTATGTAGGAGGTGGCCTATCCTTAGACTGTAACAAAACCGATGTGCATGAACTAGAAATTGAAGCAGAGGTAGAGGAAGTAGAAGATGACGACTAAGATTGTACAGATAGACCACGATGTATTGTCTGACTTACTATTGGCAAGCCATTCAGCTACGACTGTAGCTATGTCAGAGGAATACCCTACGCTATACAAAGATTATGTGAAGGCACAAGACAAGGCACGACAAGCCTTAAAGTGGGGTGAGTATGGCGAAGAATGAAACTAAAATAAAGAACTTTGTCCACGAGTTTCTCAATGAAACTCAATGGGATAAGTACGACCAGATGATTAACTATAATCAAAACACTGCACTACATGTGTACACAGACTGGGACGGAACTGTTAGGTGTTCTGTGTTTGATGTAGACAATGGGCGCAGAGTTAAAAACTACTGGACAGAGATAGCGTTATAATATATGGTACGAAAACCTGAAGATATAAAGGCTGATGTAGCTAGGCTACGCCAGCTATACCCTGAACTTAACTGGCAAAGAAAGGATATTGACAATGCCAAACTGGTGCAGAAACGAAGTGATAATCCGCTCAACGGATTACGCAAATCTAAAAAGACTACTAGCGGCGGCTGAAGAAGGCAAGATGTTGGAACTACTACGCCCATACACCAAGGACACGAACTACGAATGGGACTGGGACTGGTGTGTAAATAACTGGGGTACGAAGTGGGACACTGGCGAGATAATCTATGCCTCTCTGGAACCTTCACCCCCTTCACCCACAGCAGAAGATGTATGGGAACTGTGTATAGACTTTGAGACTGCATGGTCGCCACCTATTGCCGCATTCGTACATGGTGCAGACGCTATGGGATTTGAGTTTGACCTGTACTATATGGAAGAAGGTGTAGGGTTTGTAGGCTGTGCGCAGTACACGAAGGACACAGGTTTGAATGACGAGTGCTACGAACTGTATGAATATGGTGACGAACTACCAAGCGAAGAAATATATCTTGACAAATTCCCATACCATATAGTAGAACATTTCAACATGGAAAAACTATACGAAGACCTGAAGGAATACGAGGAAGAAAATGCCTGAAGAACTAGAACTAAAAGTTAGAGAGTGGTTGAGTAGTTGCCCCTACGCAGAGTATGCAGACATTGATGCTGTGTATGACGATGGTCATGTGTATGTGGTGACTGTATCACTAGCGATTGAGAAGGAACTAGAGAATGCCTGATGAATTTGCCGAAGACTTTTACCACCTACTTACCAAGTATTGTGGCAGTAAGTTTGACTACAACTGGGATGAATGGGCAGAAGGCAAGATATATTTACGCTTGACAATGCAATTCAAACCGAAGTATAAACAAGATACAGACGCAGAGGAGTAAGACATGTATCGAAGTGAAGCAATAGATTTTCTGAACAACCTACTAGCAGTAGATGTGATGGAAATTATTGACAACTACCAAGACAGTGATGCTACAGACATGCAACAGGTAATGCTATCAGGCTACGACCTGTTTCATATACTGGAAGCACTTATTACAAGTGAGGATGAAGACAATGAGTAAGGAAGTAAGGGAGAGTAATATGAAAGCGATTTTGATTGACCCGTTTGCACAAGAGATTGTGGAAGTAGATTATTCTGGTGACTGGAGAGACATTAAAAAGTTTTTACAGTGTGACTTATTTACAACAGTCTACATGCCAGACACAACAGATAGTATCTTTGTGGATGACGAAGGACTATATGTAGATAACCAGAGGTACTTTAAGTTTGCCTCTTACCCACAGCCATTAGCAGGTATGGGCTTAGTATTGGGTTGCAA
>Ga0208898_1002410_pt1 | contig 11497 bp, 13 predicted proteins | sample VirMetDEL_Mar_4_FD_184513 | JGI IMG/M metagenome (GOLD analysis project Ga0208898, IMG submission 184513) | Aqueous microbial communities from the Delaware River and Bay under freshwater to marine salinity gradient to study organic matter... | ecosystem: Environmental > Aquatic > Marine >...
ACATAGCATTATCGTCCATTATAGTATCAAACAGCCTATCTGTATATCTTGCAACAGTTACAGGTTTGTCATACGCATTCTTTGACATAACAAGCCAACCCTCACCAACACCATCCCACATCATATGGACACCACCGCAAACAATAATTTCATCGCCATCCATCAATGTGTAACCATCAACATCAGACTTATTCTCAAATGCCTTTCTAGCCGACAACGGAAAGTCAAACATTGTTTCAATGTCCATTATATGCTGTGTATCAAACTTAACCAAATCAAGCATCGAACGTATTAGACCTTCTCATAATAGCTGTAACTGTCATCGGCAATGGCTGTGTTTGCCGCACAACAATCCGCGCATCATTGTCATATCCTGATGGGAAGAATATTTCTTTATCGCCTGTGAAAATTGGCACAGCTTCATCCATAGGCATACTTGAATCACGGAACGGAATGCGGTCTAAGTTATCAAGGTCTGGGCCAAGTTCTGCCCCAACAGACTCAAGGAAACGAATAGTTACGCCGTGTATCCGCTTTATCTTGCCCTGTGATACGCCGTCATTAGCACCGCCTTCTAGCCGCAATGTCTCAAGTATTGATGTATATCCATAACCGATATGCACCTTCTCAGCGTCTCTATCTAGCGTAATTGTACCACCCGATACCACCTTGTCTGCGTGTGCCGAGCCATCTGCTAACACGGAAACTGTTTCCCCCTCTAAGTGGTTCAGGCCAGTAATCGTGCTGGTAGCAGAGCCATCATAAGTTAGGCCAGAATCAACAAAAAACGCATTCTCAATAACCGCATTAAATTGTAGTGGCTTTAAGTATTCAATGTGCCGCACAGTATCGCCATCAATGGTACGCTGAACCGCTACATATACTTGGTCTTCAGCGCCTGATGGAATAGCGGTAATGCTTTCCACAATGCCAGAGCCGCCCAAAGAATGTGTGTGCCAGCCAATAGCAGCATTTGCCCGGTCATAAGTTAGGCCAATAAGCCGTCCATCGGTATGAACAAACCAGAGTATTAGCTCAGGCTCTTGCTGCCAAACCATGTCAGTTAGACCACCGCGAGGAATGTGGTCAGCAAGGATAGTCAGGTCAACGCCAAGCAATCCGTCTGTGTCCAAATCAAAAGTAATCTCTTTGACCTTTTCTTGCCCCTTCTGAATAAGGATAGTAGAGTTGCCAGCCCGAAGCGGTCTTACCTCGGATGAGCCAAAGGTTGTCTCGCGCAATACGTTGACATTTGTTGGGGTAACTGGCTGCGTTCCTGCTCCACCTGACAACGTAAACTCTGAGCTGGTTGTTAATATCTGCAAGAAACGTGCTGGTAAAAGATGCTTGATAACATTCACTCGGTCTGATGCAATCGTTACATTTACTGCCGCATCATCTTCTGTGCCGGGCTTGTGATTTTCAAAGTCTGCCGATACAGAGCCAAAGATAGTTTGTGGCTGACCTGTTGTGCCAGCAAAATATAGCCTTTGCTCATAAAAGCCTACCGCCCTTGGGTATCCGTTTATTAAACCAAACGCGCCCTCAGACCATGTTTTTACGCCAACGGATAAACCAGCGCTTCCACCACTAGAATATGTTGTGTATCCAGTAGAGTCTACTCCAGATAATTGGAATGTATTTGTAGTTACGCCAGCAACCGTAAAAACTAAATTATTAACCTCGGTCATGCCAACAACATTGCGAATAATAATCTTTTGCCCATTAGTAAAACCATGAGACGATGCAGTTACTACCGCTGGATTAGCTTTTGTTATGCCAGTGATTGTTGCAGTTAAATCTGCAACGTGGTTATCTGAAACACGCTCAATAACTTCTACCGTAGCAATATAACCAGATGTGACGCCTGTTATTTTTACATAACCGCTTCCATTATGTTGATACTCCCACTGAGTAAAGCCTGTTGAGCTATCGTGATAAGACTCAGTACCCTCAAGATGCACTGGTGGAGTGCCTCCTGTTGTGGTTGTTGAGCCTGTTACATTCTTATAAACATTATCTTCATAATAAACCAAGTCATTATTAGCGTAAGTTTCGCCAGCAGCCCAAATCTCATGATTAATTTCTACTGGCTTTCTGAAACGAAATAATAAGCCTATGTGGTTAGCAGTAAAATAATCTGTGCTTGATGTCATAATCACACCAGTGCCGGGTGCTGCTGATGATAACTCCATCGTAGTATCTGTGATGTTTTCATCTAAATATGGGCCATCAACAAAATCCACATCGGCTAATGTAAAACTGCTAGCAGTTGTTCTTGTCAGTTTTGCAGGAGCGTGGTCTTTATGCGCCAAGTAAAGCACATCAGCAGACTGAGCATAGTTAATCTCAAATATATCTGTCACGCTGTAAGAAGTAGCTACTTCGACTATTTTGCCTACTGTGCCTCCTGATGTGTATGCTGTGTAAGCAGAACCATCAACGCCAGATAACTCAAAAGTATTTGTAGTCGCGCCAGCAACAGTAAACTCAAGATTGTTTATCTCGGTCATGCCGCCAACGCCGCTAATAAATACACGGTCGCCATTAGATAAGCCGTGAGCGTTAGCCGTAATCACAACAGGGTTAGCTGATGTCGCACCAGTAATGTTAGTTGTGGCTTCTGTCAGTATGCCACCGTCTTTGAAGAACCTGATATAGTTTGCACCAAACTCAAGCACATATGCTTGCTCGTCCGAATACTCAAAGTTCACCAAACGCACCTTACCACCATCTTTGCTTCTGCCAGCAAAGTAAGTCCCTGGTCTGCGTGTTGCGCCGCCAGACGGAAATACAAGCATATTGCTCAGGGTCTGAGCCGCCTCGTTGTATTTCTGTAAGTCAATCCGGCCCTCTAAGCGCGGAGAGATTTCACCAGACTTAAAGTTGGTTACAATGGTTGATACTCGCGCCATCTTAGAACCTTATGTTAATAAAGTCGTCAGCAACAATTTTGTCAGGAACACCCTCGACCGCATCCATAGAGCGAGCCTCACGCATTCTCTCTTCATAAACAGCAAACATCTGCTGTGATACGCTGGTACTACCTGTAATTGCATAAGCCGTTTCTGCCGCTAACTTAGTAGCAATCGTGGAAGATAATAGGGAATCATATTGTTCAGTGTCGGTGATGCGTCCAATATAAACAATCCGGCAAGTACCTTCATCCGTAAGAACCTTACGCCCCTCAATCTTAAACATAGCCTGAGAGTCATACGCTGCAATCTCGCTATCAACATTTGATGTAAACAGCGATAGCACACGCAAGCAGTATGGGTCTGTCGGTAAGGTAAATTGGTTGGTAAACCCAAAGGCAGGAGATTCGGAATCTTTGGCTAGTTCTTTTCGCGTCACCGCAATGTTCCAAGGATGCGCCCGAAGTACGGAATCGCGCACGGTTTCAAAGCGGCGATTACACAATCTTGCTTCTTTTGAGTTCTCTGTTAAAGCGGTAATCGTTGCCGCACCCAGCAAGTCCATCGCTTCATTACATATATCAACTACAGATGCCATTACGTTACTAGCCTTTCCAACTCTATCAAAGCACCTACGCTTAGATTGCTATCACCACCGTAAACTACGTTGCCTTTTTCTTCTGCCTCGAATGCCAAAGCTAATAGTTTCTTCACAGGTAATAATACCACAGTTTCGTCATCAAGTATAAACGCCCAGAACTTTGCTTGTGTTGTCGCTATCCCTGACGGTTTATTCCTACAAAAAAACTCCACAAACACCCTCCCAGTTCGTGAAGCCATAAAATCTCGTTTCACCTCTATGGTCTTTGACTGAAGTAAATCCCCCAGCCACTCTTCGTGTAATTGACCAACCTTTAAGTCCCACTTAAAATCACTATTGTACTCCATGCCCTCCTACCCTCACGGAAAGAAAGGGGCGGCGAACCGCCCCCTCCAATGTTAGTTTACGACATACTCAATGATGAATGCCATATCACCAGCAGAACCACCAGTAGCACTGAAGGTAGCAGCGATGTAGTAAACATCATTCGGGTCTGAAGACTGACCAGCCAGTTCCCAAACCTGTTGACCAGTCGTGTTGAGGTCAGCCACTTCGTAACGGAGTTCCGCTACGCCAGCAGCATCGGCAACGTCAGTAGCCAAAGCGTCTTCATCCACAACAACGCCTTCATTTGTGTAGAAGCCTACGTTGTATGTGCAAGTGCCGCCAAGGTTATCTGAGCCAACACGGACTGAAACAAGAGTTGCGTTGGTTGGGATTGGTGCGAGCATAACGATGTCATCGTCAGTGCTGTCACCAGCCGCCAGTGCAACATTGCCCTGGGCGATGCGTACAACGCCGCCCAATTCGCTTGCAGGGTTAGCAACCTGAGGAAGAGCCTCAAGATTTGCCACTAAGTCTGAATTTTTAGTAGTCATTCTCTAGTCTCCTTCTCTAAGCTGTGCCATCCAGGTCATCTTCATCACACTTGATGCGAACAACCATGTTTTCTTGCATACGAGTAGCACCGATGTCCATGCTGTAGTACACCTGAGTTGCGTAACCTTTGTCGGCACGCTCATCAATACGAGCAGAAACATCTTTACCAACACCAAGAGCCATGCCTTCTTCAGCCCAAGCAAAGCAAGTGCGGACGTTATTAGCGTCTACAGACAAGCGGTTGGACATGATGAAGTTGAAGCCCATGAACTGATTGATTTCACCCTGTACCAGTGCCTTAACGGTGTTGAAGTCCGCTGAGGTCACGCTTGTATCTGCAAGCAGAGCGTGAATCTGGCTTGGCCCCATTACGATGTAACGAGGAATGGATGGGTCAACATCAGCTTCGTCAAGCAGCTTCTTTGCTTCACGCAGCTTTGTCAGGTTCATATTGGTATCAGCACCACCTACTGATACAGCAACATCCTGATTGGTGTCGAAAACTGTGCTTGTTGAGCCAGTTTCACCAGTAGAAGCCGCAGCATCAAATGCAGTAATGATAACATCGTCCATCGCACGACCCATAGCAGCCGCAGCAGCCATAGCGTAAGATGAAGTTGGGTCAATCAACATACGAACTTTGTCCTGATTATCAATCAAGTCAGCGTATTCGTATGAAGCTAAGCTCAGGCGGCGTCTCGCATGTGGAGTATCCATCTGAGGGGTGTCGGCGTGCCGACTTGACCGTAGCTGGGCTGTTGCCAGACCAACTTGGTCGATGAATGCGTTTTTGCCAATAACATTCTCAATACGCACCGTGTCACGCAGACGGCTTCCCATCTGTTGCGCGAGCATCTGCACGTTTGCAGAATACTGTTGGACAAACGCAGTAGTAATTTGAGTAGACATATCATTCTCCTTTGTCACTCGGTTGCGTTGTCAACTTGCGATGCGCTACCCTTGCGGACGCTTCTAGGCTTTTGAGCCGCCTTTGGGCTATCGTCTTTCCGATTGTCAACAGGACGAACTTTATCGCTACCCTGCATGACCCACTCGTAGTATTTATCTGCGAGTAAAGCCGGATTCACTACATCACGCACCGTTCCAAATTCAATCGCGTAACGTAAACATTCGAGTCTGGTCTGGATATAATCAAGCTTCTCCATGAACCATACCCATTAACTCTTGAACACGCTGGATAGCTTGTTGCCGCCCAACAATGTTTGTTTTGTCCCAATAAGCGTGAGACCTGTTATTCATGATTGCATCAATCTCTGCCTGAGCCTGTTTAGGTGTCATAACATTTGCTTGTGCATTCTCAGAAATTGTGTCTTCACTGGTGACAGTTTGCCTAAACTCTGCGATTTTTGCAAATGTTTTAATAAATTCAGGGTTGTCACCAAGCCGTGAGCCATCAGTTAGTTGAAGGTCAAATATCTCTGGGTTTGAAAACTCTTGTGCCGCCCTTACAGCTTCACCAAGTTTTTGGTCATACGCTCTGCCCCATTCTGACTTCAATGCCTCCTCAGTAGTTTGACGATAAGCCTGTGCTTGCTCCTCACTGCCAGCCGCGCTTTGTTCCACAGAAGACCTATAATAGTCCAGAATACCACTAGCCTGCTCTGGCGTTAAACGCAACTTGTGTGAAAAGTCAGCAAAATCTTTTACTAAGTCTTCAGTGACAATGTTGCCGTCAGCAGCTAACTGGTAACCATCTGGGCTTTCTGGGCGACCTAATCTGTTATAGATGCGGTCAAGGTCTTCATCTGATGGATTAACTGGCATAGGTATCTTATCTGCGCCAATTAATCTTTGAGCATTGACATAAGAACGTGCGAGATTCTCGACATCCTTAATAGGTGATAAGCTTGGGTGTTGTCTTATTTCCTCTGGTATCATTTGTAGAAAATCGTTACCAGACCCACCTTGCGCTACCTCTGCTGGGGTTTCCAGCGGTGCAGCCTCATACTGGGCTACCTGTTCGATACTCTCTTCTGACATATTTACTCCTCTAACATGTTGTGAATGTGAAGGATAACTGCTCGTTTACCCTCCTCGAACGCTGTGGCGTTGGCATCGCCAGCCACATAACTTGAGCTGTGCATATTGCAGCGCTTCTCAAGGTCTTCTAAAACCCTCTCGCCGTTGTCCGACTCAACGAAGGTTTGTCTGTATAGATGTTTTAACTTTTCGATTTCTTTCTCTGGTATCATTGTCCAACCATTCTTGCTGCCTGTGCTGCCTGAGCCGCAGTATAGACATCCTCCTGCGTTTGCTGGCGCTCCATCATTTCTTGCTCAGCTTGCGCCCTTTGCTGACGAGTTTCATTAACTTGTCGCTGGGTACGCAAGGTAGTCTTAGGAACACCAAGGGAATCTGTTACATGACGCACTAGACCATCTGGGTCAATGTGGTCACCAACAGGTAGTGACTGTGCCAATGGCAACAGTATTTCTAATGCTCTCATTGTGCTGTTAAGGCTGCTGGACTTTTGCGCCTTAGCCAATGGTGACACATATTCAATATCAACATCGCGGCCTTGAAGCATCTCTGGTGGCACAGATAACATTTCATTTCTGAGCATTAGGCCAAAAACACGGTCAATCATTGGACGCAACATCTCATTCATGAGACGACCCAGCACAGGGCCAATCACCCTCATGCGCTCTTCCTGCCGCTGAATAACCTCGGTAGCGGTCATATTAGGCGCATTGCCTGACAAAATCTGGTCAACATAGAACGCAGAACGGATAGCCATTCTCCGCTGGTCTTCCATTGCCAAGCCAATGTTAATGTTAGCGCCAGTGTTTAATGGCGTGATTGTGTCGCGTGACCCAGCCCGATAGAAGTTTAGACCGCCGGGCTGTGTACGCACTGGCAGAATAAAACCGTCATCAGGCACAAGTAACGGTGGGTCAATTTGTTTTTGTGCCGCCTGAATAATAGTCTTTGACATCAGGTTTACCATCTTTACATCTGGTAACGCTGTCATCGCTGGGCTTCTGCCCATAACCTCGCCTGTTGCTTTCAAGAAGCGCGGAACAATATATGGTAACTCCTCAAAGCCACTTTCAGATAATAGGGTTGAGGTTTCAGCATCAATATAAAAAGATGCGAACGGCATATTCTTGTTGTCTTTCTTGTTAGGGTCGCGGTCAATGCGCGGTAAGACAACGTGCAAAATTTCAATGTCTTCGTCAGGTCTTTTCTGAAACTTTTTCTGAATATGAGCGCTTACATTATCAATGCCAAAGCGTTGCACTATCTGACGAACAGGTGCGGTGTATTTACGAAACACAGTATCAACAATGCCATACTGGTTCTCTTGCACATAGAACTCAGAGATATGTCGGGTGCTGAAGCGTAACTGGTCGCCCTCCATCTCAACAAACATACAGCCAGTACCAAACACAACTAAGTCCACATACATCTCATGAACTTCAGTCTCAAAGTTGGACTGGTTAAACGCTCTCATCATTCTCATGCTGGTGTCTTCAAGCCACGCCTGAACCTCATCCTGACGAGCAATATCAGTATCTTTCATGTCGAGGTGAAACCACGGTGTTGCTCCGCTTGTAAGCATTCCGTGCAAGGATGCAGATAACAAATCAACAGCTTGGAGAGCAGTCCCATCATATATCAACTCCATCCGCTTTTCACCGCGAGAACGCTTTTTCACGATGTCGGCTTTCCGTGGCAGCATGTAGTCTGCCAGTTCTTGATAGTGGGTGTCCCAATTATCTCTACGCCCCTTAATATAATCAAAGCGTGAGACTAGTGATTTGATAAAGTTATCCATAATTACCCCAACAGTGTAGGTGTTCCAGAAGTAGTTGTTTGCTCACCCAGCGCACCAGCAACAATAGTTTCTTTGCCACCCTTGCGTTTTTTACGCTGTTGCATCAACGCCTCTTCAGCAAGAGCAGCGGCCTTAGCCGAGTCCTCTTTTGAGATTGGCTCAGGAGGAGGTGGGGGTGGTGGAACTGGTGGCGCTTTTGGCGTTAAAAATGACATGATAATCTCCTACTTATAAAGCGCTCCAAAGCCTTCAAGTATTGTACCGCCTTGCCCAGCTCGCTTAAACCGTGTGCGTCTGGTTTTGCTGGCAAGTATAGTATCGTCAGGAACAATCTCAGGCGTAACTTCAGGTGTGACTTCTGGCTCGGCAACAGGTACAGTTGGTGTTTCTTTACCACCGCCAGTTGGCTCTGCCATCTTTTCACCTGTCGGGCTGTAACCTGTCTTGCCAGTAAAGGTCGTCACAGGGACACCTAAAATCTCTTTAGTCTTAACAACACCAGCAACATCACCAACATATCCCATGCCTGAGCCAGCAGAAGGCTTTGTTGCGCTAATCTTGCCAATGCTTCCAGCAGGGCCTGTTGTGTACTGACTTGGGGCTTTTTGCGTCTTTATGCCATCCATAGTTATAACTTTTATGTCTTCTCCAGATTTAGCACTAAATGTTTGCCCAACTTTGAATCTTTGCCCAGCCAACTCTGCGCTAGACTTCATGCCGGGCGCTTCTGTGTAAGCCTGACCTTGAGGAGCGAAGGATGTGCCTGGGACTGCTACAGCAGTACCACCTTGCTCAAGTGCTTTTTTCTGAGCAGCAAGACTTGCCTGACCCATAAGTGACGCAGCCAAACCGCCAACGCTAGGAACTTTTGAAAGCGGGCTATCCATTATATCTTTTTGTCTAGCCGATAATTGTGCTTGCGCCGCTGCGGTATCAATGACCTCAGTGCCAAATGCAACCTTTGTTTCTGGCTTTGTCGGTGTAGCTGTTGTTACACTACCCATTTTTTTTGCTTCAACTGGTTTAGGTGCAGGCTCTGCTGGTTTTGCTTTAGGTACAGGCACTGCTTTAGCTACAGGTTCTGCAGGTTTTGCCTTAGGTACAGGCACTGCTTTAATTACAGGTTCTGCTGGTTTTGCTTTAGGTACAGGAACTGCTTTAACTACAGGCTGTGCAGGTTTTGCTTTGGGTACAGGAACTGCTTTAGGTACAGGAACTGCAGGCTTTGCCTTGGGTACAGGAACTGCTTTAGGTACAGGCACTGCTTTAGCTACAGGCTGTGCTTTAGGTACAGGCTGTGCAGGTTTTGCTGGCGTAGATACTTTTGGTTGCGCCATCTTTTTTGCTTCAACGGGCTTAGCCGTTACAGAGGCCGCCTTCGTAACCAAGCTCTTCTCACCAACATCAACAGAAACAGACTTGCTAACGCCCACCTTTGCTTGCTTTGTTCTGCCTCTTTCAATGCCTCTATTTCTATCGCGACCGCCACCGCCGCCGCCACCGCCACCGCCCATGTTAATCTCCTTTCAACATATGCTTACCAATGCGACCTGTTTCTGTCCTTAACCAAAAACATTTATCATAACCTAAATTCTTAAACATTGCTTTAAGATACACGAAGCCACCTTTAATGTCACGCTTTCCTGTCAAGCAAATAAAATCAACAATCCAAGGAATATTTCCATTACCATAAAAGCCAGCTTTTGGGAATGTCTTAGTCTCTAAATACTCTTCTATGTGATGCTCCTCAGGGAACGCATAGGTGGCTAATAAGAAGGGATTTGTATAATCCTCGTCAAGGACACCAAGAATAAATAGCCCCTCATCTAATGGCGGCAGAATACATCTGCGTATATCCTCGTCACCCATATATTGATGGTACGGACTTTTCTCAATAAGTCGGGCGGCTGAAAAATAAGCCATTGGGTTATAATCTATCATAGCGTAAATGGATTGTAATCGTTTACCGCAACTTGTTGCGGAGGTCTGTGCATAGTCTCTCGATTCTGTAAGCCAATCGCGAGATAACGAAAAGCGTCCGCAGCGTGACTTGTATAGTCATGTCGTGGAGTGTCTCTAAAAGTTTTCCTTTTTTCATCCCAGTCCTGCCTGTATTGCCTTAAACATTCCAAGCCCTCCGCTGTGTTGTCTCTGTCAAAGTAACATTTAGGTATCATCATTCTCGCTGCATTAATCCCATCAGCGACCTTCATCTTCGGAATAACCCTAAACTTAATGCCCAAGCTATAAGCCGTTTCCCAGCGCGACTTACCACTGCCAAGCTCACGCACCTCGATGTCGTGGGGCGCAAGATGGTCACCGTAGGTATAGTCTTTCTTCCGCAAGACTTCTGCGTAGTGGTCAAGCCCAACTCCACTGCTCTCATAATAATCAATGACATTAACTGCACCACCACGAAATATCTGGGCAAACCAAATAGCTGTTGAATCATTTACACCCAAGTCCCATGCGGTATGCACAGGGTAAGCAGGGTCATATGGCACTCGCGTAATCCTTCCAGCATCATCCAAGTCAGATAGCAACTTGCCATAATACGCCCCAATAATAGCAGCAGTAAAAGAACACTCAAACTCCTGCTCATACTGCTCGTCTGTCATAGACGCTTTAGCAGCCTTCAGCTCCTCATCTTTGACAATGCCAGTCTCACTAGCCTTGCATATCCGATAATACCAGTCTTGGCTGCCATCACCTAACTGGTTTTTAGCAGTCTCCAACATATCCCAGAAGTGGTTATGTCCGGCTGGCGTACCCAAAAATGTTGCCGACCCCTGTCTATCTGATAACGCTGGCCTCACAACCTCCCCCCATACCCTTGGGTTCTGCATCCCATACTCATCAAAAAAACAATCATCGAGGTAAATCCCTCGAAGGGCATCGGGGTTTTCAGCAGACAACAGTGTGATACGCCCCCCATTGGGGAAATCAGCACGGAGTTCGGTCTCGTTAAAAGTAACGCCCGGAATCACGCCGGAATAAAACTTCACATAATCCCACGCAATCCTTTTAGCCTGAGTAAAGGTTGGGGCAACTAGCGCAACTCTGGGTCTAGGAAGAGGATTAGTTAATACCCTTTTAATCATATGATTGACTGCCCAGACGGTCTTGCCAAAGCGTCTGTGCATGACCAGCACATTCCACCGCTTCAACTCCTTGTGCATCTCAGCCTGAATAGGACGAGGCTTGTAGGGTATCTTAACTTCCATTCTTTACTCCTAAGACCTTCAAAGCATATTCCCAGCTTTCAGTCTCTAGCTCTGTGTTTTCAAAGAAGTCTGTATGTTT
>Ga0208898_1002414_pt1 | contig 11486 bp, 9 predicted proteins | sample VirMetDEL_Mar_4_FD_184513 | JGI IMG/M metagenome (GOLD analysis project Ga0208898, IMG submission 184513) | Aqueous microbial communities from the Delaware River and Bay under freshwater to marine salinity gradient to study organic matter... | ecosystem: Environmental > Aquatic > Marine > Coastal...
TCCTGCTACTAAAAAAAATAAAGAGCGGATCGAGCAAACAGAAAAAGAACTAGAAGAACTAGAGGTAACTTCAGAGGTAGAGGAAGAAGAAACTCCTGAACCAAAGACCTCTGCACCTGAAGATGATACTTGGAAGAAAAGATACGGTGACCTTCGTAGACACTCTGATGAAAAAAAGAGAGCGCTACAGAAGGAAATCGAAGACCTAAGAAAACAAGTAGAGTCTTCTGCTAAAGTAAAACCTCCAGCTTCGGACGAAGACCTAGATGCTTGGAAAAAGAAGTATCCTGACGTAGCTAAGATTGTAGAAACTCTTGCTATGAAGATTGCAGACCAAAAGGTTCAGGAAGCTCAGTCCGAGATTGAGTCTCTTCGTAGTAATCAAAAACAAACTGCACGAGAAAAAGCTCTGGATGCTATCGTTAAAGCACACCCAGACTTCTATGATCTACAGACAGATGATGACTTTCACAACTGGGTAGAAGATCAGAGTCAATGGGTTCAAGACGCTCTCTACGAAAACGACGAAGACTCTAAAGCAGTCATCAGTGTTCTTAACCTTTACAAAGCAGAGAAAGGTATCTTTGAAAAAGAGACCACAAAGAAAGCAGCTAAAGGCGTAAAGACTAAAGACCGTCCCTCTGTTGATGCAGCAGATGTGAATGGTACCTTTACTGAGTCTCAAGTCAACAAGATGTCAGCACAAGAATACGCCAAGAACGAACAGGCTATTATGGAATCAATGCGTAATGGCAAGTTTGTTTACGATATGTCAGGCGCTGCATAATAAAGTGTTGACAAATAACTATTTGTAAGTATAACTTACAATGTAAGCTGCGGGGATGCCTCTATCCGACGGGATATGCTCCCGCAGCACAGAATACTTAGGCCCCTCTCTCCCCTAAAAGAAAGAGGACAACCCTACCCGATACAGCTAAAACTGTTACAATGACAACCTGATCGTCTAGGCCCCAATAGGACAACCCTAGTAACATCAGCCTCAGTAGTAAAACTGTTTAGCCTAATTAGCCAAACATAGGAGAATGAGTATGGCTTTCCAAACAGCGGCAGGTTATGGTAACCTACCCAATGGGAACTTCTCGCCGGTTATCTTCAGCAAGAAGGCCCAACTCGCTTTCCGTAAGAAAACTACGGTAGGCGACATTACTAACTCTGACTATTTTGGTGAAATCTCCGGTGTTGGTGATACTGTTCGTATCATCAAAGAACCAGAAATTACGGGCTTCCTAGCGGCATAACGCTAGAGAAAAAATCTGGTGAATTGCTGGAACCCTAAGTCAAAAGATATGGGAATCAGCAGCCAAGCCTCGAAAGGGGAAGGTTCAACGACTAGAGAATACATATAACAAGTAGTGGCTCGTCGTAGCTAACGAAAGGAAACAATGGATAGAAGAAAAAGAGGCATCCTCTATGGGTGTGCTATCGGTGATGGTGGTATTTATCTTTCTAAAGATCAGTCTGATAAAACAGCAAGACTTATTATAGGTCATGGTCCAAAACAACTAGAATACTTAAAGTATAAGCAAAAGCTTCTACACAGTGTTTTAGGAGGAAAAGAACCAAACCTATATACTTACAAGTCTACTAACAAAAAGACTGGGAAAGAATACACAAACCATCAGTTATACAAAAACCACAAGTACTTCCGGCAGATGCACAGAGTTCTGTACCCTGAAGGTGAGTTTAAGTATACAGAAAAAATGCTATCATACCTAACAGATCAGAGCCTAGCTCTTTGGTTTATGGATGATGGTAGCGGGACTGTAGCTAAAAACAACAAAACAAAAAAGCCTTGTGGTTGTATGACTCGTCTCTCTACATATTGTTCTAAAGAAGAAGCTGAGCTTTTAAAAGACTGGTTTAAAACTAAATACTCTTTAGAAGCAAAGTTTGATGTAGACAAACGAAACGATAAATACTCTTTAAGGTTTAACACAGCAGACTCAAGAGAGTTTGTATCCATTGTATCCCCTTACATTTTCTATACTATGAAATATAAAATAGATCATGTAGATAAGTATTCTCCACGAGTGCCAGACATCCTACGGGATGAAGATATAGTCTGATCTACAGGGAAACTTGTAGGTAGGTATAATTAAAAAGACCTACACAACGTATTGGAAATTACGGTTTCACCTTATGCTCGTGGTACTCAAGTTACCGCACAAGACCTAGACGACGAAGAGTTCCAGCTTGTAGTAGACAAAGCTAACTACTTTGCTTTCAAGCAGGACGACATTGAAGAAGCGCATTCACACATGAACTGGATGCAGCTTGCTTCTGACCGTGCTGGTTACCGTATGGCTGACCAGATGGACCAAGAAGTTCTAGGCTACCTCTCAGGGTACAAGCAGTCAGCAATTCACTTGGCCGCAGATACTGTTAACGATCAGGTTAATGGTACTAAAGCAGTAGCTACTGCTGGTTCTGATGAACTACTTTCAAGCATGAAGCTGAACAAAGGCAAGTTTGGTAACATTACCATTTCAGGTGCAGGCGACCATTCAATTCCTGTAGCCCCTCGCCTTCCCGGTGCAACTGCTCTACCCACTGAGTATGTTTCACCCGTCATGCTTATTAACCGCATGAAGACCCTGCTCGACAAGCAGTTCGTTGACTCTGATGGCCGCTGGCTTGTAATCAGTTCAGACCTTTGCGAAATCCTAGGTGACGAAGATTCACGTTTCCACAACTCTGACTTCGGTGCTTCAGGTTCACTTCGCGCTGGTGAAAGCCCGATGATGATTTCTGGTTTCCGTGTTTATGTTAGCAATAACCTGCCCTCAGTAGGTACTGGTCCGGGTACTACCGGCACTGCTAACCAGAACTCAAACTATGGTGTCATTGTCGCTGGTCATGACAACGCTGTAGCTACCGCAGAGCAGATGAACAAGACTGAAAGCTTCCGTGACCCGGATTCATTTGGTGACATTGTTCGTGGTATGCACCTTTACGGTCGCAAGATTCTTCGTCCTGAGGCTCTTGTTACCGCAAAGTGGAACGTGGCGTAAGGGGAATAGATAATGGCAACTACTTATGATATGACATCAAAGGCTACTATCGGGGTTAACTCCAATAGTATTGCTGCCTATACCTCCAAGTATCGCGCTATGCCCATGCGTGTTGTTGAGGCCACCCTTGACATCGACAAGCTTGTTGCTGATGGTTACACTTGTGCTAACGGCGACATCTTTCAGCTTCTAGAAATCCCCGCAGATACCTATGTATTTGCTGTAGGTGCTGAAGTTCTGAAAGCCTTTAACGGCACTTCACCCACTGTTGATATTGACTTCGCTGCTGGCGATGACATGATTGATGGCGGAGATGTTAGTGCTACTGGCTGGCTTGCCGCTGGTTCAAATGGTCAGGGTCTCACCCACGATACCAATGGTGCTGCTCTAACTTTTACTCCTCTGGTAACTACCACAGATACCATTGACGTAAAGCTTATTGCAGCTTCAGCAGATGTTACTGAAGGTCGCCTCCGCGTAGTCGCTATCCTCATTGATCTTGAGGAATCAGGCCGCGTAGAGCCGGATGAAGTAACCCGCGATCAACTCGCTTAACTTTAACGAGCTAGGGGGATTCTGCTTACAGGTGGAGTCCCTCTTTTTCTAGATGGAAAACGATAAAATTATTCTTGATGTTCCTAGTAGACTTTGGGGACAAGCCATGATTGCAATTGTTCGGGTTAAGGGAGAATATCCTGACCAAAGAACAGGTACATCTAATGCTATCATCTACCCACTAGAGAATACAGACTACCAGATTATTAGAAACGTAGGATCGTATACGGCTAAGGTTAACTCTCCTAGTTTTGGAAATGATGACCTAGAGAGAGCTACCCCTCCTGAATTAACAGAAGAGTAGAATGGCAGTACAATTTGTCAAGAGGCCGGGCTTTCCTAGAGAGCAGGCTGCATCAACTCCAGTAGCGTTTGACCCAACCGGGTTAGACGCTTTTGGTCGTTTAAGAACTGCCGCTCCTCATTCTACTTTTGACTCTAAACAACTCTTCGATAACCAACCTCTCTTTTATGATGACCAAGAAGTCTCAGGCTCTGGAACGAATAGCTCTCACTCAGCAAACAGAGCTTCTACAACTTTATCTGTCAGTGGCTCTACTGCTGGAAAAAGAGTAAGACAAACTTTCCAAAGATTTAACTACCAACCGGGTAAATCTCAGCTTATCTACCTGACAGGAAGAATGGTAGCTTCTGGTGGTGGAGAAGGTATTGTTGGAGAGATTGGTTACGGAGATAATAACAATGGTATTTTCTGGAGATACGACGAAGGAATCAATAAACTAGTAATCAAATCTTATGTTACTGGCTCTGTAGTTGAGACTGTTGTAAGTCAGGCTGACTGGAATAGAGACCCTCTTACTGGAAGTGGTTCGTCTGGTATTACTCTTGATCCAGCAAAGGTACAAATCTTCTTTATTGACTTTGAATGGCTAGGTGTTGGTATTGTTCGTTGTGGTTTTATTATTGATGGAGAGTATATTCTAGCTCACCAGTTTAACCACGCTAATAGTATTACTAGTGTCTACATGTCTACTCCTAACCTACCTATTAGGTATAGTATAGAAAATGATGGGAGTGGACAGGCCTCTAGCCTAGAGCATATCTGCTCTGCTGTAATTTCAGAAGGGGGTATTGACCCACACGTATCTCAGTTTTACGCTTCTACCTCAGGAACTCATGTAGATGCAAATGTTGTAGGAACTATTTACGCTATAATTGGAATAAGACTAAAATCAGCCCATACAGGACAACAAGTAGAAATTAAAAATCTAAGTATCATCAACGAACAAAAAGATGACTTTGAATGGCTTCTTATCTTAAATCCTACGGTAGCTTCTACCTTTACTTACAGTGGTCTAACTAATTCTTCTATTGAATACGCAACTGGTGCAACAGCAAATACAGTAACAGGTGGAACAACTCTAACTGGAGGGTTTGTTCCCTCAGGTTCTCATAGTGGTGGGATTACCTTAAACTTAAACAACGTAATTAGCTTAGGAGAATCTATCTCAGGGACAAAAGATACCCTTGTAGTTTGTGCTAGGCCCCTCACAGCAAACGCTGATATCGAAGCTGGTATAACTTGGCAGGAGTACGCCTAATGGCTTATAACTTTCTAGGTCTGGTGAATGATCTAAACCAAAGAGCAGGAGAAGTAGAGCTTACATCAAGCAACTTTGCTTCTGCTGACGGCTATTACAACCTAGCCAAACAAGCGGTTAATGCCTCTATTCGGTATATCAACCAAGACACATTCACTTGGCCCTTTAACCACACCACTCAAGAAGATACTCTTGTAGCTGGTACAACTCGCTATGCTTTTCCTTCTGACTCTAAATATGTAGACAAGAATACTTTTAGAATTAAAAGAGATGGAACTATTGGCAACGAGTCTAAGTATCTAAAGCTTATTGACTACGAAGATTACCTAAGTCGTTTTGTAGACGATGAGTATAATACAACTAACGAGGGTATCAGGTCAATGCCGTCCTACGTCTTTATTACTACAGACAGAGAGTATGGTGTCTATCCTGTGCCGGATGAAGCATACCCACTAGTCTATGAATACTACTCAGTTCCTACCGATCTGTCTGCCTATGACGATGTTCCTTCTATCCCAGAACAATTCAGATATCTTATCGGAGATGGAGCACATTACTACCTAAACTTCTTTAGTGGATCATACGAAGAAGCAGACAGAATCTGGAATAAGTACAATGAAGGTATCAAGGACATGAGGTCTATTTATGTTAACCACTATGACTACCTTCGAGACACAAGACTAGAGCGAAAATACGACTACATTACAGCAGTAAGAGTTAACTAATGCCGACACGACTAGAAACATTTCCAATAGAACTAAAAGGCGGTCTTGTTTCTAACATGAGCGTTCTCCAACAGGGTATTCAAATGCCCGGTTCTGCTAGAGAACTCATCAACTTTGAGCCTTCGGTAAAAGGCGGGTATAGAAGAATCAATGGATACACCAAATTTGATAGTGACTATGTTCCTCTGTTTGGGGATTGTAGGGTACAGGCTAGCGGACAGTCAGGCACTACCCTTAATGTAGCTAACCTACATGCTGCACCAGCCGCAGGAGATTCCTTTACTATCGCAGGGGTAACAGGAACCTATACCATTGATTCTGGTGGTGTGTCTTACAACTCTGCCAATAAGTCAGCTACCCTTACTCTTACGACTTCCCTAGCTTCTAGTCCTGCTGACCAAGCCGTTATTACTTTCTCTAATTCAAGTGACTATAAGATTGAAGGTCTTTACTACTCTGCGGTTCTACAAGAAGCCATTGCTGTAAGAACTGGTATGGTCTACTCTGGATCAGGTAGTAGCTGGACTAAACTAAACGTACCAGATTACGGTACTGTTCTTGTAGATGGTGGTAGTCAGACTGGTAGTTCTCTTGTAGTAGACGGAATTGATGATGATGACTACGTGCCTCAGCCCGGTGATACTTTTACCGTAGCTGGTATCGAGCAAGTGTACACAGTTCTTTCAGCGCCTACAGTAACCTCCGGTAGTGCTACGCTAAGCATCAATCCTTCGCTAGCCTCTAGCCCGGCAGATAACGCTGCTGTTACTTGGCTTGCTTCCAGTCATTCAGGTGCAACTAAGTGTAGATTCGATCAGTTTAACTTTAACGGCGTAGAGAAGATCGTTATGGTTGATAGTCAGAACAAGCCGGTTGTTATTGACGAAAGCTCTAGCTACAAAACACTTCAAGGAACTACAGACATTGTAGGTGCAAGCCATGTTGCTGAGTTCAAAGACCATCTGTTCTTCGGTATCAATGACCTTGTAGTTTTCACTTCTCCTTTCAACGAGGAAGACTTTAACACTGCTAACGGTGCTGCCGTATACCGTATGCCAAGAGATATTACTGGTCTGATTGTTTTCCGTGAACAGTTAATCCATTTTACGGAACAAGAGATTAAAGTTCTTAGCGGTGACTCTGCTCTTTCTTTTGAACTAAATACTATCTCAGATGATATTGGGTGTATTTCTCCTGATACAGTAAAAGAGGTAGGCGGTGATATTCTTTTCCTAGGCCCAGATGGTATTCGTTATCTAGGTGCCACAGAAAAGATTGGAGACTTCTCACTGGCTCTAGCTTCAAGACAAATTCAGCAGGATGTCCTAGACACTATTAGTCCTTCTGCTGATTATGTAGCTGTTCTTATCAGAGAGAAAAACCAATACCGTTTGTTTAGATATTCTACTGATTCAGCTATCCCTTATTCGGAAAGAGGCTTTATCGGTGCTCAGTTCTCAGACCAAAATGGACAAGGGTTCTACTGGTCAAAGACCCTAGGTATTAAAGCTTATCGTTGCTCTTCCGGTTATGACGGACTAAATGAATATGTCCTATTCAGTAATAACGATGGGTATGTTTATCGTATGGAGTCTGGTTCTACCTTCGACGGAGTAAACATTAAGTCTTCTTTCTTTACTCCTTGGATGCCTATCAACGATCCATCTTTCAGGAAGAGAGCACATTCTATTACCGTCTACCTAGACCCTGAAGGCTCCTACAATGGGACTGTTGGGTTGGTCTTAGACTTTCAAAAGATCGGCATTATTCAGCCATCTACTAAAGAGTTTAGTCAGAGCAATACAGCTTCAGTCTATGGTACAGCGGTATACGGTACAAGCACTTACGGCAATAAACCACAATACCATAACAGAGTTCTTCTAACAGGTAACTTCTTTAACATGTCACTACAGTTTATTTTTGACCAAGAAGCAGACGATCCATTCACTTTGGATACTATAGTCCTAGAATACAAAACAAAGGATAGAAACTAATGGCAGGCTACACTAGGCAAGACACTGCAGACAATATTGCAGATACAAAAACGATTGATGCTGCTGATCTTGATGCAGAGTTTGACGCAGTTGAAGCAGCCTTTAATAACTCCACAGGTCATACTCATGATGGAACAACCGCTGAGGGTGCTCCTATTGAAGTCACTGGGCCTAACCAAGAATACCTTTCAGAAGCTGCTCAATTTAGACCAAAGACAGATGATACCTACGATCTAGGTTCAGCTACCTTTCAATGGAAAGACCTCTATGTAGATGGCACAGCAAACATTGATAGTCTTGTAGCTGATACAGCAGACATTGATGGTGGCACTATCGACAATACAGTTATTGGTGGGACTACTCCCGCTGCTGGTAGCTTCACCAATATCACAGTTAGCGGTACTGTAGATGGTAGGGATGTAGCTGCTGACGGTACAAAGCTAGACGGTATTGAAGCCGGTGCAGACGTTACGGATACTGCTAACGTAACTGCTGCCGGTGCTCTAATGGACAGCGAACTGACTAATATCACAGCAGTAAAGGCCCTAGACCAAGGAGTAGCTACTACGGATAGTCCTACGTTTGCTGCTATTACAGTGATAGGCAATGTTGATGGTAGAGATGTCTCAGTAGATGGAACTAAACTAGATACTATTGAGACAAACGCAGACGTAACAGATACAGCTAACGTAACTGCTGCTGGTGCTTTAATGGATTCAGAACTAACAAACATTGCTGCAGTTAAAGCACTAGATCAGGGTGTAGCTACAACTGATAGTCCTACCTTTGCTGCTATTACAGTTACTGGTAATGTGGACGGAAGAGATGTTTCTGTTGATGGGACTAAACTAGACACTATCGAGACTAATGCTGACGTTACGGATACTGCTAACGTAACTGCTGCTGGTGCCCTGATGGATAGTGAGCTTACCAATATTACTGCTGTTAAGGCACTAGACCAAGGAGTAGCTACAACTGATAGTCCTACCTTTGCTGCTATTACGGCTAGTATTGATTTGTCTACCAGCACTCTGACAGGCACTACTTCTGAATTTAATACAGCTTTATCTGATGGAAGTTTTGCTACTCTTGCCGGAACAGAAACTTTAACAAACAAAACAATTAATGCAGCAGATAATACTCTACAGGCAGTAGGTCTTGGTCAGTGTTATCTCCAGTACACCAACGCTACGACATGCACGCTTATACAAAAGAACGGGAAGCTGATTCAAATTGAGGGAGAACTCCATGTAATTCCTAATGCTGGAGTTACACTTGGAACTGGAGGCCTTTCATCTTCTACTCTTTATTATGTCTATGCCTATGACAACTCTGGCACGCTGACGCTGGAAGCAAGCACGACGGCGTGGACTGTATCAACGACGGCTGGCAATGAGGGGACGCCGATTAAGACTGGTGACAACACGCGCACGCTGGTCGGAATGGCCTACGCAAATACCTCCACTCAGTTTTCTTCTGATATGGTAATTTCCTATTGGAACCCAGTTCTTAGGGTCAGAAATTTTACCGAAGCTTCGGAACTGACCACAGCCTCAACCTCATGGGTTAACCTTGGAACGGCTGTTTATTTTCTGTGGTTTAGTAATTTTCCTAGGCCTCGTGCTTTTGCCGCTTGTCCGATTGTAAATAGTCTTGTTGCTGGTAATACCTTTGGTGCGCTTTATCTAAATGGCACAAACCGGCAAGTTGCCAATGCTATGCAAGGCGCTACTGAATCTGCTGGGTATTTCCCTAGCGCAACAACAACTCCAACACAGGGGCGCAATTACTACCAGCTTTGGGGTGTTGTTGGTGGCGGAACGGGAACCTACGGAATTGCCGGTTCTTTGTATCCAACAACACAAGTCGAGTATTGGGGGTAACAAATGGCACAAGATTATTATAATCCTGAAACAGGGCAAGTCGAAAGAGACTGGTCTTACCTGTCCGGCGGCAACCAGTATTCTCTTCCTCCAGAGGATGTCACTGATATTACTGAAGATGGAACTACTTCTTCGACAGCTACTTCTACTCCTGTAGCAACCAATTACGGGTATGATTACTGGAATCAACAAGCAACCCAAAAGGTAGGAAATACTCTTTACATAAATGGTCAACCTGCTACTGCTGCTCAAGTAAACGAAGTCAATGCTCTTTACGGGACTACTTACGATCCAAACGCTCTAGCTAACATGGCAGCAGATCAGCAGGCTCAGATGATGTATACAGCCTATGCTAACCCTGCTTCTCTAGTTCAGAGTACAGAAACAGCACAAATTGCTCTAGACCCCGGACAGCTTATTGCTGAAGGTACAGGTCAACTAGGCTCTAATGCGCCACTAGCTTCTGCTACTACGGGTGGCCAAGCTGCTACGGTTGATCCTTTCCAACAGCTACAAGCTAATACTGTAGAAGCTGCTACTGCTACTGCTCCTACTCAACAAGCCGTAGATCAATTCCAAGCTGCTCAGGGTGAAGTCTCCCAGAACGCACTCATGCAGGCGGCTACTCAGAATGCAGAGCAACTAGCACAGCTAGGTCTTACTCCTGCACAGATTGAGCAGGTAACCCAGATTCTAGCTCCTTCTGCTAGAGAGGTTCAACAGAATGAACTTATCTCTGGTAGTGCAGTAGATATGGCTAAGGTAGAGCAGCAAGCCCAAATGCAAGCGGCTCAGGCTCAACCAAGCACACAGGCTACTGTACAAGGCCAGCTAGATAAACTCTACGCAGACTTTGATAACAACAACCCACCTGCATGGGCTTCTGAGGCTATGCGTGTAGCTACTGCAGAGATGCAGGAACGTGGTCTAGGGTCGTCTAGCATGGCAGGGCAAGCGGTTATTACTGCTACCCTAGAAGCTGCTACTCCTATCGCTATGCAGGATGCTCAGACCTATGCTACCTTTGAACTACAAAACCTAAGCAACACACAAGAAGCTGCACTCTACAATGCACAACAAAGAGCAGCTTTCCTACAGATTGACTTCGATCAAGAGTTTCAATCTCGTGTAGCCAATGCTGCTGCTATCTCTGAAATCGCTAACCTAAACTTCACGGCTGAACAGCAGATCGCACTAGAGAATGCACGGCTAGCACAGACAGCAAACCTAGCAAACCTTGATGCTAAGAACGCTAAGGTTCTAGCTGATGCTGCCGCTATGACTCAGATGGAACTAACCAACCTGAGTAACATGCAGCAAGCTGCTAAAGCTAACGCTGAAGCATTTCTTCAGATGGACTTTGCTAACCTAACTAATGAACAGCAAACAGAAGTCCTAGGTCAACAGGCTATCATTCAAGCATTGCTAACTGACCAAGCTGCGGAGAATGCTGCAAGACAGTTCAATGCTACCAGCAAGAACCAAGTCGATCAGTTCATGGCTAGCCTACAGTCTCAGATCGAACAGTTCAATGTAACACAAACTAACGCTATGGCTCAGTTTAATGCTCAGCAGGTTAACGCTGTTGAGATGTTTAACTCTGAGATGCAGAATCAAAGAGATCAGTTCAACGCTGCTAACTCTCTTGTTATTGCCCAAGCTAATGCTCAGTGGAGACAGCAGCTTGATACAATCAATACAGCAGAACTAAACGAAAACAATAGAATCTATGCAG
>Ga0208898_1002415_pt1 | contig 11481 bp, 14 predicted proteins | sample VirMetDEL_Mar_4_FD_184513 | JGI IMG/M metagenome (GOLD analysis project Ga0208898, IMG submission 184513) | Aqueous microbial communities from the Delaware River and Bay under freshwater to marine salinity gradient to study organic matter... | ecosystem: Environmental > Aquatic > Marine >...
CAGCACACTAAACGCTTGCTCTATCCTCTCAATAGGGTTATCAACATTGAACCTAACATCATCCTCCATGACCAGATAGTGCTCAGCATCCGGCTCCATTGTTTGCAACGCCTTCCAAAGCGAAACCTGAGATAACACATTACCGATGCTCAATGCCCCGATGCTCCGAGCACCTCCCTCGTCCTTGTCATACAAATGCTTAGTCTGCTCTAAACCTGTGATGTGACCGTCAAACCCCCAATACTTCACAGGATCAAACCCATGCCTCTCCAACAACGAGCACGTTGCATTCAACTCTTCGGACAAACGCTTCAATCCTATGACATAGCACTTCATGACTTGCCCATGGCTCGATACTTGTCCAAAACCTTCTGCTCATTAACTTCCCGCATATCCCAGGAAGGCCCATGATGTGTGTTCAAATACGCGATAGGTGCACCCAAATGCTCAACATGACTGTGAGCACACACCGCACAAATTTCCCCTATGCGTGCTAACTCCTCACGATAAAAAATATCAGGGTAGTAGATGCCCACTTCCTCATTCCAGCGAAAACCCTTGTCTCTCCGCATCACAAAGTGATAACCACAGGGTTCCGTAGTCTCTAAGACACCTCCTACCTGTTCTTTAGCTTTGTCGTAATAACAGAAATACCCATCCCCATTTTCTCGACTAACGCCTTGCACTGAATGATACTTGCCTGTAGCCAACAACGTTTTCAAAGGAGTCAACCAGTCTCCAAGGAAAAGTGTGTCTGCGATACTGAAAACCACAAACTCACTTTCTGTCCTATCCAGCCCATAGTTGTAAATTTTATTCAGATTAAACTCATCATGATAATGCACCCAATCATAGCCTAATCTGTTAAGCTCTTCCCGCATGAGACTCGCAAACTTTGTGTGCTCCTTTGTGTGATTCTCATTGAAGATAGCAATTAGCTTAGAATCACATGTTGCCTTGTGGGACCTGAAAGCTGCCCTGTAAATCGCCAACTGCGCAGGGTGCTGGCAGACAATAGGCATTATTGTTACCGTGTCACTCATTACTTTGATACTAACACAGGTTCCCACTTAGCAAAAAACTTCATTCGATCACTATCCGCGATCTTATCCATCGAGGCCTTATTGAATTGTTTCACGAGCCCTTGAATCTGATGGTCAACCCGGCTAGCATAGTTAATCCCTGCTTGCAGGTTGTTAAATCTCATCCAATACCAGTAATCGCAATCACACTCATATCTTTCAAACTGCTCATCGAACCTAAACTGGTCCTTCGTTCTAAAAAGAGAGCAATGCATTTGTGGTTGCTCCACGAGACGTGTTTCATGTAGCGGAACTGTTGTTGACCTGTAGTTGACACCCCTGTTAACCGCACTGTAAGTGTAAGGGTGCACCGCACTGTAAGTGTAAGGGTGCATCGACAGATACTTACTGGCGTTGTCATTTTGTGCCCAAGCTTCCAACAAATAGTGCAACCAGAAGTTGTGGAACAGCACATCGGCATTCGAAAGAACGACGTATTCAAACCGCCCTTCTGCCATCTCATAGCCTCGGTTCCAGAACTTCGTCAACGAGAAGTCTTCTCTGCTAAAGTCATATTCGTAACCTAGCGACTCGACCAGCTTCTGCAACTCTTGCTGTAGGCCAGGGTCAGCGTCTTGATTGTCCAAACAAATCAAATGCGCCTGTGTTGTTGCTTTATGTGATTCCAAGGCCCGCTTACAGACGTTGAACATCTCGTGTGTCAACGCCGTTGCAGGCATAATAGTCACTGTTCTTTTTTCAGCTTCGCTCATTACATCTCACTTAACGGTTGACCATCTCTCCAGTCATGCTCTGGCACTTGCGTCACCGGGAAGTCTTCACCAGCCAGAATACGTTCTCTCAACTCCCTTAAATCACACCCATCATAGTTATGACCCTTTGGTCGCCGCCCTTCTTTCACCCAATTCAACATTCGATGACTAGCATCAATGGATCCCTGATACGGCTTAATGACTCGCTTGAATGGAGTGTCCTCATGATGGGCTTCTTCTGACTCGTAAGTCATCATACCCGGCACATAATACAGCATGTAACCTTGCTGCTCCAGCATCATGCCACAACAGTAATCCTCCCCCGCCATACTGTCATTATCCTCGTCCCAGCCATTAACCTTCAGCAAAGCTTCAATGGGTGCTCCAAAGCTACAGCCAAACGCCGAGTTACCTGTCACTCTTGTAGGGGCTGTATTGTTGAAGTGCCCTAGTCGGCTGTCTATTCCTTCTGGATACTCCTCGGCATTAGTAATTTCACCCACCCTAACATCCAGATTTAGCATTTTCTTGTAGGCCCCACATGCTATCCACTTTCGCTCAATGGCAAAGTTCAGCCAATTCAACCAGCCCGGCAACAACACACTAAGGTCATCAACACACACAAGATACTCACCCTCGGCATAACACAACGCAGTATTCCGTGCGTTGCTCGCAGCAAACCAATCTTGATTTGTCAATCGATGCGGACCTTGCCACACTGTTGGCTTAGGTGGCACATGCACAATGTCACAATGTGCCATCTTCTTGAACTCAGCTTTCCGGTTAACAATTTGAGTGGTGCCCCACTGGTGACCCTTCTGAGCATAGAAATCGACAACGACCAACTTAATCCCGCTGTAATCATCCCCACACTCTCTATGCAAAGAATCAAAGAACCACCTAATCCTTGGGTTCTTCCTGTTGGTCATGTAGGCAATCGTGATCATTTTGCTAGTCGAGGCACCGTAATATAGTGGTTCAGAAACGGGTAGATCCTTTGCAAGAGCATGACGTCGAGAGGCCGGTCCACTGGTCTCAGCATAGCTACTGCTTTTCGTGCTGCGTCTCGTGTCCAGTAAATTGCCCCAGTCTGAAATGGATAACGGTAGCATCTCGCAAAACTGTCGTTTACCTTCTCATACCTACCATCTTTGTCGTCCGTGTAGTAATACTGAAGCTGAACAACATCCGTGTCAGCCGGTAGGTTCTCCTCACTATCTTGCCACACTTTCTGGAAGTTATCAATCAGCCTCACAGTATCCTCCAACATGAAAAACTTCTCATGACCCTCAGCTAAAGCAGCCGCCAATGCTGACCTATAAGACAAAAAGTGGCCCACCACCGTATTGTGGATATACTGCCCTGCACCAAACTCATCGTCTTGATACGGATTTGTTGCCCTCAGCCCTATTGTCTCACCCTGTATCCCCGAGACATACCTAGGCTTCAAACCCTGCTCTTGTTCCAAGTGCTGAACACACGATTCCCGCCGTTTGCGCTCTTCATCGTAGACAATGCAGTAGACTGGAGGAAGCTCTTTGGTTTTTTTCATCCCAGTTGTTTTTATTGAAGTATTACCAATCGATCAATGCTACCGTCCATACGTTCACCTTTAACAGATACAATCGAGGTCACCTCGCTACTTTTTAAAGATCCAAGCACTACCGGAGCATCTTGAAATTCAAACTCCAATCCCTGCAAATCATCAATTAATTCTTCAACTGTCATAGTTTCTTCAACTTACCACCATCATGCACTGATTGCAACAGACCATCTAAGTCTTTCTCTGGGATTTTTACCCAACCGCAGTTCTCATCGTTCACTCCGAACACCACCAGAAAACTGTCATCTTGTCTAATAGCCCCACCAGGGAAAATCACCAACGGCCCCTCGAACACTCTAGGGTCATGCTCGCTGCCAATCAACAAAGGCTCATGCGTCATACGGAGAGGCTCGAATGGGGGCTTAGCCTCAAACGTGTAGGCCCCCATATAGTAGCGTCTTTTGTTACCTCGCCACCTCTCACTACTATGAAAAAACGACAAATACTCACTATCATTCAAACGAATTGGCGGTGTGCCTCCTCGAATCTCCCCGTATTCCCACACCATCTTTGTGCGAGCTTTCCATTGCATCTCAACACTATGGCCTTTCCCTGCTTTGAAAGTTAAATGCGGAGAAGGGCTGTAAACACAATGCCATCCATCATGGTCAAACCAAGTCCAATTCTTCTCATGGCGACTACCCGATTCTGGTTTACTTGCATTGCCCCCATAGTTGGTCTCTGCCACGACTTCAAACTTTGACCAGTCCTCATCCAGCTTCACGAGAGCTTGTCGAATCGTCCACCTGTGATCTCGGACCCATGTCGCAAAAGACAGATACACTTGACCGTCCTTAATCATCACCCGTGGATCTTCCCAGTTCTCTTGGTCCCACCTTCGAGGAGGTCTCGGCGTTAACGACTGCGCAACTGTCATCGAGTCAGGTCTCACCCTCCAGATCACTAAATCACTGTGCTTGTCCCAGTAGCCCACACCATGCACTTTTGGGATACCAAACCGAAACCTTCTTGTGAACAACCACAACTTGCCGTCATATTCTGCAATAGCTGGGTTGAAGTAACACGTTTTCTCCCCATATGGAAACGCAAATATACCACAGGGCCAATCCGTTTGATCTAAAAAACTATCATACCGATCTTTCCTCACCTGTGTATCAAGTTCTCCAATGTCTCGCTTACCTAAGAAAACCTCCTGCTGCCTCCCATCACAACCCCTCAACAGACAGGCGTCAGGAAACTGGATCTTAATCTCTGAAAACCGAAAATTGGAGCCCTGGTCCACAATGATCTTGTCAGTGTGCCCAACATCCTTCATGACATCAGGCCCCGCAAGCCTATCAAATGGTGCACTCTGGGCATACAAAGCCCCGGTATGCACTAGATACTTTGAAATCTCAGACGGCCAGATCCCACACCTATCCATATAGGCTTGAGGTAAGTGTGTTGTGCCATACACATAACCCACAAAAGTTTTCTTCAGCCGTGTTTTTTCATCAAACACATGATCGACCCAATTTTGGATCAACGGACAAGCATCCTGCTCCCACCATAACCAACAGTCATAGCGATGGGCATAGTTCTCTTCTATGTGTCGTGCCGTGTGCTGCCAAATGAAGTTTTCTCTGGTGGGAAACTTTTGCAGCTTCTCCCATTCATCGTGCTTGAAGTAACTGACAGTCTCGAAGTAAGTCCTCGCAACTTTATCAACACTTGACCTAGACAAGTTATCGTCATGCACTACCAACAAATGGTGCTTACTCTTTGCACCATATTTAAGGGCTACCTCCAGATTCAACCGGAAGTAGCCCAAATTCTCGCTATCTAATGATGTAACAACCAGCTGGGTCATTGGGCATTCTGAGCCGCACGCAGCCCGCTCATGAAGTCATTACTGTAACCCTTATCGTAGTAATCCTTCTGCTTCAGGTCAGTCGCAGCGGGCTCTTTGACACCATTCCCCGGCACACTCGATTCAAACTTAGAGAGCTTCGCCTGAAGCTGCTCGATCTCGCTTTGCTGGCTCTGCACCAACTCAAACAACTGACCACTAGCCCCGACAGTTAGAGCAACCCTTGCTTCCTCCTCTGGCCCTAGATCCCCACTAATGACCCTCTTTGCCAACTCAATCGCCTCAGACGCTTTGCTGTTTCCAGCTTGATAGGCGAAGTATCCATCATCGCCATCTGCCTGAAGCTTTGCAAGGTGCTTGTCGAAGGCTGTTTGTCTGGCTTGTTGTTGTTGCTGTCTGGCTTGTTGTTGCTGTTGTGTGGTTTGTTCAATCCGTGCATCCCAATTCTGTCTCGCCGCTGCAATCTCAGCCTGCTTACTGATGTCAATTTGTTCCAGTGTCGAAAGCGCCGCGTTAATCCTCCTCTGAGAACTGTTTGGCAACTCCTCAATTATCTTATCAATCTGTTGATCCCTCAACACACTAGAAGGCATCTCTAGCAGTTTGGCGAGCTCATCACCCCTATCTGCCGCTGCCAACTTAGCATTACGGATCGCTACATCGGCCTGAGTTTGATACTTGGAGTTGAATTCAGGATCACGCTCAATGGCAGTCTCTCTCAGCGCCTGCTTGTATTCCTCGTTCTGTTTCCGTAGCTGTTCCAACTCCTCATTCGGGCTACTTGAAAGCTCCTGGATCTTCTGCTCCAACGCCAACTTCTCAGCATTATGCTTTTCCTTTAGTGACTTCCAGTCTTGTGCCTTCTTAGGTAGATTCTGGAGGTCAGGAATCTCAACAGGATTAGTTGAATCCTCCGTATTATGCTCCTCTGTCGTCTGCTCTTGTTGCTCTTGTTGCTCTTGCTGCTGTTGCTCAGACTTCGGCAAATCTTGCTGCCGAGCGGCTTCCAAATCACTTGGATTAAAAGAATCCGGCAATGGGCCTTCTGCTTCCCGTTCTAGCCGGGACTGTGCGCCTGCCTTCATAGCATCTACTGGCACAGTCGGGGTGGGTTCACTGGTCGGTTGACTCATATGTAATATTCTCGTCTACTGGTAGTTGTTCTGTCCTTGATCTCTGTAACTGTTCAAAAAACCCAATGGCTTTCTCGAAACCCTCTACCCTGCCTAGCTGCCTACTCTCAGTAGGCATGACACTATCAACAAACTTACTATTTCGCTCGTTGATTAACACATTGAGCGCCAACCTAAAGCGTGGCTCCTCTTGCGCCCACCTTACTAAGTCTGTATCAGCCTGCCACTCCAGCAGAGTTGTGCCCTGTAACGGATAATGTTTCTTTGGTCTTCTTCGAGGTGAAGATTTGCTCATAATTCTTGCGATAATTCTCTGAGAAGCAATTCCTGGGACTGCTTCCCTTGCCTGCTCCACTGCTACGCCTAAGCGCAGCGTTTGCCCGCTCGACTCTCGACGTTGGTCCTTCCATACTTCACAGGTAACACTCTATTGTCCTTGCGTCAAGGTGTCTTGCTGAAATCGCACAGCCTTCTGTGTCACATCTTGTTCAAACTTCGCCTGCTTGTGCTGAAGTTGCTGCTGGGTTTTCATATCCCTCTCCTGCATCTTAGACGCAGCCTCCTGCATCTGCAATTGCTGCTCAAAACTCAACTGCTGGGCCTGCTGCTGCTGTTTTTGCTGCTCTGCCACAGCCTGTTGAACCACCCTTGATCCTTGCTCAAGTTGCTGTAGGCCTTGCGCCATTTGCTGCTGAACAGTTGGCCTAGCAATTTGCGACACATGCTCAGCCGTATGAGGAATCGCCAACTGCAAAAAGATTGCAGCACTCGTAGGATCTGCACCTTGCTCTACCGCTTGCACAGCCTGAATCCCAGCCTGTAAATGCCTCAAGGCATGCACTTCATGGTCTTGCCCTTCAGCAATCAAAGGCGGAGCCCCTTGCTGCATGTCATTGTTCTCACGGGTTGCCTGCCAGTCGTCATTAGTCGGTATATTATTCCGATCTTCATCAGGAAAGTATCGACTCACCTTCTCGTAACCCGCAAACGCCGCAACATAATCCTGCTGATAGTTCTCCAAACCTCTCTGCCCCATAAATGGAACCATAGGGTTCAACGAGTTAACCGCTTGCTGCTTCATCACCGGAGAGCCATTCCCTATCGACCTCGTAGCAACAACCGCACACTCCTCGATCACATCCTGAATCTGTGCGTCACTCACCCCAGCATCCTTTAACTTCTTCTGAAACTTCTTGGCTGACTTGACACCAGGCCCGCTGCCTGCCAAATTCTTCTTAGTAGCTCGTCTGAAGATCTCAAAAAACAACACATCGAGCTGCGAGATAAATCGATTAACCGCACTGTTTGTCAAAACAGTCGCTTGATTGAAGCGGATGCTTGCAGCCGTAGCAGATTCTGGGTTCCCTGCTGGCTTCTCAAACTGAGGTCGATAAATGCCAGTATTCACATCTAGCTGCCGGTCAAACGCCCCACTCACAGCCAAACCGGACTCCACGTCACCACTAATCTGCCCTGTAGCAGCCTCATATCCCTGTGGAATCACCGTTACCCCATCACCCACTTGCACTAACCCGGTCGCAGCCGTATTGCTACCCACCTGATTTAACACAATGTTCTGGCGCATCAAGGTATTGTCGGCAACCTTGTTCGCAATCCTGTCCTTCACCTGCATGAAAGACACGATTCGCTTTCCGAGACCCTCCAGTGCATTAATACTCCCACTGTTGACCTCGAACACAAACGGTGCTAGTATCTCACGTATGGACTCAGAGATGCGGTTGCGACTATAAAGCCAACCATTATCCCCCAAATTCTTCCGTTCTGGTGTGTTTACTTCCCTCTCCAGCCGTGACTCTGGTCCTGTGTAACCCTTCTCTGTGGTGTCCTCCTGCACTGGCACCACCATCCGATGCCACCAACCATCTTCTAACCAAAACATCGAAGCACATTTGACCGTCTTCGCCATAGTATGGGGCTCCACTACATTATCATTGAGCCGCTTCTGGATCGCCATCGGGTCGTCCTCTTCCCAATCAGGCACAGCCAACTTCATGGCCTCCATCACAGCCTCTTTATTCCACCCCTTACCTTCGCCCTTATTGACAAAGTTCCACAACTGCGACACTGTAAAACTGTGTTCTAGTGCAAACTCCTCCCAGGTCTCGGGATCAATGCTATAGCCATCAGGAAAATAGACCTTATTCCAATCGATGTGGCAGAAACGCCAATCCTCTGTGGGCCACCAGAAAAATCCCTTATTGAAGCCTACAAAATCATCTAGCATGAGCCACACATTAGCATCCATGCTCTTCCAATCCTTCATCATGCGGTCAAACTCGACCGTCATTTTCTCGCTAGCATCATTAGCGGACAACCCTTCTGGGTTATCCTTCACAGTCTGAATCGTGGCATACGTCCGATTGCTGCTGAAAAGCTCATAATACGGCGTTTTGGCACTGTCCTTCCTACTAGCTCCCTCCAGAGTGTTGAAATTTGCCTGCCAATCGGTGCCCGCCGCCCGCTTCTTGTCCCTCCTAAACGGCGGATTCCCGTCAAACATGCCCTGAATGACAGCAGCTTTCTGCAATCTAGGCTTCGCTGCCTCCTTCCACATGCAAAACTTAGCCTGTGCTTTACTCGCTGTCAGTTCCATAGGATTCGACTTTCCTCTTGATTATCTCTTTGCTGCTCCATGAACACTTGCATTGCCACCGCCATGCTGTCCCAGTCCTCCACACTCCTCATAGGTGTTGCACTGATGATCCACTGCGTCTCTGTCTGGGCAGCTACCATAAAAGGCACACCCAAGTCTTGCATTTCCTCTAAAAGAGAATAGAATCTGACAATCTTACTGTCCATTTACCCAGCAATGTGCTGGCAAGTCGTCTTTTATAGCCTGCGGCATGTTTTTTTGCAAGATTTCAGTAGGAACCCACACTTTCGCCTTCAAACTACACCCACAAGCCCTACAAGCCTTCAGTTTATCCCCTTGAGATGTCTCACCCGGCGCAATTCTAGCAATCTGCTGCAACATCGCAGCCCTTGCACAACTCGTGCAGCCTCCAGGCTCCTGATTCTCGACACACCCCACACAAATAGCAGCCCTCCTTTCTGCCTCCTCAGCCTCAACACTAGCTCCACCCCCTGTAACCAACCAACTCCAGAGCGTCTTGGTCCCAGACACAATCTCATGCACAAACCTGTGCTGCTGCTTCTTGACAGGCTTCAATTCTGGCCCATCCGGCACACAATAGTCTGGCACATCCTTACAAATCTGCTCCTCAACAAGCTCTCTCAGCCCAAAGGGCACATGAAAGTCATTGGCAACATAGTGCTTCTTGACATTCTCTATCAACTGCCCCTCTGTCGTGCCCACAATATAAGCACCTGTCTCCGGCACAGTATACCGCCAACCACCTCCAGCCGGGGCATTGGTCCTATTCGGGTAAAATCTAGGCTTATCACTCATACACAACACCCAAAGTCATCATCGTCATCTAACCACCAATGTGCGGCCAACACAAGAGCACACGCACAAAGCGCCAATATCACGTAGAAAGTCATATCACTTCATCAGCATTCCAAGCCGCCGCCAAATGTGCCAACACAAGCGCCACAAGCAAAAAGATAGCCATAGATTCATTCATCATTTCACGTTATCTGTGGCAGTCATCAGTTTCCCCCTCGCGATCACAGCAGACTTCAACTCCGCAGGTAGCGTCGCCTCTACATCCAGCAACACTTTACCGCCCATCTTGATGACGATCTTGAGGTTTTCCCAATCAGGAATGACCTGAAACTGGTTCTCTACGATCCAGTCAAGAATCAGCTTCTGCTTGTCCTTCTGCTCAACTTCCTCGTAAGCCTTCCAAAAGCTCTGAGGAGCCACATTAGCAAGCACCTGCTGCGCGATCTCCTCAGCTTGAGCCAAGAACGAATTGACAGCAGCCTCCACCTCCGCGTCAAACTTCGCGGCCATGATGTTGGAGCTCGTTTTCTCCTTATCAGCCTCCGTAGTCCTCAGCGTGCCTGCCTTAACGAACCCAGGCTTACCATTCAATTCCATCCCCAAAGGGATCTCACGCTCATCATCGAGCTTTTGTGTTCTTTTCATCCTACAGTTTCAGCCCATCAGCAGTTTTCTCGATGACTGCACTTGCAGGATTGTAAGATTGTGGATAAGGATTATCGCACCCAGCCACGCCTTCTTCTCGCATGGCCTTCAGATCCATACCTAGCCACAAAATCGCCTCTTGCAATTTGGAATACGATAAAACCCGTTCCCGCGACTCACGATCAGTCTCGGCTTTCAACATTCGTTGAAGTATAGCATCCAAGTCTTTTCTGAACTGTTTGGTCTGAGTCACAATGTGAGGCACTTCCTCTTCACTTAGTTTCTCAGTAGATCTATCGGTAGTAGCCCAAAGCGTGATGGGTTTATCTGTCGTGTCACTATTCGTGTTTTCCATAATTTTTTCTCCTGTTGCTTAGCCACTACGAGCAGCTAAAATTTTTCATTCCTGATAGTGTAACCCATAACCAACCAAAAACAACCCCACAAGCACAGCAAATAACGCAATGATGCTCATCTCGCAAAAGCTACCCACTCATAGCCTGACTCTCTACGCCTTCCACGTTTGATGCGTGTCGGCCTCTCCTGTGCCAACTCCCTGAGCTGCTGCCCAATGACCCTTGTGCTACTTAGAAAATCCTTGTAGTCCTCCTTGTTTGGCCGGAACTGAATGACCTGTCTCAAGTTGTCCGCCATAAAATTCCACTGATCTTTGCTGTTTGCCTCCATGTAGGCATCAATGACTTCCAACAACTTATCCGCTTGGCTTGTCTCTGAGCAATGCTCAATGACCTCCTCGTTCCAGAACGAGTGCAGTCCATAACGTTGCTCAGCCGCACACTTTGGGAGCAGATGCTCCGGTATCGCATATTCATGGATCAACCAATACAAGAAACCCGGCATCTCCTTCACAAGCTGCGCCGCAATCACGTCCTTGTCGTTCAAGTGCTCGAACCCTGGCAACTTCGTGTAGCACTTATCTAGCAGTAGCACCATGAACTTGTCCCGCATCGCATTCTCATAAGTCGGTAGAGACATCCAATTCCCATTGCTAGTGTTCATGCTCACAGCTATGGCCTGAATGGGTGACACCGTAAACCCGTCCTG
>Ga0208898_1002418_pt1 | contig 11476 bp, 15 predicted proteins | sample VirMetDEL_Mar_4_FD_184513 | JGI IMG/M metagenome (GOLD analysis project Ga0208898, IMG submission 184513) | Aqueous microbial communities from the Delaware River and Bay under freshwater to marine salinity gradient to study organic matter... | ecosystem: Environmental > Aquatic > Marine >...
CGCTTCATTGCAAATCTTCACTTCGCAGCCGATTGAAAACTTTTCGGATTCCCTCATCGTTTGCTGTCGCACTCCGACCGGGCAATGCAAGATGACTGGCTTGTTTGTTTTGCGGACCACCTGCTCGCTCCATGCGAGTTGTTGCAGCGTCTTTCCGAGTCCGCATTCCTCAAACAACGCAGCTCTTCCACGTCGCAATGCCCAATCCACGACTGTCGATTGCCAATCAAACAGATTGCTATTCAATTTGCCAATCGGCTCAAATCCTGTCGGCTGTAACTTCTTGCGTTTATCGGCAATGAATTCTTGATAATCAATGCTCATGTTTCAGCTCCCATCCTTTATCGTTTGCTCGCTGCGTCAGTTGTTTGGTCAAGTATTCACCGCCAATGGTCTGCATGTCATCCATCGTCGCTTCGCCGGTCTGTATCATCCCGATAAAACAGTCGATTGTGTGCATCGTCGGGAAGTTGCAATTCCCAGCACTCGCCCGAAGATACCTGCTGATCGTTGCTTGTATTTCGCTCATTTGTAGATAGCCAGTTTGTCTTTGCTTCGTTTGCCGTTGCATAACCTGCCTCCTGTAATGCTGCGGAATGTTTTGCCAATTAAGACGTTTTCAACGACCTTCTCTCGCTTGCCTGTCATCCTGGCGATGTTGCGATAGCCCCAGCCTTCCTTGTAGAGTTTGACAATCTCTAGCACTTCTGGTTTGGACATTGCCATCATGCAGACTCCTTTTTGTAGCGGCTGCATTTCTCGCAGAGCATTGTCAGTCTGCCGTGAATGCAACGGCATTTCTTGCAGATCGTGTCAGCGGTGAGTCTCCCGCAATTGTTGCACGGCGACTTTGCTTTCGTTTTTCGTTTCTTTCCCACAGCTATCAATTCCATCATCCCGGTTTCCATAAAAAATCCCCCGCAACTACCCTCCCGCAAATGCGGCTTGACCGAGGGAGTTACGAGGGATCGAGTCGAATCGTTGCGGGGTCAAGTCCGCACTATCGCTTTTGTTTTGAAAGTCGCTCGCCATTGCTGACGAGCGACCCACTGCTACCGTTCGGCGGAAAGGTTACGCCTCACGTTCGACGCTTCTGACAACATCGGCAGAACGTCTAGTCGTTTGCTATCAGTATTTGATTAATAGGCTTCTGAGCTTTCGGTCCAGTGAGCTTGAGAGATAACTGAGAGCACGGCAAACCTTTTACTGTCATATTCCATGACAATGTGCAAAGCTGTCTCATCATGAAATTTGTAACTTTGTTTATTGCTGAGCTGTTTGAAATGATCCTGTTCCTAAAGTGTAGAACAGGGTCTCGCTCAGACAAATTACTACCATCACGGAGAGCATTGCAATACCAAACAAGAGTGTCACTATCGTTAGGCGAATCGTGATTCAGAGACCCAACAAAAAATATAGTTCCAAGCAAGGTTCTGCTGACATTGCATCCATATGTCATGTTATATACATCTTGTAATCTTTTGTTGTGTTCCACAGCAAAAGCTATTTGTTCGCTGTCAGTGTACATATTCATGCCCCAACTCCTATGCTTCCATAGTCCAGCGTCGTGACACAACACTGATTTAGATATAGATGCAATATTAGCTGCATTCTTAATTCCTAGATGCTTTAGCCACTGTGAAACAGTACGCGGTTTGCCCCTGTCCATATATTCCATGCCCTGACAGTTCTCAGCCACTACTGTAGTCAATGAACACTTAGACATAACACAAGCAACCAGCCTATGCTGTCCATCGACTAGCATTCCGTCACTGTCAAATTTGATTGTGTCGCCCGTTAGCTTCCAATTACCACTTTTCATCTCCTTGACGTATCTATCCAGCCTAGAATTATCAATACTTCGGAAGTTGCCTGTGTTTTGTTTCAGGTATTCTTCCGCACGCTCTGGGGAAATAGTCTCTACTCTTGTAATCACAATAAACCTTTCAAATGTAAATGTCAGAAGTGCGACCAGTAGGCTTCGTCGCTCGCCTTTGCAAGTGTGATCCGTCAAATGTCCTTTAACTCGTTTAACTCTAACTGTAGCGGACTAGGCTTTCCGGTCTTTCGCTTATTCCAGCTATCGTGCAAATAACCGTGGCAAGTACGACACAGAGTAATGCAATCATCTACCTCCCACCTTGTTCTGCACCGCTTGTATGATCGGTGGTGAACGTTCAACCGCTTGGTGCTATAGCAAAACTGGCAACGATGCGAGTCACGCTCCAATACAATTGCACGTACAGTTTTCTTGTATTGGTCAGTCTCTGTCCATCGTTTTGTTTCTGCACATTCAAACCTTTTGCCATTAAGTTGACTGTGTCCCTCCATTTCTAGATCCGACTCTGATCGCTGTCCGCTGCCGCTGCCAAGTTTCTCCAGCTTCCCAGCTTTCCGCAACGAAACACCTTGCCCAGCAAGTTTGACACAAGATATTGAACTCCACTCTTCTCCGAGGTTTGCACGCAAAATCGCCTGCTTTGCCTCGTCTTTAGCAATCCCGTCCATGCCTGTATTTGTTTCTCGTTGTGTCTTGTTACATGCTGCAATAACAAGCTCTTCGTTAGGCCAGGTCATCAGTCAGCCCTTGGAGATATGTGATAAAAAACGTCGCTCGCCTGTATCAAGTGCGATCCGCCTGCACTCAGCGATTCCGTTACAACGCCACGGAATAACGGCGGCTCGCTCATCGGGGAGAGGCTTCCGACGCGAGCTGCTGCGGTTACATCGCCACTCACAGCTAGGCTTCCAACATCAACGCGTCATCTGATTACACCGCCAGAGACCTTGGCATCGCCATAGACCCAGGCATCGCCATAGACCCAGGCATCGCCAGAGACTTTGGCATCGCCATAGACCCAGGCATCGCCAGAGACTTTGGCATTGCCAGAGACTTTGGCATTGCCAGAGACCTTGGCATCGCCATAGACCCAGGCATCGCCATAGACCCAGGCATCGCCAGAGACTTTGGCAATGCCATAGACCCAGGCATCGCCAGAGACTTTGGCATCGCCATAGACCCAGGCATCGCCAGAGACTTTGGCATTGCCAGAGACTTTGGCATTGCCAGAGACCTTGGCATCGCCATAGACCCAGGCATCGCCAGAGACATTGGCATCGCCAGAGACATTGGCATAGCCAGAGACCCAGGCATTCTCTCCGATCCAGCAATCACCTTCGTGACTGAGGTTTTTCTCAGACTCAATCCAACCACCAATCTCACCGTCGCTAATGCGACGGATCTGACGAACAGTGCAGTTCTGTATATCCTTGGTCTCGCCAGTAAACTCGTATTTCTGAGTGCTAGCGTCAGCCTGCTTAGTCTCTTTCAGTCGCTTGATTTCCTCAAACCGTTCTTCGACCGCCAAGCGTATTTCCTCAAACGCTATAGGAATAGAAACGTCTGATGTTGCTCGATGACCTTGCCGAATAGCCTTAGCTAGTTTGTCAGCACCGTCATTCAATCGGTCGATCGTTTTCGTTGTTTCTTCCATGCTCTAAATCCCCAGTGTTTAATTAGTAATCGAAACTCAGTGCGTACCGGGACTATCCACACAAACCTAAAAACCTTTTGAGTTTTGATTTGTGAATCTCTAATCAGAATAGCTATCAGATGGTCCGTACTGTTGCTCTCGCGGTCCGTGTCAGTTGCAGGGCGTCAGTCCCATGTGGCATCACTCAGCCACCCGTTGCCTGCTCGCCGGTGCCAATCCCAACTAGCCTGATTCTGTAAGTGCATGAAAAAAGCCTTTGGCGATCCCCCCCGTGTTTCCACGGATGAACAACAGGGAATCGCCAAAGGCTTCTAGCTTTTTGACTGCCGGTGTTCATTCCGACGCGGTGATTCTTACGCCTGATTCCACGTTGTAAAGCGAAATCCGGCAAAAATCCTCAAATTAGTCAAAATCAGCGTTGGTCGCTGGTTCTAGCTCCGATTGCACCTCTGGCTGCTCACCAGACAGAAGTTGCTCGAAATCAGCCGCAGACGGCGTTTGAGCCGCTCCCTGTGGCGTTGTTGGCGGAATGTCGCGTAAACGGTCGTCATCTCGCTCGAACGCTGTACGGACCTCTGCGGATAGCGGTAGCCACTTGCTGACCCGTCGAAACGCGGTTTTCTTCGCCATCTCGCACCAATCTGTTTTCCAAGGACCGCTGTTGCCAGCACGCGACCGAGTCCGAATCGCCTCAATCTCCTCTTTTGCGAGGATTTCGCACTTTTCAGCACCGTCCTTAAATCGAACGTCGCAGTATGCAGCGATGATTTCGCCTGCCTCATCCGGTTTGCTGTCCCTGCGGAGAAACCAGGGTACATGCTGCCGAATCTCGCCGCGGTCGTAGATGAACGCATCGCCCTCTCGCACCACGTCTGCATGGATCCGGCTGATAGTGCCTGATCGGTACGCAAGCTCCACCAGACCCTTATAGTCGATGACCAAGGTGCATTCGGTGCCATACGGTATCAGATGTGCCTGCCTGCCGTCTGGTAGCAGATTCCACCGCACCAGGTCCATGACCGACCGGAAAAAGGATTTTTGCGAGCACCCTGCTAGTTTCGCGTTTGTCATCACCGCTCGCGTGCAAGCAGCCTGGAACGCCTCTGGATCAGCATCGCGATTCGTCTGGACAACCTTTTGCAAGAAATGATCGGTTTCCAAGTTTTGCCGGATAGTTAGTTGCTTTGTAGCCATTGTTGTTTTTCCCAATTAGGTAGTGAAATAGAAACGATTTCCTTCTCGGCATCTTCGGAGAAGTCGCCTGTCTTGATGCACTCCGCCAGATCGGTCAGCAGTTGCAGCCGCTGCTCATTGGCGATGTGCGACGAATCTTGGTCGTACTGAAAAGCTCGCACCCTGTACGGTGCTTTCGTTTCGACGACTGCAAAAATGAACATGGTGTCGAGCCTGCTATTTCCGGTCGCTAGCTCTGCACCTGCCAAGTAGTGCTCTTGCTGGATGTGGTAGCCAAAGTCAGCCGACTGCCTGACGTAGCTGTCCACGTCTGCGGTCGTTTTCAGGTCCACCACAACCGTCTGACCATCTCGCACAAACAGCTTGTCTGGTCGGAACTTGCAATTCATACCCGTGTCGCTACACGTCCACCGAAAGCTATGCTCAACCACTCCATCGCTGTCGAGTATGGCTTTGATGTGCGGATGCGTGTACAGAGAATCGCAGCAACGTTTAGCGGTTTCCATCTCGCTGTCGCTGATGATTTCCCGCTGCTCCTCTGCCTCCCACTCCTTGTATGCTTTCGTCCTGCGACTGTCGAACTTGTTAACAACGTAGCGTTGCTCAAGCTCGTCAGGTTCAAGTGCGGCACAGTGGATAAGACTCCCCAGCCGCATTGCTGCCGACGGTGCATCGCGAACGATCGTCTCCGTGACATAGTTTGCCTCGTACAGTCTCGGTGACTTTCGGAATGTTTTTAGCATAGATGCAGAAACGTAGCTGTGGTCCGCATGATAGTCGTCGTTGTTTTCTTCGATCATCTCGGTTAATCCTCTGTGCTTTTGCGATTAGGTAAAAAACGCAAACGGTCGCCAATAGGTGAATCGTAATCATCCACACGCTCTAGCTCCTTCGCTCGCTGGTGATAACGCTGCATAACGACTTTGTAAGCCTCTTGTAGTCCTCGACGATACGCCGCTTGCTGGCTGTGGAATTGCTGCGACTGCTCGCCAATCACAACTGCCTCGTCTATCTGTCGCTCACACTCATCGAATGAGATGCCGACTAGCTTGTCGATACGCTCTGCAACCTCGATTAACGTTGCCATCGTGTTTGACGCACTAAGAGCTTTTTGGGTGTCCACGCTTAATCTCCTTGAGTTTTACTTGATCTTTCTTAGGTAGGTTTTGTAACACGCATTGCCGTATAAATTCCGACACATTGACCGACCGCCGCTTTGCTGCACGTTGCATACTTGCCAGCCAGTCGTCATCAACAGTTAGCTTTATTCTCGTCGCTGCCATAGATCCTCTCGCACTGAGTAAATAAAACAAATGAACGCCACCAGCCACAATGCCAGTGCGTAAGCAAAAATCGTCTCAACCATTGTCCTGTCCCTTTCTGTTCCAACGTAGAACTACAAAGTCACGCTCTTTGCCGACCATCTTGACGCCGAACTTTTGTTCGCAAAGAAACTCCATCGCTTCTTCGTTTTTCAAGCTCATCGACAGCTCGATTCTGCCATAGCGTCGTTTAATAAATTCCATCAGGAACCATCCGATGCCTCGCCGCTGCGTTGACGGATGCACCGCTAGCTTGACGATGTTTGCTTGCGTGTCGTCCGGTCCCTCGAACCAGAGAGCGAAGCCTAGCACGTCGCCTAAAGTATCGACCGCAACAATCCGATTGATTGCTGGCACCATGCCTTTCAGGTCGCCATAGTCCATCAGCTCGTCGTAAAAGTTCGTCAGTTGCTCAATCTCTAGCACCTGGTCAAAGTGCATGTCGAGCATCTGCCGCACTCGTAACTCGAAAACGTTTTGCCTTGCCATTGGTGTCATCTCTGCTATCCTTGCCTGTCTCGTCTCGCTTGGCGTGTCAGGGTTTCCGTTGTTTCCCCTGGCACGCCTTTTTTTGTTGTCGGTCATTTGCATCCCTCGTTAGATTTTATTTGTCTGATGTTGTGAACGCTGCCACGTTCTTTTTCGTTGCTGAACAAATCGTTCTGTAAACCGTCTTATTGTCCTCCGACATTACGATGAACTTTCCGACGATGTAGTACCCCTCGCCAGTTGGCAGGTTTGAAATTAGCTCTGCGTCATAAGCGAAACCGTTTTGACCAATTAACTCTTTTATCGTCATTGCTTTGCATCTCGTTTGAGAAGGTGAAATAAATGGGCAGTTTTGCGACCTGCCCAGGTCGGAGTCGAGCCGTTGTTATTTTGCAATCGCTACTGCGAAGCTGCCGCAGGAGTTTGTAACCTCTAAGCCTTCGTGAGTCTCAGTCTCGAAACGACTGATCCAGTCGCGACCGCCACCAACCAACCAAATTCCTTGCACGTTTAGATTGTGGTCAGTGTGCGACTGGCAGGCGTCAAGTGCAGGAGTAAAACCGTCGTTCTCTGTTTCGCGAACTCCGTCTTGCATTCCGTCAAAACGGCTGCTTACGCTGATTAGCAAGTTGCTGCGATTCTTTCGGACGAAACTTTTTAGAGTTGCTCGCGTTGCTTTTTTCATCGTGTTGCCTTTGCGTTGGCGGGTGTTGTTTGCTTCGATGTTGTAACTATCGACTATCTGCCCCCTAATTGCAAGCGTAATAGGGGGCAAATTCCAAAAATAAGCAGAATAATCGCAGACAAGCGAAAAAGACAAGCAAAACGCTAGTGTTCCAGTCCCATGACGCACCAGTTTTTTTCTGGTGAAAGCCACAACCGCTCGACCCTGCAAGGACGCTCAAGCATCCCGCAGCCGCGACGGGTCCAATAGATGCACGCTTGGCATGTAGCTCGTCGCTGCCAGAACGCGGTGCGGTCTATCTTGCGACCGCTGCGGGGAAATGTTGCTTCGGTTGTCTCTGCATTGCATAGCGGGCATGTCTCGCTGCCGACGACCGTTCGTTTACATTCGGTGCAGATCATTGGGTGAATATCGTTGAGGTCTTTCCTTCAAATAACGCCCGTGGATCATCTTGACAATCAAATAGCGTTTCATAGTGGCGGCGGTATATTTGATCTTCACGCTCTTGAAGCGATGGATACTTTAGCGTGACCGCATAACTGCATCCCTCGCCTGCTCCTGTTTGCAAACTCCATTCATGCAGGGACGCTGCGACCTTTCTATTGTTCGCACCAGAAAAAATATCATCAAGAAATGGCAAGGCGTTTCCCATGCCTTCAACCAGCAAATCATCGTCCAATAAAACTACACCAAGATCCTCATCAATAAAGGTGGTCATGTTAGCATTAAACTTTCTGCTGCCATCGCAAAACATCGAAATCCCAGCCCTTAGCTGGCTAGAAAGGAGTTCACCCTTCAAAATGTTTACTGCATCCCTTGCGATACTTGGAGTACTTGCAAAATCAAACCCTCCGCCAATGAATGAACCAAGCGTACCTAATCTATAGCCAACTGATCCGTAGCCGATGACAGACCTCGCCATGATCGCCCTATCTATCTCACCTATGCAGTCCATTCGTTGTATAGCACCAACCTCGTATGCCAACGCACTTTCAACTGCGAATCCATATCCCTGCGAACCTACTGCATTAAAAGGTCTGTCTGGGTCTGGTGCAACAAAGGTGTAGTCCATTGCATAGACTGACCATGACTGAGCAACTGAAAACCTGCCAGCATGTGTGATGCAGTCGCCTTTTCTAGAGATAGAATCAGCAATCGGGGTCCACTCTATACCGTCTGATGAATCAAGGAGAGTGGTAACAAAGAAACCTCCGAAAACATTTGAAGATGAGTTTTCTATGACTCCACTTCCAAATAAATCCAAGTCGCAAGATGACCATGAAGCAGCGTTGTTAAATTCAACGCCAATAAGCCTTGAATCCATCGGCTTGCATTCGCATTCAAATGCTGGGTCTGGCTTACAGTCTGGTCGCTGCACAGATGTTGGCGTCTCGATTCTGCACATATTGAGTGCAAACTCGCAGTAGTATTCTCCATCTCTTGTGCGATCAATGTCTGTGTCGCTAAATTTCTCCACATATACAGCGAGCTTGCCACCTTGGTACGACTCAAGCGACTTACCAACCTCAATGCTCCTGTCTGGATAAATTATTGCATTTGGGTCTGGTGCAACTATGTCGATGTCGGACACTCCAGAGGAAAGGTAGCAAGTCCTATCAGCCTCCTCGATTTCTGCGGCTGGGATGTGCTGGAACGCACCGTCCTCTGGAATGTCATAGCGTCCACGCGGAGGCTGCTCTGGCGGGTTCCTGCGTGGATCTGCATCAAGTTTTATGAAGTCAACGACCTGAATAATGTCACCAGTCTCGACCGTAAATGTCGGTCCTCCTTGCGTTACCTCACCGCCTTCGACGACAACAGCAACGGCATTCTGCATTACCCTTGATTCAAACCCATCTTCAAAAATTGTTGCTCCAAAAAACTTGGCAAGCACTTGCGTATCATGGAGGTCAAGAGGTTCGCCCTCTGGCGTAACTGTACTTGTAAGCAACGCTGGAATGTCCAAGGAACCAGACACAACAGCGTTGACTGGTTGGATGCTGCGGCTGTTTATTAGCCTCCTTAGCTCAATTTCTTTTGCATAAGTATCATCGAGTATCTCTCCACCGCTGTCAAACGTCCCATGCTCAATCTTCCACTCTGGATTAAACGGTGGCTTGGGTCCGCACTGCGGGTCGTCTGGATTCCAGATTTCCCCCGTCTCTGTTTCGCAAATCGGTATGCAATCTTCTGGATATGGTGCGGTCACTCTCTCGTGTGGTGCTGCCTTGCTGACAACAGTCACAATCCCCGATGTTGGGTAGTCGTCAACTGCGGAATCATACTCCGCACTTCCCATGAATTTCACCCGAACATCGAGCGACTCCATTTCCATGTCGTCGTATTGTTCGGTTGACTTTACCTCGACATTCCATGTTGCTATCCACTCCTCTTTCGCAATTTCTCTACGACTGATGAGCCCTTGTCCTTCGTATAGCCTCCGCTGCTGCAATGCCTCATGCAGTTGAATCTGGTCGAGAGGAAAACCATAGGCTTCGTCAACAGCGTTTGTGAGCAGCTCAAAATCTTGCAACCCATCCGCATAGCTAATCCCTCTTCCTCTGCTATAGCGTGCCTCCTCGGTCAGCGTCCAACCACCACCGCTGAACATCGTTGCCGGTGCGGTAAAAAGAAACTTGTGAAGGTCGCCGTTGCGGTCTAACGCAAACTCCCAGAACTGGTCGCCTTGCAGATACTCCGTAAACGGTCGCCACCGATCATCATCCGTGTACTCACCGCGATCGTATGGACTCGATAGAATCCATTGCAGCGTAATTTCTTCGCACTTGCCAAGACAGCAACCGCAACCAGGGCTAAACCGAATCGCCATTATTTCGGTATCTCTTTCGGAATGATAATCGGTGCCACTTGCTCGTCGAAGATTTCCTGCGTGTCAGGCACTAGCGTGTCCGTCGAGTCAATCCAGCTAAACGAGCACCAGTTTAGCACCGCCTGGTTCGTGTCATTGGTCAGGAGCACCAGCATAGGACAGCCAGCCGCAGTAAAGGGAACTCCTGCCTGCTGCTTTGTGCGTGCAGCAGGAAACATCGCGTTGGTGTGCGTCACCGTAGTGTTTGCCGGAATGTCAACGTAAGGCTGACTGACAGGTTCCTGCGGTGGGAACGGTGGCGGAAACGGCTCAATCGGAGTATAGAACGCATAGAGCAAACAGCGATGCAGCAACGCAGAAGTCGGTGCCGTTGCCCATGTCACTGTGTCACCAGATACCGACGAAACCTCAAGCAGCTCGTATTGCTCATCGCGATTGATTGCAACAACTAGGTCGCCAGAAGAAAGCGTTACCAACGCACCAGCATCATTTCGACCTGGCTTCGTTGTAGTCACGCGAGTTGTCGTCTCACCAGCATCGGTGAAATCGTCAGTCTCAAAGATGCCGACCGGAGTCATCACATACAACGATTGAGCAGTCGCACCCGCTGTCGCACTAAACGCTCGCAGCACAGGAACTCTGATTCCCTGTGCTGGACAAACTGCGACGATATTAGTGCCGACTGATTCGGTGTGCCTGCCGGTGGTGTAGAACACTTATCAACTGTAATACTCGTGGCTTGATTCCATCCACTCAAACGATGCGTAATTTAACACGCCAGCATTGGTTGCGTTGTCAACGACGACGAGCAACGGCATTCCCACGCCTGTAACCACATGCTCCTTGCCTTGCTGACGATTGACGCCGCCAGGGATCATCAGGTTGTCGAAGTCTACCTGCGTGCTGGCTGCAAGTGGCAGTTGCACGCTGTTTAGATCGCCGTCATTGTAGAACGCCCAGACTCTCGCCCCCACATCTACCTGACGGTCCACGGCTGCAACCGTGATTGTGCTGCCGCTGACGCTCGCGATCTCACGCACTTCGATGTCACCGTAGCGAGTCTCGTAGCAAACCCAATCGCCTGCTGCCAACGCTTCAAACTCGCCAGCAGTCGTTTGCCCTGGGTCAATCTTTGCAAGTTCAAGCGTAGTGCCTGCTGCGTCGGTGAATGATACGAGCGTAGTAAATCCGCGAGCACCCATCACATAGGCGTTGTGTGCTGTTGAGCCTGCTGTGTAGCTCAGTCCTCGTAGCACCGGGATGCGGTCTGCCACTGGTGGGCAAACCGTAGCGATTTCAGTGTTAGCAGTAGCCGTTTGACGACCGGAAACGTAGAACATAATTCAAACTCCTATGGACAATCTTCTGCATGAACGACTCGTCGCCCATACATCCACAAACATAAAACGATACGGTCGCCACCTATATCGCTGCCAAAAACGTTATACACTTCGTGCAGCAG
>Ga0208898_1002420_pt1 | contig 11472 bp, 12 predicted proteins | sample VirMetDEL_Mar_4_FD_184513 | JGI IMG/M metagenome (GOLD analysis project Ga0208898, IMG submission 184513) | Aqueous microbial communities from the Delaware River and Bay under freshwater to marine salinity gradient to study organic matter... | ecosystem: Environmental > Aquatic > Marine >...
ATTCGAAACACCTCGCGCGTCCCTGGCGCCAGAGGGACCCGAGTTTGTATAAAAATATAATTAACGTTTGCAATTGCAAGGTATTTCAAATACTTTTCACTTTTTCGCTATTAATATTTCAAACCAAATGGGGGCAGCAAACCCCGCCGCCCCTGATGCAATCCGCCCGCCCTCGCTGATGCAAACCCGCGCGCAGTCTCACCCGCTCAGCACAAGCAACCCCCGCCCAGGTGAGGGGCGAGGGTGACGGCGCGCAGACAATAAAGAGCCCCCGCCCGGTGAGGGCGAGGGCGAGGGGTGAGGCTCAGCCGGTGGCGGTGGGCGTCACCAGGTCAGGCGGGCGGCGCCATCGGCCAGGGGTTGGGCGTCAGGGATAGGGGCCAGGTGGAAGCGGGCAGCCTCAGGCCCTGCCCCCCGGCTCAGCTTTGACCGCAGGATCACGGCCACCCCCTCAGGATCCGCCCATCTGTGATCTGACAGGTCACCGTTAACGCAGGGCACCGTTACGGCTGGCCCGTGATCCGGGGCCAGGGTGAGGGCCACCGGGAGCGGCTGCCCCTTGCTAAGGGCCACCGGTACGGCCAGGCGGAACCCTGCCCTTACGGCAGCGGCGGCATCAGCAACGGCTGAGGCCCGATCAGCGGCCAGGCTGGCCGTTACATCCCACCCGGCCTCAGCCTGAGCCCACAGGCCGAGGGGGCCTGACAGGGGCGCTTTGCTGTACTCATACAGCTTCAGGCTCCCATCAGCGCGCGCGACGCCCAGTGCCTCGGCCAGGGTGACAGCTCCGGGGCTGATGGCCAGGCCAAACCTACGGGCGATGGCCACCGCATCAGCCACCGGCAGCGACAGCCTCAGCCGATGCCACCCGCAGGCCGGCCCCTCGTCTGTGCCGCGCAGCCTGACAGCGAGGGCGAGGGCATCAGCCTGAGCGCGCGCCCACTGGCGGGCGATGGCCCACAGGATCGCGCGCCCATACAGGGCAGGGTCTGCGATCATCGCGAGGGTGCGGCGCCCACGGGCGGCAGCCACGGCAGGTGAGAGCCCCCCATGCCCCGCCCAATTGATGCAGCCATCGGCGCAGCTTGTGGCCCAGGGGCACCCATTGTGCGCCTGAGCCTGCGGGATCATGCCCTCGCGCGAGGCCAGGGCGGCCAGGTCGGCCAGGTAACTGCGCGGGGCGGTGCTGCCCCGGTGGCCTGGTGTGACGGCAGCGGCCAGGGCGCGCGCGGGCAGGTGGTGGAGGATCACGGCCCGGGCCTGGGCGCTGCCCTTGCCTAGCTTCGGGTTGCTGTCAGTCAGCAGGTCGCCCAGGGTGAGGCCGAACCTGGCCAGGTGGGCGGCCACGTCGGCCGGCAGCCGCACAGGGGCGCAACGGGTGGCCTGGGCGGTGGTGGTGGTGATCACGGGTGATAACAGGTAACAGGTAACAGGTAACGGGGCCGGGTGAGGGCCACAGGGTGCCCACCTGCCACAGGGGCGGGCAGGGCACCGGGTGGCCATCAGCGGCGGGGCGCCCACCTGCCGTCAGGGGTTTGGCGCTGCAGGGCCGACACGTGGGCACCGCCCAGGGTGCCGGGGCCGTCAGGGTGGTGATCCCACCGGATGCGGGCCAGGTCCTGGCCACCGCCCCACAGGGCCACCACCACACCCCGGGCCTGTGGGAGCCAGCCGGTAGCGGCCCCGATGTTGCGGCAGTAGGTGGAGCTGTAACGCACCCGGTCACCGGGCTGAATTCTGTGCAGCCGCTCCATCAGGCCACCCCCCGGGCGCGCAGGGCCTCGGCCACACCGTCGGGGTGGGGCTCAGACAGGCACAGGTCGCGATGGCGGGCAGCGATCGCGCGGGCCTCAGCAGTCAGCAACCACCCGGCAGCCTCGGCACAGGCCAGGGCGTGGGCGGGGCTGTAGGTATCGGGCAGGGTGAAAAGGGCCTCGCCCAGCACACCCCTAAGCTCCACCCCGTGCCGCATCAGGGCAAACCCAGCCACCACCGCAGGATGCCCGCCCCGTTGCTGCCCGGTGGCCATCCTGGCCAGCATCAGCGGCAGGGCCAGGGCCTCAGCATCGGCACCGGCAGCACAGGCCGCCACCAGCTCGCGACAGGCGGCCAGGGCGTGGGCGACAGGCTCCACCTGCCACAGGCCCACGCTCACCCATACGTACTGGTCGTGATCATGGCCCCGCGCGATCAGCACCCGGGGGCCGTGGCCCATAGCCTCGGCCAGGGCCTCAGCCGCTGCCCTGTGGTTGGCCTCAGCATCCCGGCCAGGATCGCAGGGCAGGCTCACCCGCTCAGTCTCGCCCGGGCCTCGCTTGTGGGTCGCGACAATCCGGGAGCTGCCCCGTAGGTAGCGGGTGACAATTGCGGGGCCGTTGAAACTATCGGCCAGCCCCAGGTGGGCGGCCGTGATCGTGTGGGTCTGGGTTTGCATAGCAGTTAACAGGTAAGGGTGGGCGGGCGTGAGGCTCAGGCGGAGCGGCGGGCGGTGCTGGCCACCCCGGCAGCGCCCAGCATCAGGCCACCGGCTGCAACGGTCGCAAGGCCGCCCATCAGGAACCCGACCTCTGTGCGGGTCTGAGCCTTGCAAGCTTGCGAGGCCAGGTCGGCACAAGGGTGGGCAAGGGCAACGACAGCAACGAAGGCCGTAGCGGCACCGGTGAGGCCGGCAGCGAGGCCGGCAGCGGTGAACAGGTCAGCGAGGGTGGAGCGGATCATGGCAGGTAACAGGTAACAGGTAAGGGCACCCTGCGGGCGCCCACCCACTATGGGGCCAGGTGGGCGCCACACCCCAGGGCGAGGGTGCGGGTTGCGCAATTGTCACACCCCCACGGCCTCACCCCGGCACAGCCTGAGCGCCCGCTCCTGGGCGGCTGTCACAGGTGGCAGGGCGGCCAGGGCGGCAGCAGCTGCCGCAATTGCGCCCAGGGGCAGCGCGGCCAGGGCCTCCCCATAGGTGCGCTCTCCTGCCATCACAGGGCCATCAGGCCACCACGCGGGGGGCAGGTCAAACCCAGCACCCCGCACAGCCTGGGCGATGGGCCACAGGGTGGCCACCCGCTCACCCTGCAGGGCAACCCGGGCGCGGGCGTCAGGGGTGCCTGGATCCCACGGCTCCCGGCCGGCAAACCCGCCGCCCGAGAATCGGGTGGGCAGCTCGGGCAGCTCGGGGGCATCCGACAGCGCGCGGGCCAGGCTAGCCAGGCTCACAGGGCGCCCGGCTGCCGCATCAGCGCGCAGGGCAGCCACCGCCGCGCGATCCTCGCCCGGCAGCGTTACAGGGCCAGGCTCAGCCACCTGGGCGGCCACCGGCTCAGGCTCACCCGGCAGCACAGGGCGGCGGGTGGGCAGGGGGGTGGCACCCGCCCGGCTGAGACTGCGATTTATGACATCAAGATCATCCGTCACACCAGGGCGGATCTGACGGGTGACGGGAGGGTAGCAGTCAGGGGGCAGGGCCTCGCTCAGGCCCTCAGTCTCGGGGTTAAAGGTGGCAAACCCCAGCCGCTCGACAGCCTCAGGCTCAGCCACCACCGGGGCGGGCTCAGCCTGGGCAGCCTGAGCATCTCGGGCCAGCTCACGCAGGCGGCCGAGGTTCACGTATTGACCGCCCACCAGATAGCAAAGGGTCCGGCAGCGCCCGCGCGCAGGACTCTTGGCAGCGTTCACGCCCGAAGCGCGCAGGATCGCGAGGGCCTCATCGGCAGGAATCAGGGTCGACATAACAGGTAAGAGGTAACGCCCACCCTTTATATAGGCAGCCCCCACCCGGTGGCAACCCACACCCCCTGGCGGGTGTGCCACCGGCTCACCCGGCCGGGTTGCTCTCGGCACAGACACCCGGGCCACCCTGCGCACAGGTCACCCCATCAGTGGGCGGCCTCGGGTTTGCATCAGCAACCCCGCCGCGCGATCGCATCAGCAACCCGCGCACAGTTACCTACCCGAACCCGCGCAGGGTAAGGGTTTGAAACACCCCGCGCGTTCGTATCACCGAGCCGCGCAATCGCATTCTCGATGTAGCCAACTCTCTGAGAGTAGGCTACATCAGCCGCCGCATTAACGATTATCGCTAACACTAACCGTATGGGGCTTGTTTGCAAACAATACCCCTATGGTATGGCTTGTGCATATATATCTATATATATAGGGCACCATGGCCAGGGGGCTGGCCTAGGCGCCAGCAAGGGATCTAAAAACGGGCTTAATTGTGTGTGAAAAAATGTCTAAAAACACCCTTAAAAACCGACGCCCAAAAGTTCTTCAAATTTTTTTGCGAATTTTCCGTCGATAAAAAACCGGTTGTCTCAGAGTTCCTGGCCCTAAAAAGCGACCAGCCGCGAGTTCTCACTCCTCCCGCTCATAAGCCGCTTCAATCAACTTCCCGCAGCAATCGCACCGAAGCTCGTGATCCTCCCAATTGATCACGGTGTCGACCATGCACCACCCATCGCGACCGTTGGTCAGAGCAATCCATTCACGCTCCTCCTCCGCGCAAAACCGACAGATCGCACCACCGTCATCCATAAGTCCATAAAGCGGGTAGCCACCCGGCCACACCCATGGCTCACGCACCAACGCATCAGCCAACCTGAGCGACTTCGATCCAGTACTCATTCGGCGTCCTTCCTGCCGCGTGCATCCAGTTTCCACCCATATTCGAGATGTGTCTGTACCTGACGCAACGCAACCTCAGGCGTCACCTGAATACGACCCTCGACGCGGTTGCGCATCGTTGAGCGACTGCCACCAGTGCCGTACATCGAAATCACGCGATCACGGTCTGGAATCCACATGCACCACTCATCACCATCGCGCAGGGTGACGGGGGCGCCGGCTTTCAAGATCTCGGCTGGCGCCACCTCGGAGCGGTCGCAGTAGGACCAGCGATCCTTCTGCACGGACTCCTTGCAGTGCTGGCAGCCGAGTGCAGACCACGCGAAATGGGTAACGCGGCTGACACCTTGGCAATAAGGGCAGCGGATAAAAGCTCCCGCCTTGGGAGCACGGGTGTGACGGGTGATCAGTTTCATGGCTGAGACAGATAAGACTGACTGCGCTGGAATGAGTCTCACTTGCAAGCCAGCGCCCACCAAGGCGCACGCGATGACTCACCCATCTGGAACTGCACCTCGCGGTCGATCACCTTCACGACCACGCCATCGGTCGGCCACGGGCGATTCCACAGCTTCCCCGCCTTCCATCGCGCGTGCAGACCCTGCACCTCCTCCAGCCGCGTACAGAGCAACGAATCCACACAGCTAAACCCCAAGTCACCAAGCCAAGCCATCGCATCGACCTCTGTGGCCTCCTGGAAGGCGCCTCCGAACGCTGCGTAGGCCAACCCACCCGAAACTGCCTTACCGCGCCTTAGAGCGGCTGCTGGCGTGCTCTGACGGCCATCAAGCCCCCACAGCTCACCGCGCACTTCAAACTCGTCCGTCACCACCACCTGCTTCGGCACCACATCACGCAACACCTCGGTGCAATCAATCCCGCTACGGGTCCACGCAGCAACCAGTCGCCCGTTGAAATACCGCAGCGCCACACTCGCGCCATCCACCTTCGGCTGCACAACCACAGGGCAACCAGGCCACCACTCCTCGACAGGCCGGTTATCGAGCGACAACAGCGCACGACCACCTCCGGGAGTCAGCAGCTCCGGTGCATGCGGCGCAACAGCACGCAGCTCCTCGACGAGCTGATCGAACGCGGCATCAGTCATCACGGGCATCCCAGCCCTGTAAGCGGCATCAGCGCGACGCACCTCAGCCCTAAGCGAAGAAACGGACATAACCGTTAAGCGATAACTCGATCAATGTAGCGGGTAATTCGCGTAAGCGCAACCGGTCAGCCCAGCGCCCTCGCTAACGCCTTCGTCAGCAACGACGGCAGCAGCTCCTGCGACTTCCGCTCCACAGTGCCCGCAAAATCAAAGATCGAAGGCACTGTCGGGTGCTTGCGCGCGTAGCCGAACAGCATCTGCAGATCGTTCGACTTTGCGCGGTAGATGCCCGGCTTCAAATTCCCACCGCGCCGACTCCCCGAGCTTCGCTGATCTGGCACAGAGAAATACCGCCAGCTCGACCCGCGCTTCCCACCAGTGCGTCCGTTCTCAGCCTTCAACCCGGCAAGTACTTGCTGGTACTGGCCGGGCGTCATGTTCCCGTAAGCGTTCTTTCGCACCCCACGGCCCTGCAGGTACGGGATCGCGTAGTAGCTCGAATCCACCACGCCCATGCCCCTCACCGCCTTGGTGAAGCGTGTGATGTACGCAGGCTTACCACCACCGCCGTCATCGGTGCTGACGGGGTACAGGTAGCGCGCAGGATCCTGCCCTTTAGCGCCGTCCTTCGAGATCGAAACCGTCAGTGTGAGCCCATCAACGGCGTAACGCGGCGAGCGAAGCGTGAACGGCACCGGGTTCTCGAACACGTCCGCCATGTACTGCGCAAGCTCGCCGCGCATCTTGAAGCCCAGCTCCTTCAGTGCCTGGTTACCGGCATAGGGAAGCTGAACCTTCTGCAGCACATCGAGCTTGCCGATGAGCGCCTCTACGTCGAACTCGATGGTGCGTGCCATGGCCACCAGCGTAGGCGAGATTTCGTTGAAGGCGGCCCTTACGCCCTTACACCTGCCTAACACTGGGGCGTAAGACCGAAATCCTTTGCAGCGCAGGGGATCTCCCCTACTTACTTACACTACTTACATCTAAATAGATATATATATAAAGAGGGGGATTTAACTAATTATCTTTAAGATTATATATATAAGGGGGTATATATATATATAGGGCTATGTTTCCGGCGTTGGCGTAAGATCGTAAGATTCGTGTAATCCCTTGCAGCGCAAGGGATCTTAAGCCCGTAAGTTCCTTACGCTTCTGGTTGGAGCGCTGACACCGGGATTTTCACAGCCCTGGACGAATTTCCCGCTCCACTGAAGTGTGTGACACCTGCGCGACTGGCTCCAGGCAATCTGAGCAGCACCGTAGGCCAGCAATTAGCCCAAGCGGTATCGCGAAGAATATGTGCAATGGCTTGCGCGGAATTTGAAACGAATATCTCGGTGCTGACCACCTTGATTCCATTTCGCCCAAGAATGGCTTTTGCTTGGTTGTAGTCGACATCGGCATCGTGCGCGCGACCCATATGCACGTCGACCAATTCGCCGATTGAGCGGCTGACGGTGCGCTCCCCCTCGACCCGAAGCTGCGCCTGCATGATGCGTTCGATGCAGGCTTCCTCGTCGCTTTTCTCACTGGCTTGGCTGTACGACTCCCAGTTGTTTTGCCGAATCAGTTCTGCGGCCTGCTGGTCGGTGGGTGCATCGTCTGACATGAGGCACCACGCGCCAGCCAAGAGGGTGCCGTATTGATCGCCCATGCGTTGGTTGTCGAATTCGACGGCAGCAACGCGGCGGAAGGTCTCAACGGCCTGGCGAACGGTCGGGATCATGGCGACCATTCGCGCTTGAAGGCGGCGACCGATGGACTCACTTATATATGTGGCGAGATCGCGTTCTAGGGAGTGCCAGCGTTCGTTGCGCTGCTTGGCGTCAGGGATTGCTTCTTTGGGGTTTAGGAGGGTGAGCTGAACGAAGCGGGTTTTATCGGCGCCTTGCTTGAGAGCGGTTGCGATCGATGACATGAAGAACATCGAGCGCACGGTGAAGGACTGGATGGTGCCATCGGGGCTGCCTTTAAGGAGGTTGGCGCGGGACTCAAAGGATGCGATGCGCGCGAGGGAAAGGATTTGCTGAATGCGCTGCTGGTCGTGGCGTTCGTTGGATTCGCATTCATCGAAGACGACAGGGCGAGCGTCGGATTTGAGGGACTGGCGGATGCCAGCTTCGGTGGTGTTGCCGACGACGGTGAGGCCGATGTCACCAAGTAGGGGCATGATGAAGTCCTCTAAAACCGTGGACTTACCGGATCCGGCGCCTGCAGTGAGCCAAGCGTGAGGACGCCACTGGAGGACACCGCAGATTGGTGCGAGTGCGGCCCAGCCAGCGAGGAGCATTCCTGATGCTGGGACTTCCCATAGGAAGCGCTCGGCGATTTCAACGATGTAGAAGGACTCTTCTTTGGTTAGGGGGTTGCCGATTTCGGGGCCTTCGAGTTCCGAGAGGCGTTGGTAGATGAAGCGTGAGCCTTTTATACGTTGTGCGCTTGGTTGCGGTGTGCCATCGACGATGAGGCGATCACCGAGGTGAAGAACAGGGCGGCCGTCATCCCACCAGGCACCGCGACCGCGAATGCAGGAGGGGTTATAGACGCCGACTTTGGCTGAGCGTTGGAAGAGGGCTGATGCTGCTGCGACCCAGTTGACGCCGGTTTTGCTGGGGTAGAGGGTTTCCCAGTAGGGGAGGGCGGCAAGAGCGCAGAGGTTGGTGCCGGTGTGCGAGCCACGGCTGATGGAGATGACTTGGCCAGTGCTCCAGGGCTGGTAGTAGTAGTTGTTGCCATCGAAACCGAGGGTGGTGAAGTGAGTTTCGGTTTCGGGGATGGGTTCGGGTTCTGGGGTGGGTTCTGGTTCTGGCTCTGGTTCTGGTTCGGGTGGTAGCTCGATTGGATCGCTGAGGTTGGTGGCGATGTAGGCGCGTGCTTGCCGGGGTGTCCAAGTTGCGTCTGCTAGATCCCAGCCTTCAGGGGCATCTTCTGGTGGGTTGACGATGCGAACGCGCTCGATGCCTTCGCGGATGAGCTTGGCTGCGAGCTTGGCCATTGCTTCACGACCTGGCTTGTCGGCATCAGGCCAGAGGATGACGCGACGACCGACGAGGGGCGACCAATCGGCTTTGTTAATTGCTTTGCAGCCTGATGGCCAAGTTGTGATGAGCTGATCGGGGAACAGGCGCGATGCAGCGTCGGCTGCTTTTTCGCCTTCAACGACGATGACTGGATCGGTTGGGCGAGCTTGGAGGTCTGAAAGGTTGAGGAGTGGGCGAGGGGCTGGTGGCGCTTTGAATTCCCAACGGTCACCGGTCCAAGAGATGGGACGGATGTTTTTACCGGGGAAGCGCGCGACAAGAAAGGTGTCGGAGTAGTGCCAGACGGTTTCAGCGCCTGCGGTTGGAGGTGGTGTTGGCACGTTGAGATAGGAGCGGATACGGGTAGTGGCTTCGGTAAAGGTCCAGTTGTTACAGCGCATTAAGAGGTCAAGGCCGGAGCCAGCACCGCCCATGCGATCGCGACCGCCGCATTGATTGCAGAACCAGGAGCCAGAGCCGTCGCGGTCGTCGAAGCGGTAACGGTCTTTGCCGCCGCATAGGGGACAGGGCTGGTGCTTATCGGAGAGCTGCTCTGGGGTTAGGGCGCAGAAGTGTGACAGCAGGTCAGGCCACCTGCCGTTGGTGAGGTCTTGGATGTCGGTCATTCTTGAAGGGTAAGGACGAATTGCTTAACGGCTTTTTTGTCTTGTTCTTTCTGGATGCGGCGAGCTTCGGCTATTTGCTCAAGCCTGGCGGGCCACTCTCGTTCAACCTTGTTCAAGAGCGGCTCTTGGAGCCATGGGTCAAGCTGGGCGACGTGGGCAAGGCGATATGGGTCGCCTTCGCCAGTGAAGCAGTGGTACAGAAGGCTTGGGGTCAGCCAGCGATTGAGGTCGCGGATGAAGCGGTCACGGACGAGGTTGCGGCGCTTCATTGGGCTAGTTGCTGCTCCATAGCCTTTTCGACAAGCATGCGGATGTAGGAGCTTCGGGAGGTGATGGAGCCCCTGCGAAGGTCGAGCCATTGGACTTGGGCTGTCGTAAGCCTTATGGAGAGTGGTTTTTCAAGCTTCAAGGTGTCCGGCGCTGTCATGGCTTGCGCAATGTAGCCGCTTAGGCTACGGTACGCAAGCCCGCAGGGGCGTCCCACTTAGCTCTTGATTCAACTCACGCTTAGTCTCATGCAAGACTCATTTGATCCGTTTTTCGGCGTTTCTGACGTACCACCGGCTTACGCAAAACCTGATGAAGATTACGTTCGTGTTCATGGTGTAATCGCGAAAGATTTGAACGAAAAAATTAAACTTATTGCGAGGAAACGTGGCATACATGCAAGTCAACTAATTGGAGAAATGATCATTAAATCTTCTGCCGAATTGGATAATTGGCTAATCAGAGAAAAAGCCCTTGAGCTACAAAACGAGCTTGGAGAAGATTGGCTTAGCCGTTTGCAAACCGCTTCTATGTCTTGAAGTGTTTTGTCGTGAATCTCCGCCCCTACCAGCAACAACTAATCACCGACATCCGCTTCCAGTATCAGCTTGGCAAGCGTTCAGTGCTTGCTGTGCTGCCCACTGGTGGCGGCAAGACGGTGTGTTTCAGCTACATCGCTGCACAAGCTGCGATCAAGGGAAATCGTGTCTGCGTGTTGGTTCATCGTGCTGAGCTACTGGATCAAGCCAGTAAATCGATGCCAATGCACCACGGATTGATTGCAGCAAATCGAAGCATGGACCTTAGCCATGCGGTGCAGGTAGCGAGTGTACAGACGTTGGCGCGGCGCCTTCATCGGTTGCCGCGCGATTTCTTTCAGCTTTTGATTATTGATGAAGCCCACCACACCACGGCAGGCACATGGAAGCAGGTGATTGAACATTTCAGCTCTGCGCGGTTGCTGGGTGTGACTGCGACACCGATCAGGACAGATGGTCGCGGTCTTGGTGAGGACTATGAGGCGATGGTTTGCGGTCCCAGTGCTGCGTGGCTGACGGATAACGGTTTCCTTGCCGATGCTGTTGTGTTGGCGCCACCAGGGATTGAGACTCGCGGGCTGCGTAAGCGGATGGGTGATTTTGATATGAAACAGGCCGAGGGGTTGTTGCAGGAGGGGCAGGTAATGGGCGACTGCCTTACGCATTACAAGAAGCATCTTGCTGGTGAGACTGCGATTGCGTTTTGCTGCTCTGTTGCGCATGCGGAGGCGGTCGCCGGATTGTTTCAGTCGAATGGTGTTGCTGCTGCGAGTATTGACGGAAAGATGGATGCCCTGCAGCGGCGGTCTTTGCTTGGTTCGCTTGGTAGGGGTGAGATCAAGGTGCTAACGAGTTGCAGCTTGATTGGTGAAGGCGTTGATGTGCCATCGGTTGGTGGGTGCATTTTGCTGAGACCGACCCAGAGCGTGGCGTTGCATTTGCAGATGATTGGTCGATGTTTGAGGCCGTCGCCAGGCAAGGAGAAGGCAGTGATCTTGGATCACGTTGGAAACACGTTGCGACTGGGCCACCACCTTGAAGACAGGGAGTGGACGCTTGATGGGAAGAAAAAGAAGGATGTTGAGCGGGTGCCAAGCGTCAAGGTATGTCCGATGTGCTTTGCTGCGATGGCAAGTCAGTTGAGCAATTGCATTCAGTGTGATTATGAGTTTGTTGCGGAGAAAAGGGAGCTTGAGGTGGTGCCTGGTGAGTTGCAGGTGCTTTCGGCAGAGCAAGCTAAAGAGTTGGCTAAGGCAAGGAAAAAAGAGCAGGCTGGGGCTCGAACATTG
>Ga0208898_1002421_pt1 | contig 11466 bp, 20 predicted proteins | sample VirMetDEL_Mar_4_FD_184513 | JGI IMG/M metagenome (GOLD analysis project Ga0208898, IMG submission 184513) | Aqueous microbial communities from the Delaware River and Bay under freshwater to marine salinity gradient to study organic matter... | ecosystem: Environmental > Aquatic > Marine >...
TACTGAGAGGAGATGAAACTGTTGGAGAAATTGGGAAAACTGCTTGGAAAGCACTGTACAACAACACTCCTTATGTCAACTTTTGGGCTTCCAGAACAATTCTTGATTATGCAATCAACTACCAGATCCAAGAAATGCTACATCCAGGGGCATTAATGAGAATGCAGAATCGATTTGTCAGAGAAAACAATCAGAACTTCTTGCCTGGACTGTCTCCTGCTGAAGTCGTTCCGTATGGAGGATCACTATGACGGTCTCAGTACTCCGGAATCAGGTTCAGTACACAGGGAACAATTCCACTACTCAATTTACTGTAAATTTTCCGTACACCGAGAAGTCTCAGGTCAAGGTCTATCTAGGTGGAACTCTTCAGACGATCACCACGCACTACACTTTGACAGATCCGGACAGCACAGGAACCGTTACTTTTGTGACTGCACCAGGGACCGGAGTGGTTGTTTCCTTTATCCGAGAGACCGACTTTCTCCAGACAGTTGACTACGCAAATAATGACATTCTGGATGCTGAAACTTTAGAAGCGGCATTCGACAAATTGACCATGATGTGCCAGCAGGTAAAAAACCTTGCGGACAAGTCAGTTGGATTCGATGAAACAGTCAATGAGTCAGAAACAACCTCACTGAAATTAGCAGCAGGAACCGGAGATCTTGCCGGAAAGCTACTGGCTTTCGATGACTCTGGAAATTTTGTAACCACCCAAGAAATTGGGACATTTAGAGGTAGCGATTCTACAACGACCACAGCATCTTATGTAGTCCGAGATCTGATCAGGGATTCATCGAATGACAATGTGTATTTCACGAAAGTAGATGCTCCATCGGGAACTCTCTTAACGAATACTACTTACTTTGAACTTCTTGTTGATGTCGAGACTGTCAGAGGTCTGAAAGTCGATGCAGAAACTGCTAGGACGGGAGCAGAAACAGCACTGGCTTCTTTCCAGGGACAATACAAATCTTCGGCTACCGACCCATACGATGGTTCTGCTGATGCTGGAGACCTCTGGTACGATGAGACCAATTCGATATTAAAGTACTACACAGGATCTGCTTTTGAACCTGTCACTACTTCGTTGGCGACTGTTACCGGAAATTATTTAACGATTTCCAATCAAGTGATTACGGCTGGAGTGGTTCCGGTTTCCCTCGGTGGCACAGGCTCTACGACTGCTTCGGGAGCAAGGACTGCACTTGGGGTTTCAATTGGGTCTGACGTACAAGCATATGATGCAGGACTCAACGATATTTCTTCTTTAGCCGTAACAGATGGCAACATCATCGTAGGAGACGGAAGCAATTGGGTAGCGGAGTCTGGTTCAACAGCCAGAGCATCACTAGGGGTCACTATCGGATCTCAGGTCCAGGCTTGGGACCAGCAGTTAGACGATATCAGTGCTCTCGCAGTAACAGACGGAAATATTATTGTTGGTAATGGAACTACCTGGGTAGCGGAATCGGGTGCTACGGCTAGAGCGTCTCTGGGTTTAACCATCGGTACTGATGTCGAAGCGTACAGTTCTACGAATGCAGACTATGGAGATACCACAGCAAACTTCACAGGGACTCTTCAGAATGGTGGCTCGAATGTTCTGGTAGACAGTGACATCGGGAGTACGGTCCAAGGCTATGATGCAGATACTGCAAAGTATGACGATACAACAGCCAATTTTACCGGAACTCTCCAGAACGGAGGGAGCAACGTAGTAGTCGATTCGGATATCGGATCTTCGGTCCAAGGGTATGACGCTGATACGGCTAAGTACGATGACATCACAGCAAACTTTACGGGGACTCTTCAGAATGGGGGGTCTAATGTAGTGGTCGATTCAGACATCGGATCTACGGTTCAAGCCTATGATGCGGATTTATCTACAATCGCAGGACTGTCGAGTGCGGATGGGAACTTCATTGTTGGGTCTGCAACCGGATGGGTAGTCGAGTCTGGAGCAACCGTAAGAACTTCTCTCGGATTAGCTATCGGAACGGATGTACAAGCCTATGATGCGGACACCGCAAAGTACGATGACACTACAGCTAATTTCACAGGCACACTCCAAAATGGTGGATCAAACGTTCTTGTTGACTCAGATATTGGAAGCACAGTTCAAGCGGCAGGTTCGTACCTAACTTCAGTTGATTTAACTTCTAACGTCACAGGGACTCTTCCGGTAGCCAACGGTGGCACTGGACTAACCAGTATCGGAACAGCAGGACAGGTTCTGACCGTGAATTCGGGGGGTTCTGCATTAGAGTACCAGACTCCGGCAATTCCTGGGATTTCGACAGGCAAGGCAATCGCAATGGCAATCGTATTCGGATAATTTATGGCAGCACCTAACATTGTTTCAGTCGGTACGATCACAGGGAAAACGGCAGTCCAGGCTATTGGGACAAGTGCCACGGCAATCGTGACCAACTCGGCAGCATCGGGCAAGGTCTTTAAGGTCAACACACTCTTAATCTCAAACGTAGACGGGTCTGCATCAGCGAATGTGACGGTCGATCTGTACAGATCCAGCACTGCATACCACATCATAAAAGCTGCACCAATCCCAGCAGGATCAACTCTGGATATTTTAAGCACCACCAGTGTGTACTTGGAAGAAGGGGATTCCATCAGACTAACTGCGAGTGTTGCCAGTGATCTGGAGGGGATCGCTAGTTACGAGGAGATTTCTGAATGAGTTATATTGGTGCCAACGCACAGGGGATTATTAGTACGGTTTCTTTAACAACGCTAACCGCTGGGACCACACTAGAACTAAAATCGTCAGGGAATACGATTGTCGAAAGTGACGGCACGACTGGAGTTTTAGCGGAAAGTGGTGGGGTAACGACACTAACTGTCGATAATTTAAATCTTGGAGACACGGATCTCAGTTCGTATGAGGAAGGCAATTGGACACCAACTAACGGAAACTTTACCACATTTTCCAGTGTGACTTTCGGTTATGCGAAATACGTTAAAATCGGGAGCCTTGTATTTGTTCAATTTTCTCAAAATGGTGGGACAATCGACCCAGGGGGAAACAGTAAAAACATCACAGGGTTGCCATTCACCCCAGTCGCTGGATTTGGTAGTTTTATGGATCTAGATGTTGACTATACTGCTCCAGCACAGATTTTTTCTGGGGGGATCTACACTGCTGTTAATTTTGGGTCCACGACTACATTATTTTTCAACGGTATCTATTACACGAATAGTTGATTATGGCTCTATCCAAACAAACCATTACAGACAAAATTGAAATTGTTGGACAGTTTAACGTTCAAGTTCGTGAAGCAATCCAAGTATTAGAAGATGGACAAGTTATCTCTCAGTCCTATCATCGCTATGTTGTAGTACCGACAGACGATTACTCTACTAGAGATGCTAAAGTTCAAGCAGTCTGTTCTGCTGTCTTTACAGATGAAGTTATTAGTGCCTACACCGCACACTTAGCAGCACAGGAAGTTGCATGACTACCGCAGCATCATTAGCATCCTACGCCAGTAGCTTTCCGAGTTTCCGCAATCGGATCATCAATGGGGATATGCGGATTGACCAGAGGAATGCTGGGGGCATCGTTACTGTAAATAGCAGCAACAATTTCTATCCAGTGGATAGATATAGATGTACATCTATAGGTGGAGGTGCATTTACTACGCAGAGAGATACGAATGCTCCTGCAGGATTTACAAACTCATTAAAAATTGTTACTACAACGACTGATTCTACACTAGCTAATACATCTATTTATGTTGCAACGCAAATAATTGAAGGTTTTAATATTGCTGATCTCGGTTGGGGAACAGCGACTCCAAAGCCAGTAACATTATCATTTTGGGTGCGTTCTAGTGAAAGCGGCACAATGGGTGGTGTTATTAGAAATCTTTTTGACGGGGCTACAGCAAGTTATCCCTTTTCATACGAAATTGAATATGCAAACACTTGGGAGCAAAAAGCAGTAACTATACTGGGTCCACCATCAGGAACAGCATTTGGAACTACCAATGGTGAAGGTTTTTTAGTTTCATTTACATTTGGTGCAAGTTCTAACCGTTTAGGTGCAGATGCAACTTGGGGTAGTAATCTGTGGGGACCAACTGGAATGACACAGTTGATTTCAACACAAAACGCTACTATCTATTATACTGGTTTACAGCTTGAAGTCGGAACAGTCGCAACTCCATTCGAGCATCGGCCCATTGGGACAGAGTTAGCGTTGTGTCAGAGGTATTTTTGCTGGAACGGTGGCACTAACGATACATCTTTTTTTAACGTAAACGCAGATAACATTGCGGGTTCATATAATTTTCCTATTGAAATGAGGGCAACCCCAACTATTAATCTCTATAACGGGACAACTGCCAATCAAGTTCTTCTTATCGGTGGCTCTGCTGTAACCGCTAACAACATAATAGATCTTTCTAAATTGGGTTTTTCTCTAATAAACAACACTAGTATTGGAACAGGGGTTGGAGGGGCTACTTTTAATGTTTCGGCTTCTGCGGAGTTGTAATAATGAACACCTATAAATTAAACATTTTTAACGGGAAGATAGTTTCCGTTTATCATTCTGAAATTGGTTGCATACCTTTCGACCCTGCAAACACAGACTACCAAGAATACTTGCAATGGCTAGCAGAAGGGAATGAACCAGAACCAGCAGATGAACCGGAGACAACAGAATGAGTTATATCGGAACCCAACCCGTACCACAAAGCCTAGAGAGTCGGCAAGAGTTTACGGCTACCGCATCACAAACTACCTTCGCAACCAGCGGATACACGGTCGGTTATGTTGATGTCTATTGGAACGGAGTAAAACTATCGACATCCGATTTTACAGCAACCAACGGTTCTGATGTTGTTCTGGGTTCTGGTGCAGCTGCAGGAGATGTATTAGCCGTTGTGATGAAGAACGATCACTCCGACCTAGTGGCCCTACCGATCACAGATAGTGCTGGCAACAACGTGCTTAGTGAGAGTGGTGGTACGGTGACGCTAACTGCGGATGAAGCCAATGTTGGTAGCAATGCGCTAGTTGTAGATAGTAGTGGGAATGTTGGGGTCAATACGAGTAGTGTAGTTGCCTCAGATGTGGGCCTTGAGGTAAGGGACAAAATTCTGGCTGTTACAGTCAGTTCTGGAGATAGTCGAATATTTTTAGGAGGGTCAACGTCTCCGAATCATTCAGCCGGTCAAATACGATACGATACATCAGGAAATTCATTAGAATTTTATGCAAATTCTGCAGAAAGAATGCGGATTGACTCCAGTGGGAATGTTAATATCAACAATTTAGGATCAGGAGATGTTTACGCAACGAGTGGAACCCTATACATAAGTTCTGATATTAGGCTAAAGAATGATCTAGGCGTTATTGACGAGTCAGCGATTGAAATAATAAAACAATTAACACCTAGATATTATTCTTGGAAAGATGACGAAAGTAGCAGACAGCAACTAGGGTTTTTTGCTCAAGAAGTTTTCCCGATTTTACCAGAAGCAGTTCCTAGAGATTTAAAATATGAGCAAAATGGTGTTGATGAAAATGGGGAACCAATACTAGAACAGGTTTTAGATGATAATGGAGAGCCAGATTATCAATGGGGATTTGCCACACAACCAATTGTTGCAATGTGTGTAAAAGCCATCCAAGAACAACAAACCCTCATCGAATCCCAGCAGTCACAAATTGACGCCTTAACAGCTAAAACCCAAGAACAGGATCTAACCATAGCAAGTTTGATCTCACGAATAGAAACACTAGAAACCACTTAATATAGGCCGAGCATATGCCAGCAGAAGCAACAGGAATAGTATCGATAATCAATGAGGTCGGAGTAGTGACTGCTGCCCTTTGCTTCTCAGCATGGTTAGTGGTTTATCTCCTCAAGGGGTTTGAGCGAGAACGGACCCAGTGGTTGACGAAAGATGATCTAGCAGACCAAGAATTACGACTCTTGATGAAGGAGTCCAATCAGGCACTTACTGGGGTCTTAAAAGAAACGAACAGTACACTACTGGAAATGAAAATCGCAATTACCAAACTAGAAGAGTCGATCAATAAAGGGACTCGGTGAAACTCCTGCTCCCCCTGTTCCTCCTCAGTACGTCAGCAGTTGCTACCGAGTTGGAATACAAAACTCATTATCTGTTTGTTTGGACAGGAAACTGTACGAGCAGAATGATTCCGAATTACGAGAGACAGGGAATGCCGTGGAACTTTGCTTTCTCAATGGCTAGTCAAGGATGCAGTTGTGTCATCGATAAGTTCCGAGAGAACTATACTCATGACCAGTTGCTGGCCCTTAGTGATAAAGAAAGAGAAGAACAGTCTCTCTACTATGCCCAGGTCTGTGGTGGAATTACTCAGGAGTTATAAATGGAAGAATTATTTAACCTCGCTTTAGAAACCGGATTTCTGGAAATGGGTCTAGTTGCCCTCGGTGCTCCAGCAGGACTCGTCTTCGGAGTCAAAATGTTCAAACGGATGAAGAAATGATCGAAACTCGGAACTTCAAACATAGAGAACTCAGTTGTAATTGCTGTGGTGGAAACCAGATGAACGTAGCTTTCTTAGAAAAACTACAGTTGATCCGAGATGAATATCAGCAACCGATGGTCATTAGTTCTGCCTACCGATGTCCACGATATAACGATGAGATTTCATCCACTGGACCTACTGGACCACATACGACAGGAAGAGCCGTAGACATTCTGATCTACGGTCAGGAAGCCTATGATCTTATGAAACTTTGTCTCAAGTACGGAATGACTGGACTCGGATTCAAGATGGCTGGACCGAGGAGTACTAGGTTCCTTCATTGTGACGATTTAACCAATACTGCGAAGTCTCCCCGTCCCTGGATCTGGTCTTACTGATCTTTCTGTAAGCTGTACCAGCCTATCTGACTTTTCTAAAATTTTTGCATTTTCTTGTTGACTCCATAATTCATTTCTGATCATATACACACTCCGATTCATCAGAGTGAACGGTTAACGGTTAGAACATGGAGTGAAATGCAAGATACCAACCTTCTCAATACCACTCAGGCCGCCAAGGCTCTTGGAGTCAGTGTCGATCAGATACGAAGAATGATCAGTAATGGTCAGATCAAGAGTATCCAGACTCACGACAGATCCCCCCATTTAATCCCCACTGCAGAAATCCTCCGGAACACAGTGATCAAACCGAGAAGTTCAAGAATGAGCTTCGATGAATACTGTGAACTAGATGGACTGAATGCCTCGCTAATCAAACGACTGAACAAGTCTCTGAACCATTACCTCTCTACTCCGTCAGATCCGTCTCCAGCGATGGCAAAGGGAACCGCCATTCATGACAGCATTGAACTGCGACTAGCCGGAAAATCTTTCGGGGAAAAGTATGTGGTTGCTCCCAATGTAGACAGGAGAACGAAAGCAGGACGAGAGGAATACGATCAGTTTGTAGCAGAAGAAAAAAGAACGGTACTGAAGAAAGAAGATTACGAGGACGTAGTTCTGATGACCGAGTCAGTTTTCAGACATCCTGAGTTCTGGAGAATCATTCCCAATGCGGAAGTAGAGCAGGTGATCACTTGGGAAGAAAACGGTATCCGAGCAAAAGCGAGACTTGATTACAGTGACGAGGGACAGCACCTCGTTGTGGATCTGAAGAGTGCTCAGGATGCTTCACCATACGGATTCAAAAAAGCAGTCACACGGTATCAGTACGATATTCAAGCCAACTGGTATCGAAGAGCCTATCAATCTGTTTCCGGTCACTATCCGGAGTTTTTATTTTTAGTAGTTGAAAACAGTGCACCGTACAACGTAGCTCTGTACAAACTATCCGATGAACTGATGCACAACGCAGAATTCAAGATCAATCAAGCAGTCGAATTATACAAACAGTATCTCTCTGGAGAGATCTATAGCCAGGGATACCATGAGGACGTAATGGAGTTGTCATGAAGCAGTGCAAACTATGCCGGAAGGAGATGTCGGTAACAGCCAATAACCAGAAGTATTGTGGAGACCCTTGTACTTATGGAATGTATGTACGGAGACATACAAGGCTAAAACCTAGTAACTGTGCAACCTGCAATAGCATTTTCCAACCGAAAACGAATATCAATGTCTACTGTTCCAAAGAATGTCAGAAAGTCGGAAGTAAGAAGTTCTATCAAAAGTTTCTAAAGAAGAAACGAGAAGATCGTGCAGTAAGACTGAAGGAAAGACCAGAGAAGGTTTGCGCCTACCGGCACTGTAACCGGAAGTTTAAGGATGTTCATCCGAATAAACGCTTCTGTAGCACGATCTGTCAGAGAGGGAACGAGAGAGTAGTTGAAAACGAAAAGTGGTTGAACAGAAAAAAGGTCCATTGTGCAGCATCTACTTGTTCCAAGCTATTCATTCAGAAGAACTCCAACCAGATCTACTGTAGCCATGTGTGCAAGCGATTGGTCAAAAACCTTCGGGACCGAGAACGATACAAACAGAATCCGAATAGGCCATGTAGCCGATGTAAACAACGGGTTCTATCAAGAAATTCAAAAGCAAAGATTTGTGATCGATGTTCCAAGGATCTTCAGCAGATCAAAATGAACCGACAGAAGTTCAATACACCGGAATCCGACATCATCTTTGAACCGGAGTCAAACGACTTTTTTAATAATCCCTGGACCCGATTACAGCAACGCCACTACATCGATCTGGAACCGACAGACTCTTCTGTAGAGTCCTCGGATTTTAAGGATCAAATTCAAAACTATCTGAAGAAAGGAGGAAAGATTACGAAGCTATCAGTCGGTTTCTGTCACTCACCCATTACATTGGAGCAGTAATGATCAGTTTAGACAAAGCAAAATCACTGATGAAAGGACCGAACTATATGGAGGAAATGGTAATGGAGACACTAAAAGCCTCTGATCTCTCGTTAATACCGGAGAAGATGGAAGTAGATTTCGATGATGAAGAACTACTGGAAGCCTTCCAGATTGCTCAGTCACAGATTCATTTGAAAAATTATCGTCTAGCGAATTCCGTTCTCCTTTTCTGTCACCGACTTCTCAAGGAAAGATATGAGTGAACTATTTTTACAATTGACATCAGAACTATCGTCATCACTGGATACCCAGGAACTTGATAAGGCACTCGCCAAGGTCAAAGAGGAGATGAGTGCTCTCGTAGAAAAGGACGGAACCAATCCCCATTTCAGAAACAGTTTCACGTCTCTGTCCGCACTATTGAAAGCAGCAACTCCGGTACTCGCTAAACATGGACTCTCTCTTCAACAGCATCCAACGAGTTCTAAGTTGGTATCCAGACTGTCTCATTCATCAGGTCAATGGATCGTATCAGAGTATTCGTTACCGACACACAAAGACGATCCGCAAGGTGACGGATCAGCAATCACATATGCACGGAGGTACTGCTACCAGAGCATTCTGGGTCTAGCTGGAGACATGGATGACGATGGAAATGCCAGTATGCCAATCAGTGCTGGTCCTCCGATGCCGAGAAATGGAGTGAAACGATGATCGAAGGAGCTTTGGAAGACATGCTGATGGAACGAAAGTACGGAGTCTCTCTCCAAGAGATTCAGAATCTTTATACGGTGATGACTTGGCAAGTGTATCTGCGATTACTGCAGGAAGACAGAAGGGACTCGGTTCCAGCTGATCTAGTGGAAGCTGCAGAACGTTATGTCATAGCCTTTAACGAATGGGATCAACAACGAAATTTAGAGGACTGAATGTTACCACAAATATCACTCGTGGAAGATGATTTTCTATCAACAATTCGTAAGGTTTCCAGAGATGGATACTGTCGATTACACATTGATCCAAGTGACGCAAAGTCTTTACTGGAGAGGAACACGGGCAACCGGAAACTGCGAGAATCTGTTGTCAACTACTACGCTAAGGAAATGAGGAATGACAAGTGGCTGGACAACGGAGATCCAATTCGGATTTCTAAATCCGGACGGTTACTGAATGGACAGCATCGGTTATCTGCACTGGTCAAGGCAGGAGTAACGCTACCGTTTCATTTTCTATCGAATCTATCAGAGGAATCTTTTGAGCAAATGGACAATGGTGCTCACAGATCAGTATCTGACAATCTTAATATGACTGCTAGAGATGCTGCAGTTTTTAAGGTCATTTATTTGATCAGGAGTCAGATTTTCATGCACGAAAATGGAAGAAATAAGGTGGGGCCATCTGATATAAAATCTGTAATGAACGATGAAATTATTGGGATACTAGAAAAATTTCCATTCACAAAAAGAGCAAATGTTGCCACTGCGTTTACAACTACTGCTGCTGTGCTTTGTATTTTGTTTGGATATCCGAAGGAACGAATTTTAAGGAGACAATACAGCGTAATGTCGATGAGTCCATCAAACAATTTGGAAGTTGCTTTTAATCGATGGGTTACGAATATGACTCAAAATGGCGGATTTAATAGAACTTTCCATGCCCAGAAAATGTTACCGGCTTTTTATAAATATTACATTATTGACGATCCAGAATCTGTCCAATTGTTTAGATTAAACGAAACGGAGGCAGCAGTTATTCTTACGGATCTTCATAATCAAGTGAATGCTTATTACAGATCACTGAATCACCCGTAACCAGAATCAGACAGGGTATAGCCAGTGGGCCTTCCTCCCTAAACAAATGGTCCGAATTCATTACTGGTTAATCAATACGAGAGTTCCGCATTTCTCTACGATGACCCTGTCTCCCCACACATGGAGACGCAATGGATGCAACACTTCGATTTTCTGTTTTCCTCACGTTGGCCTCACTAGCTTTCCTGCTACTGACTCCAGCAATTATCAATTCCATTAACTTCTGGACCAAAGTGTTCAGCCATTTCTAGGAGATCAATGAGAAAGATCGTACAGATCAGTACTAGCCACCAGAGTGGTCATCAAGAGTGCTTATCAGTCTTTGCTTTATGTGATGACGGTACTCTCTGGTGGACGAGCGAATATCAACATGGTGATAGTGTTGGGTTGCCAGCACAAAAGCCAGATGATTGGTACTTGGTTGCAAACGTGCCTCAAGATTTCATTGAGGACGACGACGAGTTGTTTACACAAAATGGTTATTAGGAGAAATCTATGGACTTAGGATTTTCAATCGAAATCGAATACCCGAAAGAAATGATTCAGACCTCTCCGTTGCCCCCAGGGGAACATATGGTCGAGATTCAATACATCGGTAGCAAACCAACGAGGTCTGGTGGCTGGATGCTGAACATGAAGATGGCAAACGAAGAAGGACATGTCTGGGATAATTTCAATGTTGGTCATGCTAGTGAAACCACTCGTCAGAGTGCTCAGAAGAAACTGGGAAGAGTAGCCCGTTGTAGTGGTCTGCAAGGATCGTTCAGTAATACCGATGACCTGTTAAACAGAACCGTAGCAGTCGAACTCGGATTAAATCAGAACGGATTCATCGAA
>Ga0208898_1002422_pt1 | contig 11465 bp, 16 predicted proteins | sample VirMetDEL_Mar_4_FD_184513 | JGI IMG/M metagenome (GOLD analysis project Ga0208898, IMG submission 184513) | Aqueous microbial communities from the Delaware River and Bay under freshwater to marine salinity gradient to study organic matter... | ecosystem: Environmental > Aquatic > Marine >...
CGAATCCTAAGTGGAGAGTGAAAGGAAAGAATAAATGGTACTGGTATACAACACCAGAGCAGTTTATGGATAAATACGTGAACAGATAACAGCGTATCTAAGTTGTAGCTTAAAAGCTACAAAGAGATACTATAGTATCCTATGTCTACACATATGATGCTTTTATAGGTCATTCGTGTAGACTTATCCGCAGAAAAATAGAGATAGATTACATAAAATGTAAGTATCTATGCATAGTATTCCTATGCAAAGGAGAGAATATGGAAAACCAAATCGGCATCATACAAGTCAAACGCTTGGTAGATAATCCAGACGGTTCTGCAAACATGGAGATTGAAACAGACCGTGAGGCTACACGTTACCTCGTTGAGGTTGGCCTCACACGGTTGCTAGAGATGGCACTAGATAAAGATAACGATGAGTACAAGTTTGAGGATGGAAATGAAAGAGAAGACAACGAACCTACTACAACGTCTGAGCCTAATTAAAGACAGTGACCCGTTTAACAAGCGGATACTAAATGACTGCTTTGACCACTTTCAGACTTTACAAGATGAAGTAGATCGTTTAATATACCACAACAACAATTTGATGAACGTAATATATCAGAACCAAACAGAACTGGAGAGCTTAGATGTCCCTACTGGAGAGTAACGTAACGTACAAACCATTCAAGTATCCTTGGGCTGTGCTGTATGCAACGGAACATGAACGTATTCACTGGATAGAAGAGGAACTGGAGTTACAAACAGATGTCAATCACTGGAAATCCGGGCTACTGTCGGAAAGCGAGAAAAACCATATCACCCAGATCTTGCGGTTATTTACGCAAACAGACGTTCAAGTTGGAACAAACTATCTTGAGTATTATATACCCAAGTTCAAGAACAACGAAATCAGAGCCATGCTCACAGCCTTTGCTTCTCGTGAGTTCATCCACCAACGAGCATACGCCTTACTCAATGACACTCTCGGACTTCCGGAAGAGGAGTTTGGTACATTCCTAGAGTATCATCAAATGTCTGCAAAACTGGAGTTCATGTCCGGATTAGACGTAAATTCTATAAGCGGTACAGCACTTGCAATTGCACGTTCAGTATTAAATGAAGGTATGAGTTTGTTCAGTGCCTTTGCAATGCTCTTGAACTACCAGAGATATGGTAAGATGCCTGGGATGTGTACTGTTGTCGAATGGAGTGTACGAGATGAGTCACAACATGCAGAAGGAATGGCAAAGTTGTTTAGAGAGTTCTGTGCAGAACATCCACGGATTGTTAATGATGATTTTAAGAAAGATATTTACGAAATGTTCCGTACTGCAGTCAAACTTGAAGACAAGGTTATTGATCTTGCGTATGAGATGGGTGACTTGGAAGGTCTGTCGTCGGCAGATGTCAAGCAGTACATTCGCTACCTCGCAGACAGACGTTTACTGCAACTTGGCCTCAAGACCAATTGGAAGGTTAAGGAGAATCCTCTGCCGTGGATGGAAGAGATACTAGGTGGATCGTCTATGTCAAATTTCTTTGAGAAACGAGTCACTGATTACAATGCACATGGGTTGGAAGGAGATGATTGGGGATGGTAATGTATACTGTTTATTGTGGACAACGATATGTCGGAAAGTACCTCGCAAGAAATGAACAGGACGCAATTAATAAGGCCGCTTCAAATCAATCAGGCAATGCAAAACACTTATATAGGGTAGAATTATGATAGCAATTAGATTTCATCATGTATTTGGATTATCGGCTGAGACTGTACAATCACAGCCAGTATTAGGATGGAAATTAGACGAGGACATCAATGATGCCCAAGTCTATTTCTTTGATGGTTTTGTGATTAATATTCCGTTCTTTAAGATTATGATCGGAGATATCTTTGAGGCTTTTGATTAGTTATTGACTAAAATCTTGTATAGGTAATCCAAGCTCTAATGATCTTTGCCAGTGTCTGTATGTCTCAGAAGGAGTCAGACCTTCAATATACATAGGTTCAGGCACTCGCATATCATCATCTTTAGAATCAGCTAAAACATTTAATAAAGCAATAGTATCCCGGATACCAAATTCATTTGCATTAAACCTCTTAATTTTACCTTCAATCATATCTAACAATTTTTGAGACGCAGTTCCATTCGTTGCTCTACGAGCTAAAAAATACGGAGACATTACTACGGCTAAAGGTAACGCCGCAATGGTGGGATCGAGAAGGCCTGCCGTAGGCCCGGCAGAAACTAAACTTGATCCTTGCAAAGCAATAGTCGATAGTTTATTAAACTCACCAGACTGTCGGCCACGCACAATCAAAGAGAAATTACCTGCATTCTCTTTCTCCATCCTTGCTCCCCATTTCAATACGTCTCTTATCTCAGTTTTTTGCTTAGAAGAGAATAAAGTATTGAATGTATCTCTAATTTTAACATTAGCATTGACCTGATCCAATAGCTGTTGCGCTGTTTTAATAGAAGACTCTTGCATTTGTACTGGAGTAATTAAGGCATCAAAATATCCTGCACGTAATTGATTTTTTAAATCTTCAGCAAATTTGTCCGGAAGTTCTTCACCAGATCTTTGTGCAAGACTTACACGCTCATCAATCGCATTAAAAGCTTTTTGTATTGCTGTCACATTACCTTGCTTATAAATTGTTTCGCCTACAAATTCTGGAGCCATATCCGCAAGGCCACGCAAGGCATCATCTTGCAACGTGGTCATAGATTCTCGATAAATTGTAGAAACATCTTTATATTTTGTATACAGATCTCCTCCCACATCGGCGGCGGCAGAATCAAGATCTGCATGAATGTTATCCATAGCTTTGACTAATGCAGTCTCATAAGCGGTATTTGGATCACGCCTTGTTTTAGCTTTGCGTAAGTCAGATGACAAACGAGATAACAATTCAAACTGAGATTTAAAATTATTGTTTTTCTTTTCACCGTTTAAGAAAAGTAACAAAGCATTGACTTCAGGATCAAGACGAGTTCCAGACTGCGCTTTACGTCCTTCTTTAGCTGTTGACTTTGTAGTCTTAATGAAATCAGTTAAATTATTTAACACTACCGGAGTTTGCGCTCCTAATACATCTAATTCAGCATATTTAGGTCTAGCCCATGCAATTAACTGTTCCTCACCTTCTGTGATAACTTTTTTAACTGCTTCGCCTAGCTCAACTCTACTAGCATTACCTAAATCCGGGATCATAGTTTCTAGTCTATTAAGCAAGAAATCTGCTTGAGCTTCGTATAGATTACGAATTTTAGTTTCACCACCAAACCCAGATAATGCAATTCTTTCAAAACTAGATTGTAATGGTGATTGCATAATTTGATTTGGTGTTAAAGTCAGTGGCTTACCATTTTTATCTCTAAATTTAGAAAGCTCATTTTGTAATTTTTTAATGGAATCTAGTTCATCCGGGGTTGGTGTTTTCCCTGCCCTAAGAGTCCGAATAGCCTGCAATCCTTTAGCAATTGCAGTTCCGGCAACTTCTCCTCCAGATGCAAATACACCTGCCTCTAATCCTTTTTCAATATTACCGACAGGATCAAAAGGTCTTGAAGCCATTAAGTCTGACAGAGTTTCGCCGGTACTTCGCCCCAATACAGCACCTGCAATAGCACCACCAACCATGCCGGGTGTACCTAATACACGGCCTGCTTGAGCGCCTTTCCGCATACCTTCAATTGTCCCTGCCATTTCAACAGTGGTAGGAACATAAGGCGCTAAGAAATCCAAGACTCCGGGTTTTCTGGGTTGAGGCACAGGAGCACCAACAACATCCATAGCTTGTTGCATTTGTTGAGATGTTAGAGGTTGCTCATCAGCCCGTAATGCATTGATATCAATCCCAAGCTCTCTGGCTAACTGTTGTTGTTTTGCTTCGTCTACTTGAGCCATTAAAATATTCCTTGATTGAGTTTGCGTTGCGCTTCACCACGGAAAAATTCAAGATGTTTTGCTTCTTCTTGTTTCGTGCTGTAAGATCTAAAATCTTTATCACCAAGCTTGGACAATTTCTCATCAAACACAAAAGCAGTTTGTTGTCTAGCATAACGATCTAAATATAAGTCGGTAAGTAATTTTTTAAGCATCATAGGACGCATTTCACCAGAAGGAGCATTTCGCTTTAAGAAATCTAAGTCTTTATCCGATAAAGCGCCTTTTAAGTTACTGGCCTCCTCAAGTGAAGTTCGGTTACTCAAGTAACCTAACAATTCGTTTGCAAAGTCAATTTTTGCCGCACCCGGAACACCTAATACCGTTCCAATTTCTGCGGCGAAAGCTAAAGTACCTCCAAAAGTACCGACAGTAGCATCCGGGAAAACTCTTAAAACATCTCCAATTAATTGAATAGACCGTCCTGTTCCTTCTCCGTTTTTAATAACTTCAGCAAATTGACCCAGTTTCATTTGCACGACTTCATTCCCAATACCGGCTACACCGCCTGTTCTAGCTTTAGTCTCCAATCGCTCTGTGAGAAGCTCATCTGCTCTTTCTTGAGTCATTTCGTTTCGATCTACTAAAGACTTCAGTTCTTTCTGGAAATCAGTTAGCCCAATAGTGGCAAGTTTTTGACGGTTAACGGCAATATTAGTTCGATCTAGATCTGTCTTAGTTTCAATACCGAGTAATTGAGCCTGCTGTAATAACAACTCGCCCGGTAATTTAGCTTCAAGTACCTCTTTACGTGTTGTTGCAAGTTCGCCTGTGGCATAAGCCGCCGCAGTTTGTGCAATAGTCTGATCAATATTTGGCTGACGCTCCTCAATTAATGTAATAATTTCTTGCTTAGTTTTACCTTCTTGAGCCGCTTTTAATGCAAGATCAACCGTTTGCATTTGAATCTTGCCTTCCAACAAAGAAGAAATTTCTTTTGTTTTCTCTTGTCTTTGCTCCGCCAACGCTACATTAGCCGCTGTCAACGCCGCTTTTGAGTCTAAATCAGGCTGTAAAGTAGCTAATTCACGAACAATTTTTTGTTGGTCTAATCCTGCCGCCGCCATTTGCCTAGCCGCAGTTGCAATTTCAGTATTAATTTTAGCTCTTGTTAAACCTGTCTCAGCGGCTGTTTTTTCTAATTCTTGTGCTCTTGTTGTTAATGCTGAAGCGCCTACTGTGTCTCCTGCAGAAGACAATTGATTAGCCGCCTCTAAAAGTTGTGTAGAGTCGGCAGTGTTTACGCCTTTTAATATTTGCTGTCTAGTAGCCGCTAAACGCTCTTCAGGAGTCACTGTAGCGCCTGCAATGGCTTTACCGGCATCACGATAGCCTGCCGCACCTAACATGCCGCCTACGCCTCTTGTGATGCCTCTGGTGGCCTGTGCAATATCTGTTGGTATTTCTGCGGCAATTCCTGCGGCGTAATTACGTAAGAGTCCCGGTAAAGCTGTCTGAGCACCGGCAACAGGCTGTGCAAGAAGCGATGCTTGAGCCAAAGACTTTTCACGGAGCTTTGCTAATTGCTCTTGACGAACCTGTTGAGGTGTTTTGAGCATGCTTAAAATCATTGAAGGCTGTTGCTGTGCCATTATTCCCAATCTCCACTGTCGACAGAGTCATATAGATCGCTTAGTATCTGGGAAGCAGAGTCTGCACCTCCTCCTCCGTCAAGTCCTAATGCCTTCAGAAGTTGTTGATAGCTAGAATCATCTCCGCCTTGTGATTGGAAGAATCCAGATAATGCATCACCTAATGCACGAGTCCTTGCCGCCTCAAGATTAGAGGCCGCTGTAGAAGCCGCCGCACCTGCTTCAAGGCCTGCCATACCTGACTTATACATTGCTTCAGATTCAGCAATACCTGCAGACTGTAGAATATTAGACATCTGAATTGCAGGATCAAATAATCCTTTGAGTTCTTGTTGAGGTGCATAAGCCACTCCAAGCATCCCTGCAATATTTGCTAAATTAGCTTTATCCAGTTCTGGTGCAGTGGTTAAAGCCGATAAAATGTCTTTGGATTGTTGTTCCTGAATAGCTTTTTCCATAGCCAGAGCTTCTGGAGTTCCTCCGAACATACTTGTACGGGTTCCTAAACGTCCTTGGGCGGCTAAACGAGCTTCCATTTCCTGTCTAGCTCTTGTAGTCTCAGGATCACGCATGCCTTGAATCATGGCATATAAATCAGCGGCTGATGTTGGAGTGTATCCGGTAGCGGCTGTTTTAGCCTGCCCAAGCAAACCCGACATAATCGCTTGCTCATCGGCTCCTAAAGTGTAATCTAGACCGTAAGCTCCTGTTGCCTCACCGTCCTCACCCATAGTCGGAGTAAAACCTAAACTACCTCCGGTGCTAGATGCAATTGTTACAGGTTTAAATGCCGCCGCACCTGCCGCTTCTGTACCAATAGTTCCTGCTTCGGTCTTTAGGGTTGTCCCCATTTGCTCCAGTTTAGAAATCTGATCTGCTGTAAGAGTATAGGGAAGTAATGCGGCTCCAACTTCTCCTGCGGCTCCAACAGCATCTCCTAAATCAATAGATATATCTGTTCCGGGAATTGTGTAAGCCATTAGTAAGTTCCACCATCAATTAAATTAGCAGTCAATGTACCGGAGGCTGTAATGATTTCCGCACTCAGCGTTCCAGTAAATGTCGGAGATGAGGCATCCGATTTAGTTTCAATGTGAGTCTGAATAGATTCAAATTCAGCATCAATTTCAGTGCCTTTAATGATCTTTGCAGGGTTACCTGAGTTCAAGGAATCCTTACTAGCAAAGTCCGTGATTTTCGTATAGTCTGTCATTAAATTGTCCTTCCTACAATTGCTTGAGCAGTCAATCTTTGGATTGATACCGGTGATCCGTCTACATTCGCTTCAATACCAAGCTGAACTACTTGACCGCCGCCACTGGCGTTTACAGTAGGACGATTTACAAGAACACCTGCATTAAATTCACCGATGTTATATTCAGCTATGTTATACTCAGCAATGATTTGCGTAGACAAAATAAATGTTTTCTTTTTGTAGCCATAGGCGTAATCATAACCCCAGTTCAATGTGGCTTGAGTGGATGATCCACCAATAATTGTAATTTTTAGATTTTTCAAAAGTTTTAGATTTGATGGAGCGCCAAAGTCAATATAGTTTGTAAAATATGACATTTGGTATTTACCACCATTGTCTTGATATCCATCGTATTTAGCAATTCCTTGAGACTTGCCTAATAACAAAACACCGGCTCTAGTCCGACATAATGATTGAGGCTGAATAGCGTTCCATTGCGTTACACGATGAGCACCGTCTTGCAACGGGGTGCGCATATCAAAACAATAAGTAATACCTGTTGTAGGCAAGTGTAATAAGTAAAAAGCTTCTTCAGGAGAATATACAGAAAAGATTTCCTGAGTCTCGCTAGAGACAAAAGAAGTCAACTCAGTTCTGACATTTTTACTAATATCAGTGATAGGCGCTGATTTCTCTTGAATTGTTCTTTTAAGGCTACGAACACCTGCATCAGAAAGAAATATTAAATCTGTTCCTGAGACTTGCACCGAATCTCTTGCAATACACCCTATTCCAACAACAGTATCAGTGAGTTCCATTGTGGCAGGATCTTGAGCACCGGTGTACAACAAAATCTGACGTTTACCAAAGATTGCTAAAATACCGTTATGAACAGCAATAGCAACAATCTCATCTGAACCATCAGGCCATACTTTAGAAACATCAATTGATCCTGAAGATCCTGTGTCCCATTTAAAACCTGTTAAGAGATCAGACCAATATATTGTTGTATTATCTGTATCTGTTCTAGCAACCCATAATCGGCCTAAACCAGATTGTACAATATTTCCTTGAGGCACTGTACCTGAGTAATCAGCATGTGCTGAGACTTCATCGCATGTTGTACCATCATAATAAATAGGGTCTTCGCCTTCTCTGAATAGAAAATGAAACCCATTTAAGGTAGCGGCATCAAACAAGCCATCAGAGACAGTATAAGAACCCGGAGTAATATCGGTTAAGGTAGTAGTGCCTTTGTATATATAATTAGCGGATGCACTAATAATTTCTGTGCTACCATCTAATTTAATAAATTCAGAGATATGGACAATTGAGTCAGTGTTGGCTGTTGTCTCGTAATTCCATCCTTTGCGAGCACCGATACGTCCGAATTGGTCAATCACACAATTATCCGCAACCAATGCAAACTGTTCAGACAGTGCGGTTGGAGAATCCTGTGTATTCAATCCATAAAAGCCCGGAGCCTGAATTGCAATACTTTGTAGCTCTTTAGCCATTAAACTGTCGTCCAGATAGTCTCATCAGGGCTTAATCCTGCGTCAAAAGCCACAGCATTAGAAAGTTCTTGTTGCGCAAAAATTGCTTGCTCAGAAGCTGATTGTCCTCCAGTCTCGCCACGCTCACGCAGAGCATAAGAATATGCCCATTGAACAATAGGAGAGGTAGGTACTGAGACTTCTGAAGAATCTGATGTTAAATCGTCAGTCCTGCGTACTGCGTACACACTCAGTGTTTCAATAGAATCTGGAGTACGATATAAACGAATTTGAGCATCTCCATTCACATCTAATCCATCAATCGCATAGCTTAAAATAGGGCCAGATTGAGAATTAGAAGAAAGATTAGCTCGTCGAATATTCTGTAATGAATCTCTTAATACTTCAGTATTTCGTGTTTCATTATGAACGTACAGAATTTTAGATCGTGTACCGAAATCGGCTAACGAATATAAGCCAGTGCCTGAAGTGGTTGTAATACTGTAGGTATGACGTAATCCTGTCCAGTCCCAAGTATCTTCTACCAGACGTTTAGCGTCATTGACAAAATCTCCGATCAATCGAGAATAATCACTATCACTTGTGGTAGCGACTTCATCCTCACGAAGTTTTCGTAAAACTGCATTAACTAGTTGTAAATATGTCATAACTATAGTATACCACAAATTAGACTAATTGAGAAGTCCTTGCTAGAACTTCACGAGAAAATAATGGTTCTTCGTCTGGTAAATCAAACGGAGACTCTAAAGAAGCAACAACTTCATCGTCCTTAGTTGTCAATTCACCGGGAACACCTTCCTTGGCTCTTGCAAGTAACAAAGCTCTGAGTTCTGCATCAATGTTTAATTGACCTACATCAATGTTTAAACCTTCTAAGTCACCGATATCAACACCTAGATCACCGGCTGTGTAGCCTTCAAAGTTTACTGTGCCTAAGTCAAGGCCTAAATCTGCAACCTCCGGTAAACTAAAGTCAGGAGTTAAAATATCTGGGGCTTGAATGTCTAGAAGATTTAAATTGACATCGAGATTAGCAAGACTAGGTAAGTCGTATCCTTGACCTTTTAATTGATCAAAGTCAATTCCTAAATCTGGGATAATATCATTAAGATTAAAATCTAAACCGGCTATTTCATTTGTTGTAAATGTCAAGTCTTCTAGTCGAGCACCTTCGTCATACGCACGTTTTGTTCCTGCATAAGCCGCTTTAAGCGGGTCAGTACCCATTGCAAGCTGTGTTGCCGTGGTCAAGCCTCCTAAACCAAGCGCACGTTCATTAGGTGTCTCAGCACCAAGATAATTGACAATATCTTCGCCATAAGTAGTTGCAACAACTTCTTCAACAGATTTATTACCTGTGGCTACTTGAATAGCATCGTTTAATTGCTTACTGTATTCTTCAAACCCTGTGCCAGATGTAGCGTAATCGACAGCGCCTGCACCGTACTTAGCAACTAACTCTTCTTCCGAAATGTTTCCGGTAGCGTATCGTGCAGAGTCTACAATATAATCTTCATTCTGTTTCAAGACATCTAAAACATCTTGACCAAAAGTGTCGGCTATTTGAGTGTCAAAGGCTTCTGTTAAACCTGTCTCAGCGGCGATGTCTGCACCGTAAGTTAATAGTAGTGCCTCACCGGGATTTTCTGCTGTGGCTACCTGAACACCTTTCTTGATATTATTAACTATTTCAGGGTCAATGTTAGCGGCTTCAAAGGCTCCAAAATCTTTACCTGCTGTAGCCGCTAGTGCGGCGATGTCAGCGGCATTAAGTTTCTCACCAGAGTCTAACTTAGCATAAGCGTTAAGATAAGGTGCGGCAGGAGGATAGGCAATAGAAACAGCAAGCCGTATATAAGGATTTTCTACAATCTTATCAAGTTCATCTACGGCTTCTCGTAGACCATCTTCTACCTTCTCACCGATCTTAGATACAGAACCTACAATACCACCGGAGTCATCAATGCCTAAAAAGTCATCAGCTACTTTTTCTACACCATCAACTACGACTTTCTTAACAGTTTTCGCCGCTTGTTTAATCGGCTTAGGAACCCAGTTAAACCATCCCATTTATATCACCACTTCTTACAAGACCAATAACGTGCTGTCAGTTTACTAGGAGGACTAGTGTCACATTTGTGTCTGGCCCTAAAACTTTTACGTCTTGCAGGTTGATCTTTCTTGATTGTCATGTTGGGATCACCGAAACGAATTGTTTTTGTTTTGTCACCTTCTTTGGCAACAACAACAAACTTCTTAGATCCACCCGGAGTGCGTTTAGGCTTATTGTAAGCACTGACACCTGCTCTGGCTAACTTAGGGTCTTTAGACTTAGGCATTTAGCCTCCTTGGATGATGTTGTTTTCTTCAATCAACGACACAAGCATTGTCATTTGTTGCGTAGCAAATGCAGAAATACTGTCACCTTCACGCATCATAATAAAAGAATTGATTGTTCCACCAATTTGAAGAAAATCTTTACTTGTTACCGTGTAACCTTCAAGGACAGCAAATGTAGAGGCTTGTGTCGCACTGTAATAATCAACCTCTACACTTCCATTAGAGCCACTGGTATTGGTAATGTACATTAACACCCACTGTGCGCTTTTACCTGCCGGTACAGTGTACACAGTCTGTGGAGTGCCTGTCAGTACAGCACCGTAGGTTTTCTTAATCATTTCTTCTTCTTCGCTGTTCTAGCGGCTTTACGGAAAGCAGACGCTGTTGGAGCACCTTTGCTACCGGGTTGACGCATACGTTCTTTAGAGCCTCTGGCAATCCGTATGCGTTTAGCGTGAATGTTAGCGTAGAGTCCTTTAGACATTTCGTCTCCTTTTAGCTTTCTTAGCAATATCCATCGCAATGGCTGTTGCTTGTTTCCGACTCTTGCCTTCTTTAACTAAGGTACTAATATTTTTACTGATCGAGGCTTTAGAATATCCTTGAATCAGCGGCATTACTTTTTAGCCTTGCCTAAACATTTACCTGCGGCTTTACACTTAGCCTTAGTCTTACAACCTGCACAGGTCTTGAATGACTTAGGTGCTGATTTCTTTTTTGTTCCGTACATTGCCATTTTATTTCTTCCTTACTGATTCGGCTAAACCGCCGCCAAAGTAAAAGCCAACAATCATCAACATGATTTCTCCAATCCAAAAGTCACCGATGATTTGTTTGACTGCGTTAATATCACCTTCACCTGCTAACGTCATAGCAAGTA
>Ga0208898_1002423_pt1 | contig 11461 bp, 5 predicted proteins | sample VirMetDEL_Mar_4_FD_184513 | JGI IMG/M metagenome (GOLD analysis project Ga0208898, IMG submission 184513) | Aqueous microbial communities from the Delaware River and Bay under freshwater to marine salinity gradient to study organic matter... | ecosystem: Environmental > Aquatic > Marine > Coastal...
CTGTGTCCACCGAACTGGATGCTGTAAATCAAATACTTAGCTCAGTGGGACAGGCTCCTGTCACCACACTAGATCTTCAGAATCCTGAAGTATCTATTGTACTCAACACCCTCCGGGAAATCAACAAACAAGTTCAAGCTGAAGGTTGGATTTTTAACACTGAACGTAGTTATGAATTAGTTCCCGACAGTACGACTAACGAAATTACTTATCCATCCAACATGCTTCAAATTGATACTAATGTTGAAGCACATAAAAACAAGTATGATGTAGTCCGTAGAAGTGGTAAGTTGTATGATCGTTTGAATCATACCTATACTTTTACTGATAACATCAAAGCAGATGTAGTCTGGTTCTTTGATTTCACTGATGTTCCACCTGCTATTCAAGCTTACATTACTGCCCGAGCAGCACGTATGTGTTGTGTGAAGATGGTTGGTGACCGTGAGCTGCAAGCACTACTCCAAGAACAAGAGATGATGACCCGAGCTGCAGCTATCGAATATGATTGCCAGCAAGGTGATTATTCTATGTTTGGTTTCAGTGATGGTCACAATTATTACAATAGCTATCAACCTTTCCAAGCATTGATGAGATGAGCACTATTACCCAACGGATACCAAACTTTTTGCTTGGCATTTCGCAACAACCCGACAACCGTAAATTTCCGGGACAACTTAAAGATGCTGTAAATGCATACCCTAACTATGCTCTTGGCTTACTTAAGCGTCCTGGTGGTCAGTATGTAACTGAACTTGACGGAGCTAGTTCTTCAGGCAAATGGTTTTCTATCCTGAGGGATGCTCAAGAAAAATATGTCGCACAGTATGATGACAACACTTTCCGTGTTTGGAGTTTGCTTGACGGCAGTCCGAGAGCAGTGGACATGGGTAGCAATACTGGTGTTCCTGGTACTTGTACGTTAGCTGACCTTAAGTCTACTCTTGCCACTTATAATACTGCTGTAGCTGATACTGCTACCAAGCTTGGACTGCTTAATGCTGCACAAGCTGACTACGCTGAGAAACTGGCTGGTCAAGATGCAACAACTGAATCGTTGTTTAAAGTCAATTACAACTACCCATACGGTCAACTTGATCAATACCTAACCTCTGGTATTCTTGAGAATGCTTCTGGCATCTACACGGTTAAGAATGCTGACGCTGTTATTAGTGTTAGTGCTACACTTCCTGCAGGCTATGCTCTTGGTACTGAGTTAACTGATGAGCATCCATTACTTGCTTCTGAAGGTTATCGTGTCTACCAAGCTATTCTGACTGTTGCTGCTACTAGCAATGCTGGTGAACTGGCTACTGCTTTGGCTGCAATGAATACTGCACAAACCAACTATGATAATGCAGTAACCGCAGAAGCAACAGCTAAGACTGCTTATGACACTGAGGTTACCGACTGTGTTATCTCCGCAACACCGTCTAACGGTTACCTTTACGGAGCTACCGCTGATGACATTGAACTCCTAACTCTTAATGATTACACCTTTGTTCTTAATAAAGCAAAGACTGTAGCGTTGACTGCTGACACCAGTGCTGCTAAACCGAACGAAGCTTTTGTTGTTATTAAAGTTGTTGGTACTGGTGAATATGAAATTCTTTTAGATGGCACCATTCGTGGTCAATACACCGCAAGTGGTAGTCATGACACAGCTGATATTGTTAACAACCTTGTCAGTGATATTAACGGTCAAACCTTTGGTGGTACTACCTATACCGCTGTTGCTGCTGGTCCTGGTCTTTACATCAGTGCTGATGCAGCGTTTACTATTTCTGTTGTAGGCGGTCCATCAGAGAAATCTATTTTCGCATTCCAAGATACTACTCCTACTGTAGCTGACCTTCCTATCCAATGTAAGGATGGGTATGTAGTTAAAGTTGTCAACAGCATTGATGTTGAAGTTGATGACATGTGGGTTAAGTTTGTAGCAGATGGCACAGCTACATACGGTGTTGGTGTGTGGGAAGAAACGATTGCTCCTAATAGCCAGTACAAGTTTGATCCCCTGACTATGCCACATCAGTTGGTACGTCAAGCAGATGGATCATTTACTTATGGTCCTGTTACTTGGTCTGACCTGTTGGTTGGCGAATACACTGACGACATTAAACCGAGCTTTGTTGATTCTAAAATCAATAACCTTTTCTTCTATCGTAACCGACTAGGCTTCCTGTCTAACGAAGCTGTAGTCCTTAGTCGTGCTGGTGATTACTTTAATTTCTGGCCTACAACTGCGTTGACGGTTACCGACGATGATCCCATTGACATTACTGCATCTTCTGTGCGACCTGTCAATCACCGTTATGTACGTCCTACTAGCGTGGGTCTCGTTATGTTTAGTGATACTGAGCAATTTATCTTGACTACTGACGCTGACATTCTCAGTCCAAAGACGGCTAAGATTAATGAGTTGTCAAGTTATGAGTGTGATCCTGTAGTCGAAGCTGTAGCACTAGGTACGAGTCTAGCGTTTGTATCTAAGACCCCACTGTTCACACACCTATTTGAACTGGGTGAGATCAGTACTGACCGGCCACCGTTGATGAGTGAGCAGACAAAGATTGTACCAGAATTGATTCCTGAGTCAATCACGTCAATGATCGCATCACCGGCTGTCTCACTTGTCTCATTAGGTACTGCTGGATCTAGTACTGTTTATCAGTATCGTTTTCTGGAGCAACCGGGACAAGGTAGGGCAGCAGCGTGGTATAAATGGGAACTGACTGGTCAATTATTGGATCAATTCTTCGACGCTAATACCTACTACGCTACTGTTAAAGACAGTAACAACGTGTTTGTCCAGTCTTACGATTTGACCCAAGCAAATGAAGAAGGTTTCTTGACCCTTCCTACAGGTGAAAAAACTGATATTTGCCTGGATAACTGGTCTATTAACCCTTACCGTACGTATACTGCTGGTACTGATACTACCCGTGTCTACCTTCCTTACGATCACATTAGTGGTAAGACATTCTCTGTAATGGTCCTAGGAGGCTACATAGGCGCTTCTAGTAACGTGTCTGGTGAATCAGTCGGGGCAGTACTTTACCCCACCGTACAGGGGACTGCAGGTGCCTATTACGTGGATATTGACGGGGATTATCGTGGACGAGATTTGATTATTGGTTACATCTATAACATGGAAGTAACTCTTCCTAAATTCTTTGTAACTCAAGCTGAAGGTCAAATAGCTACTTCTGACTTTACCTCTGATCTTATTATCCATCGTGTTAAGGTTTCCACTGGTCTTAGCGGTCCAATTAAGTATGACGTAACTATTACTGGTAGACCTGAATGGAGTAAAACCGTTGAGGCTACTGCTCCTAATAGTTATGACCTTAATAGCGTTAACATGTCTGCTGATGCTATTCACACCGTTCCCATTTATCAACGTAACGAGAACCTTACCTTTAAAATTATTGGTGATACTCCGTTCCCAGTTAGTCTGTTGAGTTTGAATTGGGAAGGTAAATACAACACTGGTTTCTATAGACGATCCTAATGACTGCATCCACCCGTGGTTTCACCTTTAGACCAGCTACTATTAACGACGTATATGAACTAACCAGTCAAATGCTACCGAGAGGTTTGCAAGACTTTGAAAGAGTAGGACAACACCCTGTTCTTTCTTTAGCTATGTACATCCATGAAGATGACTCCTATCTTTTCTACGGACCTGATGGGAGTCTTTATGGTGCATACGGAGTTAGTGAAGACAATAGCTTTTGGGTTCAAATGACAAACAAAGTCAAAGACAACCCAAGAACAGCGGTTAGATTCGGTAAAGCGTTAATGGAACATATAAACCGTCCTTATCTTTGGACGACTATTGATATTGAAAACACATCACTTATTAATTTTGTGAGGTATTTAGGTTTTAAGGTACTACGGGTATTCCCAGATGGACCTGACAATGTTTACTCTATAGAGATTGTACGATTATGAATCAAAGTTTTGCCCTACAAAATTTTACCGGTAGCGGTGGTTTTGGCAGCGGTGGATCAACATTTGATCTACGTGGCTTTGGTAGTTCATGGGGAGGCAGTGGCGTTGGTCAATCTGCTGGTAAAGCTTTAAGTGGTAAAGGTGCTTTAGGTGGTGCTAAGGGTTTAATGTCTCTTGGCTCTATGCTTCCTGGCATCGGCACTGCCTTTGCTGTCGGTAGCATGGCTCTCGATGTAGCCGGGATGTTTATGGATGATGGTTCTGGTGAAAAAGCCTACCAAGAGGCTTACCAGAAAGAGATGGACCGGTTCCAAATGGAAGCCAGGAACCGTCAGCGTGAAGAGATGTTCCAAGCTCAACTAGCAATGGTTGAGGGACAACTAGAAAACAACTCTATCGCTGCTTGGGATGCCTGGTCTTCCGAACAAACCCGTCTAAATGAAGTTTACGATAAAGCAGCTTTTACTTCCCAAGCTCTTCTTAAACAGCTTTTGGAAGCACGAGGAGTTGCTGCAGCTGGTGAACGTTACGGTAAAAGCGCACGGCGTGTAGCCGATGTGTCTACTCTTGGTGCTTTTGGACGTTCACGTGCTCAACTAACTAGGCAGCTACAAAGTGAACGGTCGGCAACAGTTCAAAGCATGAAGATGACTTATCGTAGTCTCAACATGGCTAACGAACGTGCTTTGGCTAAACTGGCTCCTGTCGCTATGGAGTTTGCTCCACAACCGGCTTACACTGATTACACAACCTCTGGTCTCAAACAGGCGTTACAGATCGGTCAGTCCGCTATGACTGCTATGAAGAAGGGTTATGAACTGACCCCAGCTGGTGATAAGTTCTTTGGTAAAACCAAGCCTATCAAACAGGTCAAAATTAAAAAAGACTAAATCATGAACGGATTTCAAGAACAACAGTTGTTTTCCGGTGCTGCTAGAGTCCAAGGATTCCAGCCACAAGAGACACCAGATCTAACAACTGGCCTACGGGAACGTGGTGAAGTCGAACAAGCTAACTTGAAACGACTTGCCGCTGAGGAGAATCTGCGTCAAGCTAATGCTATCAACAAAAAAGTAGAAGTCTATGAAGCTATTGGAAACTTAGGTATTCCTTTAGCTAAAGAACTTGCTGAGTTGACTGCTAAAAGTTTCCTTGATTCTCAAGCAATCCAAGCACAAAACGACTATCGTAAATCAAAGGACCTTGGCACTACCCCTGAGGGTACTAAGGCTTACCAAGACATTTTAGAGCAGGCACGTAAAGAAGGTGTCATTACTACTGAAGCTGCTTCCCAGCTGGCTAAACAAGGTGGTTCTCTAGAGCAAATTAATTACATCAAAGGGTTGCCACGCTATCGCCAGTTGTACGCCATGCAGGCGTATCTGACTGACAAGCGTAATAACTTATCTAATGCGTGGGATCAATTTAGAGCGACCGACACACAGCAATACACTGACGTTAACGGTCAAAAGTTTACTGTTAAAGATCTAGAACTTAACCCTAACAAACACCGTTCTAAAATTGTATTTGATGCTTTTAGCCGAAAGCAATATCTTAAGGATGGTTTTAGTCAAGAGTTTAACCCTAACCCTGAAGTCTCTCGCATCTACAACGAAGGTCTGAACGAGCTTCAAGATAGTTACCTTACAAGTGTTGACAACCGGATTAACATCCAAACGTCTGAGGAACTTGTAAACAGCGGTATCCAAAACTTTCTGTCTAACGGAAACTACAACGATCTAGTTCGTGCTTACATGAACTCTTATGATCCTAAGACTGGTAAGATTCGTGACAATGCTGCAGCACTGGCTGCTGCTGAGGCTACTGTCGTTGGACTGTATGCTTCTGGTCAGATTACCCGTGAACAGGCTGTAGGTATCCGTACTCAAAAGGTTGAATGGGATAAAAAAGGTCGTGACTTTGATAAGTTCTACGCTAATCGTCTTTATGCTAAAGATGGTTTGTTTGCTCAGATTAACGCAGTTGATAAGCGTAAACTAGACATTGCTGAAACTCAAGATAAAATCAAGCTTCAACAGTTTGAGGATGCCTTCGATGCTCAAAAGAGAAAACTACAAGCTGAAGGCCGTCGGTTCACTAACGAAGATGTACAAGATCTTGTACGGTTTGGTCGGGATGAGCTAGGCTTATCCATGAGTGACATGAGCTTCATGTTGCAAGACTACCTGACTGCTCAAGAGGCTGATGATGAGGCACAAATGCGTCGTCTTCAACCTATCATTGATCAACAAGGTTTTGTTGAAATGTCAGACCTTGAGGGTGCTAGCCCTGAGCTTGTTGCTAAACTTAATCAGCAACGATTGATTCGTGATCAAGGTCTTGAGGAGTTGACTACTGGTAATAAGCAAGAGGCTCGTGATACTATCCGGGCGTTTACTGGAGCACGGATTAAGATTGAAGAAGGTCAACCAGAACCAGTTGAGTTTGTCCGTCAGTACAACAACGCTTACCGAGCTTATGAAAGCTACATGCGTGGCTATATGCTTGGTGGTATGACACAAGACGAAGCTCAGACTTTAGCAATTAAAAAGTTAAACGAAAACAACGCACAAGGTACTTACACTAGAACTGACCTGCGTCCTCTTCCTAACTCTAAGTTTGCTAACGATTTGTCTTCGGCTCAAGGTAATCTTAACGATCAATCGTTTGACCACACCACAACTATTCTACCTAATTCGGAACCATATCTTGAACAACTTGACAAGTGGACAAAAGGTGAAGCCGCTTTCCCGCGTTATTACACCCTTACTGCTGCTAGTAACAAGTACATCAGTGGTTGGGACCTGGCATCTCAGCAGTATCGCATCAAGTACAACCGTGAACTTGGGAAAGATGCTAGGCGGCGGGCGTTTGAAAACCAGCCTGCCGCAGTTCAAAGTGTCCTAAACTTTCATCCTACGGAGCGGAAACTGGAGCGAGCTAGAACTACTGACTTCACACCCCGAGCTTCTACTCTCGGTAATCCTCTACTCAAACGTGCTGCAGACATTACCTCTAACTATGAGTCTGCTGGCGCTGGCGGTTACAATGCTGTTAACCAAGGTGGTGAAGCTGGTGGTACTAAAGTCCCTGCAGGGTTCTACTCTGGTGATTTCAGAAACATGAAACAACACGGTGGTCGTGATCTAACCACAATGACTGTTGGTGAGATTATGGATCTTCAAGCTGATCCTGGTAAGTCCATGAGCAATGCTGAATGGGTTAAACAAGGTAAGCTTCACGCTGTTGGGCGTTATCAAATTATTGGTAGCACCTTAAAAGGTCTTGTAAAGCGTCTGGGTATTTCTCGTGATGAGAAGTTTACACCCGAGTTACAAGATCGTCTTTTCTTATCTCTTCTAAAGAGTGGCGGTCCTGGCCAGTGGGTTGGACTTAAAAACGCTACACCAGAAGAACTTGCAATACTTCGTCGCGCTCAAGGAATGCTATGACATTAGAACAACAAAGAATTGACGCGACTTCTATGGTAGCCAAAGAGCTACGTGAACGAGAAGAGAAACAGCGTCAAGAGGAAGAACAACGTAAAGTTGAACAAGCTCAGTTAGAGCAAGAGAAAGCAGCTGTTGCTGAACGGGAAGAGTCAAAAAACACAATGAACATGTTTGAGCGGGCTCAAGCAAACATTGATGATATGCGGGCTGCTAAGAAACAAATGCAGCCTAACCAATATGGTCCAAGTGAGAACGCTATTGAACTGATTGACTCAGTTAAAGGCGGTCTTGCGAAGACTGCTAGTTCTGTCATGACGTTCCCAGAACGTGCATTCGACATGACGACTGGTGCATACCAGCGTGAAGTGGCTGAAACTGGTGAGTACAAGCCTGGGTTTGATCCCCTTGGGTTGTCTGACTACGATTCAGGTACCAAAACTTGGTGGGGTAAGCTCAGTGAAATGGGCATCCACTTTACCGGTATGGCTGGTGTTGTCAAAAAGGTTCCTGGCGTTGGACCGATGGTTCAAAGGGCTGGACTTAAGGGTGACTTAGCTGTTGGTTTTGTGTCTGATGCTCTTTCTTCTACTTCTCAAGAGGGTAACATCAGCCAAGAAATTTATGAATCTAAGCTGCTAGAACGTGTACCCCTTATGGGAGCTGTTCTACAGCCTGCTGTGGGTGTAGTTGCAACTAAAGATAGTGATCATCCTTGGCTCAAAACTCTTAAGAATGCTGTTGAAGGCATGGGTGCTGACGTTATTGTTAGTAAAGTTTTGCGTGGTTTTAACGGCGGTAAAGCTGTAGACGATGCCCGTAAAGCTGACGTTCAAAAGCAAAAGGATGACACCGCTATCGAAGAGATGACTGCATCTCAAGACCAGCGGGCAGCTAAAGAAGTTGAGGTTCAACAACTTGAGTCTGAAGTCTCTACGATGGAAGCTCGGATCAAAGGTATTACCGATGGTCCTAAAAAAGAGCAACTAAATCAACAGCTTGAAATCCTTAAAAACGATCTAGAGACTACTAAGCAAGAGCTGGAAAACGGTAAGTTTAGTGCTTATGTTAACCAAGAGATTGCTGACCCTTGGTTGGGTGCACCTAACTCTCGTGCTGCGTCTACCATTGAACTGGATAAACAGGCTAAGCGTCTAGATGACATTGGTGATACCCCTGGTATGGGTTCTACTGACGCTGTTTTTACACCTGCTCAAGCTAACCGTATGGCTACTCAGTCTGGTCTGCTGGACACAGAGCTGGAGAAGATGGGTCGTGAGTTGCTGACTGATACGAAATACCAGAAAGAACTCGCTAAAGCTAAGGCAAAAGGTCAAACCTTTACTGAGCACTACAAGTGGCATTTTGACCGAATGCAAGAAACTATGGGTCGCCACGCTACTGCTGTAGATGCAGAGGATTTTTGGAAACCATTCTTTGATGATCCTGCTAATGTTATCGGTGATGAAGTAGTTTGGAAATCTAAAAATGTAATTTCTGCTGACCTTGTTAACGCTTCATTGTTCTCACAACTGCGTGACCTGGGTATTGCCAGCCGTGAGTTGGTAGATGTTGCAGACATTATGGACACCGATGGTCCGATGAAGACCATTGCTGACCGTCTGATTGTTGGTTTAACTAACGTTAAACGTTCACGTTATTATCAATCTGCTGAGTTTCGTGCTCTACAAGGTATAGAAGTAAAGGAAGCTGAGCTTAGGAATCGTACTGAAGAGATCCGCGTTGAGTCGGAGTTCGCAGTCAACACCATGATGGAGATGGCACAACGCTCAGATAACGATGCCTTGGCACGTGCTCTGGCTGAAGCATTCTCCATGAGCAATAAGATCCAAAACTGGAAAGACCTTGACGCTTACATGCGTACCCGTCTGACTAGCATGGGTGTTAACGCTAACACTGGTCTGATGATTAAGGAACTGCAAAGTGTAATGACACACAGCATCCTTAGCGGTCCTAAGACGCCCTTGCGGGCTATGATGGGTACCAGTACTGCTGCACTGTTGCGTCCGGCTAACACCGTTCTTGGAGCTGCTATGCGTCGTGACTGGGATAGCTATCACGCTAACCTTGCTACGATTAACGCATTTACGCAAACTATTCCAGAAGCATTTAAGTTGTTTAGGACTAACCTGAACTCCTACTGGAATGGAGATGTAGCTAACATCAAAACTCGTTTCCAAGAGGCTCAAACTCGTTCTGCTGATGAGTGGGCATTTTATGGTGACTGGGTAGAAAGGAATGGTAATCTGGGTGACAAAGCCGCTTATCACATTACTAACATTGCTCGTGGTCTTAACAACAGTAAGTTTTTGACGTACAGCACCTCTATTATGGGTGCTACTGACGATGCTTTTAAGTTGATTATGGGTCGTGGTCGTGCACGTGAAAAGGCGATGCGTCTTGCTCAAGACCAAACCAAGAAAGGTATTGTACCAGAAGTTACTCCTGAGTTGCTTAGGAAGTATGAAGATAACTTCTATGATGACCTGCTTGATATGGATGGTAACGTTGATATTAACAGCGACACCTTCCTCAAGTCTATGGTTGAAGAGGCTACTCTTACTAAAGATCTGGACAACCTGGGTAAGGCTCTTGAAGATCACTTCACTAAGATGCCATTTACCAAACCGTTCTTCCTGTTTGCTCGGACCGGTATCAACGGTCTAATGGTCAGCTACAAGAACATGCCTGGCATTGGTCTGCTGCACAAAGAGTTCTACGATATTAACAGAGCTACGCCTGATGACCTGATGGCTGTGGCTAAGTACGGTATCACAACTGCTGAAGACCTAGCTAACGCTAAGGCTATGTACGCCGGTCGTCAAGCGGTTGGTGGTGCTGTGACTAGCATGGCTGCATTCCATTATATGAATGGTGGTCTGACTGGCAACGGTCCTCAAAACCGTCAACAGCGTCAACTATGGCAAGATACTGGCTGGCAACCTCGTAGCATCAAGATTGGTAATACCTGGGTTAGCTACGATTCCTTTGAACCGTTTAACCTGTTGTTTGCTACCATTGCTGACATTGGCGACAACATGAAGCTAATGGGTCCGCAGTGGGCAGAACAAAACCTTGCTACCGTTGCACTGGCTGTTGCTGGTACTGTTACCAGTAAAACCTACCTGAGTGCATTGACTCAGCTTGTGGATGCTCTGTCGTTTGAAACTAAAGGTGGTGAAAAGATCCTTGGTCAGCTTATGAACAATACCGTGCCGCTGGCTGGTCTTCGTAATGAGCTGGGTAAAGTTCTTAACCCTAACATGCGTGAAATAAACAACAGCATCGGTGAAACTCTGCGTAACCGTAACCTGATGTTTGAAGAAGGTCCATTCCAGATGCCTGTCAAGTATGACATGCTGAACGGTGAACCAATCCGTGAATGGAACTTTATCGAGCGTATGTGGAATGCCTTGAGTCCGGTTAACCTTAAGATGGATGACAGTCCTGGGCGGGAATTGCTGTGGAACAGCGGTTATGACCTGCGTTTGACTGCTTACACTACTCCTGATGATGCTTCTATTTCTTTGAAGGATCACCCTCAACTGCGTTCTTACTTCCAACAGGAACTTGGTCGTTTAAATCTTGAAGGTCAGCTTAATGAGTTGGCTAAAGATAAACGTATTAAAGAGTCCGTCAAACTGTTTAACGAAGATGTTCGGATAAACAGCGGTGTTGATCGTCGTTTGGACCCAATGGAATCTTATCATCATAACTTGGTGATTAAGAACTTGTTTGAAAGTGCACGTAAAAAAGCTTGGGCTAATGTGCTCAAGAAATACCCAGAAGAAACTGCACCTCTGTATGCAGAGGATCGGCGGCTTAACATTCTTACTGAACAAAAGCTGCTTGAAAGTAAGCTTCTGAATATGCCCAAATAACCCACCCATTTCCAACTACTTACTAGCGTAATGGCTTATCCCGAAAATACATACACCGGGAATGGTTCACTTACAACCTATTCCTTTACATTTCCATATCTCGAAGAGTCAGACGTTAAGGTAAGTCTTGACGGTGTTGACCAAGCTACAAGT
>Ga0208898_1002426_pt1 | contig 11458 bp, 10 predicted proteins | sample VirMetDEL_Mar_4_FD_184513 | JGI IMG/M metagenome (GOLD analysis project Ga0208898, IMG submission 184513) | Aqueous microbial communities from the Delaware River and Bay under freshwater to marine salinity gradient to study organic matter... | ecosystem: Environmental > Aquatic > Marine >...
ACAAAATATACTTCTCCATTAACAACAATGAGAGGTAACTCTATAGATATATACACTAGTGATATATTTATAATAGACACTGTAAAAATAACGTACATCAGAAAGCCAGGCGAAATATCCTTATCTTTGGGGATTGACTGTGAGTTACCAGAGCATACACATGAAGAAATTGTAGCTATGACGGTAAGCAGTATATTAGAAGCCATAAGTGATCCTAGATACAAATCTGCGATCATGGAGGTAACAAAGAATGAATAATTATTAATAGCGGCATAGCCGCATAAATTTTAAAAAAATGGCAAGACATTTGTTAATTGGAGACGGTACAGTTGGTGGCCAAGCCGCTTACTCTAATGGTCTCTTAGCTGACGGAGCTGTTGATATTCAAAAATTATCTTCTGATGGACCTAGTTCATTAGTTGCTGGTGATACTATCGCAGACTCTGATCAAATTAGAATTGTACAAGGTGGCCCTTCAGGGATCGATGTAAATATTGTATCTCCTTGGATTTACGGTAGAGACATAGTTGCATGGGGCGGACAGTCCGGTGTTGCACAAACTGCAGAGGTAATGAGAATTACTTTAGCTACTAACGCAAGTGCTGCGGGTACACATTCTTTCAAAATTATTAATCTTACTAATGGCGCTGAGCCATTTGAGATCAAAAACTACGAGTATACTGTAGCAAATGGTGCTACTCCAGCAACTCAATGTGCTTCACTTAAAGCAGCTATTGATGCAGATTTACCTTACTGGGTAAACGGAGCGGTTACTGATAACGCTGACGGTACTTTAGATATTACTGGTTTCAAAAAAGGTGAAGTAAGAGTTGATGGTCAAACTCAAGAAGAGTTAGTACACATGGACGCAGCTTTTGATAACACAGAAGGTGGAGCAACTACTATGGCTGTTTCTTACCAAACTGCAGGATCAAGAGGATTTGGTGATGGTTTCTACGTGAAAGATATGGAAGAAGAATTAAGAGGTGTGAACTACGGTTTCTACAACAGAGTAGAATTACCTAACACTCCAGCTCAAAGTACTGTTACAAGTACTGCATATGATATGTATCACATTGTAGCTACTAAAGACGGATCTTCTCACTCTCAAATTCACGGAGTAGATAACTTAATTGAAATTTACATTGCTTTACCAGCAGGTGATGGTGATAACGTTGCGTTTGAAGCTGCTGCTAATGGGTACTTAGCTAGTGTAAACTTTGCACCAGTTAACTTATAATATTAATTTTTAAAACTTAGAAAAGATGAGTAAATTAGGAAAAGTTTATACAGCAAGTTTTCAAACTGGTACTCTAGGAGCTGCAGGAGATTATCCTTCAGGCGGTAGTGGAGTATTTTTACCAGAGGGAGCTTTAGTTGTTAAAGCATACATTAGCGAGCAAACTGCATTAGCTAGTGGAACAAACGTTAAAATCGTATGTGGTTCTACAGATTTAATGAGCGCTTTAGCTACAGGATCTATTGCAGATTTTAATGATGTTACTTTAACAGCTAACAAGATGACAGCTGCCGGTGAGTTAAAACTAACTACAACTGGTACTTATACAGGTGCAGCTACGGTTCACGTAGTATACTTGATGGAATCAGCTGAGTAATTTCAGTATTAAACATAAGACTCACAGGGGACTAGTTTCCCCTGTAGGTCTTTTTTTATAAAATATAAACAACATGGCATTAAACGTATCTCTAACTGCTGATTGTAAAAAGGCAGTAATAACAGTAACAGGAGCAGCTGCAAATCCTCAACATTCTATAAAAATTTCACTAGGAGATTTTAACTATGAGTATAATTTTCCAGGAGGAAATACTAACACTAGAGTTGTAAACTTAGCGACTCAGCTGGCAAACTCAGCAACTGGGTATGGAGGAGTAATGACTGTAGTGCATTTAGAGGCAGGAACAGTAGTTGCTACTAGCGCAGTTTTAGTAAGCTGTGATATTTTATGTTGTTTAGCCAAGAAAATGGAAGACTTGCTTGATTGTAATTGTGAGTGCATGAAATGCTCTGACGATTTAGTATCAGCACAAAAAATATTTTTATTATTAAAAACAGCAGAAGCTGAGTTAGCTACCGCATCAGGAACATTACTTGAAAGAAACGCGATAATAGCTAATGCGGAAAAGAAGTATAACAAGGCTGCTGAAATGTGTAGCGGCCACTGTGGATGTAACTGCTAATGGCAAAAGGACTATCGTATTTAAGTATAAAGTGTCTTAGAGATTCTACAGGCGCACTATATGTTATAGCAACAGGAAGTTTAACAGACCCTGTTGTACAATTATCAATAGATGGGGAAGATACAAAGTATAATTTAATTAGGCTTAGTTCTGGACACACTCAACTTATATCAAGATTAGTTTCTAACCCTTTAATTTTACGATACAAAGTAAAATTTAAGTCTGGAAAATCTGAAGAGAGAACATTATCAGTTCCATCAAACAAACAAAAACTTGCAGTTCCTTTTGATTCTTTAACTTCTAGTTTTACTGAGACTAAAGATGTAAATAGTCAAACTTTTAGTTTTAATGATAGTCTGCAGTACCCAGAAGGTAAAGGACAAAAAGAAACTGTATTATATCCGTCTTCTAGTTCTGATAAATTAGATACAAGTAGTAAAACAGATTTTTACTATATTTCTGATGGTACATTTGCGTATGTAGCATCAAACGATTTACAAAATCAATTCTTAAATAATTTACAATATAGACCTTCAGGAACGACCTCAGAGTCTGTAGGTAAATTTAAAGGAGGAACTAAGAACGAGTCTTTAAGTATTATTTCTTCTTCTGTTACAGATGTTAATACAGCAGCTATAGAAGGACCTGTAGTATTTGGTGAGGTAGTTGCATTTGATTTACCAGATATACCACCTCCAGGAGGAGCGACTCCTTTAAGTGTGTGTACAAGTCCTACTGCAGAAAATTACTGGTTAAAAGGTTGTACAGACGAAACACTGCCTTGTGTAGATTCAGGTGTAGTACATGCACAAGATTGTGATGCTACTACGCTTACTGCTGCAGTAATAAATGAGTATGCTGGTAATTATGTAGATGGAGGATGTTGTGTAGAATGTAATAGTGATCTTGTTTATACTTTTACTAATATCCAAGATGCAGCACAGGATACTGCAAACGGACAAATAACAATTACCATTACAAGTTTAAGTGGTGCAGCTACAATAGGTGCAAATCTAGGATATATTATATTAGGAACTCCAGATAATCCTGATTTAAGTTTTAGTACAGTAGATGTAGATTTAGATGATGAGGCTCTTCCATATACCATCACTTATACTAATTTATTTCCAGGAGTATATGCAGTAAAAGCGTCTGGAGGAAATAATTGTACTGATTCTTATAACTTTACTATTCCTGAGAAAGAGGATAGTACTCCAGCTACTACTTATGGGTGTGGTGATGCTACTGCAATAAATTATGATGCTACAGCTACAGGACAAAATGTACTTTGTGTATTCTGCGATGAAGTTACAGGTAATTTTATAGCAGGGGGAGAAAACGACTTTACTGCACCATTTCCAGATGTTTTATCTTATATAGATCCTACTAATGCTACTAGTTCTCCAACAGGAGTTAGTTTTACAGATGGTATTATAAATTTTGGAGGAGAATCAGCAGAATGGAGTCTTTGGAATAACGATGGTTATGGTGTATGGAATTTAGGACCAGATGGATTCTTTCAGTTTGTTCCAGCAAATAATCTTAATAGCACTGAGGCTTTACCTTTTGTACATAAGTTGTATAAACTTAATATTACGGATGAGGAGTATATAACTTTAGTTGCTGCGGCAATCGTAAATGGTACTAGTACAAAAGATGTTGTAGTAAATAATTCTACTTTAATAGCAACTCAAACAGGTAATGGTAATCAATCTCATTCATTTACAGATCTAGCAGCAGGAAGGTATGTAGCTATTACGCAATATAACAATGACGGCATTTTAGATGGAGATGATGAAATTGAACAATGTTACAGTATTCTCGGCCTAACAGGCGCTATAAATGTTGGACAATCAGGATGTACTGACCCTAATGCAATTAATTATAATTCCGATGCTACTATAGATGATGGTTCATGTAACTATCCAGAACCTGAAGAGCCAGCTGAAGGATGTGGAGTTATAAATTTAGGAATTAGATTAGAATGTGGTGAAGATTATTACGGTAATAAACAAGTAAATCTTGTAGGAATAAGTCCTATTGAAACTAATCCTAATCTTGCAGAAGTTTTAAATGCTGGACAATTTACTTACACTCAGGGCCCTCTTATAGGAGAGGTATTTCCATTTTATGTTTATAATGCTGACATTCAAAATAATCCAGGTTTTCCTGCAACGTTACTGAGTGAGTATTTTTATTCTGAAGTTTTTTGCCACGATCAAACTAACAACACTCAGCTTCATTTAGATAATTGGCAATTTAATGAGGGGTGGGGTCCCAATTATATGTACGGACCATTACAAGTACATTATATGTATCAACCTTATTTTGGGGATAATGCTAACTTTATTAACTTCTCATTCTATGGAGGAGCTGAGGCAACATATACTTTATTTGATAGTAATGGAAATCCGCCTGATCTCAATCAGGCAACAGTACTTAATAATCATTCTATTGTTAATCTTACAATTAATTATGCAGATGGAACTAGTGAGACTATACAGCAGCCTCTTGGTAGATGGTTTGGGGAGACTGAAGGTTTTCCTGGAAATAATTCTGTTTTAAAATATATATATGCAAATTGTAATAGTAGCTTTAATACTAACTCTACTGCAGAGCCTATATCTTATAGCTATAATTATAATTGGGGAAGTTTTGATAATCCTGAATACACGTATCAAAGTGACATTTTGTTTTTTGAAGGAGGAGCATTTATTGGTGAAAATGGAGGAGCTGTTTGTTGCGATCCAAATGAAGTAACTAATACCTTTGAGTGTACTGATCCAACAGCAAGTAATTACTGCTGCCCAGAAGGTACAGAAGGAGTTATAACTGACAATACTCTTTGTGAGTATCCTGAAGAAGAAGAGAGAGCTGGATGTACAAATCCTTTATCCCCTAACTTTGATCCTTTAGCTACAATTGATGATGGCTCTTGCCCGCCTGTACAAGGAAGTGGATCTTGGCTGTGCTCAGATGCAGCAGCTGGAAATTGTGAGTTTGTAGAAGGCGCTCCCTATGGGTATCCCACACAAGCAGAATGTGAAGAGTTTTGTCTAGATATTGATCCAGATGATTGTTTAGAATTAAGCAATTGGGTTAATACTAACAGTGGAGGTATGACAGCTACTAGTACAAATGCTACTAGTATATACAATGAAACAACAGGATTATGTGATACTGATTCTAACGGAACAGTAACAGTTAATATTCCTGATTCTAGCGATCTTAATATTAACAATCCTTACGGAGTAGTATTTACTGTTACGCTACACCAAAGCGGTTTTGGCAATGGTATTAATTTTGTTAACTATTATGAAGGCGGGTCTGTATCTTACAGCGATAATATTCCAGTTGCAGGAGTAGGGGACTATATTACTTTAAACTCATCAGGAAATCAAGTAGTTAATTTTAATAATGTTCCTCAAGGATGTTGGCAATATGCTATTCGATTTTGGTCAGATGTAACGTCTAGTGGAGTTCCAGCAAATGACAGTACGTATTGTGAAGGATATAATAATACTGTTTGCGTAGGGATAGATAATTGTGATGATGGAAATGGAGGAGGAGAAATAATATATGACTGTACAGATCCAGAAGCAGAAAATTATAATCCTTTAGCAACAGTAGATGATGGATCATGTGAATATCCTTGTAACCCTTGTGAAGGAGAATGTTTGTGCGATGATGGGACTTATAGCTCAGATTGTTGTACGCCTAATCCTCAAAGTGGTTGTACAGATCCATTAGCAAATAATTTTGACTCTAATGCAACTCTAGATGATGGTTCTTGCGACTATGATGTAGTAGGATGCACTGGACCATGCTGTGATGGCGGTTGTGATGGAGGTGAAGGAGGCGGAGATGTTGACGATGGTACAGATAGTATTATACCAGGATGTACTCCTCAAAACATGGACAGTCTTTTAAATTACAATGAAGAGTGTATAACTACTTCTGGTAATAGATTCTACACAAAACTTTTAACAGGCTTAGGAGACGATTGCTCAACAATGGAAGCTTGGAAAATGATTATTATACAAGAAATCTTAAATAGAAAAGGATTACCTTGTGTATACAACTGTTCAGACGAAAGTACTGTACAGATAGGAGCAGCTACATATAATTGTGCAGCAAAATGGGAAGACGAAGGATCTATATATTGGAATCCTACAGACGCAGCGTCTTTTAGTTTAGGAACAATTGTAAAAAGAGCAAATGGAGGATTAGGCGGAGTTATATACATAGCAGTATCTACTAGCGGTCTAACTATAGATCCTTTTTCTTCAGACTCAAACAGCGGTTGGAAGAAATGCGTTACTATAAAAGCTCCTACAGATAATTCGGATTATTTAGAAAAATTTGTTAGCTTTGCTAAAAGCTACTGTAGAGACTGCGGAATACCTCCGTATACTCAAGAAACAGAAACTGATGACTCACAAGTGAGTGTAGAGGTTACAAGCGGATTTACTGTAGGAGGATCACCAGTTACTAATGACGGAGTTTCATACGGACCTCCTCGATAAATAAAATATAAAATGGCAGAAATAACATCACTCAGCAGTTTAGCAAAAACAAGCGTAACATCTACGGATTTTTTATTAGTAGCAAATTCAGCTACTAAGGCTGCTAAAAAGTTTCAACTAGCATCACTGTTTCCAGCAGTGTCTACTTCAGGTAGTAGTTCAGAAACAATATACACTAGTTCAACATTAACAAATAAGAATCAAATTGTATTTAAAGGTATTAAGTCTGGAGATACAGGTTTGTTAACAGTAGGTACTAGCTCAGGAAATATAGAATTAACTGTATTAGAAGCAGGAATTGATTTAAGTCTTTGTGACAATAGCACTGCAGGTTTCTTAACTTCAGTGGACTTTACAGGAGCAGTTACAGGAACTATAGCAGTAACTAATGGTGGTACAGGATTATCTAGTATTGGCAAAGGTGCTTTATTGTATGCAAGCGCAGACGACGCAATATCTGCTACTGCTGCTATGTCTACAAATGGACAATTACTTATTGGTAATACAACTAATGGGTATCCATCAGTATCAACTCTTACAGCTGGAGATAATGTAACTATAACTAATGGTGCAGGATCTATTTCTATAGCAGCTAGTCTCCAAACGCTGGCAGCTAATCTAGATACAGCAACTTATAATATTGATTTAGCCACTAACTACATTAGTGATGACGGATCTGATAGAGGTATATATGTACACACTGGCGGTAAAGTAATAATAAACGATACAGGATCTACACTTACAACAGGTAATGCGGCAGCACAATTAAATTTACAAGGTGCCAATGCTGAAGGCATTAGACTTGGTAATCAAGGATCTCCTTTAAATACTTACTACATCAGAGCTATAGATGGTACAAGCGGGAGCGCTGGTTCTAGACTAGAGCTTTATGCAGGTAGTGGAGAAGGAAACGGAGCAGGAGCTTCAGCAGCTATGCGCGCGGGAGCGGGTGCAGGTTCAGGTGCTGGAGGAGATGTTGTACTTGAGGGTGGAGATTCAGCTAGTGGTACACCAGGAGATGTAATATTAAATACGTACAATACTTCAGGAACAGGTTCTGCAGGACTTACTGTATCAGGGGGCGATAGTAGAGATACAACAATACATGCTAAACTGTTAGTACCAAATAATCCTATATATGCTAGAGAAGGAATTCGTAGTAAACAAGGAGCAGTTGTTACAATAGCAGATGATGCTACTGCAATTGCATCTGCTAAAGTAACTCCAGGAATTATAAAAATTACACCTACAGCTGACAGAACTAAAGCAACACCAAACGCTTCTGATCTTATAACTGATTTAGGGTTAACAGCTGATAATGATTCATTTGACATGTTCTTTGTTAATGATGCTGCAGGTAATCATGATCTTACTCTAACTGCAGGCACAGGTGTAACATTTATAGGTAATGAAGTTATAAAACACAAAGATAATAATGACAATGCAGCACAGTCAGGTTCTGCAATGTATAGAATTAGAAGAAGCGGGTCTAGTACAGTAGATTGGATAAGACTCGCATAATATTAACCAATTAATTATATAGACAAAATGAAAAAAGTAAAAATGAAAAACGGAGAGTTTGTTAATTTATTTAACGGACTTAATGAAGTTAAATCTCTTCCAGGAGTTAAATTTGGATTAGCAGTTGCTAAGAATCTTAGAATTATTGAAGAAGAACTAAAAGATATAGAAACTTTTAGTCAGCCTCACAAAGACTTTGTAGAATTATCTAGAAAGTTTAATGAGCTTAAAGATTCAGGCGCAGATGAAAAGAAGCTAAAGAAACTTGAGAAGGATAACGATAAAATTATTAAAGCTCGTCAAAAGCAAATAGATGAGGTTAATAGCTTGTTGTCTGAGGAAGTAGAGATTCAATTACACGCTATTGCAGAAGATTCTTTACCAGAGACTCTTACTGGACAACAAATTATTAACATTGATAAAATTATTGAATAATGGCAACATTAACAGCAAAATTAACACTTTCTAGCAGCGGAGTATCTAGTGACTCTTTAAACTTAAACGTTTCTGATTCTCTAATAGTAACAAACCCTGCGGTAAGTTTAGCAAGACAAAGTATTTTACATACAGCTGCAACAAATATACTTACTGCTGCAGACAATACTTCTATAACATATGTGTATCTTAAGAACATAGATAGCACTAATATTATAACAGTAAAGATAGATGATGCTACTGCGTTTTTAGATTTAGGACCAAAAGAGTTTGTATTCTTACCAGTTAAGGGTGCAGTAGGACTAGAGGTTCAAGCTAACACGGCTGCTTGTATATTAGAATACGGATACTGGACAAAGGCGTAAAATGAAAATAAAGATATTTATATTTTTATTTTTAGCGTTTTGTGCAAATACATCTAACGCTCAGCTTAAGAAAGCTTTTAAGTTTTCTACTTTTTATGCTGCTGTAAATGGAGGAACATCTCTGGCTGACCAGGATGTTTTTTCTGTTGACGGAGGTATATTAAATACAGAAGTAGTTGAGACGCCTTATGACTACAACTTAGCATTAGGTATACGTAAGATACAAAGGTTTCAATACGAGGGCACTTCTCCATTTAAAGACGGAACAGAGTCTGCATATGGAGATGCTGCTAGCGTAGGTAGAGCGCCTTTTGAGTATTTGTTTGAAGTGGAGTACAAAAGACAAGAAGGTATAGAGTATTTTGATCAACAGCATTTTATAAGATATGTAAAACCTGTATGGTTAGCAAAAGCAGAGTTTGTTAGAGACGGCTTTGCAGATATAGAATACTATGAAACTACACAAAGGTTTAGAATAAACTCTAAAAGCAAACTGTCTTTTAATATAGGTGCAGTACAACGTATAGCAGAGCCTTATGGCTACGATCCTTTAGAAGAATGGAGATTAGCTACAGGACACGTACACTACACATGCCTAGCTATAGAAGAAGGTTATAGTGTAGATGTATACGAATCTGAGTACAAAGATCCTGAAGGAGAAGTAGTAGCTACAAATCCTGAAGTATGGAACGAGGTAGTAATACCAAATGTACTTAGAGATTACGTACAAGAAAAAAGAGATGCTCTACCTAACCAGTGGCAGCATTCGTTAGTAGTAGGATTTGATTTCTACCACTACAAGAAAAACTTTTGGGTACACAGCTGGGGTAACTTTATGCCTTACCACTACGACCAAGGGTTAGAGTATTCTTATCACAACTTTAACAATGGTGAGCAGTGGTATGATTACTCAGGAGGACTAATATTTGGATATAAGATAAACAGAAACCTAGGAACATTTATAGAAGGAAAATATAATAAATACTGGAACAGAGAGTGGTACGACTTTAAGTTTGGAGTCAACTACATAATATTTTAAAAAATGGCAAAAGAATTAAGTGAAAACACAAGTTTTAACATTAGCATACAAACGTTAATAGGTATAGGGTTTGCAATAACAACAGTAGTAGGCATGTGGTTTGCTTTACAAGCTGACATAGCAGAAGCTAAAGAATTACCTGCTCCTGCAGATCCAGAGATAACTCGTATGGAGTTTGATATGAAAGATCAGCTTGTACGTCAGACTATTATGACTACACAAGAAGATGTTAAAGAATTAAAAGAATCAATCAAAAGGATTGAGGATAAATTAGATAAAAGATAATGAAAGATCCAGTTTGGAAAATGCTTGCAGCTTATATAGTATTATTACTAATACTAGCTCTAGCTAATCCTGCTGCTGCACAAGTAAAAGCTGTGCATTTTAATGCTGGATTTAATGCTGCAAATGATGTAGAGTGGTTTTCAAAACTAAAAGAGTGCGACAGACAAACTCTTCTAATAGATGGTAATGATAATCAAACAAGATTTAAAATAGCAGTTGTTCCTACTATTATCGTATTTGATGATGGTGAAGAAGTAAAACGCTTTCAGGCAGACCTTAGTTTTAAGATGGTTGCTACAAAGCAGGAAGTACAAGATTATATTGATGAACTAATAATGAGTAAGTTTTGATGAATAGGTTTACTAAATTTTTATACGCTTTTATAATGGTTATTGTTTTTACAATAGCTACAGCATTTGGACAGTGTCCTAACGGAACATATATAGATATTATAATTAACCCAGATCAGTATCCACAAGAGACATCTTGGGCTATACTAAATTCTGATTTAGATACTATAGTTACTGGAGGACCTTATACTGATATAATAGATTATTCGCCTCAGACTACGCAGCTTTGTATACCTAATGGAGATTACTACTTTGATATATATGACTCATACGGAGACGGTATGGAAGGTAGTTTATGGGGCGGACAAGATGGCTCATATTATCTAGTAAGATGTAATGATACAATAGTTGAAATGGATTCAGCTAATTTTGGTTTTTATACTTACCATGGTTTTACAGTTGAAGATTGCGCACCGCCTCCGCCCGTATATGGTTGTATGGATGAAAGCTTTGTAGAGTTTTTACCAACAGCAACAGTAGACACGGGTAGCTGTTACACTCCAAAAGTGTACGGGTGTACTGATTCTACAGCATTTAATTATATAGACTCAGCCAATACAGATATACTAATAGATAGTTGTACTCACACACTAGAGCTTACAGATTTAGCTGGTAACGGTTGGGCTGGAGCTTATTTACAAGTATTTCAAGGTAACAACTTTTTAGGTATATTTACACTTGAAGATGGTTTTGATACTACATTTACGTTTGAATTAAGTATAACAGAGCCTATTAGTG
>Ga0208898_1002428_pt1 | contig 11458 bp, 11 predicted proteins | sample VirMetDEL_Mar_4_FD_184513 | JGI IMG/M metagenome (GOLD analysis project Ga0208898, IMG submission 184513) | Aqueous microbial communities from the Delaware River and Bay under freshwater to marine salinity gradient to study organic matter... | ecosystem: Environmental > Aquatic > Marine >...
TCATAGTAAGGTTTGTTCCGATCGTGGCGTAAGTCAGCTTGCTATCGGAGTCATCCCAAAAGACAAGTTTGTCAGCCCCCGCGTCAAACGCCCCAAGGTTTTGTCCAGCCGCCATCTTCAGAACGTCCGTAGCCGTAGCACCGATGGACACCTGCGACTCGTCTTCGTTGCTGATCCTGAGAGTGCCGCCACCAATGTCGACGAACTTCAGAACCTGATCTGCCGCAATCGTATTTTGAAAGTCTACGTTGTCCAACTCTTGGATCTTGGACGTGCGGTTGAAGTAGTCGCTATTGAGAACGCTGACGCAGTTGTCGCGTGACGTTCCGATCTGAACTCCCGCTGAGTCCTTGATATCCGTCCACACCACGTTCTTTACGACGTAGAAGGTGTCTATGTCTCTCTTGATGTTGAGCTGTGTAGACAGAGCACCAAACTCCGCTACATAGTCCCCGTCGGGGTCACCGAGAAACACCGTTTCGGTGGGCAACACAACCGCCACCCCATTTTGTTTGGATATGATTTTAATATCGGCCATCCCTTTATAGTTGCTTTAGTGTAATCATAGGTGTTCTCAAGTCTATTGTAGCATTGCCTGAATTAGTCTTGGCCTGTAAGGTGATGACAACAGAGTGGAAAGAAGCGTTCTCCATTCCATCAGTAACGCCGCATTCCGTTGCAATCAGTTCGTTTGTGATGTCTTTAATGCCGGGTTGAACCCAAAGATGTGTACCCGCCTCACCAAAACTCTGTTCTTTCCATTCAAACACCCCCTGAGAGCCTAAAGCAACGTCACTTGAGTCGTACAAATCTATGGTTGCGCGGATTGTAATTCTTTGACTCGCCATCCCGGTCGTAACATAGGCAAGTTGGCCTGATTGAGTTTTTAGTTCAACATACTTGTTGAGAACGTCTTTCAGAAGATAAGGACTGGTTTGAGACGCAAGTTTGACGCTGTAATTAGTCGTGTGATCAACAGTCACATTTTGTGTCCCTGCCGTCACTGTGTAGTCAGCGGAATCAAACTGCAAGGTCGTCCAAGTGGTGTCGTTGAGCATAGTAGCTAATCCATCGCTAAATTGCATTTTAGACTCTTGGAATAATGCACTATTTGAGCCAGCCCAAGAATTTCCGAACCAAGTCAAAAAATCCAACAAGTCACCCGAGCCTACCTCTCCATCATCATTGAAATCACCAAGTCCTCCCGAACCTGTGAATGTCGCTAAGGAAAGGTTGTTGTTAGGATCGTTAGCTATCTCAGTTAGAGGGCTAACCATAAGAGCCTGAATAATTTGGTCAAAGGTGACCTTCTGTGGTGGCGCGGGAGAAAGCGTATTGTTCTCTACTACGAAGTTGACATTGCTTGGAGTCCCTGACAACACGTCTTCAGGGGAGTTTGCCGACCCGTCAGTCAATGCCGTAAGAGAGTCCAAGTTCTTCATATACCGATTAAACGGCTCAGTACCCGACGATTGCTCGGGAAGGCCGCTCGTGTCGGTCAATGTCGCTCCGCTTGTCGTGGGAACGTACTGACCCGTGGCATTGTCCCAAACGGGGATTTGGCCGTCAGTAGGATTGGTGCTACTCCAGTCCGTCAGTTCTTGGACGCTATGGCCGACAAAAGACGTGGTATTCTCCACATAGTTCATCGTCAACATCACATTAGCTCCATTCGCTTGGTATTGCAACACATCGCCATTGTTCATAACCAATGGCTCTGTAAGTATCTGGTCGACAGCAACCTGACTAACAGTGTTAATTTTAGCAATCACCTTGTAAGAGGCTGAACCTGACTTGGCAAGATTCAGGGTCATATCACGACTGGTTCCGCTATCGTTGTGAATCAAGATTGACTTGATAATCGTGCTCGTCACCCCACAACTATAGATGAATGTGGGGGAAGCGTTAGTGGTTGTGACCGAAATGCTTTTGTAATCGAGTGCCATTATTTCTCCATAAAGAGTTGCAGTAGTTCGAGTTCGTCTTTGTCTGTCTCCGTTATTCCGCCACCTCCAACAGTCGGCCCCTTTGTCTCCCAGATAGGTTCAGTGGAGACGATGCCGCCGCCACCGGGTGGCACACTGCCGCCCTGTTCTTTCTTGCTTGTGCTGTCGATGCCTGTGATGTCATCGATCGAGCGCCCACCCTTGACCCCAAGGAGCTGTATGGTGCCCTCAACGAGGTTGTAGGACATGCGAAGGATATCGAGGATGGTTACAACACCCATGTCAAGGATCTTGTATCGTTGGAAGATGCCCATCGGTACAACCTCCCGTTCGCGGATCAACAGCTCGATGTCAAAAACCTCACGCGTGTTTTTGCGGAAGCGCATATGCTCCTCGGCAAGGACCGGGAAGTTGCGGGTGCCCTCACTCTCGTTGACGAAGCCGTGCTCCGAATGCCACGAGTGGGAATACGAGCCATCAGCGGTGATAGCTCCAATCTCTCCGTACTCGGGCAACACACGACTGCCCAAAGCGGACTGACCGCCCAAGATACGCTCGTGGCCATCTGGGTTAGTAGGCTTGGCAAAGTAGAAAGTGTCGTCATCCTCCACCCCGTCACCTGTGTACAGGTTGAAATTGAACATGCGGGCACCAGAACGGAGACTACCTACGGGATAGATGATAGCCGTATTGGCCGCACCTATGCCAAACAAGGTAGATCCATCGTACCTGTGCATGTTAATCTGCACACTTATCTCTACGCTTTCCTCGTAGCCGTTGGTGGTAGGAAGCTCGGGCAAGGCGAAGTCCATATCAGTCTCGTACACCACGTTCCACGTGTTGCGGGAGTTGATGGTGTACTTCATCTGACCCGTGTTGTTGTAGTCGCGCTTACAGCCCCAACCAACATGGTACTTGCGCGTCTGCCCCTCGGTATCAGTGTATTGAATAGTATCAAACACAGGCCGTGTCTCATCGGGGATGAACGCGGGGAAGCTAAACCTACTTGCTGAATCAGTGGTCCACTCCACATCGGAGGTGATGATAAGTGGGAGCCACGTTGTGATGTTAGAACCTAAGCCCGTGATCTTCCCGAAGTCGGGGTTGTTGGTAAAGTTGGCGGCTGGCTCGAAGCCTACTGTCTGATGGAGGTAGTACGGGCCTACCTTGATCTTCATCTGTACCGAAAACTGACAGCCACGGGCCAGCTCTTCGTTTGTGGAGTCAAGGTATTCGTTGTCGAACCAGTGTTGCAGGGTGCCCGTCATACGGAGCTTTTGGCCTGTAGGTACGTGGGCTGTACTGTTGCTCAAAGGGAACTGCACGGTGTACTGCTGACTCACGTCGTACACCTGACCTATTTGGCTGTAGTCGAGGCTCGTGCTTGGGAACTCGCCCTCGATGCCGACCCAAGGAACTGTAGGGAAGAGGCGGGCCGCCCCGCTCTCAAGGTGCTTGTAATACACGCCGTAGACGGCAGGTAGGAACGTCTTGCTTCCGCCCTTTAGGATCTTCTGATCGGAGACATCTATGCTGTCAGGGATATACGAAGTTCCCATTGATATTGGGGCGTCGTCCTTGTACGTGTCGTCAACCATCATGCGCTTCGTGCTCCCATACGTGCGCTGACCTCTGTTTGTGATTTTGAGAAATGGACTGACGGCCCAGAAGATGCCGTACGAAGCTGAGAAACGCAATCCGAGGGTCACCATCCAATTTTCTATGACCTCGTACGCTTGCATACCTGTGGTACGCGTCTCCGTCTTGCGGAAGTATGGTGGCGTCACAGATCGCTCTTCGTACCACACGTCCTGATTGCACCCTGTGTTGTTCATTACAGGGCCTCGTGAAGTTAGCTCCCCCGCACCATCGAAGGTGGCGTGGGCCGCATGGAAGAGATCGGTACATTCTCCAAACAGGAAATTGCTATCTGCCCACAGATCGATATGTGGAAGATGCTTGAGGCAACGACCTATCTGCGTCCTTGCAGACTCATGAGTGCCGGTATTGCTGTCACCGAACAGGCTCAAGTCTGTGTCGACATACGGGATGTCGCGCAAGGTGCTCAAGCCATCAGTGAAGTTCATGCTGATGGTGTACGGGAAGTGGCTGTACTCGTACCTAACGGCCTCTGGCAAAGCAACGCCGCGCCAGTACACCTCCGTGTATCCCAGAGTCGATGCTTTGTACCTTCTAATCTCTACCGCCACCTTGTACTCATTACCCGCCATAAGGGCGGAGATGACGCCGGTATCGTCGGTGCTCTCAGCAAAGATGTCGAAGCGGCAGGTGCTACCGATGATGGGCTGGTGGATCGTGTCGTCGTCACCATCGTACTCGATGACTAACGACTCATCTACGATCGAGAATGGCCGGGGATCGTCTCCCGTGTTCATGTTCCACCCCCATGTGCTTGATCCGCCATCGGTGTGGTCCAAGTCGATGATGTCGATGCGGAAGGCGTCGCCACTCTTGGTGGGGACAAACGCCTGATATCGAATGATCGTTGCCATCAGCGTGAGGTGCGTTGGTTCATGCGGTTGGTGCGTTCGGTCGAAAGTACGATATCGCGTCCATCAATCGTGCTGTACAGCCTACCCGTTCCGCCGCCGCCCATCTTCTGCATCAGTGACGGAAGCTTCTCGAGTGGGATGATGGCCTCGCGGCCGCTCCTGTTGTCACCGACAAGGGCAAGCTGTGGGCCGGTGGTGATACCCCCGTTCTTGAGGGCAGGGATGCTGTTGACCAGTCCGTCGATGACGCCGAAGCCTACAGCGCCAAGGACGAGCTTACCGACAGACCCTACGCTTTTGTCTGCAAAGAGCGTCTCGAGCCAGTTGGCGTATGCCAGTTGAATGGCGGCCTTTATGGCTGTCTTAAAGCCCGAGGCCACACGCTGTCCAAAGGCCTCTGCATTTTCGCCCGATGTAGTTAGGTCAGACGCAAACTGTCGAAGAATGTTGGCCCCGGCTCGGAGATTGGCGTTGTTTTTTTGTTGCTCATCATCTCTGTCCTCGTTCATGGTGTTGTACATCATCAAGGCTCCCGCAAGACGTTCGTAGTCCTCAACCAACTGAAGCACCATGATGTGCTGATCGCCAAGAAGGTTAGTCAACGTCGTGATGGCTGTCTTTGTGTTGGCCATCTGATCTTCAAGGAGCTTGCCTACGTCGATGAAGCCAAAGTCAAAGGCCTGACGGCTTTCGAGCATAGCTTCGTTCATCTTAGTCAGCGCCTCCGTGATCTCCTCGCTCTTGGTGTCAGCATCAACTTCGTTGCTATACTTGGCAAAGCCCTCTACGACGTCCTGCAAGTAGGCGCTCACATCCTCGCCAGCGTACTGAGCCTTGATAAGGCCCTCGATCGCTTTCTGATATGCTTGAGCTTTCTCTTTGGAGATGTCGTAAGCATCGCCGCCACGCATCAGAGCGTTTTCGGCCATGTACAGGCTTTCCGCAAGGGCGTCCATGGTCTTTTGAACTTGGCTTTCACCCACGCCCGTGCCCACACCCGCGCCATCGCCACTACCGTCACCAAAGAGACCACTAAAGTCAATGCCTAAGTCATCAAGCATCTTCTGCAACGCTTCTTGTTGCTTCATCAGATCGTCAAAAACCTGTTGTTGCGCGTCTATGATGCCTTGATAATATTCTCGCACAGGCTCTTGTGGATCGACCATCATTGTGGTGCGATCCCCGCGTTTACCAACAGTAACTTCTCTTGGCACGTATCCTTCCTCACCAGCCGCCGCACGACGGTTGATATCGTCAATCTTCAATTGTGCTTTGACTTGATTGCCAATGGCCTCAGCTTGCTCTTCCGTGATCTTTGTAATCTGCTTCTGAATTGCTCTTGCCTTAGCGGTAGCCAGCAATGAGTTGGTCAGAGCAATGTATTGATCTTTTAGGGCGCTGACTGCTGTGCCTTCCTTATTGAGATCTTCAAAATAATCAGGCTGTAGCTCAGCAAGCTTGCCCAATATCTCCAATCTACGCTCCTGCGTGGTGTTTTGATTTTCGTATTCACCAATGAGTGTGCGTATAGGAGCAAGGGTTCGGCCAACATCGTCAGCGGCCTCGCCATTGGCGTCTGCTATCCTTTCTTGCAAGGAGACGTATTTATCTCCTTCGATCATGTAACCAACGATGGCCGCAGTCACGCCAATGATCGCCGCCGCCGCCAATCCCCATGGGCCGAGGATGGTGCTCATGGCCCCCGCCATCTTTGGAGCGAAATAAGTCAGGTCAGCAAACATCAGCTTCATCTGTCCCAAGAGGAACAGCAGAGGCGGGATAGTGATAGCCAAAGTTCCCATCGTAACGATGACGACCTTTAAGGCCATGGGCATACGCGCAAAGCCATTGGTAATCGTCGTTAAGACCTCTGCGACAGCATTGACAAGAGGAAGTATCGCCTTGCCGAGCTGGATGCTGAGATCCTCGAGGGCCGACTTGAGCTTCTTCTGTGCGGCAAAGGACGTATCGTCCATGGTCTCCTGCATCAGATCAAGAGCGCCACTACTATTCTTCATAGCCTTTTCAAGCATGAAGAACTCATGACGGTTCTCCTGAAGCACAGGAACAGCAGAGGCCGCACGGACACCGAAACGTTCAATGGCCTCCGACATAGTCATCGTGCCATTGATGACGTCAAGGAACTTCTGGTGGACATCGCCACCCTCCTCAGCAAGCTTCGCGAAGATCATACGCAAGCGAGTACCTGCAATCGATCCCTTTACGCCTCGGTTGGCCAAGACGCCCATCGCCGCACTCAGCTCCTCGAGGCTAACCCCCGAGATGGCCGCTTGCGAGCCGGCGTACTTCATAGTCTCAGCAAACGACTCGAAGTCGAGACCCGAACGGCTGATGGCGACGGCAACGACATCGTTGACCTCTGCCACCTTGCTTGCGTCAAGGCCGAAGATCCGCAGGGTGCTACCTGCAATCTCCGCCGCACGGGCAAGGTCGGCTCCCGTCACCTGTGCAAGGCTCAGGGTGCTTTCCGTCACTGCCGTGATCTGTGAGGCGCCGAAGCCGAGCTTGGCGTATTCCTCCTGAAGCTGTCCTACCTCTCGCGCCGTATAGATCGTGCTGGCACCAAGTTCCTCCGCGTTCTTTTGAAGTTGCTTGAAGGAGTGTGCCCCGGCACCGCTGATGGCCGCCACACGGGCCATCTGATACTCAAATTCGGTGGCCGTCTCCGTGATGCGTTTGCCGGCCAAGGCCAAGGGCAGGGACAAGCCTATGCTGAGTTGCTTGCCTACACTGCCAACGATACGGCCTGTTTTTTTGAGAAGCTTTTGAGTGTCCTCAAGGGACATCTCGAACGCCTCCGTATTCAGCATAAGGAGGACCGAAAGCTTACTTATCTGGTTTTCAGCCATACTTTTCTTTTAGTTTCTGTGCCCAAGAGAGCGTAAGTTCTTTGTCCTCTTCCGAGAATTCGCGAACAAACTTTGCTTTCTTATGATGCTCAGATGCGTATGGGTGAAAGTCCTCAGGCTTGTAGGGCCTCGGTTGCTTTTTGCTGTCACGGTTCATGTTGGCATGCAAGGACATCAATGATGCCGTATGCCACCAACGTCTGTCGTCTTCGAAGCGTAAATGCTTGGAGTAGTTGGCGTACTCCCAAAAGGTCATCGACCAAAACTCCATGGGACGGAGGCCCAACGACAGGCCCTGCTCGTAGATCTCATGCCAACTGAGCGGGGCAGAGTCTTGATCGCTTACTTGTTTCCCTCGTCGCCCTCCGCAGGTTCAGCCTCGCCAGCAAACGCCTTGCCTACAAGCGTGACGTACTTCTCAAGGTTGGCGGCATCGTCGAGGATGTGGGCGCTGAAGAAGTCGAACTTGGGAAGCTTCTTGATGTCGGTGCCTCCAAAGTAGCAGTGGTTCAACATGCCGTAGTACAGCACCTTGGGGACGGCTGTCAAGGGCTTGTCGTTGAGATACTTCTCCATCTCGACAAAAGAGATGTTTTCCTTCTCGCACAAGAGACGGAACGCGTTCATACTAAGATGGCAGGGATATTCTTTCCCTGCCACCTCAATGGAAAACTTACCTGAAAGTGTGTTCATAGTACCTTTTTGCTAAAGGTACACAATCTTACGCGATCCGGGATGGGTTGCCGTTCAATTCAAGTGAAACGCTGAACGTGGAGAAGTCGTTGACTCCCGTGCTCAGTTCAAATGACGTCAAGAAGCCCTTGCCGCCAAAGACATCGCCACCAGAGGTGGACTGCCACACAGCCGTGATCTCACCCTTTGCCAAGAAGGCATCGAAGAGCGCATCGAGGTCAAGAGTCTGAGACTCAATAGTCCAGTCAACAACACCGTCCACAGACATAGACGTTGATGTAGCGCCGACTGCAAAGTCGCGAGTGGTAGTCTCTGATTCAGCGGCAGTAATCGACATCACCTCGTACGTCGCGTTAGACACGCTGATAGAGGCGCTCGTAGAAAACGCCACAGGAACCAAGTCCAAAGGAGTTATTGAAAGAGCTGGACCGGCGGCCGCAGAGCCAGGGAGTGCGCCGCCCGCAGTGTCAATGTACAGGGCGACTGTATTTGCGTTAATTGTTGCCATGCTGTGTCGTATTAGACGCCGAAGATGGTTGGATCTCCAGAGAGTTCAAATTGAGCGCTGAAGGTGACGAAGTCATCCATGCCGGCTGAAAGATCAAATGAAGTGCAGAAGCCGACGCCACCGACGGCTTGACCAGCGTTACCTGCCCAAAAGACTCCGATGCGAGTCTTGTCCTTGCACAGATCGAAGACGTCTTCCGCTCCCTCTGTGGTGAGAGACGGATCGTATACGCCTTCAACGCTCAGGTTGACGGTGGTGGTTCCCACAGCGTACCCACGGGTAGCTACGAGTTCAGGAGCGGCCGCGCCTGTGGCGCCCGTCGTGTCCTTGTAGTTCACCTCGTACGTCGCGTTGCTTGCGCTGATGCTGGCAGAGGTGACGCCCTTGACACGGGCGTAAGAAGTCAATGACGTGATGTCGCCCGACTCGTTGGTTGGCTCTGCCTTGATGTACAGCGTTACGCTGTTTCCTTTGATGACTGCCATTTCTGTTCTATTGTGATGTGAAGAAAGAGATTTTTAGATTGTCGAATCAAAACTTGGTTTCATTTACACACACACATGAACGTTAAAGGACATGACTACGATGTAGAAGTCATGCAACTCATGCGCGTCCGTCATGACGTCCTCAAGAGTGATCCAATCAATGATGTAATCCACTCCGTCGATACGAACGGTGCCGTTGTACTGATCGAGAGTGTTCTTGACCGCCTGTTGGATGCTCCACCCCTCACTGATCTTTGTCGTCGTGATGTATACAATGACGTTGTACACCTCGCGGGCGATGCCCTCTGTGTGACGATCGATTAGGGTGCCTTCAAGGTCGATGGCTACGTAGGGGCGCTCGGCTCCCTGACGGGCCATCACCAAGAAGGTGTTGTCGGCATCAACGCGCTGTTGGTAGCCGTTGTTGTCCACCAAGAGTTTCCGTACTACGTGAATCATGCGCCTTTAGATTTTGCCTCTGCTACGAGCTTTTTCAGGATCGTCTTCATCTTATCCCGGACGCGCTTAGGCACCTCGTGCTTGGTCTGTTCCCAAGCGGGACGGATGAAGGGACGCGCCCTCGACCCATGATGGATCTGATCAAGGCGCAGGACCTTCTTGGCTCTAAAGCTATAGAAGGTGAATGGCTTCTTGCCAGCTTTGATGCGCTTCTTTTTTTTCTTGGTACCAAGTTCAACCAAGTGTGCGTGGAAAGCGCGTTTCTTTGACTTGCCCTTGATCACCGGACCCGTACGGGCACCAGCACGTGAGCCGAAGCCTGTAGCCTTTGCGCGTACGTTCTCGATAGACTTTTTCAGACTGCCCGTCTTACCCATGGGGGCAAGCTGAGCGATCCTTTTTTTTGTCTTAGCCAAGCCGTGCTTGGCGACCTGCTCCATCTTCTTACGGCGCTTCTTTACCGTCATCCCCTCAAACACTTTCATCGACTCCTCGAACTTCTTAAGTTCCTCTGGAGGGATGAGCATGTTTGCACCATATCGGCTACTGCGGAGTGCCATGATCGGTGCTTAGGGTGATGGAGTCACGGTTACGTTAGGCGTCCAGTTGTCGCGACGGAGGCCAAGAAGTCGGCTGTATTTACGACGACCAAACTCATCACAGCGAGTAAGCTCGTAGTAGCGTCCGTCGTACTTGACGAGCCAGTCCTCAGTAATCTCAGAACGAAACTTCTGTAGATAGAATTCAGTACGAGCCTCTACGACAAGTTGCTTGCCGTGAGCCTCCTCCCCAATTGTGGACCATTCAATGTCACGGCGCTTCGCTCGTGCAGTAAACTGGTACTCATAAGCAACCTCCCGCTCCCCGAAATCATTAGTCGTGGTAGCGGGAGAGTACAGCTCGATCTTACGGTCAAAGTCTCCGATGTTCATTACACGAAGCTTTGCTCTCTGAACCTGTCGAGGAAGAACTTGCTGTTCATAGGGATCTCAAACACACGAGTGGTACCTACGTCCTGACGATTCTCGTACCAGTGGCCGATGATCATCAGCGCCGCTTGTACCACATAGTCGGGAAGTTCCCTCACCTCAGTGACGAACTCCAACTTGTATGTGTTTAGTTCAGATGTGTAGTTAGAGATGTTCTTCATGTGAACACGCTTGGGGTTGCCCACGCCGTCGATGCTGTACGTTGACGCATCGAGGGCCACATACGTACCTGCATCATTGAGAGCAGAGAACGTAGGCGTCCCGTAGAGGTTACCAAGCTTGGTGATGTTCACAATGGGATATCCGTAATCCCAGTACGCTTCAAAGGAACAACGCCCAAACTTAAAGTCGCAGTACGATTCAATGTAGTGTTGAGCCGCATCGATGAGACCTCCGATGTAGTCGTTGTCGTCGTTGAAGTCCACACGCAAGTGATCCTTGACGTCATTGGTGGTAAGCCATTGAGCCGCTGGCATCGAGGCTTGTTCCTCGATGAACTTGATCGTGACGTGTGGATGAGTGTACATTAAGCTTTGACCTTAACTGTTCCTGATGGTGATGAAAGCCCCCGAGCCATTTCTCAGGGGCTTTCACTCAGTGTCACTTTACGCCACCTCGACGTACTTCACGCTACCACCGTGTCCAACGTTGCAGTTGGCGTAGTAGTTCATGATCATCCGCGTCACACCCGTGTGTGCGAGCGTCATGTTGTCAATCACCAAGTCCGCTCCGCCCCAGTAGCAACAGTAAACGTCGTTCATGTTGACGAGGAAGAATGGCTGCAAAGAAGTTTCGTTGGTGATAGCGTCAGAGCTATTTCCACCGACAAACACGTCATCGGTAGTACGAGCCGTATCAGCAATCAAAGTGGCATCGATCTTGCTGTGGCCGTAAGCCTTGTAGCCCGCAATCGTGCCGTCAGCTTGCAACGTGGGGATGCCGCCGTTGGTGACAGCTTGCTGTGAGCGGGCCGTAGCCAACTGAGCGTGGTTGCC
>Ga0208898_1002431_pt1 | contig 11455 bp, 14 predicted proteins | sample VirMetDEL_Mar_4_FD_184513 | JGI IMG/M metagenome (GOLD analysis project Ga0208898, IMG submission 184513) | Aqueous microbial communities from the Delaware River and Bay under freshwater to marine salinity gradient to study organic matter... | ecosystem: Environmental > Aquatic > Marine >...
AGGCTCGTTTATAGCCCCTAAATCCCACTCGTAGATACCTTTAGGCGTTGCGCTGATATAAAGCGTTCTAGCGCCCGTTCTAGCCCTTATATCGGCCAAGTAATCCCACTTATGGCGCTCAATCATTAAAGTATCGTAATGAGTCCTACGGCACTTGAGCTCTAGGTAGGCATTGTGGGTGATGCCGTCTGCCCGGTCGGTCGCTGAGAGAGGCGTTAAGTCCGGGTATTCGGCCTTTAGCGCCTCGAAGAGTTCGACTTCCCTAAAGTAGGTCAGTTATCTTCCTCTCCATCTTCCCACCCAATCTTCTTGAGCGGGTCGGAAGGATCGAGAACCCAGTCCGGCCAAGAGCTGCGATCCATAGCAAAGGCTAGAGCTGTGCCTTCGTCCATCCCCGCATTACGGCAGGACTTGTAAATCTCTTGGCAAGCAATAGCCCAGTAATCAAGTTTGGTAGGCGGCTCTTTAGGTCGAACCCGGCGCTTGACCGGCTTCTTCTTAGCGACGCGTTTTCGAGTTGCCACTCTTTGCCACCTTTTGCGCTAGTGCGAGTTCAAGAGTCGATTCTAACTTATCAAGTCTGGAAATTAGCGGAAGGTTCTCAAGTTTAATTATGTATCGAAGTCCGGCAATAAGTAAGCCAATAGAACCGAGGACGGACGCGATAAACGCCGCGATTGAATTGGCATCCATTTATTTGACTTTGCCGTAGCGCTCGTAATTTGGGTTAAGCCAGTTGATAACGCTAGGCAAGACTGATGCTATTGCGGCATTTACAATCGCACTTACATCCCAGCCCACCGCTAGGTAGGTCGCTAGAGCTGCTGCTAGAAATGCTTTTGCCCAGCTTTCGGCTGCCTTTTTTAGATCGTTTAGCATTGTGTCTCTCTCCTGTCAGGTCGAACCATCGATTATCTTCATCACCTAAGGTCGTAAAGCTGATATGAAAATGCGAGCGGTGTGGGTTTGCCCCTTTATATTTTCTGCGTTTCCAGTTAAGAATTGAGGACATAATCTGTCCATCGTAAATAATGTATTTGATTCGTTTATCGCCTCGCTTGGCGCATTTTCTAATCTGCTCCACAAGCGCGTAAGTTGCTTCGGGATGGTCGTTAAGGTTGGCATCGATATCTATTGCCCGGACTACGCCATCGCGGGGGATATGATCAGAATTAGAGCTATTAGCAAGGTGGCGAGCATCAGCAATCCAGCCATCACTTTTACGATCGCGGCTAGGAAATTCATCGTCTATTTGCTCGCGTAATTGTTGCCCGGCTTTACAAAGTTTAGCCATTAGCCTAGTAGTAGTTTAGCTTCTTCTTCAGTAATGCCTAAACGGGCAAGCAAAGCTTCGCGTTTAATTTTGGCTTCTTCAGCTTCGGCTTCTTCAGCTGATTTTATTTGTTGATGGGCGGCCTGTATTTCTGCCCAAGTTGGTTCATCGCCATCTATAACATCCCACTTAATAGTGGAGTAATCCGTTCCCTGAAAAGAAAATTCTGAATTAGGCTTTAATAAACGAATTGCTTTAACGAGATCATTTGGATTCATTACGCACCTATCTCTAATAAAGTAATAGTCGAAGGCGAACCCTCATATTGCCAGCGACTTGAACCGCTGCCCGAAGTTGTGCTTATATTTGCTTGTAGCTTGTAAGTTGTAGCCGAAGTTGTATTTGGACTATCTAAAAAGTTAAAAGAAAATTGCTTAACGACTTCGATATAAGTTCCGCCCGTGACTTCTAATCGTCCGCCGCCTTCTGTAAAAAAATCGCCGATAACTGTCGCGCCTCTTAGCAAATCAGCTGCGACTGCTTGTGAAGAGCCAGTTCTCTTAAACAAGTGAGTTCCATCAACTAAAACTAAAATTTTAGAAGTTACCGCTGTAGGCGTAATTGTTGCCGTTATTGTCGTGTCCGTCATTGTTGTCGTTGCGATTGTAGTGTCGGTCGTCGTTGTTGCTGAAACGACTTGTAAAACTTTACCGCCACCAGCCGCAGCAGCCCATTTCAAGCCCGTAGTTTCGGCACTATCCGCTACGAGTGTGTATCCATTTGTGCCGACTGCTAACCGACCGACAGTATTATCAGCCGTTCCGACTAATAAATCACCTTTCGCGTCTATTGTTGATTTTTGAAGCGCGTTTCCGGCATTAGTAAAAACTGTGCTATCAATCGCCGTCCCAAGCGATCTGATCGCCGATGCGCCGTCTTTAACTAAGTCGGTGTCATCCGGCGTAGTCCAGCTATAATTCGTCGTAGTGGCCATTAACTGATTACTCCTGTCGCGTTTTGCCAAGTAAGTGTAGCGGATAGGGTGTTCCAAAGCTCGGAAGGCGCTACATCTTCCCAAGCCTCTGTGAATGTGTTGAATTCGGTCGGGCTAAGTCTTAAGGTGAGGAATAGGCCGCCGACTGATGCCCTAAAGCTCCAGCCCTCTACGAAGCCTAAAAATGTCCCGCCGGAGATATTTGCTGGCAAGTTGCTGATCGCCACCGGCAAACCCATCGAGATATTAAGGAGCGCGTCTCGCTCCGTATTGTCAATTTCAGGGGATTGAAGCGGGAAGGTGATTGACTGAAATTCGGCGTAGGGATAAGCCCGAAGGCCTATCACCTTATCGGCAAACAGCTCGACATCGTTGGCGTTCTTTAGATAAGAGTTGAATTGCTCGGTGTAAAGGCCATAAGTCGCTTGGCTGGCTGTGTCCTCGGCTGTGTAAGTATTATTAAAATTGTTGCCATAATCGACTATGAGCTTATTGACTAGGTTGCCTTGTCGGGTCACAGCTGAAACGCCAGCCCCTAAAGCATCACCGCCGTCTAATTCAACATATCCGTAAGTCTCTAGGTAGTCTTGTCGATGGCTGGCATCAGCATAAGAGATGCGACCGGATGCGTCCTCGTATAAATAGCCACCAGCACTTGAAGCTATCTGTTGAGCAATAGGCGCGATAATGGCATCGGTAATCTGTCGGCTGACCATTGTATATTCCCCGGCATCAATTTCGCCAAGCCCTACATTGCCAGCATTAGCCCAAGTAGTCGTCGCTTCATAATTGCTCCATAAAAGTGATGGGCTAACTTCATTCCAAGACTCGGTTAATAATTCTTCTAGTAGTTGCTCAATCTGACCGCCGTCTAAATCTTCGATTAGGTTTCCATCGAATAGAGCTCGTTGAAGTTTGGCAAGAGCTCCGACCGCTGTGATATTTATTCGGGTTACTGTTGCTGTATTTCCGGCCGTTTGGACTTCGATTGCTAGGTCGGAGATTCGACCGCCAAAGATAGCGACATAAGATCCAGCGCTGTCTTGGACTTCGATTGTGATGGCTGTATTAACTGTCCAGTTATAGACTGTGTTATCGGTATTGATGGCTGACAACTGGCAATAGCCCGGAAGTGTTCTGGAATTGAAATCAGTTCGACCGCTCGTAATATTTAGGCTAGTCAGGGTGATATTAGTGATATCTGTGCCGTTGGCTTTTACCCGCCAAGTCGGATTCCAAAGGGTCATAGAACCTGCGCCTGAGTCCTAATCCCACCGCCGCCACCTGTGCCTCGGTTTGTAGCTACATTCAGAGCATCAACCATAGCGCGGCTGAATCCTTCTTGATCGATAACACTTGGAGCATTGACATTGATAGTGATTCCAGCTTCGCCCATTCTCGCAGCAGCAACATTGAAAGCGCCGGGTGCGGCGCTTACGCCGTAGTTGATGATATCTCCGCGCTCGCGAGCAACAACATCAGCAACAGTAATAAGTGACGGACGGAGATCGACAATTTCCTCAACCACCTTCTTGGCAGCGTTGGCAGCTGTCTCGACTGCCTTCGCAACTGTCCCGGCAGCTGACGAAGTTCCAGCCGCTCCGCCAGTAGCCCCACCGATTCCCGGAATAGTTGGGATTACTGTTGTCCCACCGGTAGCTCCGCCCCCAATAGTTCCACCGCCAAAAGGAAGCTGAATATTAGGTGCGATAGGTGCTGCTGTGGTAGTAGTAATAAGTGGTATGTCTTTAAATGGGCTTAATTTATTTCTAGCACTAATCAAAAAATTGATGCGCTGAATTACAAAATCTACAAGTTTAAGAAGTTCTTTAATCGCGTCGGAAATGAATCCAATAATTGGCAATATGACTTTGAAAGTTAAACTAAAAGCTGTTCCGATTCCTTGAATTGCCGCAACTACTTGGCTTTTAAGAATCGGCACAAAGTAAGTGACGAAGAATGAATACAGCGTTTTAATTAAATCTAAGAAACTTTGGAAGTTGCCTCGGTTAGTTGAAAGTGATTCTGAAACTTTATCGAATGAATTTTGAAGTGCCAAGACAATTGGATTAAGTGCGTTGCGGACTGTTTCAACGAATGATTTAATCTTGGCAATAAGTCCCTCGCCACCGCCGAAGGATGCCGCGACCCTTTCAATTACTGGCAGGAATCGATCATTAAATAGATTGACGACTTGTAAGGCGATTGGGAGTAAAGCTGTGCCGAGGACTATCTTTGCTTCTTCAAGTCGAGCGCTAAGGATTCTCTGACTGTTAGCCATCCCATCGGCAGTTCTAGCGAAATCGCCTTGAGCGTCCCGAGTTTGTTCGAGGATTACCTTATGAGCTGCTAGAACCTTTTGCTGGGCTGAGAGAGTCCCCGTCCCGGCATAAATGCCCATCTCAAGAGCTTTGGCTTTAAGTGTTGCGTCATTGAGCAGAACACCATAAGCGCGGATAGGTTCGGATTCGCCTCGTAGAGCAGCGCCTAGAGCTGTGATTGCTTGATCGACCGAGGTGTTATTAAATGATGCTAGGTCTGATGCTAACTGGACGAATTCAGTCGAGAATTCGCCTAATTCGTCTCCAGCTAGTCCGGCAGACTTTCCGAAGATACCGAAAGTCGCCGCAGCGTTCATCGCTTGGGTTCGAGTCTGGCCTAACGACTGAGCAGCCTTAGCGCCGAATTCCTCGATACTCTTGGAAGTTTCGCCAAAGATAACATTTACTTTTGAAGTGGTCTCGGCTAGATCCGAAGCGGCTGCGATTGCTTCTTTGCCGATTTTGATGGCCATCGCACCGGCAGCAGCACCGACAGCGGCTAAAGCGATTGCTGCTTTTTTACCGAAGTCCGCTAATTTACCGCCGAACCCCTGAATTTCTTTATCGGCTGAATTTAGATTCTTTTTTAGATTATCAATATCAGCAAGAATTGATAGTTTAAGTGTGCGGCTTCCGGCCATTATTTATCCCACTCTTTGACAATAACGGAAAATGAATCTTCCCATTTTTTAATAATGTTGGGTTGTATTCGTCGCAGCGTCGGCCAAATAAAATAACCTTCAGATCCTCTTATCCCAAATTTAGGCGTTCTCGCTGGAAAATTAGGCAAGAATTTAGATCCGAATTCAACACCCGCTAATATGCCAACTCCGGTTCCTTTTCCTTCATTTAATTGAGTTGTTGCTCCACCAGAAAATTTCTGACCAGCAAATCCCAATCCAAATTCGCCGACGACACTTGATTTTGAAATCCGGACACCTTCGGCAATTCTTCGAGCTTGTTTTGGTCTTGGTGAATTCCCGGCCGCTTGTTTTATTTGATCGGTGGCGTAATCGACAAGATCACCGGTAATCTCTCTAGCTTGTTGTTTTGCTTCGTCGCCCATTTTACGAATGACGCTGGCAATTTTTCTTAATTCACCTTTGTCATATTGAAAGACGCGTTGTTGAGCATCAAGTTCCGCCATTGCGTTTCTCCAATATCTCTAAGGCCGTCACTATGTCATCCGCATCGTCCCAGTATTGAACCGGGATTCCGGTTGCTATCGCCAGCTCTACGAGTAGGCGGCTTATGCTTCCGGACTTGTGGCTTTTGGGTCTGCGTCACCGGCTTGAACATCTGCGACTGTTTCCATCCAAACTTCAAAAGCCTTAACAGGTTTTCCGGCTGATTCTCTTTTCATCGCGTTATAGGCGAGGAATAGAAGATCCCAGATTCCTATGGCTTCGGCCGCTTGGCTGACAGTCTTTCCGGTTGTCTTTTCCCATTTTGCCCACTCAGGCGGCTGGGCTGTGAATGTAGCCAAGTCGCCTGAGTTATATGTAATTGTGATTGGTAATTTCATCTCCCGATGCTCCTGATCTCTTAGCTGAAGGTCTCTGTAGGTGTTCCTACCACAGTCATCGTCCAAGTATCGGTAAGCGCTCCGGGAGCAGCTCCACCGGCCGATGGAAAGATTGGAAGAACATCAAACGCAAATACCGCGCCGGAGACAGCTGTGAAGCTGACCGCGAGTGTGGTATTAGGTGCTGATTCAGCATCTCCCCACATTGCCTCGAATAGTGAGCCAGTAGCTCCCCAATCTTGGAGTAGTTCGATGGTGAAAGTCCATTGCTTATCAACAGACTTGTAAGCGCGTCCATCGAGAGTCTGATAGGTCTCGATGATGGTGTCGCAGGAAAGAACGGCACTTGTCACTTGTGCGTCATAGGTAGCCGCGTCAAGTGTGAAAGTGACATCGCGACCCGTAATTACTGTCGTTGCCATTATTTCTCCTTAAGAAGTTTGCTCGTAGCGGACGCTCAAGCGAATATCGCATACGAGAAGATTCCCGTTTGCGACTTGAGTCACCGCTGGTCTATCGACTGTCGATAACTCATACTTGGACGCTGATAAAGCGCCAAGAATACTAATAACTAGTTTTTCTAAATTGTCTAAACTAGCGGCATTGCTTAAATATGCGACGCAAGCCGTGACTGTGTAATTAAGTTTGACTCGAGTCGATGCTCTGCCGATTAACTCGATTTCCATATAAGGAGAATCAGGGACTATAACAACGGCTGGCGGAATTGGAGCTTCAGGGACGGAATCATAAACATTAGCGGTAACACCGGCTAAGGCTGTTTTGATTGCGCCTCTGACATCATCTTGAATAGTGCTGGGCATTAGCCCACCATTGATTCAACATCGAGATAAGAACCGAGAAGTCCAGATACTCGGTTAAAGAGGGAGCGTCCGAGGCGGAAAGGGGTCACCGCGAAATCCACTCCCTCTATATTGCCACCGGCGGCTGTTCTTGCTTGGAAAACTTCGACGGCAACAGCAAGAACGGCTGACTCGACATTGGGGTTTCCGACATAAGTCGCAGCGCCGCTGAGAGTTGCTGATCCGGAAGGAATGACATTAAATTCTTTAACATCTGAAGCTGTGATGGCGGCTGTGAATTCTGTTGAGTCGTCTGAGACATCTGTGATAGTCCTAGTCCCATTGAAAGTCGCTGAGATACCAGCAATGACTACTGATTGATCTACTGAAAATTTGTGTTCGCCAACTGTGGTAAAAGTGGCCACATTGTCGCTCAGTTCCGCTTTACCGATAGGCGCTGCGTATTTAACAAGCAACGGCAGCACTACATTTTCGGCTGTGTCTATTAGGTCATTTAGATAAGAATCGTTATACAGGGAAGATGAGACACCCAAAATAGAACGAAGCTCGGAAGCTGTGACTATTGTGGGCATCTCATAATCCTTTCATCTAAGGGGTCAGCGGCCGACTCGGGAGCGGATCGGCCGTGACTATTTAACTATTTACTACGCGATCATCCAGCGGTAAGCGCCAGCGCCGACCTTTGTAGCCAAAGCGCCGTAGCCATAGTAGGCCACTTCGATCTGTCCGTTAAGAGCTACATTGGTTTGTAGGCGGAAGCGGCTTGACTCATACCAAGTATAGGAAGCTGGGTTGATGATGATGAGAGAGTTATCTCCATCGGTGTCAGCAGTTGCGAGGTTTGTGCTTACGCGGAGATTTAGTCCGAGTAGGTTTCCGGTGACGGAAGTAGCATTGAGATTTCCAGCTTGGTTGGAGTTGCCGATCAAGCTGTTATAGATTGGACGACCATTGTCGTCAATCTTCATCAAGTTACCCCATTGTGCCGGAGTGACGAGAATATTGGAAGGTGTGGCGAGAGTTGCGCCATAGATTGAAACTGCGCCATCTGCTACGAAAGCATTTACGCCGTCAGCGTCAAGAGTGCGGTTTCCGCCATCTGTTCCACCAGCAACAAGACCAGCGATAATCGCTACTTCGGTCGCCTTGAGGTAAGCCTTCTCCATTTCCTCAACAAGAATGTCAAAGAATAGTGGAGATGAACGATCCAAAAGCTCTACGCTGAAAGTCTGACCGCCAGCATACTTATTAACATTGACTGTGACGAATGAGTTTGTCATTCCGGTTTCGACAATTGCGTCGCCTTCGTTCTCATCCTCAACAGTTGGAACAGCTGTGATCTTAGGAATCTCGAAGCTCATTCCAGCATCAGGCAAGACACCAGTCGTTATCGAATCTAGTGCCGGTCTTACAGCGTTTGAAAGTGGGTTGATTACTTCAGTTAGCTGGCGGGTTGGGATAAGACCAGCATTGTTTGAAGTTGTGTCGTCAGCAGCTTGAACATATTGACGCGAAACTTCATCGCCGAGCACCTTAGCGCGGACGGATGCTTCTAGGTATTTTGCCTTCGTAAATTCATAACGAGGCGCGGTGTAGAACGCTGGCTTTGGAGCCGCAGCTTCTACTTTAGCTGCTTCTACCGCTTCTTCTACGGCAGGAGCAGGAGCGGTAGTGTCTGACACTTGTTCTCCTTCGGTTGGTTTATCTGGCTCAGCGGTTGCTGGCTCAGAATCTTCTTTGGGTGCTTCGTTCTCTGAAGCTGCGACTTCGCTGACGCGAGCCGAATCTATTGCTGGATCTGTCACTAAGGAAACTTCCTCAAGTGAAGCGCTGGTAATTCTCATTACTCCGTTATCGTTTGACCACTCGTTAATCATTGCGCCGACTGAGAAGCCATCGCGTAGTCCTTCAGTTGCTTCGATTAAAGCATCTTCTCCGGACATAGTGTTAGCAATTTTGAAGGTTGCTTCAATGCCGTCTTTGGTAGCTGAGTGGGAAATCATTTTGCCGATTGGACGGGTGCGGTCGTGCTCAAGAAGCAATTTGACCGGCTTTACATTGATTGACTCGGCTGCGAATACTGTTCGACCGACTGAGGTGTTTCCTTCCTCATTCCAAGTCACAATTTTCCCGGTGATTGTCCGCTTGATTGAATCGGCAGCGGTAATCGCCATAGGTAGATTAATTTTCATTAGGGATTAGATCTTCCTCTCTCTGAATCTGCTCTACGCTCATCGCGCCGATGCGGTTCAAGATTTCATAGACTTGAGCGCGCTCTAATGGATTGCCTCTCAAGAAGTCGTCTAAATCAAAGCGACACATAACCGGATTCGGTAGGAAATCCGGAAGTGAAAGCCTTTCCTCAATCGCCTTAAGTATTGGACGAAGTGAGAAATCAACGAGTGAGCGCCGCTCATTCACAGAGTTCGAATAGGTCATTGAAGTAGTTTCGGCGCTCAAGAAGTAAGCAGGGATTCCGCAAGCTCTAGCCAGCTCCAGCGCTACATATTGACGCGCTTCGGTAAGCTGTAAAGTCTTTGGGTCATAACCGAATTCTTTTAGATCTACATCAGCATTTAAAAAAGCCGTTGAACGATTTTGTCTAGCGTTTTTCCAAGCGCTAAGAAGTGATTGAATACGCTCGGCAGGAAGATTAGTTCCGGTGCTCTTAAGAATCATTGATGGTGCTGGCTCTTTAGCATAGTTAAGCGCTGCGTTCTCTAAATAGACAGCAGCATTAACAGTCTTACCGGCTCGGTGTAAGAATCCTTCATCCGGGCCATCAAAACGAATCAATGAACCGACACCAGTTTGAGGAACAGCTTTTCCATCGACTTTATATCCGGTGATTGTTGTATTTAAGAAATCTGTATCAACTGTGACGCGAGAAGGTGAAACGCGAGTCCAAGCTCTTACTCGTCCGCCATCTGTTGCTGAATACATTTCCAAAACTTGACCATAACCCGCGCCATATAGCCAGATATCTTCGGCAAGCCAAGTGTAAATAGTAAAGCCCGCCACTCTAGGGTCGGGCTGATTTATTACGCGAGCAGGATCGACATACTCGCCGCTGATGCGATTGAAAGTTGTGAGAGGAAGTGAACCGATAGTGCCACAGATAATATTTCGAGCGCGAGCAACAGCTGGGACACTCATTGCTAGTTCGCGAGTTGTATTAGTTGGCCCACCGAGTATCTGATAAACAGAATCGGAAATCTGAACCGGAGTTAATGACGCAGCGACATCGGAAACCTTTTGAGGCGTAGTCGCAGGAAAGAAGAAATCTCTAATCGCACCCATTACCGCTTAAGTGTAGCGGGTATGTGCTACGCGATAGCGATATCTATGCCCTCATCTGATTGTGTGGCGTAGTGGGAAGCCATTGCGGCGGCGACTGCTCCCGTAATAACCGCCGCGCTGACTTTGCGCCCCATAATCCATCCACCATCTCCGAAATTAACCCTAACCGCTGACAAGCAATGAGCTGTTAATTCTTCTTGGTTCGAGTGAGCAAGCCGGCCGCTAGAAATAGCGCTTAGGAATTCGTCGCAGCTTGTCGCGTAGGGCTGGCCGTCTATTGCTTCAAGTGGGAAGCCAGCCGGTATTAACCGAGCGGCAACTGCGCCGGCAGTTCGCGCCGAGTAAGCGATTTTCAAGACCGAGAAGCGTCGATACCAGTCCGCGATGTCATTCGCGATTAATTTATCGCTAAGAAATCCCGGATTAGTCCAAGTCTGAAGCAATTGAACTTGGAATCGGTCTTTATCGATTCGCTGACTCGCTACTAGCGCAGCTTGTCGTCTATCAGGTGAAAGATCAACCGCCAGCCAAGTATCAGCGGACTCATTCAAGCGCAGACCCTCGACCGCGCAAGCTGCCCATTGAGACGGATGAATGACTGGGTTGATCGTTGAAACCCATTGACACAGGACTTCCGTCCGGACGATATCTTCAGGATCATTTAAGACCGCTCGAATATTGTCCGGATGGATCGTATGGCCGAGTGATGGGTTAGCTTGAGCGACACCTTCCCAAAATGTCGCTGAGCCATCGAATTTAATCTCCGGCGGTGCTGACCACTCCCACCAGCCTAAACTTAGGTCATCTGTAAGAATCGAAGCAAGAGCCGTCTCTCGCATTTTGTTTAGAACGATTGAGTGCTGATCTCCGGCGTTAGATAGTAGGAAGGCTTGGGGGTTAGGGGATGACATCTGCGTATATCGAAGGGATGACCAAACTCCTTCGTCGTGATACTCCCGGGCTTCGTCCAGCCATATCGTATCCGGTGCGGCAATTCCTCGGGTAGCGCTGTTTGAAGCTCTTACTAGATATCGGCGACCGCCGGTGAATTGTAATTCTTGAAATCCTCGGGCTTCGAGCTTCTTTGATACTTGCGCTTCTAGCTCGGGATGCTCTGAAATGATATTTAAGATTTTGTAGAAGATTTCAGCTGAGGTGGTTAGTTTGTGGGCGGTATGGACTTGAAGTTTCTGCTCTAGGCCGAAGATTCTCCATAGAATC
>Ga0208898_1002436_pt1 | contig 11442 bp, 16 predicted proteins | sample VirMetDEL_Mar_4_FD_184513 | JGI IMG/M metagenome (GOLD analysis project Ga0208898, IMG submission 184513) | Aqueous microbial communities from the Delaware River and Bay under freshwater to marine salinity gradient to study organic matter... | ecosystem: Environmental > Aquatic > Marine >...
AATACCTGCAAACCAAAACGCTATTTCCCCCCAGCTAGATATTATATAAAAATTGAAAATAAAAAACAATATTTTATTTATTTGTCACTAATGAAAGTTTATATTTATATAATTAAATGCTCTAAAACAGATCGGGTATATGTTGGTAGAACATCTGCCAAAAAATCCCAAGGTGACAAATGGCCATACTACGATACCGATTGGACACATAGATGTAAATGCCATTTTCAGAACAGTAGTCGAAGTTTGTGTAAATCTTTTATTGAACCTGAGTTTTATCTATTAGAAAAATTTGATTATATTGATTACCCACACATGGTGCAAAGGGAGCAATACTATATAGATTTATATTCTCATAATAGTGTGAATAAAATTAAAGCGGGGTGACAAAAAAGAGAGAAATCAAAAAAAGCCAAATAGTCAAAAATTTCATTGATTTTGGGAAACTTTTCTGAACTCCTTTCTTTTTCGATTTCAAAATAGTTTCCCAAATCATAGCATATTTTTGACTTTTTGGCTATCTTACCTTTTATGCTCTCTCTCTTTTTTGCCTTTTTTCTCTTTCCTTACCATTATGCTCTTAGTCAGCCTTTTTTCTTAAATGACTATTCTCTTTTTTGTCACCTCTCTCTCTATTATATACATATATATATATAATTTTTTTCTACTAATCTTAAAATAATATATATACACATATATATCCCCTTTTTATATACTACACACACCGTAATAAAGCAGACCCGCCCCATTCTTATCCCCCCCTTTTTATATAGCGTTCATAAAAATTGAAATATATTTGTCGCTTTTTTACACTCCAACGCACACAACTCACTAGAAACATGAATACTGTTTCCAACCAACCTACATATGAACCTGAACCAGTTGAAGCCGTAGAATGCTCGTATACTAATGCCGTATATAAAATCAAATATATCAATATCCATGCAGATGAAGATGGAGATGGAGAACTTGATCAACAAAAAATTATCAGGCTATATGAAGTTGTAGATAAACCACCTCGTGTTTGTTCATGTAGTAATGATGAACTAACTGATGAATGGGGTAATGATGACAGTGAACATAATGTTATCCCCACCTATGCTTGTTGTAGTAAAGGTTTTGTAGAATTTGTTTTAAAAGAAATTGAACACAATAATACAGGTTTTCCAACAATGATTTACTTTGGTAGGAGACAAACATGGATAATTTTAGAGGTGACAAAAATTAATTAAATAGCAAGGGTGTACTGTGTGTGAGGTGGACGGCCTTTTTAAAGCCCTGTATATATATATATACATATATTAGTAACCACAGCTTATTACTAATTATTATATTATTTCTCTATACTCTCTGAGAACATCCATCCACCCCCCACCCCTCCACCCTTTACTATTCTACTCTTTACTATTATATTTTCTATAAAAAAAAATATAATAAATATATAAAAAAGGGCTTAGACTTGAACTGCAGATTGGCCACACAGCCCCCCCCTTGCTATCCAATAAGTGACAAATAATCTATTTTTTTTCAAATGCACGACGAGCGGTCTTACGAACATCTCCGCGTTTAGTAGTAAAGTCTTCTTTCCCACGCATGGTTTTGGAAGGCGCCCCTTTTGTATCCTTTTTGATGCCCATCATTTTACGGTATTCAGGTGCGGCTTTTGTCAGAGCTTCATTATATTTGATGTTGTTCTTCTTTGCAAATGCTTTTACAAAATCTGTCCATTTCGTCATTATAATATAACTAAAGATAATTATTTTAATTTGTCTCTTATTTTGTCGAACAGGTCTTGGTCTTGATTAATTTTTCTTAATCCTTTTCTCTTTGCATCGTATGCTTTCATTATAAATGCATACAAACGGCCATAGCTCCACTGCTCTGGGCTCTTTACAGACTTTCTTACAGAACTTGGATTGTTGTAGAAAGCCGCGCTGCCACGGTCAAAGATTTCATCTAAAACTTTGGTAGGTATTCCCGTCAATCGTGTCATCTTTGCTTTTGAATTGCTTTCATTTAAAGGTTGTTTAAATTTCTTGTTAAACTTTTGCTTATAGCTTGTCATATTATATTTGATAAAGATTATAATATGATTTTTAATTAAGCAGGTAGGTTGTCAAGATGTTTCTTTGACTTACAATGTGTTGATTTATGACTTCTTGTATAAGTACCTCCACATTCACATTGTATTACTTCACTTTGTTTTGCACGAACAGCATCTCTGTTTTTTTCACGATACTGCCTTTTCTTATTTAAATATTCTTCTCTTTTGTCACCGTTTCTATATGCTTCTCCTAATTTTTTTTGATATTCTTTTCTATGTGCCTTAAATGCTTCTTCGCTTTCATATTGCCTTTGTTTATTAATAGTATTTTCTGTATTATCAATCCAGTATTGTTCGCGTGCGTGTAGTTCTCGTGCTGTATCACATGGGAAATTTTCAATCAGTTCAAATTCATAATTACCTCTTTCAATAATCTGCTTACTAACACTAGTATTACTTTTGTGTACATGAGTTGATATTCTATCGCACATTTTCTGAATAGTAGAACCAATATATACTTCAAAAGTTTCTTTGCATTTTAGTTTATAAATTTTCCCTTCTTTGTAGTCTGGCATATTATAAAATAAATTACGCATATTTCTTTATTTCAATTTTTTAATTAATTAAGAGAGGCTAGGCAATGGTTTCCAACTGGCGCCCCTCGCCAACTCGTACTAATTTTGTAATATCAGCCACGATAAGAGAGTTGAAATTGGCAAGGTCGGCATTAGCACCGTTGGACACAACCTCAATCATAGAGTTCGCATTTCTGCTGTCAAGACCCGAGATGGTAGGTGTATCATACGGGTTGGTAACAAGATTGAAGCGGTAGGACATAACGAATTTATTATATAAGAACTCGATGTAAGATTTAATACCTTTGAATTCTTTTAATCCATTCGAATATTTTGTCACTTCACATACTTGCTGGGGTGTCATAAACATATTTGGTACTTGAGTGCTGTTAATTCTGTACTGAAGTTCAACAGGGGTCGCAGCCGCAGCCGAGTAATCAAATGCGCTACCATCATTGTTATTAGCAACCGTTTGAGCGGGAGCGGTGGCTGGTAGTTTGAATTGCTGGAACTTACCTTGGTAAAGTTGAAGACCTCCCGAAACAGCAACATTGCCCGCACCATTTGTGAGTGTAGCAGCACCATTCCAAGGGTACGAACAGGCAGCAGGGGCACTCGAGCCAGCAGCACAAGCAGCGCCAGCAATTGGCACAGCACCACCTTGTGTGAGAGAACTGGAAAGGGTAAATACCGTGTGAAGTTTGTTGAGCGAAGCAGCAGCAAGATTAAATCTGCTGTTGCCGTTGAACGATTGCTGGAAGGTAATGTGTTCATTGAAATGGTACTGTACGTAGCCTTGGTCAAGAATACGCTGGCGGAGAGCCATAGGGTAAGACGAATCAAGGAATGAAACCATATTCGCAATGCAAACAGGATTTACAATATTGAATGTTCCACCTAAAGCACCATCGCGAGAGAAAGAATTGGCTACACCGTTGTCAAATGTACCAGCAACATTGGAGAGAACACTGTTCTCCGCTACCGTGAGCACAACTTCTATTTGTCCCATTAAGGCTAAATCAATGTAATTAGGATGTAACGATTGGAAGAAATCACCTAGATCAACGCTAAATACACCAGCACCATTTGCACCACCAGTCGAATAACTTTCAGGCGCAGCCGTGACTTGACCACCAGTAGCACCATAGTCAAAGATTTGTCCTAAATAATCAAGACCTAAAACCATCTCTGGATGTTCCGAGGCTAGGCATTTTTCTTCATCTTTGACAATATTCTTGACGCTCTCTACAATACCGTGCACGGGATTGCCCGCCGAAATGGTAACTCCACCACATAGAACCTGCACACGCTGAAATAGCGACGAAGTGTACTTAGGAAGCCGAGTACCATTGACGGTGGTGGTAACAGAGAAATAAAGTTTTGTGCTAGGAAGGTGGATGAAACCAGCAGTGGGTAATAGCACTCTGATTTGCTGACCAGCGCCCGAACTTCCAGCGCCTGTTGTGGGGGTAATTTTGAAAGAGTTTGTGCTTAAGCCTGCGATTTTTGAGACGGCAAGCGAAAGTGTGCTGGGGATTGAACCACTCATAGCCATCGATGCTTTTTCCATTATATAAATTAGAAATATATTATTTTTTTTAAATAATATATTTTTTGTCGCTAAAGAAACTCTCTCCCTCTAATTTTGATATACAGAATTAGGAATCACCCCGCTGAACTCCATTCTGTTATTCGTAATCATCGGTGGCTGAACCGATTGCAAAATATTACTTTGAACTTTTCGTCTATGTTTGCTAACCTTAAATGCGAAATCACAATATAAGTTTCCTAATGTGTTCTGTGTTCCAGCACCAGCCAACCAAAAAGAATTTACAAGTTTTGCCTCGGATGTTCCAGCAGCAATCGATGCCTGAACCGATTGGGGATAATCATCGGGGCTTACTGCTTGTATCACTCTCCCTCTATGGTCTGTAATGCTAAATATAAGATGATTGACATAGTTTGCTGTAATGTTCGTAAAAAAGGGCAACCCGCCAACATTGTCTAAACGATAGCATACAGATTGTCTTTGATTTACAACACGGGGTATTTTTGCTAAAATACGGGATGGTATTATTTCGTGGTCGTGACTTCTAGCAGCATCCTCTATGCTTCTTGAACTTTGATTTTCAGCCTCTTCACAACGAAGATAAACATTAGGTAGTGTATTACAACCTTCTGCTATAGGGTATGCTGGGACTAATGTTGCAGTAAGATTAGTTCCACTTGTGTTGTCTCTTTGAAACGAGAAACTAGTTAATGCATCATTCCCTAAACCTGCTAATGGAGTTGCTTGTATAGTTTCTATTCTCACACCACCAAGAAGGGCATAACTGTCATTGAATTGTTGATTTGGTGTAGCATTACCCGCAGTCACGGCTACTGTGCCTTGTCCTGGTGGTATGCATAAACACTGTATCTTCAAACCAAAATCTCTAAAATCACCACTGATTGGGCCAGTACTACTAATTGTAAATCTAATAGCGCTTTTTCTCTTTTGGACTTTTTGATTAACTGCTGTATAATTACCAGCACCTACTGTATCCGTAGGAACTAATTGTCCTCCTGTTGCATCTAGTGTAGAATTTACACCAAAGGCAGTTGCATTATCCATTCCCGCCGTGGCTACAGTATCAGCACCCGCACCGAGTTCAAAAGCACACGTTGTATTAGCGGGAAATGTGATTTTGCCAGTTATATAATCAGCAACAATTTTACCAAAATTAGCCATTAGCAAATCAGGCGAGTTCATATAATCACCTGTAGGCAAAGATATAAACTCGTCACCTGCATCTGCACCAAGTTGCCCAATCCCTCCTGAAACAATAGCACTACTAGATATTCTTACTGTATTATTTGTCGCATTAACATCGTAGAAGGTTTTTTCCATATTGAACTGGGTCATATTTATTCTTAATATCGCTTCATCTCCACTCTCAAATGGTTCCTGTAAAAAATTCAATCTAAATCTGTTGACCTGGTCACCGCCAGAATTCCCAAAATTTTGCTCGGTGTTGATGAAGATTTCCTGTGTAGATTCCTCGTAATCAACCATATTATATAATAAACAGATATTTTTTTTATTATTCTTTTTTTTTATTAAATTCAATCCATTGACTGTTTAGTTTGTTTTGCTTTTCAAGGGTATCCGCATCGAAGCCACTGTCCCATTCCTGTCCTACTTCTTCGGTCATTTTCTCTGGGTGATGCATCCAATAATCTATTAGAATTTCTAGTACGTATGGGTCAACGTTGGGATAGCGAAGTTTACAGTTCAAAAATAAAGCATCTTTTATTTCTTTATCTTTGTCGCTATACTTATAGCCTGAATCATCTTCAAAGCGTGGAATGTTTTTATGTTCTCCCGTTTCTTCGTCTTGGTATTTTAATCCATTTAAGGTTAATTCTTTGCAAGTCATACTATATTATCTATAGATAAAAAATATGTCTTAATTTTACTAAATTGTATTTATGGGCTATTTTACATAATTACTTTTTGTCCTTTTTTACTCGCATCTGTTTGTCCTTGAACACCCGAGACTCCTTTACCCATTTGAGGAACAGGCAAACTTCTTCTTTTTGCATCTGGTTTTGGGACTGTTCTTTCAGGTTCCATTAGTTCCTCTGTCTCACCTGTTGCGGGGTCAACTACAGTAGATATTACATTTTCTGGTCTTTGAGTTTCAGGCTCTTCATTTGCGGGTGGTCTTTCCTCTTCGGGGTCGACAGCTGGAGCTGATGTTGGTTTGGGTGTTTCAATATCTATCTCTGTATTTAATTTTTTGCCTTCAACAATAACATCATTATATAGTGAATTATATCTTAATTGTACAACACTAGCTGGAACTGCATTTAGTCTGATGTTGCTTTTTGTTGCTAAATTAATATTTCCACTTGGCACTGCCATCATACGATCTGATTTTGTATTTGTCAAAGGGTTTAGCCCATTACTTTCTAGTCCATATACAACTCTGTATAATTTTAGCGGAACTGGTCTATAATCTTTGCATTTTTCATCCATTTCTTCATCTGTATATAATCTAACCATTTATATAATTTAATAATAAAAAAATATTTTATTATAGTATAAAATGTTAGTGACAAAAAATATCAATCCTGGCTTAACTCCGTCTAATTTTGGTGGTGATGCTAATACCGCCTCTACAACTCTTCATGGATATGCACAACAAGAAGCGCCTGTTGTTTTTGGAACAGACCTATTACCAAACAAACAGGGCGAGGATTTCTTACAAGTTTCACCTTTCTTTAATCAAATTACATATAATTCTATGCAAAATACTGATTTGCCATGCAAAGGGGTGCGGGAGGTATATGCTGGAATGCATCTAAATCCATACAACCAAGTCAAACAAATTTCTGTGGGGCCTCAACGTGGTGGCGTATCTGCGGTGCCCCAACCCCTGCCTTCTATGCGTGGTAATACTGTCGGACTTGCCCACACACAACTCGATATCGAAGGCTCTCAAATGAGACTTTTGCCAAGTGTAAATGCTTTTGATATCACAAAGAAGAATACAATTTCGGATAACTTTTACAACCCCCAGATCATTCCCAAACGTTTAATGCCCAAGTAAATCAGCGTGTATTTTATATTTTAAGTAATCCAAACTCGGTTCTATTCAATGAACCACTTCTATCTGTGTCATATAATTTAAATAATTTATCTATTTCTTCATCACTTAATTCAGGATAAAATGATTTCAACTCTTGTCTACTAATTGAATTATCGTTATTTCTATCTATTGCATCAAATAACGATACATTCGGTTTAAACTTACTTACTAGTCTGCGATTTACATTTACGAATATTCCTTTATCAGTTACTTTACCATACCCTGTTTCTAATATGGGCGCGTTATTGTTTTCTGGGACTGGCTCGTCGGGAAAGCGTCCAAGGTCTGCATCTATTAAATCTTCGGGGTCTATGAAGTCTTGTCTGAAGCTCTCTCTTATATCTTGTGCTAATACCTCATCAACTGCTTCCCGTTCCATCTCTTGTATATTTTCACGTGTTATCCTAGGTTGTTTTACAAATATAGTAGAATCATAAAACTCCCCATCCTTTTGAAAATCAACTAGACTATGTGGATACAATCTATTATTGTAAGAAACGTGATGTTGTTCAATTGAATTCACTCTTTTATTTGCCATATGTCTTGAAACAGGGTCTTTGAAATGATAATAATGATTACCTTTATCTGTCGGATTTGTATCTATTAAATCTCCACGATTAGTAGCAGGAGAAAATGCATGAAACTCTAAATCATAATTTCTACCAAGATAAATAGCGCCCCTACCACCGCGTGAATGCCCCGTTGTAATAATTTTATAATCAGGATATAGTGTTTTTGCATCTAAATAAACTTTTTGTAGCATTTTACGGTCAGTCCGAAATGTAGAACCAAAAGCATCACCTCGTTGTTCTTCTAATGCCGATGCTACACTCATAGCGGGAAATTGCAATAAATCTGACTTATCATTTAATGGCATTAAGCCGCGCATAGCAATAACTAATTCTTTTTTCTCATCATTGACAAATACACCTGTTAAATCATTACCAGTTCTTTCAAAAGTGTATCCCTCTACATCTTGGTTGGGTATATTAATATCTCTTTTTCTAAATCCTGGGCGGAAGTCTAAAAAATCAGTTCCACCTGCCTTTCTTCTATCATACACTACTTGAACCATTTTAGCAAATTTATTCATATCGTTTTTTTCTTCTTCGTTCATATTATCTTGTTCTTTTATAACTGGCTTAATCTCAAACTCTTCTTCATCTTCTCCGTATAAATTTTCAGCAGCATCTGCTGTTTGTCTATTTAAAACCAGCATACCCAATCCACCAAGTGCAATTAAGCCAGTGGCAACACCTCCATATTTTAATATTTTATCATAGTCTTTTTGCTCTTGTTCTAATCTTGCTTGTTCTCCTCTTTCCGCAATATTCAAAGTTTCAGTATCAATTCTTACTATGTTTTCAGGTCTTGCTATATTCGCAGGTGAAATTCTTATAGGTCTGTCCTCTGTACCTTGTTGGCTCTCTTCCCTTTCTATTCTAGGTGTTGTAAATCTTTCTAATTGTTGCTCAATCGTTGCATCTGGTTCAGCCATATTTTATATTATAATATATTATATAAAAATGACAGAAGACTTAGTATCGTTAATAAGTTTAGAGAGTGCGGGGTCTGTGCTTCTGCTAATTTTAGCATATAAAGTATACAAGATGAAACTGGACACGGAAACAGAAAGTAACTGTTGTAAATGGCTTAAAATAAAAACTAAATCGCATAATCCAGGTGGAGAAGGCAACCCTTTTTCCGATATGGTTGAAAATAAAACATCTAACGTATAGTATAATGACGGATTTTACTATTAAAAAACTGGATATATACGATAAAAAAGATGAACCTCGTGCAGAAGTAAGTAACAGATATGAAACCAGCCCAAATGCTATTTCTCAACCGTGTTTGATGTATGTAAGTGCTGTAAGAAATAGCGGTAAATCATTTGCAGTAAGTAAAATGGTAAGAGGATTACAGCGAGAGAGAGTATTTGATAGTATTAAAATTATTACACCAACATTTAACAGTAATCGCGCCTACTTCGGTGACTTGATTAATGACCCTGAAACAGATGTCCTAGAACCTACAAGAGATAGTATTCAAAAAGTTATTGACATGGTTGAACAAGATCGTGACCTATTTGAGCAGCATTTAGAAGACCTAAAAGAATACACCGAATTCACAAGACTATTACGAAGCGGAGGCGCTATGAGCGACGAGCAGATTTTAAAATATATTGATTTAGGATTCTTAAACGAGCGTTTCGAGAGGCCAGTGTTCAAATATGAAAAGTTCGCAAAAACGCTTCGAGCCCCGCAGACTTTAGTCATACTTGATGACGTTTTGAGTAGCCCAGCTATATTGCAAAGTAGTGGCCTTACCAAACTCGCTACGCTAAATCGACACGTTGCTCCATTAAAAGAACCGTTTAAAAATAGGTCTGCTTGTGGAATAGCGGTGATTATAATCAGTCAGACATACAATATGCCACAAGGGGTGTCACGCTGCTTACGAGAGAATGTTACACATCTTATGCTCTTTAAGAACCGACAGGAGAAGCAACTAGCAAAGATACGCGAAGAATTAGGTAGTGCTGTTTCAGAAGATAAATTCATGAGTGCTTATGAATATGCGACAAAAGATAGATTTGGTAATTTACTAGTGTCATTTGCGCCCAAATGTCCCACACAAACTTTCAGAAAGAACTTGAACGAATTAATAGTATTTAATGAAGATAAACAACTATGTAAGTGTGGCTAAAGACCTTTCTTTTTAGTTTCAGTATGGGCTTTTGTAAAAGACACTCCTGATCTCATCATTCGCTTCATTTCAGTCATATGTTTCTTGGTGTGGTGTTTTGCATGTTCTTTTAGTTTCTCTTTTTGTTTATCAGATAACTTCATTATTACATATATCCATATTTTTTTTTGTATGAAGCAATATTCTTGTTGATGTCCTGACTATTGCCCCAAAGAATTTCAAAAGAAAGTCTACTCGCAGACATAGGCTTTGCTTTATCATAAACCTTTTTAGTTCTTGCTCTATATCTTTCTCTTGCTAATTTGTCACCTGTTAATGTATAATCTGGATAGCCCGAAGCCCCGAAGTAAATAATTTTCTTTTTATTATTATCATCTGTGAAGGTCGCTTGATATTTTTTTTCTTTTTTGTCGCTTTTTTTTATATCAACTCTCATTTTTGTATATATAGTGACAAAAAAATCAATTCCCGAATATCGACATCATGTATTTTTGGTTTTCTGCTAGTTTCCTTTGTTTTATTTGTTGCTGTTGTAGTATAGCTATTTTCTTTTGTCTTTCAGCCTCTATATCCACCTTTGGTCTAGGTGGCGGTGGCGGTGGCGGTGGTGGAGGTGGTCGAGGAGCTTGGGCTGGTTCCTTTATTACAACTTGTTTACTAGGTTTCTTTCTTCGAACAATTACCTCTTCTTCGCTACTAGAACTATCCTCTTCTACATAAACTATTTTCTTTTTCTTCTCTTTCTTGATTGTACTCTGGGACACATTCTCAACTTTGGTATTTTGTGAAGATGGACTCGCTATTTCCTCATCTTTTTTTTGCGTTTCTTTTTTGGCTAGTTCTCGACCCATCGCCTCCAATTCCCTCCTTTTTTGGTGTGCCCTTTCTCGTCCTAGACGTAAATTTTCTAATTGTCTTTTCTTATCTTCTTCTGATAGAGGCTTTCTTTTTCGTTTTTCTACTTTGGGTTCTGCGTTTTCTAAAATAGGTTCGCTCATAATATCTATATTGAGAAAATAATAATCTTTATTTATATTATAATGGACGAAAAGTTTGTAGTGTATAATTCTAATACTTCTATTGTTTCTACTCCTCTACTACCAGTAATAAAAGATTTACTATATACTATAATACCTAATGATATAATCATTATTATATCTAATTTTTTACCAAGAAATATAAAATATAAAATATATAATTTTAAATATAAGCAAAATAGAAAGCAAAAATATTACATGAGAGAGAAAGTAACTAGCCGATATAAATAGTCATTTTAGTCAAAAGGCTGACTATGACCATAAAGGTAAGGATAGAAAAAAAGAGCAAAAAAAAGAGAGACCATAAATGGTAAGCAAGTCAAATAGTCAAAAATAAGGCTTGATTTGGGAAACTATTTTGAATCGAAATGAGATAGTAGTTCAGAAAAGTTTCTCAAATCGGTGCTTATTTTTGACTTTTTGAAGAAAATTGAAATATATAT
>Ga0208898_1002437_pt1 | contig 11425 bp, 15 predicted proteins | sample VirMetDEL_Mar_4_FD_184513 | JGI IMG/M metagenome (GOLD analysis project Ga0208898, IMG submission 184513) | Aqueous microbial communities from the Delaware River and Bay under freshwater to marine salinity gradient to study organic matter... | ecosystem: Environmental > Aquatic > Marine >...
CATTGCTGCGAATGAGGATAGCATCGTCGGCCGCGTCGAGCGTGATCGTCGTCGTGTTTTTGATCGTGCCGCTGATCGTGACCGAGTTGCTGCCGCTGTCGTTTTTGACGTGCGCGATCTCGCCGGCTTGCCCGCTCGGCAGGGCTACGGTCACGTCTGCCGCTGTCGTGTCGCACAAGTAGTAGGCGGTGCCGGCGTGCGAATCAATCGCGCTTGCGGTGGCCCATACTGCGGCGCCGGCGGCTACGCTGGTGGCTTTGTACAGCTGCGAGCCGGTAGAGTGCCAAATGTAATCGCCGACCGCATAGCCCGCCGCGCTGTCGTCGCTGGTGCCTGGCGCGGTCGTCTTGGCGACTACCTGATAGATTGAGCCGGCCACGTCTTCGCTCGATGGCGTCAACGTCGCCGCACCAGATAGCCCGAAGATCGAGATATACTGCACCAGCGTGACCTGCTCGGTGCTTGCTGTGATCTCGGCGTAAATCACGCAATCCTTGTTGCCAAGCGCGGCCGGCACGGCGCCGGCGTCGACGTCGAAGTCGACGGTATCATATTCGGCCGCTGCGCTCTGCGTGACTGTGCCGGCTGCGTCTATCGTGTAGGGGTCGCTCTCGCTGTCGCGCTCTTTGATGTATAGCTTGGCGGTAGCGCTCGCCCCGAAGTCGTGCTTAACGTCGGCGTCATAATCGTCGTATACATGCAGCGAAAGTGCGAAGGAGTCGCCGGCTACTTGATCACGAATGATTGTTTCTTTGCCGGCGATGACCGGCACGCGACTGCTCGCGGAGTCGATAAAAAAAGAGCGACTTAGGTCGCAGACTATCTGATAGTTGTTCTTGGCCATATGCCCCGCCTATGTTGCGCGCGAGGTACTATATACCGCGCGGGCTTTATGTTATACGTTGTCAGTCTAAATCCTCAAAGGAAGCTGAATCCGTTGGCTCCGTCAAATTTACGCAAAATCGTCGGATTACTAGCCTTCCATCCGCGCGTGCCGGTACCCGAGCTGATCCACGATGTCGGAGTGGGGGTGGTGTCGCCGACTAATGGCAGGTCAAAGTAGCCGTCAATATTCGGAGGGTCCGCAATGAAGTCGGTGCTCAAAACAACCTCACCAGTGATTGCGCGGTTGTATACGCCCTCGGTCCAGCTAGAGCCATGGTTATCGAACTCGTCGTAGCCCTCAATCAGGCAATACACGTCAACCTCCTGATCGAGCCCGTAGTCGCGCGAGTAAGCGTCCTCCAACAAGCAGCGGTTTCCGCATCGTTCAATCACCCACGACGTGCCGTTGTCCCGCGTGTAGGCGCGGGGCAATTCGCGGGCATCGCCGCCAAACGTCACATCTGGGTCGATGGCATACTGAGCTTCGGTGTTGGCTCGATCGGTGTATCCGGTGGTTTTGCGCTTCCGAGCGGGCAAGTTGCCGGAGTCGTAGACATACCATGATCTCGAAATCGCGGGCGTGGCAGTCGCAAACCACTTGAGCCGATTCAGCACCTCGTAGCATTGCTTTATCCATGCCGCCAGAGGCACTTTAAACTGGCCAAGCAGGTACCGTTCAGGGTCGCCGATGTCCGCCAACAGATCCGCCCATGTCCAGAGTTTTGGCCGGTCGGCGCTGCCGTCCCAGTTTCCGCCGCTGTCATTGTAGTTAACGGCCAAGTATTTGCCTCCAGCGTAGCTGCCGTCTGAGCTGACAAGACCGGTTAGCGCGTCCTCAATGTACTGAAGAGGAAAATTGGGGGTGGGGCCGCCCTTCCAATTCTTCGGGCGTAGCGCTTTCAATTTCTGGGGGTTGTCAATTAGGTATTGTAAGTCACCGAAACTTATGTTTCCAGAAGCAGCGCCTAAGCGCTCTTTGCATGCCCGCATTAGAGCCTCAATGTACCTCCAGTCCAATGCCTTATGCAGCATCGTCGACCAGTTCATGCCCTCAGATGTCCAACTCGTTATAGCCACACTGGCACCTGCATTTCCCAGTGGTCGTTAAATCGGAGCAGGTAGACGACGGGCTCATCTGCCACAGGGATACCGTCGGCGTGAATCTGGTCGATGTACGCAGTTGCACCCGCCTCGGTAGGAGTGTTGGCGCTGCCGGCATCGTCAAATAGGCCGTTCTCGTAAACATCGACAGTGTACTCGTTGGCAGTGATCTTGGTCTTTATTCGTCCCATCGCAAACCGCGGCATGATGACTTGGCGATAGTGTAGCCGGTCGGTGAACGGCTTCAGCCATACCAGCGCGCCAGATGAGTCCGTTTTGATCTTCCCGAGTTGCAGCGGGTTGGCCTCTTTCCAGTCCACGCCCGAATCTCCGCGCAGGCGCATAGACGGTTCGGCGTCACCTTCGACCAGCCCGAACACTACTATGTCCTCGGTGTCATCCGGTATGACCAGAGACGGCGCAAATGCCGGCACCATAATGTCCAACGTCGCGATGTCGTCTCGCCCGAGAGCATATGCGTACAGGGTCTTCGTGTCGCTGTCGTACCAAAGGTGCGAGTGGTCGCCAGGCACATAGTTGCGGTAGGTTACATGCGGTGTTTCTATGCCACTGGTGATGGTATAGGCTCCCCCAGCGGTGAGCGATACAGACGCCAGCTGGTTAAAATTCCCGTCTCGCGTGACTCGGTCGGTAGTGTCGTCCGGAACCAGCGTTGTCGCGGTGTAGACCAGCGCGTCAAACCAGCCGCGAATGGTTGTTGTAGGCGGTAATTGCGGGCCGAGCGTGTATCGGTAGGCATAGCCGATGTAAATCGTTCCCGAGGTGATGCCATCGTCAGTCACGATCCAAGTTTTGTCTCCGAATACACCCTGTGCTGAGTCCAACTCGTCTGGGTGCGTCGGGTTTTGCGCAGATGTCCATCGCAATCCCGTGACCGTGATCGTCCAGTATCCATCAGCAGCCGGTGATGCCACCGGCGGAGTGTATGTGACCTTGAGCGGGCTGCTGACTGTCTGCCGGTGCTGCAAGTGCAGCCCGGCGCCGGTGCTGATCAGTTCGTGGTCGGCGTCGGTCGTTATCGTCGTGCGCCGGCTCAATTCTTTCAGCAATGCGTCATCGCTCCAGCCGCCCAGGTCGCGCGCTAGGTCGCCGCTAAAATCGTCTTGCGGCGCGGTGTTCATTCGGGCACCCAGTCAGAAGTCTGCGTGAGGCTAACGGTGATCGTGCTGGTGCCGTCGCCGTGGTCTTGACAATTCCAATTGTCGACGCGGAGCCCTTTGCCGTAGAACGGCTGGCCCGCCGGTATCGATGAATCGATGACGTCATATCCTTCGATGGTCACCGCAGTCGATGGCGGGTTAGTGCTTCCGAGATGAACGCCTATGCCGCTGGACATCGCCGTGAAGAAGGCTTGGCTGATCATGTATTGATATTGCGCACTGAGCGTCAGGCCATCAGAGCGGACGCGCGCGCTCATTACTGCGTGCATCGTGCGCATCTGCTCATATTCGTCCGTCGTTCCGCTCTTCAGTCGGCGTTGTATCCGAACGCCGCAACTCCGGCGAATCCATTTGGCGTCTGCCAAGCTGCGGAAGTTCGCGTAATCGATCGGCAAGCCTGGATGTATTGGCACGGCCATTAGTATGCTAGCCCCGGTTTTGCTTGTGGCATCTTCTCGTCGATTGACAGCAGCGAAGCGGCGATGTTTTGGAATATCATCACCGGGGCTGACGTCATTACGTCTCGCATAGCCGGAACTTGTTCGAGCAATGCCGGCCCTAGCTGGCTCGGTTGCTCCAACATTCCAAACAGTATCTTAGAAGCATTTAACGCCAGTGACGGTTTCACCATTGCAGCCTTGAAAACCGCGCTCGTCGCTTTCGCAGCCGCGCTGATCATCTCAAAACTCGAAGCTATGGCTTTGAGGGATACTTCATGTAGCACTATATCAGCGAACGCCGTTGCGACATCTACCGCAGCCTGTGAGATCGGCGCTATAGCCATGCCCAAATCTTTCAGTGCCCCGCTCTCGCTCAACTCTTGGATTTTTTCTATCGCTTTTTCAATGCCTAAGCCGAGGCTTGGCAAAATCTGCTCGCCTACTTCGGCACCCGCCAGAAAGAAATTATCACGCAATGTCGACAAGCGGCCGGCCGTCGTCTTCGACATCTTTTCCATAGTGCCGCTAAATTTGGATAGATTTTTCCGAAGCAAGTCGAACGCCTTTACTCCCTCGCCGGCATTATTCAACGCCTCTATTTCACCACGGGCGGTCCCTGATATTAGACCTAGCTCTTGCAATCTCGACATCGCCTCGCCGATCGGCCTCCCGCTCTGCATCGAGTCATACGCACGCCCCACCCATAGGGCGACGTTCCCAAAGTCTTTTTCGGCAGTCGAAGCGGCCGCATCACCGACCATGCGAAGAATGTCCTGCGTATTTAACGCGCCGGCGCTGAATGTTTGCAGCAGCTTATCGGCCTTCACGATTCCTGGCAGTTGGAACGGCGTGGTCGCTGAAAATTTCTTCAGCATTTCCAATCGTTCTTGTGCAGCGTCCGTAGAGCCAAGCAGCGCCTCTAATCCCGCCTTAATGCCCTCTAGCTCCATCGCTGGCTTTACCGCGAACTCCTGTAGCGCCTTCGCGCCGGCAATGCCTGCGGCCGCGGCTGCGGCGCCCATCGCGCCGACGCCGGCAACTACGCCGCCTATGCCGACGTTGACCTGGCTGAGTGACCGGAAGAATTCCTTGGTCTGCGATTTGAACTCTACCGTCAGGCTAGTTTTCGCTGCCATTTCTCTTTGTACCTAGTGAAAATTTCGATGCGCTTGGCGCTCTTGCTGGTGATTTTTGGCTTGCCGCGCGCGCCGTTTAGTTGTCCCCAGGAGTCTACCATAAGCGCGAGCGCGCCCATGCCTATCTCGTCGACTTGCGCCGGCGTCATGTGTAGGCTCGTCGCCGCGAATGCGTATACATCGGCTAGCCATTCGTCGCTGCACCGTCGCAGTTTTTTTTTATGGCCACCGGCGCCGAGGCTTGCAGCACTTCGATCACAATATCGGCGATCTCTTGAATGCCCACGTCGAACTGATCGGCCCATGCGTATGCGCCCTCGATCGCCTCGGTTTCGGCCGATTCCGCAAGCTCCATCGCGCGCGCATCGGTTGCCCTGCGTTGCCGTGCCGGCAGCGATAGGTAAGGCTTGATCGCGTCGCGTCCCTCGCAGATTATCCGCAACGCCAGCACCAGGTCAGCGTCGACGATGCTCTCGAAGTCGCCGCCCGGCGCCATCGGTGAGCGCGCAATGTCGAGCCATCGCCAGACGCGCGGCCCAGGCGGGTCGATATGCAGCCCGCAGAACTCCCAGCCGGAGAATACCGCGCCGCCGCCGTCGGGTTGCTCCGGCTCGGCGGCAAGCGCGGCCATCTCAGCCCGAAAGCCGGGGTCAGCCTGCATGGCTTCAACGATTTGCTTGCGATCTTCCGAAGACATCAGAGATTCTGCCAGCGATGCGCCTTGATGCTGAAAGTGCCGACTGCGTCGTTGCTCTGTCCCATGTCGCACTCATCAACGGTGTATGTCTGCGCCCCGGCGCCGTCGCCCACATCGAGCGAGAATGTATCGCCGACGCTGAGCATGTCGGTGCCGTCTTGGAACTCGCCTTCGATCTCCAATTCCCATTTGCGCTCTGTGTATGCTTCAGCGTCGACCTCGCCGTCCTCGTCGTGGCCGAGAATGTGCTTGCCGGTGCTCGTCACGCTCCAAGTCGTCACCGTCCCAAAGTCGGTGATAGCGACCGGAAAAGTCAGGGTTACATCTGTTGTTTTGGCCATCGTTTATCTCCAGTTTGACTTCATTCGTTCGATCGTTTTATCGATCTGTTTTTTGTAAGTTGCCTCAGCCTTCTTCATGCCTTTCGCTACTAGTCCCTTCGACGGGCTGTGAACGTGCCGGCCGCGATACGAAATTTTGCGGTGCGGTATGCCTGGCAAGGCGCGCCCCGCGTCCATGTTGGCGACATAGTACACGCTGTTTGTGCCTCGAACGATCGGCTCAGTCGCATTCAATCGCACGAACGCCGAGCCGGGGCCATATCCATATTTGCTCGCGCTTCTCATAAATAGTTTTTGCGCGACGCGCGCCCATCCCGCACGGCCGAAGCCGGCGCCAGGTGTCGGCACGGTGTTCTTGCTGCCCAGGTCAATAACGCGCGTCTTCGACTTGTCCGCCCAAAAATATCGGGTCTTTGTCTTGATCGGCTTGCCGGTATTCGCGACCATTTCGCGCACGCCATCTTTAGCGCCAAATTTTACGATATTGATCACGCCGCCCCTGCCGGTGCGATACACGCGCTTGAGGTTGCGCTCCAGCTTCTTGAGCCCTGCTTGTGCTATTTTCGCGCTTATCATTATGCGTAATCTGGTTGCGGTTCGACTGAACAAGTTAGCGTAAATGTGCGGATATGGTAATCGCGATCGGACCTATCAACCGAAGAAATGCGCTCGGCTTGGTATCGTGGATTGCCCACCTTAATGATATTCGGCTCGCTGCCGCCGAGCCGCGCGTCGCCGCCAGCCTCTAACCATCCGTTAAGATCATCAGTCGGAGCATACAGCACCGCGCGTACCGCGCCGCAAATTTTCCCCAGAAGTTGACGTTGCACGCTGCTTGCATTATCTGGATCATCAGAATCGATGCCCTGTGATGCCCTCACGGTTATTTCGACTTCGCAAATGTCATATCGCTCATCTGCCTTTCGGCTGGCTGGATAGACGGCGATGCACTCTACTTGCACATGTGGGAATGGGAGTTCATCGCTGATAGTAGGATCGCGAAAGAACGTGGTAATTCCCAACGCTGAAAGTGCTGTATTCTGAGAAAGCGCATATTCCCACGCTGACTCGATCCATTCCTCCGTGTCCCAGTATATAGGTGATGTCGGCATTACGCACCTACCACAGTCTGAATTATTGCCGCTCTGCCATGGTAATGAATATCGGAACTGTCCAGATATTGTATGTTTTCCGGCTGATATAGAGCATGATAGACTGTAAGCGGCTCGACGGTCGTGCTTGTAGTGCCGCCCCGGGATTGCATTCCAGCTTCTAGCCAACTCGCTAGGCTTGACTCTTGAATAGTGCGCCTAAAATCTGCAATGATTCTATTGCGCAATGTTGACGCAATAGCTGCTTGCTTGCTTACCCTGTAATCGACTTCGATGGTGCATATTTCCAATTTGTCGCCAACTTCTCGGCTAGCTGGCACTATCTCATTGCATTTGATTGTGCAGTAGAGCTCTGGCAATTCTGTTTGTCTATTCGGTTCACCTAAAAAAAACGGTATGCTCGTGCCGCTATAGGTGTAATATCTGCACACCCAATACCAGGCCGACTCTATCGCCCATTCGGTCTCATGTCGTCCCAGGTCTGGCATGTTACGCGACTCCGATCAAGCATATAGTGTTATGCGTGATTTCGTAATACTTGTTCGACACTTTGAAGCTCGACATTTCCGATTCTGGAGCGACCCGCACGCGCTTGAACTCAAGGTTCTCCGTCGTTGATGTCGCGCTCGTATATTTGTAGTAGTTGTTTGGATTCGGACTTATCAAGTTCAGCTCATCGGCCAACGATTGATGCGCCAGAATGAAGCGAACGAACGAGCTGTATATGTTGATCAAACTTTTGTCGGTATCTTCGCGGATACTGGTGCGAATTATTATGCTCATCGCCACATTGTATAGATGCTCACGGCTATCGGGCGTCGCTGGCGTCACGGATTCGCAGTAAATTGCGACGTGCGATAAGGTCATTGCGCCGCTGGAATCGTAGGCGTTCCCGACTGATGGCAGTGCCATGTCAAAGAATATGCCGGAACCGGCATCGGTAAAGGCGCCAGATAGCAAGCCCTTGAAGCTATTCTCAGCCATCTGCTCGACTTTCAAGTATCCGAGAATGTCAGCCATCAGTCGAACTCCCGCTGTAATTTCAGCTTCAGCCAATCGCTGCGCTCGGCCTTTTCTACTTGAACCACGCGCAGGACTTCGCCCCGCACGGTCACGTCCTCATTCAGCGCCGAGAACGCCGGTGAGAACTCGCTAACGCGCGCCAGGGCGACTGTCTCGAGCGTGTCTTGCAGGCCGGCGTCGGTGTACTCCTGCGCGCGCTTTTCGTTGCGCAAAATCACGTCGTAGTTCGTGCCGTCGTGTAGTAGTCCGTCGGTCACGATTACGGCGGCGTAATCATTCGCGATGATTAGCAGCTTGTCCGGCGCGTGGTTCTCAATTCGCAGGATGTCGAAATAGCGCCCGTCATCGTGCGCGATGCGGTGCGTGTCTTTGAGATTCGCCGCCAGCGTGGCGTCGTATTGCACCTCTACGCTGTAGGTCGTATGACCTTCGATCTCGCGGAACTGATCAGGCTCGACGCCGCGTGGCTTCACGCGCGCCCAGCGCGCATAGTCCACGGTATAGGTCCGCGTGATGCTGCCGTCGGCCGCGTAGGTGTCGCTAGGCGACTCGAATTCTACCCGATCGGTGAGGTCTAGCGTCGTGAGCCGCTTGGCGCGTGCTGCGTTTTTCTTTCGGCAATTTGCGCACGCCATCGTCAGGCCCCATAGCGGTATCGGTAGCGGTGGAGAATTCGCCGGGCGCCGTCTGGTATCGCGCCGCAGCCTTCGCGGTCGTTCATCCAGGCGGTGACCATCATCTTGAGCGCGGTCTTGATCGCATCCGGCACCGCGTCAGCGTCAGCGTAGCCGACGACCGCGCGAACGGTGACCGCGTGACGTTGGAATCTGACGGTCGGCCAGGTGGCATTGTATGCCAAGTAAATCCTCGCCGGGTCAACGTCCACGTCCGCAACGTAGTTGTCGCCGGCGAGCGTCTGTTGCACGCCATCGGCGTCGACATATTTCACGCTCGTGATCGAAGACGTAGGCGCGTATGGAATTTCCAGAAATCCCGCACCGGGGAAGCTATCATAGGTCAGATCGTAGGTGGCCTGCATCAGTTGCCGGTCGCAATATTCCTCGGCCAGCTCACGCGCCGCGATGAGCAGCGAATCAATCAGCGAATCCTCGGCGGTCGAATCGATGCGCGCGAATGTTTTGCATTCGTCGCGGGTAATGGGCTCGCCTGTTGGCGCTGTGACGAGCGTGCGGCCGACGAGCTCGATCATTCGGCCGGCTTGCTGGCGCGCTTGCTGGCGGTTTTGGGCTTATTGGCGGTCACCGGCTCGGCTTGTCCAGCTTTCAGCATTCGCACGGCTTCTTCGGCGTCGACCTCGATGATCTCGCCGGGCGCGAACGATCCAGCAGGACCGCAACGGCCGGTAAGAAGTTTGATCTTCTTCTTCATTTTTGACTCCTCCCCCGAAGGGGCGGCTCGGCGAAGTACAGGGAGGAAAACTCCGCCGAGCCGCTAATTTTGTGTCTCGGCTTAGGCCTGGACGAGGTGCTTGATCGGATTCGTCCCGGCGTCTGCCAGCTCGCCATCGGTGCGCAGAATGGCAACCCAGGCGATCTGATCGTTGTCCGCGAAGCGCTCGTTCAAGCGAATCAAGCGCACGGCACCCACGTCGCGGATGTAGTAGCGCGAGAAGTCGCCGAAAAGCACGGTCTTGTTCCCGGTGGCAAGCGCGGCCATGTCGTCGTTGGTGATGACCGGAGCGCCGAAGAGCGTGTCAGGCAGTCCCATGCTCAGGCCGGGCTGCCAGAGGTACTGGTTGTCACCGTCCTTGAGCTTGCGGACATACTTGGCAGTAGAATCAGCCATCATCCAGGTACCGCTGCGGCGGTATGCACGGCCGACGCTGTGGTACAGGTCGATGAGCTCATCGCTGGTGATCGCGGCGACGCCGGCAGCGGTCACGCCGGCAGCAGAAGCGGTCACGACACCTTTGGGCTGGCTGGAGCCGGTCCCGGTGGTATAGAGCGCCGAACTGTTGCGAGCGATGCGCTCACCGAGCAAGCGGCCGAGCAAGCTGGCCAAGTCGAAGGCGCTGTCTTGCAAGAGCTCGAACGGAATCTTGACGAGATCGCTAGACACCTTGTAGGCGTTCAACGACTTGACGCCGAACGTGACGTCGGTCGTTGCCAGGCCGTCGTTTTCGCCTTCGATGCTGCCGGTGTTGCCGGAATCATCGACGGTGGGCAGATCGATCTGGGCGCCGGTTTCGGTGCGAATGACGGTCGCGACTTCGCGGACGCCGCCAAATTCGAGCAGGGCGACTTCGACGGCGGCGCCGAGGTCGGTCGGCACCAGGTAGCCGCCTTCGCTGTCGGTGGTGGTCGACATAGCGCGAGCTTCGGCGACGGTACGCGGTGCGCTGCGCTGGAGCGGAATGTCGATTTCGCGGCTGCTCATCAGCATCGAGCGGTAGTCGGGCGCGTCGGCCTTGGCCGGCACGTCGATGACGGGCTTGTCGGCTTCGAGGGTGCGGGTGCGCTCGATGATCGCGATGCGGTCGCTGATCTGATCATAGTGGCTGTTGCTGGCTTCCCAGGCGGTGCGCTCGTCGGCGCTGAAGTCGCGGTCTTCGGTGGTGATCACGTCGCGCAGGCGCTGGATTTCGGCGAGCGCTTCGCCGCGCTGCTCTTGGAGGGTCTTGAGGGTGGGCATTTTTTCTGTCCAGTTTTTGCCATAAAAAAGCCGATACGATGCACCTAGTGGCGCGTCGAATCGGCAACGGCAGATAAAGTAAGCGGCCTCGCGGCCTATGTCGGATCGCCAAGCGCAACGGCGCCGGACGGCAAAAGATAAACGCCGCAAGCGCTTTTGCAACTTGCGGCGCAAATTTGCCCGGTTTAGCCGCCGGGCGCGGCGGGGTGCGTTTCGACTTTAGGCATTCACTCGCTGCAGCGCCGCCAGCAGCTTTCGCAAATCGCCGATGTTGCCCTTGCGGCCATCTGCCCGGGTCACGTGCAGGCGGTAGTAGACGTTCCGGGCACTCTCAGAGCGATACTGTCGCCAATGTAGCGTCCCCACACTGTGGTGGACGTCGAATTCGGCGGCACGGCGCAAGTTGGCAGACCAGTTTGGTCGCCAAAAGTATGCGCCTCGGTGGCGCTCGTGCGTCTCGATGGTGTCGCGGACGATGGTGGCGAGGCCAGCGGCCATCGCGCGGACTTTGCGCAGCGGCCACGATTGGGGCACCTCGATGCCATGCGCGGCGAGCAGTTCGACAGCTGTAGCGCGGGCACCGGGGCGCGTGGTGTTTCCTTGTTTTTGGGGGACTTCGTTGGTGGTGTAGTTGATGAGTTCCATGGCTTGCGTCTCCTTGTTGGTTGTTTCGCCCAATCTTGCTCATTGGGCTTGCCCGGTTTAGCCGCCGGGCTCAATCTTATTTCACACTATCGGCCGCGGTTTCCTTGCTATTATAGACGGATTCCCAGCGATAGGCGCCAGACTCTACCAATCCCTCGGCATTGCGGGCGATCTCTTCGGCCGTGCGCTTAGTCCCCCAAGATGCTACGGTA
>Ga0208898_1002438_pt1 | contig 11421 bp, 11 predicted proteins | sample VirMetDEL_Mar_4_FD_184513 | JGI IMG/M metagenome (GOLD analysis project Ga0208898, IMG submission 184513) | Aqueous microbial communities from the Delaware River and Bay under freshwater to marine salinity gradient to study organic matter... | ecosystem: Environmental > Aquatic > Marine >...
TCTTCTTCTTGGGCACAAGCGCAAACACAACCGTGTCTGCTTTCTTGTTCCAGCCCGTCTTCACGTACTTGCGGCCAATGCGAAGTTCACCTACGGTGTTCTCGCTATGACCAGTGTACGTGCGTGGCGGGATGTGCCCTTTCTCTCGGGCCCAAGTCGTGAGCGCAATCTGCGCTTCGCCCATTCCCTTGTACACGCCTTTGTCGATGCGTGCTTGGAGCTGGGCAAGAACTTCGTCGCGAAATACGACACGGAAAGGTAGTCTGTTTGAGTTTGCCATTGCGGTTAGGTTGTTCGATGTTGTTGGGGACTGGCAAAAAAGGCAAGGGGCGCGAGCCCCTTGCCAAGCGCACTTAGAAGAGTGGTTAGGAACCGTAGGTTACGAACTTCTCTTCTAAGTGCTGAATAGCGGCAGCACGAAGCTTTTCAGGAGACACTACAAAGCTGCCTTCTGAATCGCGCGGTAAATTGCAATCTACCCAATATTCTTCCCACGTCCGATCTTTTCCGTGGAGGAAATTTATGAAGGCAGCGTATTCCAGCTCTTCGATATCGACGAGAAAATCGTCGAGTAATTTCTCGAAGGCATCATTATTAAAGCTTTGCATTTTGCTTGTGTAAGGTTTAATGATTAAGACAGGCTCGACGATTTACGAGCCCGAGCGAGAGAGGATCTTTTGAGCGCAGGGCAATGGGTGTACGTTCTAAGTGTGGCACTAAGTCCAACGTTAGCAACGACTTAACGGTAGGCAATTTCAACCAAATCGACCCCCGTACACCCTGCCCAAGCGAGAAAGGAACTGTTATATCTCCAACTCCCAGTGTCCTTCAATTTTGAAGGGGTGGGCACCTAGCTTATGGTGATAAAAGAAAGCAAAACATCGAAACCAGCGCCTTCCGACAGCGTATATTGCGCCATCTCCCAAACAAATGGGTCGCCTAATAGTTGAGTAATCATTATCAAGGGGCTGCTTTGGGTGCGTCTGTGTCAATCTAGGGGTAATATCCTAGACGAAAGCGCTGAAAAGGGGCTTTCGCTGACCAAAAAGCGGCGCAATTCCCCTTCAGATGGAGGTAAATCTGACCATAGGAGATGTAACGTTTTCTTGCGTTACCTTTGCAGCTAAGAAGCGAAGCTGTATTTAGCCTATATTGGCTGAATCACAGGCAAATGGATTATATGCCAGAATTAGTAAGACGTAAGCTAAGGGGCGGTACCAAGGAGTTCGTAGTTTATACGAAGGAGGAGTTTATTACTGTAAGAGATGACAGTAAGCAAGGTGATGGTAAGAGTGGGTATAAGCATTGGAGGGACGTAAGCGTTACTGTTGGTGACTGGGTTGTATCTGATGATGATTATGTGGCTGAGGTCATAAGGATAAACGGGCCTTATGATACCAAGTCTGGTAAAGAGTGGTGTTTGGTGCTTCCTTATTGTAGGAAATGGGTTCGTAGGAGCAAGGCTGGCAAGCTTTTGGCAAGGGAATTTCTAGATACGGGAAACTATAATAGTTCGTCACCGAATAAGACTTGGATAGATCAAGAGCTTAAGATGTCTAGGGCCAAAAGGGTCGTAGAGACATATGCTAGGTTGTTGATGGAATCGGGGGGAGTACTGTCTGCCGAGCAGTATAATATGCTTGGTAAGCTGTATAGACCCGATCAGAAGATACCAGCAGCCAGCGTTAAACGCTTACTGAAACAAGAGAAGACCAAGAGTATGGTAAAGGAAGAGCTGGCTAGGATTATGTCTGAGAATGGGCTTACGGTTGATACTGTGATTAAGACCCATCAGAAGATCATACATGATGCTATGGATGCTGGACAGTTATCGGTAGCTGAGAAGGCTAATGGAAGGTTTATGGATATGCTGGACATGAAGCCTGACAAGACTACAACACAAGTTGAGGCGCAGATTACTTGGGATCACCTACTTGATGAGGGGGATGATGCTGAGTACGAGATAGAACCTAAACGGCGCGATGCGCTATCCTATGACAAAGAGACTAGACCCCGTGAGATCGAAGAAGATCCACTTGAATACGACGAGTAAGGTTGTATTGTATTCGGCAGGTAATGCCTACGCAGTAGACAAGATGGTTGTCTTTGATGGGCCCGTGGCTTTGGTTAAGAAGCCAGATGGGTCGGTGATTATTATGACCAACTCAAGGACGGTTATTGATGGCAACAATGAGCTTGTTATTGAAGAGAAGCCTGTTGAACCTGCGCCTATTGATAAGCCCAAGCCTGAGCCCAAGAAACCTGCTACGCGCAGGCGACGAACCGTAAAGCCCAAGCCCAATGAATAAGAGTAACTTTTACTTGTATCAAAAGAAGCTGTTTGAGGCTTGTCACAAGATTGCGATCAAGAAGGGCAATGACTACGCAAGGGGCGATGATCCTTTCGCCAACTTTCGTACGGCTGAAGCCATTGGAGTGAAACCTATTAAGGGTATACTCATTCGTATCATGGACAAGATCCAGCGCCTTAACAACTATGGAGTGGTTGGCAAGCTTGATAACGAAAGCGCAGAGGACGCGGTTATGGATATTATCAACTACGCTAGCCTTATCGGTGGTCTGATTTGTGAGAAAGAAGGAAAGGAACTACCTACCAACGCTACGCTACGGGGATATAGTGATGGTGAAGGATCTGAAGGAAATAGCAGTGGTGCGGGAGGAGTTTATTGGAGCGAATGGACACCGACGTATCGCTGTGGATGTAGGAAGGTGGAATGTGATTGTGACAAGCGAGGATAACCTAGAGCTGCTAAACAAGCGTACGGCCAAGGATGTATGGAAAGCAGAGAACAAGAAGACTTTATTTCAAGCAGCTCCAAAGTAACTAGTAGTGGCAACCTATCGTATAGGGGTACTAATGTTGTAGGTGTTAGGGTTCACTCTGTGAACGCTGACGAGAACAAGACGGTACTCATATGGAGATTGGAGTCACCCTCAATCGGTTTGCACACACGCCCGTAGGTGTATTCGGTGAGCTGATCCTGCCTAGTGGTAGGACGCTATACACGGTTGAAAGACCCTGGCTTAATAACAAGCCTACGGTTAGCTGTATACCAGAAGGTACGTATCCTTGTCAGCCAAGGAAGTACTACCGTGGTGGCTATGAAGCCATTGAGGTATTAGATGTGCCAGATAGAAGCTACATACTGATCCACAGAGGCAATACCATGGATGACCTAGCTGGCTGTATAGCGCCAGGTATGGATCTTGGTTATGTTAATAAGAAGTGGGCAGTTACCAATAGCCGTGAAGCCTTTGCTTATGTTATGGATGAGCTTGGTGGAAAGCAGTTCTATCTTGATGTATGCACGAAATCCAAATAGAAGAGTTTTGGGGCACTGATCCAGAAAACTTGTTCTTGTGTCTTGGTGTTGCCTTTAAGGCACATAAGGGCGCTAACATTGTAGAGCTTGCTGTTATAGCTAATGAAATACTTGGTGGTATAGGTGAGTCGTCTACTTCGTTTACCGATGATGATACGGGAGAGTATATCTTTATGAAGCGCTATTTTAGCCTAAGCTAGTATGCTAAAACAAGAAGTGCAGCGTCGTTGTGTGGAAGACCCGCTGTACTTTGCCAAAGCTTGTCTTCCCAAGTTGTTTGAGACGGAAAGTCCTGCGTTCCATAGGGAGATTATAGACGCTATGACGAACTTGGATGTCAAGCAACTTAATGTGCTTGCGCCCCGTGGTCACGCAAAGAGTACGCTATGTGCATTGCTATTCCCGCTCTGGCGCATCTTTTGTGAGGATCTAAGAAACAAGAAGCGCCCTAGTCCCAAGTTCATCCTGCTTGTATCTAAGAGTAGGAGCCATACGGTTAACCTGCTTACGACCATAAAGAACCAGCTTGAGTACAACCCACACCTTAAGGATCTGTTTGGGTATCAAGGTGCTGCTAACGCAAAGGCTTGGCGTGAGGACATCATAAGGTTGTCTAACGGTAGTATGATTGTGTGTCGTGGTATGGGTCAGCAAGTCCGTGGTTTGAACATTGATGGTATGCGTCCCGATTATATCATCTTGGATGACGCTGAGGACGAAGAGAATACCAAGACGGTAGAGCGTATGGAAGACAACCTGCGCTGGATCCTTCAAGGGCTTGTACCTGCTGGTAGTAGGGATTGTAAGGTGGTAAACATTGGTACGCCACAGAAAGAGCGCAGTGTGGTATTCACGCTCAAACAGATGCCTGACTGGATGACGCTATCCTACAAGGCTATTGATAAGGATGAGGATGGGAATGACTTGGCTTTATGGCCAGAGATGCGCAGTCTTGAATGGCTGTATGAGAAGAAGGCAAGCTTGGAGTCGATTGGTAGGGTAAGTGCTTTCTACAGAGAGTATCAGTGTGAAGTGATTGGCGATAGTGACCAGCTGTTTAGGGAAAACGACTTGCAATACTATGAAGGAGATTTATCCGATGGCTACATCGTCGACAGCCAGACCAAGGAAAAAACCCCCGTTAATGTTTTTATGGGTGTTGATCCTGCTAGTAGTGTTCGAGCTACTGCAGACTACACGTGCATTATGGTCATAGGTATGGACGAAGACAAGAACGTCTACGTTATTGACTACCTAAGGAAGCGTATCAAGCCTATGGACGTAGCTGACGCTATCTTGGATTGGTACAGAAAGTACAAGCCAGCTAAGGTTCAGATAGAAACCGTAGGCTACCAAGAGATGCTACGCGACTATCTTACGAGATTGGAAGGCGTGTACATACCTGGGCTTGCGATTAAGAACCAACCACGCAAGGGTAAGGTTCAACGGCTTGAAGGCTTACAACCTATGTTTGCTCGTAAGAAGGTATACATCAAGAAGGCACACAGTGAGTTCGCTGATGAGGTACTTATCTTTCCAAGGGGCAAGCACGATGATACCCTCGATGCTTTCTTCTACGCTGTCAAAGGTGCATTCCCACCATATGGTGATCACGACTTTCGTAACAATACAGATGAACCTATCGTAAGGGAGCGCTCTTACGACTGGATGGTTGAGTAATGGAGAAGATATTTGATCCAAATACACACGAAGAGTTTTCTCCTACGGATAACGTAGAAGAGACAGAGGACACGTCTTCAAACGAAGAGGTCACTCTGACGTTATCCCTGCACAGACACTACCGTGACTCACAGGACGCTTGGGGAGATCGCGCTTCTGAGAGTAAGGATTACGCGCACGGTTATCAGTTTAGTGCAGAGCAAGTAGATACCTTAGCCAGTCGTGGACAGGCGGCTGTTCCGATCAATGTGATCTACCCAGCTATGGAGCTGTCGATCAGTCTATTGACGGGCAGACCGCCAGGCTTTCAAGCAACGGCACGAGAAGACTCAGACGTTAAGACAGCACGCGCTATCAGCGATCTGATGTCTTACATATGGGCAAACAGCTATGGCAATGCACAGCTTAAAGAGTCGCTCTATGACTACTTTATGACGGGCCGTGGCTTTTTGATGGCTTACGTTGATCCCGAAAGTGATTACAATCGGGGCGACATCAAGGTTGTAGCCGTTGACACACTTAAGGTCTTGCCTGATCCGAACAGTCGTGATAGGTTGTTCCGTGACGCAAGCCATGTGCTCGTAGAGCACCTTCTTACGGGTGAGCAAGTATTAGGTATGTGGCCAGATTCCAAGGCCATACTTAGCAGAGCCCAAACTACACACGATGACATTGAGGAATTTGTCTCAACGAAGGTTGACGATCTGAGTCGTAGCCGAGACCGTGTGTATGACAACCACCACAGACGCTATGTAGTTATTGACCGTTACAGCAAGGTCAAGGTTGATTACATACACCATTCTATGTCTGGTGGTGAGGAAAAGGTAGATCTGTACGATGACTTTGCACAGCTGATGGAGTCACCAGCTTTTGTGTTTAGTGATCCGAATACGGGGCAGCAACAGATCTACGCTGTAGATACAGCAAGTAATGGTGCCGAACTCTTTGAGATGGCACAGCCTACGGAAGATCCCGAGACAAGGCTTATAGAAATACCGCCACAGCAGGATCCCCAGACGGGCGCTATGATCCCAATGCAGCCTGCGATCATCAAGAGTATGCCACATCAAGTGCTACTCGACAATGGCGTTATGGAGGCAAGACCCGTGCGTCTTCCAAGGATCAAGCACGTAATTATTATCGGTGGTCAGCTATATCGTAGCTACTACCTGCCGATTGACGAGTATCCGATTGTGCCTATCCTAGGACGACACGACCGTGATCCATATCCGATAAGTGATATTGATTTCGTGCGTCCATTCCAAGACAGCATCAACAAGCTTCATATGCAGTTGGTGGCTAATCTTGCTAACAGTACGAATGTCAAAGTATTCCTTCCTAGAGGCAGTGTTGATAAGAGAGTCATCGAACAAGACTTTGCAAAAGCAGGTAGCGCAATCATCGAGTATGATGCAGAGATGGGGCAGCCAACTGTGGTCAGTCCTCTTGCTCCTCCTGCTGGGCTATTCAGCCATTTCCAACTCCTCATATCTATGGTTGAACGAGAGCTTGGAGTCTACGCTATACAGCAGGGAGACCCAAGCCAAGCACCTGAAACCTACAGAGGAACGCTATCCATTGAGGAGTATGGACAGCGACGGATTAAAAGTAAGCTTGACGATGTCGAAGGCGCACTTACTCAATTAGGTAAAGTTGTGTTGGGTTTGATACCGTATGTGTACAGCGAAGAGCGCACGATACGCATACTTCAAGCCAACAATATGATGAAGGAAACGGTGCTCAATCAAGCCGTAATGAACGAGTTCGGGCAAGTGCTCGAACGAGTGAATGATGTGTCGGTTGGGCAATATGACGTGCAGGTTGTATCTGGATCTATTCTGCCTACAAACAGATATGCCCTACTGGAATACTATATGCAGTTGTATCAGATGGGAATCATTGACCAAGTAGAGATCCTTAAGAAGACAGACGTGGCTGATGCCGATGGTGTTATGGAACGTGTTGGAATCGTTAGGAATCTACAAGGTCAGCTACAGCAGGCTCAAGAAGAAATCAAGCGACTACAAGGCGACTTACAGACGGCTGATCGTGAAGCGATACAGGCTCGTAAGCGTGTCGAAGTAGAGAAGTTTGGTTCTCAACTTGACAAGATCAAAAACAAAGCGCAAGCCGCAACCATTATAAATGAGCAACGTAACCGAGACAACAAATAGCGTAGATGAGCTTATGGACGCGTTCATGGGCAAGTCTTCGAGTGATCCATACTCGTTTCAAAACGAAGCGCCTGACACGGCACCACAGCGTGTGCCAATGCCAGAAGACGTTCAAGAAGAGGGTGGTTTTGAGCAATCCGATGAGGGTTCGCAAGACATACCAATCGAAGAGCGTATTGCGTTAGAAGAGAAACGACGACGGGATTTTCAGTCCAAATACGACAAGGCGCAGAGTGAGCTTACGCGTATGAAGGAAGTAATGCCACTGATGGAGTACATCAATGGTAATCCTTCTGTAGCGAAAAGGGTCTATGAGACCATTGAGCAAGAACTCTCGCGGCAAGGTTCCAGCGACGCACAAGCGCCAGCTGAATCAAAGATAGAGCCGCCAGAAAAGCCTAAAGCACCAGAAAAGCCTAGAGACTACGATCCGTATGACGTAGACGCTTCAAGTCCTTCTGGGCGTTATAAGCAAGAGTACGACGCTTATCTAAGTAAGCTTGATAGCTATTACGAAGAACGGCGTGAGTATGACATTGCTACGACGCGACAGCAGGTTGAATCAGCTTTTCAGCCTTACATCCAACAAATGGAGCAACAGCGCCAAGCCCAGGCGCAGCAGCAGCAAATGCAGCAGATCTATGGTTCATTCGTAGAGTCTGGTGTAAACCCACAGGAAGCTGCTGGTGTGATTCAATGGGCGCAGGGTTATCAAGTAACCCCGCAGGACGTTGTGGCTTTATACAAGATGAAGAACGGTATTCAGCAGCAGCCACAGAGAAGGGCACCACAACAGGTGAACTTCCCTATGCCAGCTAGTACCGTCGGCAACTCTAGCATTCCTCAGCCAAAAGCAGAGGATCAATTCTTTGAAATGATGCTGGGTATGGAGAAAAAGAACTCCGACTTCTAGCGTCGAAACCTTGACATACAATGGCTAATCAGTACTCAGTAACGCCGTCCAATACGGTGCAAGGAGTGAGCGTTGATAGCTCACGCCGAATTTTTAATTTTGGTGACCGTGTCGCAGAACTTGCGCCAATGGAATCACCTTTCTTTGCGTATCTATCGCAACTATCTAAAGCCCCTACGGATGATCCTGTGTTCAAGTTCTTGGAGCAGCGTCATCAATGGCAGCGTCGTAACTTTATCGTTTCAACCGATAAGTTAGACCAAAACCTACAAACGACCCCTACCTTTGACATCGTTCTTGGTGCTACCGTAGACAACTACGGTCGTGACTTGGGCAAGGATGCCAACGGGTTTCAAGTAACGGGTACGGCTGATTTCTTCCTTGCTAATCAGCGAATCGTTCTCCAAGGTTCTGTAGGATCTGCGACCACTGCCACCCCAGAATACCTTGTGTATGCTACGATCAACAGCGTAGGCTCTGACTCTGGCGACGGTACGACCGTAAACATTACGGTTACGCACGTATCCGACATCACGGGAACGAGCGGTTACACCGATACGCTTACGGGTCTTACGGCAGTAGACTTCTATCAGAAGACCGCTTCGGTTGAAGGCTACAAGGGACAGATCATTGGTTCTGCCTTTGGCGAAGGATCAACGGCACCCGATGGTTGGGTAGATCAGCTTTATGACCGAGAAGGTTATACGCAGATCTTCAAGACGGCTGTGCCTCTTTTCTCTGGTACGGCACTAGCTACGCGCTACCGTGGTCGTCCCGATGAGTATATGCGCATCTGGAACCAGAAGCTCAAAGAGCACAAGATCGACATCGAACACGCACTGATGTTTGGTGTAGGTCGTGCTGATGAGTCTGGATCTGGCCCTGCCCGATACACCCACGGTATCGTTCCTTACACTGAGAAGTATGGTTACAACAAAGCGTTTACCTATGCTTCTTCAAGCTACGATGACTTTGTAGACTTCACCGAAGAGTTCTTTGCGCCAGAAATTGGTAACTCGCCTAACAAGCTTGTTCTTGCTTCTCGTAAGGTAATGAACTACTTCCAGAAGCTCGGTGGCGACGGATTCCTAGCCAACTCGTTTGGTGTTATGGGAACTGGGTCAGCCCCAACTGCTCTGAAGTTTGATATTCAGAGTGGCCAAGGTCGCTTCGGTCATAACATTACGAAGATCGAAACGATGTACGGATCGCTTAACTTTGTAATGGAACCACTACTCCGTGGCCCATTCGAGAATATGGCGATCGCCGTCGATATGGCAAACGTGAAGTACCGTCCTCTCGTTGGCAATGGTGAGAACCGCGACACGCAGATCATCACCAATGTACAGAACAACGACGTTGATGGTCGTAAGGATATGGTGTTGACGGAAGCAGGTCTTGAGATCAGCCTTCCTGAAACGCACGCCCTACTCAAGTTCTCCTAACGGTTGAACAAGCCCCTACGTCAGCTTTTTGGGTTTTGCTGGCGTAGGGGTATTTTTTTAGCAAGCATATGGCTAATCTGAAAGCAAGAATAGAAGGGTATGTTGGATCTCTTGTATCTACCGATACAGAGGTTGAGGATGTTCTTAGTGCAGAAAGAAGTGTACTAATTAGATTGCTTCCAGATGATTTGCTTACGGGTAACGCAACAGTTGCAACCGTAGCGGATGGAGTGTTTAGCCGCACAGACATAGGCACAGATTCAGACTACCGCGTCCTATCTGTGTTTAACGAAACGTCTGATATGTATGCAAGACTTGGTGAGTCACACTCCAAGTATGGCAACAATCAGTCGATATACTTTGCAGACAGTAACTCGCCCGTCTACGTTGTAGACTACGGTGTAAATAGAGAGACGCGCATATTTCCTGCGGCAGACTCTTACAAGATTAGGTACTTGACGTTTGGTGGTGACATTGACATTTCACAGACTACGGTAGACGGATTTGATAGACGAACACTACAGCTTTTTGTGTTAAAGGGATGTGCGTTTGAGCTGTCCAATCGTATTCAAGTTGACATCGCAGATCTTGCAACGGCATTCTATGATGCGTCGGGCTTGACGCTTCCAACGTCTCCGATTGCTAATTTGCCTGCGGCTCCGTTGCTTACGTTCAATGCTGTTACGCCTACGTCTGTTTTGGCAACGTCCATAAGCGCAGTAACGCCGCCTAACCCACCAAGCAGCCCAGGCTTTACTTACACAGACGCTGTCGCAAGCACGGTGTTTGGTATAAACATAAGCTCTATAACCAGTCTTGCGAATACGCTTGCCGTGCCTGGGGCTCCGATATTTACGTACACAGACGTAACATCCAACACCTACGACGAGGCTGATGCAGCGCTTGACGAAGTAGACACTATCATACAAGATCTTGCGTCTTCGTCTATAACGCTACCCATTCTATCTGTAAGCTACGCAGACTTCAATACGGCTATGACCAATGGCGATATTGAACTTGCGCAGTCCTATCTAAGTCAGATACAGACAGAGCTTTCTGAGTACCAAGCAGAATCGCAGACGGCTATCAATGAGTTCACAGCACTGAATGCTCGTAGGTATGACTCTTCGATTAACCACGCGATCAACAAGGTTGATGCTTATCTGAAAAGACTGCAAGACATTGCAAGTCGTGCAGACAGCGTAGCGCTTCAGAACGAAGCAAAGGAATTAGAAAAGCAAGTATCTACGTATCGCCTAAGCCTTGATCGCTACACCCAAGATCTGAACAAGTACCAGGCAGACGTACAGAAGCTTGTACAAGCTACGCAGATAGAGCTAGAACAGCTTAGGACAAACGCACAGCTTGAAACAGACGTAAACGTACAGAACGAAGCCCGTACGCTTGAAGCCCAAATAAGCGAGTACCAGTCATATCTGAGCTTGTATCAGGCAGGGCTTAATGAGCATCAGATAGAAGTACAGAAAGCCATCACGCAAGCCCAGCTTACCCAAGAGCGACTTGTCGAGACGGCTCAGCGTACTGATAATCTTGCGATACAAGATGAAGCCCGCAGGCTTGAGAAGGAAGTATCGGAATACCGACTTGAATTAGAACGCTTTGGTACTGAGATTCAGACTTACGGGCAAGAGCTGCAGTCTTATGGCTTACAGCTTCAAAGCAAGGTCAGCGAAGCAAACGACAAAATGCAACGTAAGACGCTCGAGATCCAATCGCTTACCGCAGATCGTCAGTATTACGATGCGATGTATGCACAAGAGTTACAAAAACTAGGAGTGGTTCAAGCCAATGGCTAACGAAGTAAAGGTAACAACAGAGGTTGTCATTAACAGTAGTGTTACTGG
>Ga0208898_1002440_pt1 | contig 11419 bp, 19 predicted proteins | sample VirMetDEL_Mar_4_FD_184513 | JGI IMG/M metagenome (GOLD analysis project Ga0208898, IMG submission 184513) | Aqueous microbial communities from the Delaware River and Bay under freshwater to marine salinity gradient to study organic matter... | ecosystem: Environmental > Aquatic > Marine >...
TGAGCAATTTTATTAGGATCTAGCGTATTGTCTAACATCGATACTCCTTAATACCATTCCATAGTTGTCTATTTTGTTTTCAAAAACTAAACCTTGCTTCTTAATAGGTTGGTTTTTTTTAAAAGGTTTATAATCAACGAAGTGATGCCACCTATTAAATCTCCAAACAACTTTAGCCACATCGGGGTGCATTTTTTCTAGCATCCTAGATTTGTTTAAAGTTCCTTCTTCATCATAAAATTCTTGTGAATTACCACCTCTTATTCTTTGAGTTGTGGCTTTTTCTTGTAAGAAGGCGTTAAATTGTAAAGTGCAATATCCATCTTTTAATATATTTAAAGATAGATCAGTATCTTCGTTGTATCTTCCTCTCCAACGATGATGGCAATTATTGTCAATTAAAAGAGTTGAATAAATCCTAGTGTTAAACAAATAAGGTGGATAAACCTCACTAGCGATACAAAATTTACAATAATTAAAACCTGCTATTAAGATGTTCTCATAACGATCTACAAAATCTTCTGCACATCTAAAAATAGCTCCTGTTTCAACTATGTTTTTTGCATTCCTGTTAAGTCGATAAAAGTCGTAAATATTATCATCAAGAACCCAATGCCTTTTTGCTCCTAGTTTTATTGAATGATCCCAACAAAAGTTTCTAGCTGGCCCTGGGCCCGTTGATTTACCTTTTCCTATTTCATCGTCAAAAATGTCATAATCTTTTTGATATTGTTTATCTAAGATCACAACCTTAGAAGGATCTATAACACTACAATAGTTGTCATATTCTTGCTCCTCTACAACGATGTAGTAGGGAACACCCATTCGTTCTAAAGATTTGCTAGTTAATCTAGACTCCCATCTGCCTTTAGACACAATATATATTGGATATTTAGGATTCATTTCTCATCCATAATGTAGGTTTGTTATTCCATAAATTTGTTTTTATCTTTCGATAACCAAGTTCTTTTAATGTTTTGTTAAACTTTTTGCTGATATCTTTTTGATCTACAACTCCACAACAATTTAAATCTTTATAAAATTGAAAGTGTCCGTAAGAAACTGTGTTAAAAGAATTAGCAATATATAAATATTTAGGTCTAAATACTTTTATACATTTACTAATTTCGTCTAAACAATCATAAATATGTTCAAAATATTCGGAAGCAAATAGAAAATCTATTTGTGGTAAATCTTCAAAACCCTCTACAATAGAAAAGTTATATTCTTTAGAGAAAAACTCGCAAAATTTATATTGTTTAGTAGATTTTAAATTAGTTCCATAAACTTTTGATTGTGGAAATATTTGTTTTAAAGAAGCTGTGGTTAATCCTAACCCACAACCTAGATCAACTATGGTGTTTATATTTTTTAAAATAGATAAAATAGATGTATCTTTAGTTAAAGAATTTTTTTTATATATGCTTCTTAAATAATTTCTAGAATACTCTGCCCAACATATCCATAAATCTATGAAATAATTATCATCATCATATAAGTGAAAAGCTGGTTGAGATGTTTTTAAAGACTCATACCAATTATTAACTAAATATTTTTGATAAGGTGCATCGTTATAAAGTTTTCTACCAATCGATATAAGTTCTCTACTTTTTTCAATATCGATAGTAAAAATATCATTATAACTATTTAAAAAAACATTTAATAACTCATTGGGTTTCGCTTCTAATAAACTACTTTTCATTTATATATCTCTTACTAAAATGATCTTGGAATATAAGTTTGGGGTACCAGATACTTTGTGTTTTAGAATTTACATTTTGCTCCATAAGTTTTGCAAATTTTTGTAAATCTTCTTCATTCCTAAATCTCACTATGACTTTTGAATATTCTTCTTTTTTTTCTTGTACAAACTCTGGCATACCAATCCACTCTTTCTCCCAATCTTTTTCCATTTCATCTCCTTGAAATAAAAAATCTTGTTTGAAAGAGTCTTTTGGCACTAAAACTTTCCTTTGTATTTAATTGACTCAATCACTTGTTCTAATAAAGCTATCTTCACTTTGGCGTTATACTTAGGATCATGCTCTGCCATTGTGTGGTGTTGACGACAGAGAGGCGCAAGGTTCTCTACATAGTCCATACATTTTGATCCACCCATCCCTCGAGGTATTAAGTGATGAAGATCAGTTGCTTGTCCACCACACATAAGGCAAGAACAATCAGTCGTATCTTTTAGGTTGAAAAACTTTAAATATATTTTCGTGTGATTTTTCATATTCCTTTTGTATTGGTCTTTGGTGTTCTTTGGCGTAAGGCAACGGCCATTGTTCCCAATTATGATCTTTGATTAACCTCATAACGATATGAGTCATGTTGATTGGTTTCATTTAGTATTCTCCATAATCTTGTGAACGATTGAACCAATAGCCCAAACCATAAATAAATTAACTATGGAGAGGACTAAGGTTAAAGAAACGATTGCTAGTAACATCAAAATGGAATGTCCTTGTGAGGATTGTGATCTTTGACGCTATCGCCTAAAGAAGTGATTTCATCATCCACAATACTTGTGTCGTTGTAGTCGGATTGTTTTTTAGGTTGGAAGTTATTTACAACTGCATAGAGTTTACCACCCTTGCTTTCTAAGATGTCAATGTTGATCCAATGATCGCCTCTTTCATCTTTCTTCCACGATGCTTCATCTTTGATTTTTTCTCGAAACCAATCTACAAATTCTTCTTTCTTGATACCAAATGTAGCTTTAACAAAATGGACAGAGGGTTCTTTAGGATAAAGACCACTTACCATTTCTCTTTCTTTTTGTTCATTAGTCATCTGAATACTCCTTTTGTTCTCCATTCTTTGATTTAGGTTTTAGTTTTTCTTTATCTTGATTTTGATCTAAGGCATCAAGATCGTCTTGCTCACCTGTACTTAGTTGGAACAATGATCTCATAAATTGTTTCAACGCATAACTTTGAGCAGTACCCATCGCAGTACCATTACCAAAAGGAACTACGATATGTTTTGTAGTAGGGAAATTCCAAGTTGAACCATCTTTGTGAATTAAAATATATTCGTAAACGACAGTTAAGTTTTTACCACTTGGACTCACCTCACATGATTTCTCATGTGGGATGATAATCAATCCTGCTTTTGCACATTCAGGATGAACTTGTTTTAAAAAACCATCAATGCTTGTGTAACTATAATTTTGAAATTTATTAGTAGCATCATGCTCTAATGGTTGGTTTAAGTTTACCATTACTTCATTAATTGCAGTTGCAATAGAAGATGGCATCTTCTCTATGTCAGTACTCATTTGATCTCCTTTATGAGTTGGGTTAATTTTTTATCTTGGTCGAAAGCTTTTCTTAAAGTTTTGAAATAACTAAATGCGACCTCTAAATGTTTTTGATTAAAAGTTTTTATTTCAAAGTCATCGTTCTCTTTGCCAAATCGAGCTACGATAAATTTGGTGATAGGATAATCGTATTTTTCTTCGATCATCTCTTTGTATGCCGATCCTTGAATTAAGTAATCGCTATAAACATATTTAGATGTTTTGAAATCTACTAAAATGTATTCATCATTTTTTTTAACTAAAAGATCTGCAGTACCACCATATTTATGTTTCTTGGATGTAAAAGATTGTTCACAAAAAATAACTTCGAAATTTTCACTTTTAAAATCTTCCCACCAATTTAAAAATTTATTCATACAATTAGTGACTACATCATCGTAGCCATGAAGATCGTATTCGAGTCCTTCAATATGTGATTGAGCAAGTTCGTGAACATTTGTTCCAATGTTTCCTGCCTCTTTCATAAACTTGGAATATGAAATTCCTTTTAGACCTAAAGAGTTAGACCAATAGAGTAGTCCTTGACTATCTTTGTATCGACCAAGAATTGTAGTTACGCTAGGTACTACTTTTTTTTTAATTTTATAAATTATGTGTGCCATATTTTTGATATGGCAAATACTCTGGGGAGATAATCACTGGAGGGATAATAGCTTTTTCATTACGAATATTTGCCATGAATGGCAAACTATCTCATAAAACTGATGAAATCAACTATTAACTTCAAAAAATGAAGTTTTAATGCAAATTAGAATTCAATTAATTGTACGCTTTTATTTGGGTTATGAATTAAATTATGAGATGAAATTATGGGATAAATACCCATATAATTCTTAACTTTTCTTCTTTTTCCATTAAGCATAATTACTTCACAATAAGTATTTTCTGAATCATTTTCTTCAATAGATGTAACAAAACCAATTAATCCTTCTAAATAAGGTTTGTCGTATCTAACAAAAGAATAAGATCCAACTAATTCATTAAATTTTTGGGGTTTACAATTAGTAGAATATCTCAATGCGTGTTTTGTTACCCTGTCAAAAAGTATTTTAGTTCCTTTTTCTTTGATATACTCGTTGTGAAATACGACTTTTTGAGCATCTTCATCGCCTCTAGACTCAACATGACCATCAAATCTATTAACATAGCCAACAACAACATAAGCTGGAATTTCATCATCAACCAATTTACCTTTAGGTACTTTTAATTTTTCTGAATATATTTCAATATGATTAAAATTTAAAGGCTGTTTTTTGTGAAAATGCCTACTAACAGTAGCTTGATCTAACCCTGTTATATCAGATATTTCCTTTATACTTTCTAATCCTAATTTTCGTAATACATTTAAAAAAGCTTGGTTCATATCATCCTCTTTTTTAAAAGGAAGTATATTCTCATTTTTGTTTACATTAAACATTTTTATTCAATCCTTTACATTTTTCTTCAAACTCACACATTTAATAACAAAATAAAATTATAGAAAAAAATCTCAATTACAATATTATTTTACAGATAATTGATAGAAATAAAGTTTTAATTGAATTTAGAAACAAAACATATATTAATCATTTTAGATGATTACTTTCACTATTTGCAAATATGTTATGAGAATAAAATTATTTGGGAAGATATGGAGCAACAATTATGGGAAAAGTTATTAAAAATTAATGGAATTAGTGAAAATTTGCCCAACTTGTCAACAACCATTAAACTCTATAAAAGACTTAAAAAAAATAGAAATAAAAATATTAAAGTTTATAAACCACTTTCAAAAAACTCACCAATTCTCACCAAGTTATTTAGAGATACAGCATGGTCTAGGCATCAAAAGTTCGAGCAATTTGCAACGCTATTTAAAAGACTTAAAAAGAAAAAAATTCATAGATTTTATCCCAGCGTCAGCTCGAGATATAAAAATCTTAAAGATAGAAGGGTGGCTTAATGAGTAATGAAGATCCTAAAATGGTTGCTATGCACTTTTTCGTAGCAGATTGGATTAGTGGAACTAGGAGTTTAACTTGTCAACAAAGAGGTATTTATATAGACCTACTATCTTTTTCCCAATCCTACAATGGACAAGGCTTACCAGATAGCCTTGAAGATTTATGTCGATTGGTTTTACCTTTTGAACCTGATATGCAAAAATCAGAGCATTTACGGGCTGATTTAATCTATGTAATTAACACTAAATTTAAGAAAATTGATGGTCGTTTCTTTAACGATAGGCAACATAGTGAATTTATAAAGAGTAAAGAACTCTCTAAAGCTAGAAGTAGAGCAAGAAGTAAAAATAAATTTGATACACTTTTGTTACAACAAACGGACGACAAACCATATAAAGATAAAGATAAATCTAAATATAATAATGAAGATATATTTAATAATATATGGTCGAAACTTTTAGTTCGAAAAGGATCAAAACAAAAAGCTTTTGAGAAGTGGTGTAAGATCAAAGACGATGTTGACCAACAAACATTAATAGACACTTTTAACCATCTATGTTCCAACACTGATGATCCACAATTTGTACCTCATTTTGTCACCTGGTTAAACCAAGCTAGGTGGAATGATGAAATAATTTTCAATCAAAAACAATTTATGACTAAACATAACATCAAAGGTATTTACTTACGAAGTGAAGGTAATCATCATTTCTTTGAAACGAGAGAGAGTTTTGGAGTAGTTAAATGGATTTACGACAATAATGGTAAATTAATTGATGAAAAGGATATTAATGGCAAAAAAGAAAAAGAAGAAACCTCAAAAACCACACTCAAAATCGCCTCAATCTAACGAGGTAAGAGACTTAGGTGGTCAAACACTAGTTAACATTGATGGAAAGATATTTAGATTACCTGATATGGCAGAGATGGTTCAAGGTAATCGATATATTTATAAAAAAATCAATTCAATACACGAGAACTACTATTATCGATCACAGTTAGATCCATTTGATGCTAAAAAGAACGCTACAAGGTTCGCTGCAGGTCAAAAATTAGAATATCTAGCTATCATTAGTGGTAAAAATAAATCATGTACGATGAACTTTGATTATTTAGCCGGTATTCCTAATGGTACAGAATTTTTCAACATTTTAAAAATAGACCATGAACAAGAGTTCAATGATGCTCTTAAACACACTAAACAATTACAATCGATACTATGGGATGTAATAGTGGATAATAAGCCTGCAACTCACCGTAGAATGGATAAATATCGTGAGGGCTTAGACTTACTCATCGATTATTGGAAATTGTGATCTCAGGTTGTAATAAGCCTATTTAAGCCCATTTTTTCAAGCGTATAGATAATATATAAAAGTTAATAGGATCGAGAAGTCGGTCTGGAAAACATCATTATGAAACCAGAGGAGAAACTCTGGATCCACATCTTAATTAGAGGTTTATGTGATAGCGTAGGTCTTACGCATCCAAACTTTGATGTTGATGATAAAAAAATCATTAAAGAAGCTAAAGAATGGATAGGATCGGAGTATTTTAAAACTATTTGCGAATATGTAAAATTGAATCCGAATTACATATTGAAATTACATGAAAAAATCAAAAACAAAAAAAAATCTTCTACCGAGAGAATATACTATGGACTCTACGCTAGGATTAGACGACTCAAATCTAACAACGACTATATTCCTAGCTAATGATGATGGTAATCCAATAGTTTTAATAAGATTTAGTGACTTCGATAGTAATGAACAAGCTAAAGACTTCATATCAACATTTAAAGACCATAAGAGCTTCCAAAACTTAGGAAATGGTTATAACAACACAACATTACATTAGAGATGACTAAACCAAGTATTTACACAAAAGAATTAGCTAATAAGGTACTAGAAGGACTGGCGAGAGGTAGATCCATTCGTAATGTCCTCGAAGAAGTAGGTATCGCATGGGAAACATGGAGACAATGGCTTAACAAGAAGCCAGAGTTAAGAGAGCAATATAGTCTAGCTAAAGAGGATGGCATTGAATGGTCATTAGGTGAATTAGAAGATGTAGCTAAAGACACAGTCGAGAAGTCTCAATCAACTAAGATGGACATGGCTAATGTGAAGGCTATTGACACTTACATCAAACATAAACAATGGCTGGCCTCGAAACTCGCAGCGAAAAGGTATGGGGATAAGACTCAAATGGAAATAGGGAACATAAAGGATCAATCCTTCTCTATTAAATGGGATAAGTAAGTAAGAGAATATAGGGAGATATAGATGAATATTTTAGGTATTTGGTGGTTCAAATTGATGAAATTGATAGCAAAAGTATGGAGTATAATTGGGTGGTGTGTGAAGAAAAGTGTTGAAGTAATTAGCTTTATTATTCGAAAGCTCATAAGTGGCATCGAAGTCCTCGTAAACAAGATTTTTTAGTAACATTTTATTACTTTTTTGGTATTTTGTTCGTATTTTGTTCGAACTAGCCTACAAAAATACACACAAAGTACACACTAAACTCTAAAAGTGTTGATAAATATAGCTTATCTCACTACTAATTATAGTGTAGCTCTAAAAAAGCTCCATTTTTCAAGATTTTTGTGCAAAATTTCGAATTTTTAGATTTTAAGCACCCCCAGGGATGTCGGTGATTATTATTGGGATGTGATTTCAACACAAATCAAAATCCCTAAAGCCGTTTGGTGCTGATGAGATGAATCGAACATCCGACCTCTGTCTTACCAAGACAGCGTTCTACCACTGAACTACATCAGCATATCTGATTTATAGCATGATTGATTTTACTTTGAACAAAAAAGATATCCCAAAAGGTAAATTATATAGCGAAATGACTATATTGAATTGGGATAGAAAAGAACAAATGCAAAAAAAGATTTGTTTGTATTGTGATGAATGGGGAACTTTCGCAATTCAACCAAAAGGATCGTTTAGAGAGTATTACTTTCTTTGTGGAGACCATTATTCAAATGAAAAAAACAAAAAAATCTAAATCTAAGATTGATGTCTTTGCCATCATGGTCAAAGAACTCAACGATAGAACACCAGTCAAACAACATAGTGGTCATGGATTGGTCAAAGATAGTGATGTCGCTAGAATACAAGATATTTACAAGGGGGATAAGAAAGATAATGGATGAAAATAACTATTCCCTACAAGCCTAGACCATTACAACAAGAGATACACAAGGATTTAAAAAGATTTAATGTTCTTGTTTGTCATCGGAGATTTGGCAAGACAGTCTTAACTGTCAATGAGTTAATCAAGAAGTGCCTTCAATGTACTTTACCTAGACCTCGTTATTATTATATAGCGCCAACCTACTCAATGGCAAAAAGAATAGCGTGGGATTATCTTAAACACTACACCAGTGTCCTTCCTAAGATGGAGTACCACGAAACCGAATTACGAGCCGATCTACCCAATGGGGGTAGAATACAATTATTGGGTTGTGAACGCATAGATACCCTTAGAGGATTGTATATGGATGGTGTGATCCTCGATGAAGTGAGTCAAATGCCACCTAAATTGTGGACAGAGATTATTAGACCTGCGTTAAGTGATCGTAAAGGCTTTATGATAGCCATTGGAACACCAGCTGGTCATAATTCGTTTTTTGATTTATATAATCATGGACTTCAAGATGAACAATGGTTCGCAAAAAGTTTTAAAGCTAGTGAAACAAAGGTTGTTGAACAAGAAGAACTAGACGAAGCAAAAAAACTTATGCCTCCAGAGATATATGAGGCTGAGTACGAATGTAGTTTCGAAAGTTCTGCGATTGGATCAATTTATGCTCAATCTTTAGCTAAATGCGATCAAGAAGGTCGTGTTACAAAAGTTCCTTACGACTCTACTCTCAAAGTAGATACTTATTGGGATCTAGGGATGCGAGATAAAACTGCTATTTGGTTTTGTCAACAAAAAGGATCTGCTATTCACCTTATAGACTACCTAGAGGATAGTGGAGAAAGTTTAGAGTATTATGCCCATACTCTCGATAACAAGGGTTATGTCTATGACACCCATTACCTACCTCACGATGCGAATGTACGAGAGATAGGCACTGGTAAATCTCGACTCGAAATAGCTCAATCACTAGGACTCGTGACTAGTATTGTTCCTAAAATGAGTGTGGAAGATGGAATTAACGCAGTGCGTATGACATTAGGTCGATGTTGGTTTGATTATGAAAAAACAAAAGAAGGATTAGACGCATTAAGACAATATCGTTGGGCTATCAACGATAAAGGAGAAACTAAGAATAGACCATTACACGATTGGACTTCTCATAGTGCTGATTCCTTTAGATATTTATGTACAGGTTTACAAGAAACAAAAAATTGGTCATCAAAAATTAGTTACCCACGATTAGGTATAGTATGAAATTAACAAAAGAAAAATTAAAAGCTTTGATCTCCCAAGAGGTTAAAAACTCTCTAGGATTTTATGGTGGTAAAATTTCTCAACAAAGAAAAAACGCTTTAAAATTCTATTTAGGAGAACCATTAGGAAATGAAGTCGAAGGTCAATCACAAGTTCGATCTCAAGATGTTTTAGAAGTTGTAGAGAGTATTCTTCCTTCGATGATGCGCATCTTCACACAAGGAGAGAGTATAGTTCGATTTGAACCACAGGGGCCAGAAGATGTAGAATACGCTGATCAAGCCTCCGATTACACCAACCATATCTTTATGAAAGATAACAATGGTTATTCTATCCTTCATACTCTATTCAAAGATGCTTTAATTTCTAAAAATGGTTTTGTAAAATACTATTGGAAGAAAGATAAAGAACAAAGAGAAGAATCTTACGAAAATTTAACTGAAGTTGAATATCAATCCCTCTTAGCTGATCCTGAAGTTAAAGTCATCGAAGTGGACACTAATGATGACATTGATATTGGTAGCGAAACTTTCTTAGACAAAAAATACAATGTTACTGTTAAAAAAGTAAAAGACATTGGTCGAGTTGTTATTGAGAGTGTACCCCCAGAGAGTATTTTGGTTAGTAAATCAGCTACCTCTTTAGAAGATTGTAATTTCATTGGTCAAAGAGTTTTCAAAACAAGAAGCGAACTTATTAGTATGGGCTTTGATAAAAAGCTTGTTAATGAATTACCAGTCGCTGATGAAGAAATTTATAACACAGAAGCAGTTACGAGAAGGTCTTACGATGATGAGACAATGCCTCAAGACTATCAAAACATTGATCCCTTACTTACTAGAGTTAGCATCGTGGATTGTTATATGCGTTGCGATTATGACAATGATGGGATTGCTGAGTTAAGACACATCGTAGTAGGTGGCTCTGGCCCTAATACCTACCACATATTAGAGAACGAACCTATTGAGCAAATTCCTTTTGCTTCCGTTACTGCTATCCCTATGCCTCATAAGTTTTATGGCTTATCTATGTATGACTTAGTAGGCGATGTCCAAGAAATTAAAACTGCTTTATTAAGACAAACTTTAAACAATGCCTATCTACAAAACAACGCAAGAACGATTGTTGTTGATGGACAGGCTAATATAGACGATCTCCTTACCTCGAGAGCTGGGGGTATTGTACGAGTTAAATCACCTAATGCAGTAACTCCTCTACAATCCCCCAACTTTATGCAAGAGGGATTAGCGATGATTGAGAAGGTCGATCAAATTCGTGAAGGTCGAAGTGGAGTCTCTAAAGTTCAAATGGGATTAGATAGTGATGTGATTAACAAATCTCACACTACTGCAACAAGTGCAAATGTGATGATGAACGCATCGACACAAAGAATTGAACTTTATGCGAGAAATTTTAGTGAAGGCATTAAGAGAATGTTTCAAGGTATTCTAACTCTTGTTTGTAAATACCAAGATAAAGAAAGAATTATTAAGTTAAGAAATAAATTTGTTCCGATGAACCCTAGAGAATGGGTTGATCGATACAATGCAACAGTACAAGTTGGTTTAGGAACAGGCTCTCAAGATCAACGACTAGAAGTATTAGGTCGTGTTTTAGCAGTTCAAGAAAAACTTATTGGCGCTGGTGGAATGGGTATTGTAGATCCTCAAAAGATTTATAACACCTTAGAGAAATACTTAGAGAATGCTGGTTATAAAGATGCTAGTCAATTCTTTAA
>Ga0208898_1002442_pt1 | contig 11407 bp, 14 predicted proteins | sample VirMetDEL_Mar_4_FD_184513 | JGI IMG/M metagenome (GOLD analysis project Ga0208898, IMG submission 184513) | Aqueous microbial communities from the Delaware River and Bay under freshwater to marine salinity gradient to study organic matter... | ecosystem: Environmental > Aquatic > Marine >...
ACATTCTCAATGTTTGGGATAGTGAGGGTGTTCGATATTCGGAACCCAAACTTAAGATCATGGGTATCGAGGCTGTTAAGTCTTCCACTCCTGCACCTTGTCGTAAAATGATTAAGGACGCACTCAAGTTGATGATGAATGGAACTGAAGACGATGTTATTAAATTTATTGACGAGTCAAGAAAGGTATTTAATAAGTTACCTCCCGAAGAGATTGCATTTCCTCGGTCAGTTTCTGATGTGAAGAAACATAAGAGTCACTCCACAATCTATGCAAAAGGATCTCCTATCCATGTTCGTGGTGCTCTTCTTTACAATCACTATATAAAAGAACTGGGACTGACAAACAAATATTCTGAGATCAACAACGGAGAGAAGATTAAGTTTATCTACCTCAAGAAAGCTAATCCCATTAGAGAGAATGTCATCTCATTCATCTCCGACTTTCCCCGTGAGATTGGTGTTGACAAATATATTGATTACGAACTACAATTCAACAAAGCTTTCCTTGAACCACTCAAGACAATCCTTGATGCTATTGGATGGAATGTTGAGAAGACTGTAAACCTTGAACTATTTTTTGGATAATGGATTTCATTAAAGACATTGTAAAAGAGATTGGTGATGACTACACACAACTCGCCGCAGACATCGATGACTCCGAAACCTATGTTGACACGGGTTCGTACATTTTTAACGGACTCTGTTCAGGTAGTATTTTTGGTGGTGTATCTGGCAATAAGATTACTGCTATTGCTGGAGAGTCTTCTACTGGAAAGACTTTCTTCAGCCTCGCCATGGTTAAGAATTTTCTTGATTCCAATCCCGATGGTTATTGTCTCTATTTTGATACTGAGGCAGCTGTCAATAAGTCCTTACTTGAGTCTCGGGGTGTTGACCTAAACCGTGTAGTTGTTTTGAATGTCGTAACAATTGAGGAGTTTAGGTCCAAAGCTCTCAAGGCTGTTGATATATACTTAAAAAAACCTGTAGATGAACGCAAACCATGTATGTTTGTGTTAGACTCCTTAGGTATGTTGTCTACTGAGAAAGAAATCAGTGACGCATTGGCTGACAAACAAGTCAGAGACATGACCAAGTCACAATTGGTCAAAGGTGCATTCAGGATGTTAACTTTGAAACTTGGTCAAGCAAACATTCCAATGATTGTCACCAATCATACCTACGATGTCATCGGTTCTTATGTTCCTACAAAAGAGATGGGTGGAGGTAGTGGCCTTAAGTACGCCGCTTCTACTATCATATATCTCTCAAAAAAGAAAGAAAAGGATGGAACGGAAGTCGTTGGAAACCTTATCAAGGCAAAGACTGCTAAGTCGCGTTTAAGTAAGGAGAACAAAGATGTTACGGTTCGTCTTTATTATGATCACCGCGGTCTTGATCGTTATTACGGTCTTCTTGAACTCGGTGAGATCGGCGGACTTTGGAAGAATGTCGCAGGTCGATATGAAATTGATGGAAAGAAAGTCTATGCTAAAGCCATCCTCAAAGACCCCGAACAATACTTCACCCCTGAGGTAATGGAAAAGTTAGATCAAATTGCACGGAAAGAATTTAGTTATGGAGAGGGTTGAATTTCTTGTCCTCAAGAATCTATTACATAATGAAGAATATCTAAGAAAAACAATTCCTTTCATCAAACCAGAATATTTCCAAGATCATAATCAGAAGATTGTGTTTGAGGAGATTGTTGACTTTGTCAATCAATACAACGAGACTCCAACTCAGGAAGTTCTTAGTATTGAGATTGAGAAGAGGAATGATATCAACGAACAGTCATTCAAAGAACTGGTTCATTTGGTTAGTAATCTGGTTGAAGAACCACAGGAGTTTGAATGGTTGTGTAATACCACTGAGAAGTGGTGTAAGGAACGTGCCATCTATCTTGCATTGATGGAGTCAATCCAGATTGCTGATGGTCAAGATAGTAAGAAGGCTCCTGATGCAATTCCTTCTATTCTTTCCGATGCACTTAGTGTCAGTTTCGATAATCATGTTGGTCATGACTACCTTCTTGATTATGAAGAACGGTTTGCTTTGTATCACAAGAAGGAAAGTAAGATTGAATTTGATCTCGAATACTTCAACAAGATTACTAAAGGTGGTCTTCCTAATAAGACTCTTAACATCGCTCTTGCCGGAACAGGTGTTGGTAAGTCTCTTTTCATGTGTCACATGGCATCCTCCTGTCTCTTACAGAACAAGAACGTTTTGTACATCACCATGGAGATGGCGGAAGAGAAGATCGCAGAACGTATTGATGCCAATCTTCTCAATGTAAATATTCAAGACATCACTGAACTTCCCAAACAGACTTTTGAATCAAAGGTTACCAATCTTGCACAGAAGACCCAGGGAACATTGATTATTAAAGAATATCCAACTGCATCTGCTCATAGTGGACACTTTAAGTCACTTCTTAATGAACTTGCACTTAAGAAGTCATTTAGACCTGACATTATTTTCATTGATTACCTTAATATATGTGCTTCCTCGCGGTATCGCGCTGGTAGTAATGTCAATTCATATACGGTTATTAAGTCAATTGCTGAAGAGCTTAGAGGATTGGCTTGTGAAGCAAACGTCCCTATCGTTTCTGCCACGCAGACCACTCGTTCTGGTTATGGTAGCAGTGACGTTGAGCTTACTGACACTTCTGAGTCCTTTGGTCTCCCTGCTACTGCTGATCTTATGTTTGCCCTTATTTCGACTGAAGAGCTCGAATCCTTGGGACAGATACTTGTAAAACAACTCAAGAATAGATACAACGATCTTAGTATCTACAAGAGATTTGTTGTTGGTATTGATCGTGCAAAGATGAGACTGTACGACTGTGAACAAAACGCACAGGATGATCTTCTTGACAATAAGAGAGAAGAAGAGTATACTTATGAGGAACAAAAACCAAAGAAAACATTTGATGGATTTAAGTTCTGATATGGGACTCACCACTAGAAAATTACAATCACAACTCGTAAATAATAATTCCCCAAAATTTTTTGAAGTACAAAATGATGAGGGTAAAAGAGTTTGTCAATGTGGAACAGAACAAGACGCACAATTGATGTGTAGTTTAAATCCTGGTTACACATTTACTGTTCATCTTTTACCACCATCTCCTAAAACTGTAGATGTTAAACATGTCAGACTAGCACCTGATCTTGAACTTCCCGCACAGCAAATTTTACCCGAATCCGAATTACAACCATTTGAAATATGACTATTGATCCTCAAAAGTATATTGACTTTGTCCGTCAAACCACCAGCCAAGCAAGCCTTGACTGGCCTACTCTGTCCCATCGACTGACAGAACTTGAAGTCAAAGATGATACTAATGTTACACAACTTCTTACTGCTGCTCTTGGTTTGAGTGCAGAAGCAGGAGAGTTCACTGAAGTTGTAAAGAAGATATTTCTTCAGGGTAAACCTTACAACGAAGATAATGTCTTCCACATGAAACGTGAACTCGGAGATATTATGTGGTACATGGCTCAAGCATGTATGGCACTTGACATTTCTTTTGATGAAGTTCTTCAGTTGAATTATGAAAAATTGAGTGCGCGTTATCCCGATGGTGCATTTGATGTTCACTATTCTGAAAATCGTAAAGAGGGTGATGTCTGATGGCACTTTCTAGTCAGGTCGAAGATTCTCTAAGAGAAGCAGAATCTTCACTTCGTAATGCATTATCATTTGCTGCAAGAGGAGAAAAACCATTTGTTGCAAAAACTATCGCAGATCTAGTCTTACAAATTGATAATTTGATTTCTGCTGATTCTTTGATTGACAAACTTGAAAACCGTTCCTCTGGTGATAGTGGAATGTGGGATACTTTTTTTGGTGAATAACTATGACTGTTAAAATTGAAATTGATGTTCGTTCTGCAGCTGCAGTTCGTCAGGTTCTTTTTGAAGCACAAAGAGATTATACTTACGATTCAACCTGTGTTCCCAAACGTGTTGTTGACATTCGTGAGGTTATTGGTAGTCTGGATACACAGATCGAAGAAGTTCTTAAGGAGGAAGCAAATGACGAAACGTGAATTCATTGGGAAGAGTGGTGAAGTCTGGACTTGGGAAGAGACTCCTGAGACCATTGAAGCACTAAAAAAACTACATGATACTGTCAAGAGAAACGCAGTAGATCGTCTTCATGATGACATCCGTAACGCCGAACTAAAGGCACCTAATTATGGAGAAGGTAAGTGACATACGATTTTTCTTTCGCACATTCTGCAGAAGGTTTTGACAATCACATTGACAAATCTATTCGGGGTTATTCTAACCTTCTAGAAGATACTGTATCGTTCTCTCGATACTTTGTGGAAGACCATACAAAAGTCGTTGATGTGGGTTGTTCCACTGGTAAACTTACCAAGATGATTATCAATAATAATCCATCCAGAAAGTATGCTCAATACATCGGTGTTGAACTTGCTGGTGGATTCTATGATGATCTTGATAATCGATACGTTGAGATTCGTAAAGATTGTCCTTGGGCACTCTTGGAGTGGGTTCGTGGTAATGTTACCAACTATGAGTTCAAGAACTGTTCTCTGGTGACTTCACTGTTCACTCTTCAGTTCATGCCCAAGACTACTCGTCAAGATACAATCAACAAAATCTATGAGGGTCTGAATGAGGGTGGTGCATTCATCTTTGCAGAGAAGTTGATGTGTGAGAATGCATTCTTCCAAGAACTGTTGACATTCAATCATTATGACTATAAAAGAAAGTCATTCACTGCTGATGAGATTATGGACAAGGAGAAAGAACTCCGTGACATGTTGAAACCAAATACTTGGGAAGAACTAAAAAATATGATATGGTGTGCTGGTTTCAAAGACTGTCAGATCTTCTGGAGAAACCATCAGTTTGTCGGTGTTATCGCTATCAAATAATGTGCGGAATTATTGGAGGGTTTGACCTTCCTCAAATTGAAAAAGGTCTTGATGCGATTGCACATCGTGGTCCTGACAACAGAGGAGTAATTCAAACGGACAATGTCTATTTTGGACATGTCCGTTTGTCTATTATTGATACTAGTTCAGATTCAAATCAACCATTTGTTTATGGTAATACAACCATGATATTCAATGGTACTATTTGGAACTATAAAGAACTCAGAGAACGATTAAACATCAAGACAAGGACTTCAGGTGATACTGAAGTTCTTTGTGCTTTGTTGGATAAGCATGGTATTGAGGGACTCAATCTTGTCGAAGGAATGTTCGCAATTGCTTTTACACAGGGTGATGGTTCTATCACCATTGTGAGAGATCGACACGGAGAGGTTCCACTTCATTATTCTCTACTCACTGGTTTGTTCCCTTCTTTCACTTTTTGTTCAGAAATAAAAGGTCTTCTTTCTTTGGGTGAAAGTGGAAAGACTATCAAGATGTTGGAACCTGGTTCTTTTATTAAGGTATCATCAGACTTTAATGTACAAGAGGGGTTTTGGTATAACATTACAGAACACATAACCAATACTTTGTCATGGGACTTTGAAACATCGATTGGTAGTGTTCACGATGGTATTGTACAAGGTTCTTATGAGAGAACTGTTTCTGATGTTCCTGTTGCATGTTTACTATCTGGTGGTATTGACTCAGCTATTACTACTCTTGTTGCGTCCAAACACATACCCAACCTTGTTACATACACCGCAGTTCATGATGAGAACTCAAAGGATTTGAGGTCAGCCAGGGAAGTTGCTAAATATTTGGGTGTAGAACTGAGGGAGGTAAAGGTAAAACCTCCCACTATTGATGATGTTGATGATGTCATCAAAACTATTGAAATGCCCTACAAGGCACAAGTAGAAATTGGTTATCCTTGCATACAACTTGCAAAAAGAATTCATGAAGATGGATTTAAGGTTATTATGTCTGGTGAAGGAAGTGATGAACTCTGGGCGTCATATGGTATGAGTTATCATGGTATCCAGGAAAAAGGTTGGACAAACTATCGTGTGGGACTGTTTGGTTCTCAACACCGTAAGAACTTTTCCAGATGTAATAAAATTTTTATGAAATATGGTATCGAATGTAGACTTCCATTTTTAAACACACAGTTGGTAGAGACTGCACTTGGTTTGAGTCAAGATATTGTATGGGATGGTAAATCAAGACCAAAGGCTATCTTACAAGAGGCATTCAGAGGTCAGTTACCTGATGAAATTATTGATAGAAAAAAGGTTGCGTTCCAGGATGGAATGGGTATCAAATCACTTTTCGAAGATATTGTCGATTCTCCAAAAATATATTATACTGAACACTATAAGAAACAATTCTCATGACTTTTCCATATAAATTACAAGATGTGTACGACGGTGAATCTCAGGAGAAATTCACTGTCATTTCTACGTTTGCTGGTGGGGGTGGTTCCTCTACTGGATATCGTCTTGCGGGTGGAAAAATTTTGTGTATCAATGAGTTTGTAGAAGAAGCAAGAAAAACATATTCCACAAACTATCCTTCTACACCCATTGTTCCTGATGATATCAAACAATTGACTGGTGGTGACTTCCTCAAGATCACTGGACTAAAACCTATGGAACTTGATATTCTTGATGGATCACCACCTTGTTCTGCGTTTTCTGTTGCAGGATCTATGTGTCGTGGTGAAGGATCCAAACACTCTGATGGTTGGGGTAAAACCAAAAATTATTCAGATGGTAAGAAGGTTGAGAATATTGAGGACTTGTTCTTTGAGTTTATTCGTGTTGCCAAAGGTATTCAACCCAAAGTTATTGTTGCTGAGAATGTCAAAGGATTGACAATTGGTGAGGCGAAGACTTATTATGCTAAGATTACCAATGCCTTTGAGGAAATTGGTTATCTTGTCACTTCTAAAGTGATGAAAGCATCACACTATGGTGTGGGTCAAGCAAGAGAAAGACTTATCTTTATTGCAGTTCGTCAAGATATTGCAGACAAGATTGGTTTGAATGTTCTTACAGTGTCTTCATTATTTCCTCCAACATCCTCTAAAGACACCACAATTGGTGATGTTATTGATGGAGTTCTGAATGATCCTGACAATGTAAAAGAATTGACAGATCATATGATCAATAGTGGTATCTACAAAAAAGTTGTGGAAAAAATGCCCAAGGATCCTAAGAAGATTCTATCGGGTATGGACTACCATGAGAAAGGACACTGTTTTAATACTAAGAGAGCGTCATTCTACAAACCTTCACCTACACTCACTGCTAGTGGTGGTTTAATTCACTGGAGAGAAGATCGAGTACTTACAGTTCCCGAATTGAAACGTATTCAATCACTTCCTGAAGATTTTATCTTGACTGGTTCTCATTCCCAACAGACAGAACGTATTGGTCGAATGGTTCCTCCTTTGATGATGAAGGCTATTGCAGAAAACATTTACAAAGAAGTATTATCTAAACTATGAAAACTTTAACACTCGAAGACTATCAAAAGGCTGGTGAAGAATTCTGGCCAAAGTATTGGTATATTGCCAAAGAACTGGGTGAAGATTCTAAGCCAGAGGACATTCTCAAAGTCATGGAAGCAGTTGGTACTGTTGCTTTAAAACTCAAATTAGAAGACACTCTTTCACCATTTGGTTTTAATAAAAAGACAAAACCTGAGGAATAAATACTCAAAAGAGAAAAATCATATGCTCTCTACGCAATACAGACTCCGACTTGAGTTTATCTGTAGTAAAATTGCAAAAGGTGAAGAGGTAAAATTGGAGGATATGATTTGGGCAGAGAAACTTGCTAAGTCATATACCACCGCTAGAGATTGGTTGAACAAAGCACGTCGTCAGGCAGCCGGTGATATTGAAGAGGGTAGCATGGATGATTTTATGAATAGGATGGGATTAGGAGACCCCGACCCATCCAATCATAGTACGGGGTTCAAATCTGCAGATGAAATTGTAGATTGGTTCAAACAAGATAAACCTGATGATTGGAGACAAAGAGATTGAGTTACGAAGTCCAAACTTGGGATGACCAACACAAATGTGTAAGGTATCATTCTGTATATGATGCAATTGATTATGAAGATGCTGCTCAAGTAATACGAGGATTACATCCAGAACAAAATGTTATTGCTGTTGTGAGAACTAAAAATGATTGAACTTGAAGAAAAACTGCAACATGTAGATCATCTTCAAAGGATTGAACTCGATATCCATGAGTTCGATCAGTGGGTGACAAAATGGTCATGGTATGTCGGTGAAGAAAGTCTAGGTAAGATTCGTATAAAGAAATCAAGATTTGGTTTACATACAAGTGTCCATGAATCTGGTAAAAATTTGGTCAGTGGTATTGAACTTGATTCTGTAATCAAAACAACCTATTGTTACCTCAAGTGGGAACGTGATGGTTACGATGGTCTTGTTGGTGTTAAGTATGAAAGTGTGGTTGGTGGTAAACTTTAATAAATAAAGACATAGAAAGGTTATTGTAAAAAAGATGTCTTCAACAATGCGTAATTTTATGGAAGCTTATATGGCTGTCCATAACACTGAAGCAAAAGAAGAATTGACTTCTGCTAGAGATCTCATCTCTGAGATGGACCTCTCCCACCTCACTGACTCAGATCTGTCTGAAATTGTAGAATCAGTTCTCGAAGAAATGTTCGAGAAAGGTTACTCTGTAGATTCTGCTCATAGAATTTTCAGTGAGATGTTCGTTGAGTCAAATATTGTTGGAAGACAAGCAAAGATTGAAAGAATCTGTGAAGCACTGAACAAGGCGTTTGATTTGATTGACTCAAAGGCTTCTACAGTGGCGATGGAAGAATTTTCTAAGTACAGACATAATAAGAAAATTCAAGAATCTTGGTCTGCAAGATTCAATCAAGAGAAGAGAGTTGAAAGAGCACATAATCAACTTGTTGCACGAGAGTCATTGAATGTAAAGACTCTTCTTCTTCAACTGGTAGAGAAGGCTGATAAGTCATATCTTGAAACTGATATGAAAAAACGTCAGGCAAATAACGAGAAGGCTCGTAAGGATATGGAGAAGATGGGTACTTCTATGAAGAATCCACATTTCGAAGAAGTATCACAAATCCGTAAGGGTTGGGGTGATGCTTACAGATCTATCTACGAGAAGAAACTGGCTGCACCAGATCATGATCCAGTGGGTCAGGAAGATAAGGACATCGACAACGATGGTGACCACGACAAGACTGACAAGTATCTTCTCAATCGTCGTAAGGTCATTGGTAAGGCAATTGATAAGAAAGGTAAGAAGTGCGAAAAATGTGGTGGTAAGGGATGTAGCCACTGTGGTGGTGACGGTAAGATGGATGAAGGGTTTGAACTTGGTCAGATTATTGAATCTTTGATTGAGAGAGGACACACCGAACAAGAAGCATATGCTTTTGTTACTCAATTCACTCTTGATGAAGCACAAGAGGCTCGTAACAATCCTGAGAAGTATGAAAGAGAGCAGAACAAAAAGACTGCTCCCGTTCGTGGAGAAAGAACTCCTATGCCACCAAGAGGTGATAAGCGTAGAGAGGACTTTGAGAAGTGGTATTCAACACAAATGGGTCGTTGATTTTGATTAATGCAAGATGTTTTTAAATACCTAAAGAAAGCTGACACCCTTATTAAGGAGAGTGCGGCTGATGATGCTCGTGAGCTGGGTCTAGAGTATGCGGGATATGGTAGATGGAAAGATCCTAAAACTGGACAAATAACGCATAAGAGTGAGAAACTAGGTCAAGGTCAGACTAAGTTAGTACAACTTACACAACCAGAACAGCCCAAACAAGATCAACAACCACAACAACCAAAAACTTTATCTGATTTCAGAAAGGAAGCACCTAAACCAGATAAAGAACTGTCACAAGATACAACTTCAGTTGCTGATCAAAGTGGTAGAGTTGTTCCAGGTGGACCTGATGAAACTGCTTTGGCGAGTGGAGATGTGAAAACCGTTGCTAAAATGATGTCTCGCGGTAGGGGCAATGTACAATCTCCTACCAGAAAGAGGCAAATTGCTCAACAATCACAACAACAGATTGATCAATACAATAGTGAGATGGATGCTCTGGCAGCTGCAGAGGCTGAACAAGAAGTTGCTGCTCAGGCTGAACTTGAGAGGGAGATGGGGACTCCAGAAGGAAGAGTTAAAGAACCAGATGAATTTAAATCACTTAATCAAGCTGTAGAAGAAACTGGTAGAAACCTTGATGGTTCTGAGAGAAGAGGTGATGTTGACATATCGACTGAAGAATCTATAAAAAGAGTGAGTGATATTTCTAACACTGGTGTAGATGATGTGAGATTTGATGCTGGTCGTAAAGCACAACAGAACTTCTTAAGTCATTACTCAAAAGATTCTGAATATAGAGATGGGTTGAATACTCTAAGTAAGTCAGTTGCCAAAGCAAATGACAGAAGTAAAGTTAATGAGATGATGGATGCCATCAATAGTGGTGATTATCTGAGAACAATAAACCTTAAAAAGGGTACAGATGTAAGTGTTAGTCAGTTACTTTTAGATGCTGGTATTGACGTTAATGATGAAGATCAAGTCAAATCTTTTGCTAAGGCATATGAAGAAATTAGTTCGTTCATTGGTGAAGATGGTAACTGGAAGAGAGGTGAAAGTCACGAATTGGTAGGTAGTAATCTTGGATACTACGAATCAAAACATATTGCCGAAAGGAATGACTTGAACGAACTTGACCCCTCTGGTGTTCAAACTAAGGCATTCAATCTTTCTTCTGAAAATCAATCACCTTTTTCAGGTCTTGATCCTGTGGTTACTGACGCAGTTTTCAGTATTCTACCAACTCCATCCAGAGATTTCCTTTCAAAGAGTGGATCTCCTAAAACATTTTACAATCCTACTGAGAAAAACCAACAAGGTAAAACTGCAAATCCAATCAGGGGATCTGCAGCACTTCATATGTGGGCAATGCAGGATGGTAGAGATGCATATGCATTGAGTGGTCAGAGAAGATCACCAGGAGAATTCCAAGTCGAACACATTACACCTCTTAAAGCTGGTGGAAGTGATCATATTGATAACTTTGGAATGCTTTTGCGGAGAGTGAATGAACCAAGAGCAGACTTATCTTTTGATAAATTCCTTGAACAAGCAAAGAGAAAGAGGGATAGTGTTGATTCTGATTTAAGTAGTCCAGTGGTAAGACAAAGATTTGAAAGAGGATATAGATCATCATCTTTTAATTCAGAACTAGCACCAGTGATGGGTACAGCTGTGTCTTCTCTTACAAGTAAAGATATTTTGAACAATGTAAACTCTGATCTTGAAAGTAAACTTGGTAAACAGTCCTCTGCTGGGTTAAAAATTACTCCCGAAAATTGGTCAAACTATACCAATGAAGTAAATGGTTTTATGGAGAAAAACAATCTTCCTTCTGATACTCAAGT
>Ga0208898_1002448_pt1 | contig 11392 bp, 19 predicted proteins | sample VirMetDEL_Mar_4_FD_184513 | JGI IMG/M metagenome (GOLD analysis project Ga0208898, IMG submission 184513) | Aqueous microbial communities from the Delaware River and Bay under freshwater to marine salinity gradient to study organic matter... | ecosystem: Environmental > Aquatic > Marine >...
TAGGCTTTAATAAATCCGTCGTTTATATCCGCTTGCAACATCTTAGCTCGCTTGATCGCAGTTTGCTTCGATACCCATGATCGGCTGTTGAATACATTGCCGCCATTAATTTTAGCTGCGGCAAAAAGACCGGCGTTATTTTTTACGATCATGGTGTTTTCTGTGATGATTTCGTTTTTCATAATAATAATTTCTAATGTTACTTCGTCGCGGTTGTCGCTTCGATACAAATCACAGTAGACAAGTGACTGCACTTGTCAATACATGATTTAAACTTTTTTTGCTTTAAATTTCGGACCGCCCAAACGCACTGCCCAATACATTTTATTGCGCTTCCATTTGTTTACGCCGCAAACCTGCATCGCCTCGCGGAAAACCTTTGCCGCCGCTATGTAATCAATCGGCGATTCGCCGCGATGACCTAGCACGCAGAAGTAGTCATGCACGACGGCGGCCTCAAGATACTGCCCGAATGGAGGATATATGCGCCACAATAAGCGCGGCACGCTCGCGCCGTCGCTAGTAAAGCCTGCCGGTATGCGCACGTCGTCGCAATATTCAGAGTCGGCGTAGAAAAAATCACGATTTAGCCGAATCGCATCCTCGAACTCGCCGCGCACTAATGTGCGGAACGGAATGAAATTTAGTGAAACTGGAAACTTCGCTTTCATTTGAGTCCTACGTTTGAATCAAGATCGGTTGCCTTGTCCACGTCGCCGCCTGGCGAATAGATAAGCACGTCGCCCTTATAGGCGCATCCGGCGACGTATAGCGCCGCATAGACTACATAAAGGATAATCAGTAAGGTTTTCATATTAGCGGCTGTTTTCGAGTTTCTCGAGTCGCGGAAGGATGACTCGCTCTTGCGTGATCTGAACCTCCCGTCCGATCTCTTGATTTGTGTCCACTTGGTTCAACGTGCGGATAGCAATAAATCCAAGCATCGCCTGCGATATACCAAGAAGAATGAAAAAGGCTTTCCAGCCAGCGGATTGAGTGATGTCGTCGGGCATTAGATCAGTTGGCTAGGCAGGGTCCGTCTCAGTTGGAAACCATCCATCAGCGTCGAGCTGCTCTCTGGTTCGTAGGTTAGTGGATAGACTAGGCAGGCTTTGCACTAGCCCAAGAATGTCAATTGAGCCGCCCTTGGCTTCGGTGATTGCTGCGACAATTGCTGCCTCTTCCTCTTCGGTGATTGCAGGACTGATAAGGTTGCCAAATGATAACTCGTCAGCATCAGCGTGTACTGGATGCACTCCGTCGAGTGGACCAATTGCAACTTGTTCATATCCCACGCATTTAATTACTTGGCAAAAATACTGCGACGTTTCGTTGTCACTGATTCCGCGTGGACGTGCGAGCATCCATAGTTCGTGCGAGACTGCGAGTGCGTAGTCCTCGGAAGGTTGCGATAGAATTAGGTAGTGCATTAGAGGATTGTACGATCACCGACCATTGTTACAGAGCCGACTGACGGCGCGAAACTCTTACCTGTCAGCTCGGTCATATCCCAGGCATGAGTTGTCCCCGTTGGGTATGCAGTGCCATTGTCGTCAGCACTCGCTGCTGTGGCTGCTGCGATCCACAAGCGATCAAACTCGCCCTGCCAGTATGACAAGTCATAAGAGTCGTTGGTGTTGGTAAGGTCGTCTGAATCGACCGACTTGCCGAATACCACATCCAACAAATCCGAACTTGATGCAGTATCCACATAGGAGCTGATAGAGTAGTCGTAGTATTTTACGCCATCGACGTAGATGTTAAACGTACCTCCAACGTAAGTGCATCGAACGTAACTGCCAGCCGCGAATCCACCTGCTGGTATTGCAGTGACCTCTGTTGAGTCGTAAGACTGCGAAGAACCATTACCGAAGATCATATTCTGATATGTCGCCGAATGACCTAAAGCAGCACCCTGCCAAGTACGACCTTCACGAGCAAACATCGGGCGACCAAGTCCGTCGAGTTTCCAAGCTCGTTGCAGTCGAAATCCGAACGACCAATCAGATCCACCCTTGCCTAAGAATCCGTTGAGCGAAGCATCGCTGCCGATCCGCAGGAAATATCTCGAAGTGAAATAGTGGATGTCACTCAAGTCGCTTGGGTAGTTTACGCCATCGTGTACAACATTCTGCGAAGTTGGCGACACCAGATTGTACGTCAAAGACGTTGTAATGTCTGTCGCCAGCCCGTTAGCCAAATCACTAGGATCGGTTGTCGAGTTTTTATAAAAGTTGTAATAGCTGTATCCCGTCGGAAATATTAAATAATTCCAAGTGCCGTTGCCGTTGTCGGCTGCCCAAATCGGATAAGCCGCATCTTCAATCAAAGTTCCGTTTGAAGTGCTGGTTGTTCTGCCATGGAAGGTTTGCTTTAGCAGCACCTGCGAACGAGTGGAGTCGGATGTCGAGATTCGAACACCCGCATAAAGGTTCTCGTCGTTGGTATACTGAGTCCGCCCTGTTGGAGCTTCGACCGATACTGCAACCACATATTCATTGCTCGTCCCGACTGGATTGGTCGCCGTGATGCCTACGTTGACTGGTGAAACAGTAGAACCGCCCGTAGTCCATGAGATAACACCCGTTGCGCCGTTCAAACTAAATCCACTTGGCAAGCTGCTGCTGCTTATCTGGTAGCTTTCAAATGGAGTCGTGCCGCCGACAATGATGGGATTAATAGAACCTGTGCTGTTAACTTCCGCCGTGATGGGCTGATAGGCGATGACTGGAGCTGTGAAAACATCGGTCGATAGTTGCCAAGCGTTGTCGGCCTCGACGTTGCCTAACCGACTCTCTGCATCGCTCGCATTGGCGTTGGTTTGATTTTTGAGTTCGTTGAACTCGGCGGCTGTTACTGTGCCGCCCGTTGATTTGTCTGGAATAGTGTTCTGATCTTGAGCCATGTTATGAGAGGGTTAATGGTAATGTCATTGGGAAGGTCGAGCCTTCCACTGGTGGAGTATAAATGTTGTAACGATTGTTGATGTTGGTCTCGATGCCTTCGCGGTTTGCGGATTGGTCGGACTTATAGATTACGATCTCACTAATTGCTCCGTCAAATGCAGTGGATGTGTTCAAACCTTGTCCTATTCTTATCTCAGATGTCCCAGTGTTTATTGATCCATCCGTTCCAGATGTTCGTGCGACACCAGCACCATTTAACCACATTGCGTTACCCGCGTGAAGATTTCCGCTTGTGTAGATGTTCGATATTAAATTGCTTTGGGATAGTGTCGCAGGGGTAGAACTGATCCATGTTGTAAGATTTGCTCTAGTTGCGACTTCTGGCGTAAGCAACCACGCTTCACCCGTGGCGACAGATTTGGAAAGCTGAACTATTCCGTCAGCATTTGCCGTGATGCTATTAGGTGCGCATACAGCGAAAATAGACCTCGACGAAGTTCCGAAAGACTCAGTGTTTATTGTCTCCAAGACATCATCGACATTATCAAACAACATCCCACCATCAACCAGCGCACCAGCGGAAACAATTTTAGGCTGTGATGTCGTTACGGCCTGTGTCGCGTCGTTGCCGAACCCACTCTGGTCGTAGAGTCTTGAGACGTAGCCGTCTCCAGCACCGCAGAATGCTACCAAGCTGCCATTTGTAATCTGACTCGCCGTGAAGCTCTGCGTCGCACTATCCGAGCTACGTCGCACCTCCACCACGTCGCCAGCTACCCAGCCACTACTCAACGCCTGCAGACTGTACGCTGCTGCTGCGCCTGGGTAAAGGTCGAGCAAGCCTTGGAATCCTACGCCGCCACCACCGCGCAGAGATAGTCCCAAACCGAGTCCGATGCTTGGTGCGTGTCGAATCATTAGTAAAGCGCGACCAGGTTTGTCGCGGTCGTGCCGGTTGCATTTACAATCGACGTTTGCACTGGCAAGATTGAGCCAGCCTGCACGCCAACAAATACAATCGTCTCGCCGCCGATGTCGTCAATTGAAATGTCGCCTGCGCCGCCGATGTAGATTGCGCGGCAAACGCCAAGATCGTCAAAGTCTACGCCATCCGCTGGCGTGATTGCGCGGCAAGCGCCGCTCGTATGTGTGGATGTTGAAATGCCCATATTAGGAGAGGTTGTGTCAAGTTTTGTTGTTACAGTGTGGATACAAACGATTTGATAATGACCGGTCCGCGCGCGACACATTCGACCGATGTATCTGTTGAAATAATATCAATCGCATAATTCGCGCTTATGTCGCCTTGCTCGTTTGCAAGCGCACGCAAAATTTTTTCATTGCTCGCATTTAGTTGCATAGTCCAGCCGTCCGCGATTTGCGTCGCGCTGTCCTCAAGCACAAGCGGCTCGGCTAGTATGCGAATCAATTGATCTTCGCGGTTTGTTGCGTCGCCCTCGACAAGCGGCAAGACCGATACTCCGCTTGCTGGTTTAATGCCCGATGCCGACACGACAAGCGAAGCTTTATTACCCGGCGTATCGAAAAGAATTGAAAATGTGCCGTTTGCAAATTTGTCAACTGTAACCAAGTCGCCAAACGGACCCGCGCCGCTGTTCATTGCGTTCAATGCTGCTTCAAGATCGACCGAGCTGACATTATAATCCGCTGTGATCGTTTCCGATCCATCGCTAATTGTAAACGTGCCGCTCGTTGGTTGCAGTGTCGGCAGTGTTACCGATATTCGCGGCGTGTTTCCCGCTGCACCGCTGCGCGCGTCGTAACTTCCGGCCGCGTCGATTAGATATAAATTTACACTGGCCGTTTCGCCGAATACTAGCGTTGGGAATGCCTTTGGCGTGTATGGTTGCGCGATGCCTGCGATTAGCGCAGTGTTTACATTTGAGCGCGCTGTGTTGACTGTTAGAGTATGGCTCATTTACAAAGAGCGCGCGTGTCAAGTTTTGCGGCTTTGGAGTCCGTCAAGGTTTGTTATTTAGTGAGGTTGTTGAGCCATTCTTTTCGCTTCTTGCACGAACTGCATTCTTTTAATTTTGATCCAGTTAGCTTATCTATTGTTCCAGCAATCGGTTGAGCAATTACTTCAACTGCATCACCTATCTTTATCCAAGGAAAGTGAGGATTCCATTTTTTTTTATTATTTCTCATTACGTGTTAGAGTCTTGGAATGGCGGGTAGAATGTTGGCGTCCCTCCGTTATCTGGCAAAAATATTTGACCTATTTTTTCATTATTTATAGTTGGCCCACCAAAAGCAGACCAACTATAAGTAATATCAAACAGTGCGTTGTCTCTATTCGCTGGAACAATGATAGTTTGAGAGTCATCACCTCCACCGCTCCATCCATCCACGCCTACGCGCATTGAGATTTTTTGACCGCAGCTATACCCATCCCCCCCTTCTTGCACCCGAACTGACGTTAATTCAAATGTATGGAGATTTGATCCATTGACACCAGTATAGCACATTAATGCCGTAGCCGTGCTGACAGAATTACCACATACTCCACTATTCCTAGTCTCTACGCATTCCCTAGTCCAGCAGCTTCCGTTTATAATTCCTTGCAAGGATTCATTCTCTTCTCGCAAGGATTCATTCTCCGCCTCGCACGCTTCCAAGTCTTCGCGCAATTGCGAATCGTCCGGCATGGAAATCACCCACGATTCTTCGGCGAATGATATCGTTCGATCCTCATTGCTGTCATTTGTGACAAATTGACCATTTTGAGTAATCACGTTCATCCGCCTAGCAAGCTCTTTGACTTGCTCTTTCATTTCAAAATAACTCGGATTTTTTACTATTGGTAATTGCTCCATTTTATTCGGTGGTTGGGACGTAAATTGAAATGATCCAGTTCTTTTCCGAGAAAATCATTTGATTACTTTCGCTGCTGTCGTTGGTAACGATTTGCCCGTTTTGCGTAACCATATTCATGCGCTTTGCAATCTCAGCCAGCAAGCGTTTCATTTCGGCAAAATTAATGTCATCTGGTATTTGTATTGGAGACATTTAGTTTATGCGATTACGACTGTTAATGCTTCGTAGATATCTCCATACAATCGCGTAATGACTGTACCCTCGACAACTGAACCTGTACCGATTGATTCCGGCGTCGTCGCTGGAAGCGTTCCGCCGCTTTCACGTGTATAATTCACTTCAAGGCCGCCCGGCGATAGTATTTTAAAACGATCCTCAAGTGTGAATGATGTCGGGTCGGAAGAGTATCGGTATTCATATTTTACGCGAAGCACTTTCGGCCCTGCCAAGCTCAATGTGTCGTTCGTGTTTTTGTCGTATACTTTAGGCAAATCCACCACCATCGAATCAAACTCATCTCGACTTAATGGGATTCGCGCGAATCTGCGAATGAATGTAATGTATCCACCGTCGGACGATTGGAAATCAACGTCGCCTACCCATCGCGCAGTTGCGTCGGCATATCTTGTCTCAATCACGCCCGCAGACGTTGCGTTTGTAAGATTCGCCTCACCTAAAGCAAGCTCGACATATTGAGTTTCCAAACAATGACATCTCAAATAGTAGTTTATTGTGGCCTGGTCGCCTTCGTTTGAAAATGGTCGATCTGTCCAAGACTCAATCACTCGAATCCCTGTCAATGCTGCTGTTGGTAAAGTCATATTATGTTGTTCTTGTTAATTCTCGTTCGATGTTTTTTAAAGATTTTGCCGACTCAGTTACGGCGACTGTATTGCTGTCTGATTTGCTAGGCTTCCCTTGTGCGGCGTTTATCAATTGATCGGTTATACCCGCAGATTCTCCAGTCATTGCTTGCTGTTGTAATTTTTGTTGCAGCAATAAATTCGCGCTTCGCGCTTTTTCCCGCCGCCGTAAAAAATCGTTTCTTGATTCGTATTTGCCGCGCTCGATATTCAAGCCCATTGGCTCGTCGCCAGTTTTAGATTCTGAACCACCTACGGAAGTCGCCGAATCCGTCGAACCTACGCCGCTCGACGCGTTGTCTGTTTTTTTAATTTCATCATTCGCTTCAGTCGCAGCGCCTTTGATATTGTTTAAATTTTCCTCGATCTTTTTCGCGCGCTTGTCAATTGATTCGCCTAGTACTTCAAAACCAGAGGCCGCGTCATTTTTAAGCTGATCCCATGCTTTGTTGATTTCGCTAGGAATTGCTTTGATTTCTCCAACAATATCTTTTGCCGCGTCTTTTGCTTCTGTAATTGTTTTTTTTGCCCCACTAATGTTTCCGTCAGCCGCTTGCCCCATCGCTTTAATAGCAAGCCCTAGTGCATCCATTTGACTAATTGCCGGCGCAACTACGGCTTTTAATACTGTGCCAACGGCGCGACCGAACGCGAGAAAATTTGCTGCGCTGACGCCGACATAATCGCCAACAAATCCAAGCCCTTGACCTAATATGGAAAGTGCTGGCACTACTTTAGTTAGTACTGTTCCCGTGAGGATGGTTGCGGAGTTTTTGAACTTATCAATTTCAACGCTGGCTTTTTTTAGCTTATCAATGGTTTCCTTTTCCATGATCTGCCCAGTGCGCTCGGCCTCGTCACCAAGTGCTTTCATCGCAGATGCGTTATCGGTCAGTAAAGGCAATAACATCGTCGCATCACTTGCGATGGCCTCCATAAAGAAAGTCATTTCATTTTGCGATAGATTGGCTTTTTCTAGTGATGAAACGTAAAGTTGCAAAGCGTCTTTCCCAGATAGATCGCGAAACATATCAGCTGTGACTCCTACCTGTGGAGCGATGTTTTCAAAAAAATCCGCCATTGGTCCGCCACCTGTTTGCAAAAAGTCGCCAACTTTATCGGATACGTCTTTTAATATGTCGGCTACTTTTTCGTTTTCAATGCCTAGCGTTTTAGCGGCAAACGCCATTTTCTGAAATTCCTCTTCTCCTGTGTTTGCGAGTTTCGATAGGTTGGAAATTTCTGCCCCAAGTCGAATCGCAGAATTTGCCATTGCACCAAGCCCGGCAGCCCCAGCAAGCGCACCGAATTGACGAATTCCATTTTTTACGAAATTGCTGAGTGATTTCTGCGACTTGGCAAGACCGCGCTGGAATGCGGTCGTGTCGAGTCCCATTTTTACCATTAAAGAAGTTTTAGCCATTTTGATATTTCAGAAATTCAGATTTTGCCGAGCGCAGTCGCTTCGGCTCGGAGTATTTTGCGCCGTTTTGAATACGTATCGCGCGGCACGATTGAAACACGATGCGCAGATCGATGTCTGCAACTTCGCGCGGATCGACTCCGAACGTCGAGCCGTACTCATAGCAAACGGATGCAATTGCCGGAATCGGCGGTAATCGGTTGTCGATTGACGTGCCGCCGAATTGCGACGCCGCCGGCGATTCTTCAAACGCCGATCCGTAATGTTCGAAAATATCAGCAATCAAAACATCGACATTGTCAGCATTTGCGATGCTCTTGATAAATGCCTTGCGCTTTGCTTCGTCGCCGAACTTTGGATGGTGCCTCCATATGTACGCGGCGATGTCGCCCGCTGTCGGTTCGTTGCCAACGATAAACGCATTGTTTGACAACTCTAGGTCGATCATCGAGCGCAGTGTCATCGGAGCAACTTCTACGTTTCCAATCATAAAAGTTGGCGCGCTGGACCACGGATGAAGTCGGTCGCGTTCGATTTGACTGCGAATGGTTGCGTATTTACTCGCCGCCGTCGCCGCTGTCGCTGTCTGCTTCGGTAGGCTCATTTGTAAGTATCGCTTTATTTCGTTTGATTAAATCATCTGCGACGCACTGCGCAACCTCGGCAGTCGAACCGATGGTCTTAATTTGACCACCGATCCGGTATGCCGTTGTCAGCGTGATGTCAATTAGATCGGCCATTTTATGGAGCTGGTACGCGAGACACGACAAGAACGCCGATTTCAAAAACATCGGCTTCGTCCTTCGAGCGGTTCGCTTTGACGTTGAGAACGCGCAGCGTAGAAGTCGCACCGCTCGCGTCGTAATCATGCGTAAATTCCATGCCAGCCTCTGGAAATTCGGTTGATGTCGTCGCCTTTTGAAGCGTCATTGTGCCTTCAATGGGATCGCTGGACTTGCGTGTTTGCTGCTCGGCCCAATCGCCGTATTCGTCGGTGCGATTAATGCCGCGCGTTGTTTGAGATTCGATGTCGATCGAGTCGGCGATGTAAGTGACCGCGTTGATCGTTACGATGTCAAGCCCTTGCGGGAAATTTGCAGGAGTGGTAGATGGTAGTGCCATAGTGTTTTATTGGGTTGGATTTATTAAGAGTGATTGTGTCAAGTTTTACGCAATACGGAATTGCAGTAGGTAATTAAGAGTTGTCATTTGAGAGTCTTGATCGTTTTCGCGGTCCGTACTGGTCGGTGTGATCTTTGTCGGCGACAATGCGCCAGGCCAATTTGTCGCCAGCGAAGCCGCGTCGATTTCTTCCAGCGTTTTGCGCACTGTTGCGACTAGCTCACGATGCCGCGACCGGAAGTTGCCACTTGCCGCAGTTTGATCGTTCGGCACGCGCGGAGTATGAATTTCGACCGCAATCGTCCCGGCGTAGTTATCATAGATGCCCTGCGCGTTCTGATGCTCGTCGCTGATAGGCCCACCCGTGTCAATTTCAAGCGTTATCCGTTCGTCTGGTAGTTCACCCTGCCCGATGTCGTCGGCGACGCGCAGCGCAAGCCCTGCGGCGTCAAACAATGTTTTAAAGCCCGCCTCAAGTGCGCTTTCAAAGTCGTATTTTTCAATTTCCATAAATGTTTATTTGGTTTTAAAATCCAGCCTTCTTCGCGTCGGCTTTTACTAGTTCCTCAAGTCGTTTGACCATTGCAATCATGCGGAAGCGTTCGACTTCTTTAATTTTACTAGATGCCATATCGACGCCTTTGGCGGTTGCCGTGAACGATGCGAGCGGCGAAGAATTGGTTGCCATTTTTACCGGAGTGTTTACTTTTCTAAATTGCTTACGTATCCAGTCCTTCGGCGCTGGCCTTCCGAACCTTAGAGCGGCAATAGCAAATGCCGCTTTAGCTATGCCGACCCGATCCATAGCGCGCTTTAGTCCTTTGTTTACGTCTGGATTTTTTAGTGCAACTGTTGGCAATGTGTTGCGATTGACGCGCCCGCGTGAGTTGCGCTTTGAGTCGTGCAATCGGTCGTCAAATTTGCGCACTTTTAAATTCTTTTTGTTCGAACCTTTCATATATTTCAAACGCTGCTCAATGTAGTTCGTATCGCCAGCGCGAATAGCTTTTGCGATTTTCTTGTCATTCCATGACGAATCTTTCCCGACTCGTTGGACAGCTCGAAAAAAGTCTCGTCTTACTGCATTGCGGCCAACTGCTAAGTTGCCACCATATGTAGGCTTTCCGCTCAATTTTGGAAACGACTTGAACGGCGGTGTTACCTTGCAAAATAATTGAGCAAGCAATCCAGCTTGTTCGTTTACAAACTTCGCTTCATTAAGCTTCAACTGACGCACAAGCTTCTTCGCTTGTGCCCGATACAGTGTATCATCCACGCTGAAAGTTTGCTTACTCATCGCGCTTATTTAGATCAATATCCCAAGATGCTTCGTCGCCGGACTCGACGCCCGTGATCGTCCATCGTGTGCCGTTTGCTTTTGTAATCAATTCATTGACCATCGGTGGCGCGCCCGGCGTAAACAACGACTTGTTTACTGTCAGCGCGTCGGTCGTCTTTGTGTCGTAGCCTTGTATTTTATCAAACTCTGTCGGCGCAGTCTCGCCTCGAAACACGCCCTTGAATACGCCCGCGTGATTGCTCATTGTAAACGATTCACCCATCGTTAAAACGGCTTGGTTCACTCCTGCGTCGATGTCATCAAAAAAACTCATGCTTTAAAATAGATGCGGCCCGCCCGATATTGAGCGAGCCGCGTTGGTTGGTTGGAGTTGGGTAGGAATTACTTTGCCGCCTTCTTTGCTTTCGGTTTTTCAACCGGTGCATCGATTTTCTTTTGCTTTTGCAATTGGCCGCGAATTATCAATTGCACTTCGCCTGCTTCTTTGCATTCAGCGTATGCCTTTGCTGCATCGTCTGCATCTTCGGAAAGTGCAAGAACTGTGAGTTTGCCCTTCGGCGATTTGTGAATTGCTAGAGATGGTTTAAACATATTTTAGAAAAGTTAAAAGAGCGGCCCGACGAATCGAGCCGCTCAAATTAATGGTTATGCAGTTGTTACGCGCACGCCGTAGTCGACGCCCTTTGCAACTCCGTAGAGAAGGTTGCAGTTGTAGTAAAGCACACCTTCGGAGTCATACCAGCGGCGGAACTGGACTGGCAAGCCAAGTCCGGGAATTACCACTGTTTCAACTTCGATGCCCGCTTCGCGAGCCATTTCCGCGTCAACTGTGCGGCCAGCCATAAGAAGCGAATTCTTCTGGAAGGCGAACGCTGCAAGATTTTCGCCGTTGGCGTCTGCAATGTCAGTTTCGTAGCTGTCGAATTTCGCGACACGCGGC
>Ga0208898_1002451_pt1 | contig 11388 bp, 5 predicted proteins | sample VirMetDEL_Mar_4_FD_184513 | JGI IMG/M metagenome (GOLD analysis project Ga0208898, IMG submission 184513) | Aqueous microbial communities from the Delaware River and Bay under freshwater to marine salinity gradient to study organic matter... | ecosystem: Environmental > Aquatic > Marine > Coastal...
ACAAAGACTTGGGACAAAATTTTATACCTTTAAGAACGGTAATTTGTACGAGCATGATGCTAATGAAGAGCGAACAAATTTTTATGGAAGCATAGATGGGTGTCGTATAAAATTTTCCGCTAATGAAGGTCCTTCGGATGTCAAGCTATTTAAGGCATTAGGACTAGAGACCAATAGCACTCAGTGGTATGCAACACTTAACTCTGAGTTAGAGTCTGGTCAAATTGGATCTGCTGGGAACTATAAGTTCGAGGATAAAGAAGGGATGAAGTATGCCTATATTAGACGCGAAGCTAGTGATAAAAACAATTACAATAAGCTTTCAATTCAAGGCATTGGACCTGTTACTGGTGGCGGTGGGCCTACTGAAATAGTGTTTGGCAATGTGATTCCAAATCAAATACAAGAAGGTGATGAATTATGGTTTGATAATGCAGGAACCCCACTTCAAGTAGGAGTGATTGACACAATATCTGGATCAAGCATAAACGTTGTTGCGATAATAAATGCACCTTCAGTAAATGATTTTTGTTTTGTAGTTAAAGACCCACAAGTTGAGTCATATGGATTGCGTGGATATTACTCTAGCATCTTATTGCAAAATGATTCAACAAACTTTGTAGAGCTGTACGCCGTCAACTCTGAGGTGTTCAAGAGCTACATGTAAAATTCGTATATTTGTATAATTATAAAACTGCACAAGAATGGCTTTTTTAACAACAGCGGGATTAGTATTAAGTGCTGGTAGCAGTATAAATCAATTTATTCAAGGCAATAAAATTGCTAAAGCTGCGGAACGTGAGTTGGATAATTTCCAATATCAAGAGCTGACAAATTTAGCAGAGCGTCTTAAACCGTCTATGGAGGCTGAAAGACAGCTTCGCGTGCAAACATCTGAGATGTTGGCTACAGCTAGTGATGTGGCTCAGGGACGAGACATTGCTGGGGCACTTGGTATTTTGGGAATGGGATATCAACAGGCGCAAAAATCTCAATTACAAGGATTAACATCAATGCTTGAAAAAGATTATCAGGCTGACTTAGAGCGGGTTCGTGAGGAGCAGGCTATGAGACAAATGCGTGAAACTAGAGATATGGAACGGCTACAGTCTCTTAAGGCTCAGGCAATGGCTGGAGAAGAAATGAAGGTTGATGCTTTGACTGGACTTGCTTCAACTGCTGTTAGTGCTGGATTAGCCCAGGAAGCTATGGATGCTCAAGCAGGAATTGATTCTAAAACAAAACAACAATTTAAAGACCTGATGGATGCTGCAAATGCCACAAAGACTGTTTCAGATGCTGTAAATGCTACGCAGTCAGCAACAGGTAATAGGTCTTTGCTTGACCCTAATTATGTAAATCCTTTGACTGCTGCGCGGTCTAATGTTGATTTAACAAGAACTTTTCCAGACTCTGTAAGTTTTCAGGCTCCAGATTTAGGCATTCCTAATCCTGCTCCTTATAATTTTGATACTACACGAATTAAATATGGGGGTTCTTTTTTTGATTCACTTCCGGGGCCAACTATTCGTTCATTTACAACTCAGCCTCCTAGATATTCTTCTGGGTTTCCAACTATAACAAACTAAGAACAATGGCTTACACTGGAGGGGTATATACAAAACCAATAAAAAATAACGCTCAGCAGCTTGCTCAGTTTTATTTGCAAGGAGCTATGCAAGTTGCTCAGATTAAAGAGCAAGTACAAAAATCTAGATCAGAGGAACTTAATCAATTAGCAGAAGCCGCTTCTGAAATTGTAGCTACTGGTGACGCCGATGTTGATAAGCTTATTATGGGTGGAGCATCTCTTTTAAAAAACTTTATCTATGAGGGGCACGAGCTTAATAAAGCAGATTTAATTTCTAGAAGTCAAGCTACAGCTAGAGCCAATAACGCTTTAAGCCAAGCCAATCAACTAGCTCAGTTATCTAAACATCAACAAGAATCTTATCAAGAAATTCAGGATGGAATTGCCAAAGGAGATTTAAGTGCCTATAGCGCTGCTATTAAAAATCGTTTTTGGTTTAAAGACAAAAATTTTGTTCCTAAAAAATTCAAGACAGCGGATGGAGAAATAGTTTCAAGAAACGAGTCTTTTCAATACTTCATGGATCAGAACAATAATCTTACGGTGTCTAGGACTTTTAATTATCTAGACCAAGACGGCAAGGTTCAAACCAAAACGACTTACACTCCTCTTGCTGGAATGATGCAAGACACTAGGCTTATTCAGTCATTTGATGCCAATAAATGGACAAATGATTTTACAAAAACTATTGGCGATAGAATTGCTCCTATATTTGGTTCTCCTGAATTAACGGCTGGTGGGTCATATCGATATACTAGTATCATTGATGCTGGCGGATTACCGGACATTAAAAGAACCATTGAAAACAATATTGATGCATTTGTCAAAAACGACGACAATGTAGTCAGAGTTCTTTCTGATGTTTTTGGGGCTGCGGCATTGGGAGACCAAGGTCACAAAGGGTATACTGACCAAGAAATGTTGCAGAATCAAATTTATGGAAAAATTAATGTTGTTGGTCGGGATGGAACCGAAACAGAAATACCAAGATATTTTGATGCTCAAGGTAATGCTTTAGAGTTCGCAACAACAGACTCTGGTAAAATTGTTGACATATTTACATATGAGCTAGGAGAAGATGGCTACGAAATGATTACGGACCAGCAAAGAGAATTTGTTGGAGCATATCTTCGTGACCGTGCTTTACGTGCTATGGACATTGATTACAACACGTTTACTGACAGACCATCTAGCAGAGGAGCCGGTAAAGACCCAGAAAATACAGCTATTTTTAATAGAGAATATTACGGCACTGAATATACACAACTACTTTATGAGTCTTCTGCGTTGCATTTAAATCAATTTCCAGAAGCTAAATTAGCTCGTAATGCTGTTAATCAAAAAAACAAATTATGGCAGGGTACGAGCAGAAATGTAACGGTTAATGCAGACTTAAAAGACATCTTAAGTAAAACTGGAGAAGAAGGATTTCATGCAATTGGAGTTTCTGATTACATTAGCGAAAGCCTGGTAGAAAATTTAAAGTTGAGTGATGTTTATAATCATGAGTTCAATAATATTGACGAAATAATTGGTTATGAAAACGAAGATGGTGATTTTAGAATTGTTATAGCTGGTCGCTCCGAAATAGCTGCTAGTGCAACAGAATTTGAGGCAATGGTGCAGCAACAAGGAGAAGAAGGGACTATGGGCTATGAGTTGACGGCAGATCAAAAAATAATTGGACCGGGATTTGGTTTCTTACCAAGAAGCAAATACAAGTCTTTATATCATCAACTATACGAAAATCCTAATTTTGCTTCAGACATGGCGGCTTTAGGCTTTACTGGTAGAGAAGCTGTTTTAAAATCTGCTCAAAAAGAAGGTCAATTTGAAAATGCTCTAGCCGCATATTTTAAAGCGAGAAAATATGGTAATTTACCATCTCAAACATACATGCAATAAACTATATCACTAATGGTAGAAGCTCAATTAAATACAGCTACGTCAACAGATCCTAAGCCTAAATATGATGTGCAGAAAATTGTAGACTATATGAAGTCTAAATTAGCTGCGGGTAAAATTAAAGGCTATAGCGATGAGCATTTGTTTAAAGTTGCAAGCAGAGAGGATGTAGTAGACTATATGCCTGGGTGGTTTGCTAGAAGTGGATTAGGCGCATCAATGCCTACTACAGAAGAGTTTGGTTCTTTGTTTAGCTCGTGGAAAATCACCGCGTTCGATGAAAAAAAAAATCAAAACGCGTCTGGAGCAGCCCAATTTTCGGACAATCCAAATGTTCAAAAATCGGAATCAGCATCCACTTCTGCAAATGGGATTTCTTCATCGGATTTAAATCAACCACTGAGTCTTGAAGAAGAATTTGGTGGCTCTCCTAGTGCAGCTTCATCTGTAGCTGAACAAGAACAATTTTACGATAACGATATAATTCCTCAGCCTGATTCAGATGAGTTGGCTGATATGCTTGGTCAAAGAGATCCTGGCACAGACCCCCTTGCAGAACAAAGAACTTTTGTAAGAAATTACAATAAGCCAATTACTATTGCCGGGGATGCTGAGTTTATCAATCAAAACAATTATTTAGAAACTGTAATTGACAACATTAATCCAAATGTTTTTCGCAGTAGTGAATACGATGCTCAGATAGCTCTACTAAAAAATCTTGGAGTATACGGATATGACGTAGAACAATCTGGAGATTTTAAAGATCAAATTAAGATTACGCGTCCTGATGGACAAGAACAATTTTTTAGACTATATACTGATAGTTATAAAAAACAAATGTTGGCTAGCCAAACAGAAGACCGTGCTGAAATAAGAATACAAAATCAAATTAACGACATCAAAAGTTGGCTTAAGGGTGAAGATGGTATGCTTGGCCGTTATGAGCCAGGTTCTTCTCCATTAGATAATATTGCCAATGCTTTTCAGCAAAGCAATAACATTTACCAGTCTATACGAACACATGCAACTACATATGGTGCATTACCTCCTGAAGACTTGAGTCGTTTAGCTGCGTTTGATGGAATGAATGTTGAAGATTTTTACGATGAAACTGGTGCTTTCAATACTCAATTTGCCAATCAAAAAATATTAGAGGCCAGAGCTAAAATTGCAAAACAAGTAGACGCAGAAAAGCGTAAAGCTGAGAGAGGAGAATTGCTACGCCGAGATCGAGGCAATCGCGTTAGACCAACACAGCTTAGAATGAATGAACGAGGACAGATGGAGGAAGAAGTTCCTTATGCTCCTGATCTTCCATATCCTGAATTTACTCCTCGAGAAAGAATTGTTAATGATCAACAAAACCCTGTAGATGTTCAAAAAAATTTGCTTGAGGCAGATGAGTATTTAAGAACATTGCAAGCTTCTTTAAAGGGCAGAAGAGATCATGCATCAAAAATGATGGGGGCTGCACTAGCTATATCCGGCGCATATGAATCAATAAATCTAGGTGACATTGAATCATTAAAGGCATTAGAGTTTGTGGGCTTAGATGTAAAAGACTTGCCTACAAATGCTATTAAAATAAACGGTAATGTTTCTTCTGTAAACTCATTGATGTCTATTGTAATGGACCCAACTGGAAGAAACGCTATCATGCGTGGAGATATTGAAATTGATATTACAGATACACCAGAAGCTTTTGGAGAGTATGCTGATTACATTAAGGGTGTTTTAGAAATAGTCGAAAGAAATACTGCTAGAAAAACACCGACAACTGGTTTATATGGTTTAGATTATATTTTGCCAGAGCTTGAAATTGGGTATGAATTAATAGAGGACTTTTCGCAAGGAGCATTTCTTGGAGGAGCCGAAATAATATCAAATGTTTCAACTTGGACAATTGATATGTTAGCAGCCACATATGGAACAGATAAGGTTGAGTTAGAAAAGTTTATATATGGAAAATATGCCTGGCCTAATACCAGTATTATTCCTAGTCCAGAGTCTGTGCGAAATGCAAAAGATTACGCTTTGCCAATGTGGGGCACAAACATTACTGACGCTGATAGCTTTGCTGAGTTATTGGCTTTAACTAATGAACCAATTGCTCAATCTATTCCTCATTATGCATTGTATACAGTAAACCCTTATTTGGGGTTAATGACTACTGGTGTTAATGCATATGGAGCTAGTCTCAATCAAATTGATATGGCTAGAGACGTAGCAAGAGAAGATCTTTTACGCGGAGTAGAATTAACAGCCTCTCAAAAAAAGATATTGGAAGTGGATGACTGGGAGGCTCGCGCAATTTCAACAACAAGAGCGGGTAATGAAGTTCTTTGGACCAGTATGTTTACTATGCCATATTTTAAAGGATTACATGGAGCTCGCAATTTTAACGGACCAAAAACCGTTGAAAACGCACAGAAAATTGCACAGGCCTATGCTAAAACTCATGGCAAATCTATAATTACCAGACTTGGAAATTTTTTAGGCATGGATGCTCAAATCATAATGAGAGAAGTTCCTGAAGAAGAACTGATTGCCGTAAATGATTATATTATACAAACAGCTTGGGGAATTAAGGAGTGGGATGATAAAGAATTTAACCAGCTGTGGAAGGATACTGGAATAATAAGTTTCATGTCTTCTGCAGGGATGGGTAAGATTGCTAAATATGGTCAATCCAAAAACGCTAAGCGTATGGCCAATGAGTTGATGCTCAAGTACGTCAATTTAGATAGGGTCGGATATGACTATGATTTTGTTTTAGGTATGAGTCCGGAGGCCAGAGCAGCTGACAGAGCAGATAACAATTTACGGCGCCAGACCCAACAAGAACCTACAAGTTATACAGAACAAGATATTTATGACGCAAAATTTCGAGCGGATTTTGAGTTATATATTTTGGAAAAAAATGATGTTGACCAAGAGTCTGAACAATATTTAGAAGCAAAGCAATATCGAGATGGACTAAATGCAGAAATTATTAATATTCGAAGAGCAAAACAGTATCATCTCGATCGTATGAGCCCTGCTGACAAACAGGTTTTTTTAGATGAAATTGTCTTTATTGAACAGCAAGAATCTAAAATGAATGATAGCAGTTTGCCAGATGCTCACAGAAGAGCATCACAAACTAATATTGAAAAAAGCAAAAATAGGATTCATGATATACTGTCTAAAACTCCTGGTTCTTTAGCGTATCATTTCGCCGATAATCAAACAAAACAAAAGTTTCAAGAGCAAGCTGCTGATGAACTAACTGCTGAGTACGAAGCAAACGGACAAACTAATTATACAATTAAGTCTAAAGAAATATCTAGAAGAGCAGAAAAATTGTATTCTGATTATCTAATACAACAACACAAAGATTTTGCTGATAGGCTTATAATAGCAGAGCCTTACGGTGTATTAAATCCAGAAACCTTAACTAACTCTGTTAGTGATTATGAAACCTCTGAGTTTGATTTGAACAGAGCTATTTCTGATTTGACGCAACAATATGACTATGGACAACAGCAAGTTGACGTGTCTTACGAATCACAGACTTATGATTTAACAGACATTCCAGGAAGTGAAACCGAAGGGTTTTTTGAAACCTCAACACAAACTGGTCCGCAAGCAACTCAACAGGATAATTCTTTAAGTAAAGATATTGACAGAGCACGGCAAATTTTTTCTGATTTGTCTGCCCTGAATCAAGACATGGATTTTATGAATCATTTACTTAAAAATGACAAGACAAAAAAACAAGGAGAATTAATTATTAAATTTTTTGATGACCTAAAAAATTCAGAAAAAAATCCAAATTTTGCTGGAGTTGAAGCTATCATACGCGCACAAAAAACTGCATTAGAAATGAATGCTGCGTCTCCAGAAAAGATTAATATTTTTGGCTCTGTTCAAGGGGAAGGAATTGACGCAATGAGTTATGTTAATAGCCTTTACAGCAAATTTAATGCTTGGGCTCAGAAAAACATGATGTTTGGAAGAAATTTTTCTTTTGGAACAACTGATGCATTTACAACACTAGCCTTAAGAAATTCTAATGTCAATAAACCATTTCGGGCTTTATTAGATCCAATTTTAAAAAAGGAATCGGCTATAACAAAAGCCATGGGTGATGCTGAAATTATAGAGCTCAATACATATGTTGATGCGGTACGCGCATACAATAGGCAAAATGGAACCAATCATGATATAAACCAGAATGAAATGATTCCTTCTTATGAGCTCTATATGTTGGCTGGGGCGTATAGACAATCTGGTGTTTTAGAAAATGGAGTTGATGTCGAATTTGCACGTTGGAAAAAACTATTAAAACAAGAGATTGATACAAGAAAACAAGCCTATGAAGATGCTGACAATGGTAAAGAAAAAAAGGCAGCAAAAACTCGCTATGATGTTTTTGTTGACACATATACTAGGCTAAACTTTGAAAATGCAAATTCTTTTGACGATTTAAATGGGCTTCCTTTTAATGTTGATGCTATCAAACGATTTGCGGCAATGCAATCAAATGAAGCTGCGTTAAAAAGAATTACTGATTATGGTGGGGATGTTAGAAACAAAGAGCGCGGAACTGCAACTCCTTTTGTTGATGGAACTTACATACCAATTAATTTTGTCAAAACTGACGGTACTATTTCCCAACAAAATGCAATAGGAGATAGTGATGCACCAATTCTAAGAACGATTAATTTCCCAGAATCATTACCTGAAGGCTATATGCTGAATCCTGCGATGTTTACTCGCAATATGTTTAATCGAATGAAGGGGGCTGAAATTGATATACAGACAAGAGATGGCATGACATCGTTGATGTATTTAATTGACAATCCGACGTTTAAAGACATGTTTTCAACTAAGGCTGATTATGATCTTTTTAGAGACTTTTTCGTAGGTAAAAAAGATTTATATAACCAAGCTATTAATCAAGGGTCGGATTTTTATGTTGATTACGGAACTAAAGACAATCAACAAGGCTGGAGAGAAACATTAAGTAAAGTCCAAAGATCTTTTTATTCTACAGCGACTTCATTGGTGCTTACCTCTCCTTTTCAAAGAGTTCAACAATATTATAGTGCAACACAAAACGTTTCTGCTCGTTTAAATAGCTCTTATGCTACTAACCACCTTCGTGCTAAAAACCGTGCGTTTGCATTAGGGTTATCTGGTGCGTCAAATGGTATGGAGTCGAGAAATAGAATTAGTAAATGGGTGCAAAACGGATGGTTTGGTAGAGGAGATTTGTCTAATATTCATAATCAATCTAGGACGAGTTTACGTAACGCAATAAAAGCTGAGTTTCAATTAGGAGATAATTCCGAGATACCTGCGAGTTATTATTTTCACTACCTAGGAATCAAGAGCAAAGATGATTTACGTAAATTATATAACGCTAAAGGCGAGGCTCCATTTGAACAAAAATGGAACACAAGAATGACTGTTGATGGATTTTTTGATTTTATTTCTTCTGGGGCAGAAAAATCTTTGAATGTTTGGTTAGCTAGCTCCGATAGAGCCGCAGCTGTCGCTTCATTTGAGGCATTGTATATGGATTACAGAGTAAAACAAGGAGTTAATTTAGATAATGTCGATTTAAATAATTGGTGGAAATCAGAAAATGAAAATCCTAATACAGAGGCAATAAATTATGCTGATAAAGTTATTTCTCAAACGATGCGTCAAACAGGTGCTTTATCAGAATCTCCGATTTACACAAAAAAGGGTAGCACTCAACTACTACTGCAAGCATTTATGCCGTATCAAAGGTTTAGTACAAATGCAAAATCAATGTGGTCGACTTATTACACTATTACACAGGATAAAAACGTACCAGAGACTGAAAAGCAAGAAGCTAGAAAAGCTATGGAGGGTATTGCAAGAGAAGTTTTTGCGTTCCAAGGAATTAAATATGCTGGCACTATTGCAATGATAAAGGGGTTGTCCGGATTGGCTTCAATTGGCATGGAAGAAGAGGACATCCAAAGATCTGGAGGATATACTCAAATTGTAGGTACGCAGCTTAATATCGAGGACAGGCCTGATATGAGCGAAGACTTTTTGGGTCGAGAGTCTCGTTATCAAGATTTTTTAAGCGATACTAGTTGGAAGAATAAGGACACAAAAGAAGGTTATGATATGGCTTATGTTCAAAATCTTAATCCGGATATTGATGATGCTATGTACTTTATAAATCGTTTTGCTTATGAATATGAAAATAAATTTGAAGTAGGTAAAACATATCCTATTTTAGCTTCTTCGTTACAAAGGTTTGTTGAAGATGTTTCTCCAATAAACGTTGGCGATATTGATGATTTGATTATTGCTGGCGTAAATAAATTTTTTGGCGAAGATTTATTGCAGGAGTTTATAAGTAAGGATTTAGAGCAAACAGTGACAAAGGGTGGTGTTAGAGATTTTGTTGCAGAAAACTTTACTGGAGTTTATGGAATTGGCGAAGAGGCTATGAGTAGATTGCAAGACGCTATAGTTTTGTCTACGCAAAACAAAATATACACTTATGCAGGTGAATATGGAACACAAGAAAGTTACATTGGACCCGGAGGTCCAAGTGAAGTGAGAATGAATAAATTAAATCGTGCTGTAGACCTGTTGTTAATGGGCCGTATTGCGGTCTTAACTACTCCTGCAATTCCTAAGGCAGAGTTTAATAGATATTTAAATTACTTACAACGCTCAATTGAAATAGAATTCGAAACCACATATGGCAGAGATACTAATGGGGATCCGCTGATGCCTAAAGACAACAGCAAAGAGGAGCAAGAGCGAATTAAGGCTTATAAAGAACAGCTTGACAGAAAGATGAATCCAAATATGCCTCCGCTCAAGATGCAGTAAATACTAATAGTATTTTTCTTTAATAATGTTAATGACTTCTTGACAATCTTTTTGGGTCCTTGGCACAAACAAGTCGGGGGCCCATCCTTTTAGGTGCAGGTGTCTTTTGAATAGCTTCCAAACCATAGGAAATCGCTCATTAGGGTTTCCTTTGCACTCAATAATGAATCGAGGAGGGTTTTGCGTGTCAACGAAGTCTGGAGTATATGTTATTGGAAGCACCTTTTTATTGCCTCTATCGTGTAGGTATTTTTTGCTAGGAGTTTTTTCGTAAGATGAAAAACCGCAATCGAATCCGTTGATGATTGTGAACTTGGTTGATTCGTATCCAGCAGGAATTTTATTGGCCTTTAGTAGCAGATACATGTGGGATTCGAGTTTTGACTGAAACTCTATGCCATCGATCTTGGTTTTCTTAGACTGCGTTATTTGCTTTTTGCGCTTATATCTCCTCATCTACGTCTTCTAGGTATGTATAGTCATCATAAAGCATGTCTGTTAGCGTTTTAATGGCTTCTGGCATGCTCTGTGCGTACACATTGATCGGCATGTATTCTTTTTTATTGGATTCATCATGTTTAACCGGAATATATTTTTTAATGTCGTTTATTCCAATCCAATATAGTAATTTATTTATTTCTTGGTTAATTTGTGTTTTGTGGCGGATATATTGTATTGCCATTTTGTTTGTGATATTGTATTTTTTAGCTGTTTTATAAACGTGTTGGTCGGCAATGCTTATGATTTCTACAGCTCCGTCTTCGCTAAGGTCTATATACACAAAGCATTCAGCTAAATATTCTTCTAGATTTATATCCTGTAGCATGCTTTTGACGAACATGAGTTCAATGTCAGTTAGCTCTTTGTTTACGAATACTTTTTTCTTGTAGTCCATAAACAAATTTAATGAAAAAAACCCTCAGCGTTTTTGACAGGGCTGAGGGTTCTTATATGAAAACAAATTAACAAAGAACAAAAATTGGGATTAATCCGTGGATGACTAAAGCAATCTTTGTGTATCA
>Ga0208898_1002452_pt1 | contig 11387 bp, 11 predicted proteins | sample VirMetDEL_Mar_4_FD_184513 | JGI IMG/M metagenome (GOLD analysis project Ga0208898, IMG submission 184513) | Aqueous microbial communities from the Delaware River and Bay under freshwater to marine salinity gradient to study organic matter... | ecosystem: Environmental > Aquatic > Marine >...
GTGCTATGTCAAGAACAGGCGCTCTGGAGCTTCGTTTATGGCTTCATCCGAAGAGGTGAACCTATCCACTAGGAACAGGAACTTTCATGCGGGAATCATGTCCAAGACAGGAAAGGATGCTGAGGAGATGTTTAAGGATAAGGTTGTGCCTATCTGGAGAAATCTTCCGTTCTGGTGGCAGCCAAGGTATTCCGGAAGTGATAATCCAAAGACAGAAATTCTATTTCAGCGCCCAGCCGAGAAGGCCCGTAAGGGAAAGAACATAATAGATAAGGATGCTGGACTTGAAAGCAAGATTGACTTCAGAAACACATCAAACAATGCCTATGACGGCCAGAAGCTTGGAATGTACACATTCGACGAAGCCGGCAAGCTCATAAAACCTAACAGCGTAACCGCCTCCTGGCGTGTGCAAAAGACGTGTCTTAAGGTTGGACGTAAGGTAATAGGAAAGTGTATGATGGTGTCTACCGTGAACGCTCAGAAAGAGGGCGGGGCAGAGTACCGCAAGATGTGGGATAACTCTGACATCTCTTTCCGTGACAAGAACCAAAACACGGTATCGGGGCTTTACCAGCTATTCATAAACGCTGACGAAAACCTGGAAGGGTTTATTGACATCTATGGCCGCCCTGTCATGGAAACCCCGGAAGTTCCCATAATGGGAATTGACGGAGAGATGATTTACCAGGGCTCTACGGAGTACCTTGACAACATCATAGAATCTCTTAAGGGCAAGCCAGACGAACTCAACGAGCACTATCGTCAGTTCCCAAGGACCATTGAGCATGCGTTTAGGGATGAAGCAAAATCGTCTCCATTTGACCTTACCAAGATATACGAGCAAATAGATTTCAACGACAACATGGTTACAGGTCAAGTTGTTCGCGGAAACTTCGCTTGGGAAAATGGCGTTAAGGACACAAAGGTTATATTTCATCCGGACCCGAATGGAAGATTTTATATATCCAATTTCGCGGCTCCAGGAATGTCTAATAAAAAGGTTATCCATAAGCCAACCGGCTCGTGGATGCCTCACCCAGACTCCGCTGTTCTTGCTTGCTCTGGTGCCGACTCGTATGACCTTGATGCCACAACAAGGGAGCGAAGCGCCTCAAAGGGGGCATTCCATGTGTACGCGAAATTCAACATGCGAGATGATTTTCCGTCAAACAAGTTCATCGTAGAGTACATCCATCGCCCTCCCTTGGCAAAGATATTCTATGAGGACGTGCTCATGGCGTGCGTTTATTACGGATGCTATATACTTGCGGAGAACAATAAGTACGCTTTGATAAGGCACTTCGAGGACCGGGGTTACGCCGAGTATTGCGTGATGCGCCCAGACCAGCCAAAGGCAAACCCGTACCAAAAATCACAGGGAAAAACAAGGGGTATTCCATCTAACTCTGCTGACGTCATCCAAGCTCACGCTGAGCGTCTTCAGGCGTACATCTACCAGCACGTTGGTGAGAACCCTGAAACAGGCGAGATGGGAGACATGCCATTCAATAGAACACTGAACGATTGGGCCACATTTGATATAACGGACAGAACAAAGAATGATGCCTCTATTTCTTCAGGACTAGCATTAATGCTTGCGTTCAAGGAAGTGAAGCCAATTAAGGAGAAGAAAAAGATTTCAATATCCGACATTGTTCCGGAGTTTCGTCAAGGAAGGTAAGCCCTAAAATAATCAGTTGATAGGTTTTAAGTATCTTTGCTCAAAATAACTACGCGAAATGAGTAGCAGCGAAAAAAGCATTTTCCCCTCGGATTTTGCGCCCAGGAAAACAAAAGAATCAGATAAATACGGTAAGGAGTACGCAAAAGCCATAGATTCGGAGTGGAGGCGTACAGAGATGGACATTAGAGGTGGCCGCAGGCAAAAGTTTATTGAGAACAATCAATACGCCACAGGGACCCAGCCTATCCAAAAGTACATCGACCAAATGTCAGATGGTGATACGTCAAACCTAAACCTGAACTTTTCTCCGCTTTCTATCATTCCAAAGTTCGTCGATGTTATTGTAAATGACATTTACGACAGGAAGTACAATGTAAACGTCAAGGCCCTAGACCCAGTAGCTCAAAGTAAGAGAGACAAGGAGCGTCAAGCCCAAATAAGGAAGGTTAAGAATAAGGGCTTCATGCAAGAGTTCCTTAAAGCCAACCCTAAGGCTGAGCAATTTGTGGAGCTTACAGAAATGGACTCCATCGAAGAGGTAGACCTGTACATGGAGCTTCAATACAAAATGGCCCTGGAGGCTGCGTTCGAAAAAGGAATAGACCAAATACTTTCATCAAACGATTACGATGTAATCCGCAAGAAGACCATCCGCGATTTGGTGGTCAACGGTATTGCTATTCAGCGAAGATATTTTGACCCTAATTCCGGGATATCGGTGCGCTCTGTTCAGCCTGAGAACTTTGTACACTCGTACACGCAGTACAACGACATGCGCGACTGCACATACATGGCCGAGTACAAGGTAATGACAATATCCGAGCTAAGACGAATCAGCGACCTTGATGAGGGTTCACTGAAAGAAATAGCTGATAGATACGCTGGCAAGTTTAACAACCCGGACACTTACGCCGGCAACCCATCCTACAATGAGTTCTCTGGAATGGTAGAGTATGAGTACGACCCCTTCCAGGTGACTGTGCTTGACTTTGAGTTTATCTCTACCGACCCAATCGTTTACGAAAAGAAGGGAAACCGTTACGGAACTAGCACATTCACGAAGAAAGAAGACACCTATAGGCCTCCGGCAAAAAGCAAATACAAGAGGGAGCAGACAAAGAAGAAAATTCAGAACCTATACGGAGGGTATTGGGTTGTTAGCACAGAATACATATTCGGATATGGCCTTAAGAGCAATATGCTCAGAAAGAATACCGAGCTCACCAAAACAAGGATGAGCTTCTGTCCGTATGTCATGGACATCAATAAGATGCACTACCAGTCTACTGTTGACCGCATGCGCTCTTTTGCTGACCAAATGCAGATTGCCCACCTCAAGATTCAACAGCTGTCGGCCAAGGCCCGTCCTGCTGGACTCTTAATCGATGTCGACGGATTGATGGACACTGGAATATCGGGTAAGGGTGGCGCAGAAATGAAGCCTCTTGAGCTTATTGCTATCTACAACCAGACAGGTAACCTTCTTTATTCATCAGAGGGATATGGCGAAATAGGCCAGACCCAGAGACCTCCAATGCAGGAACTGAAGAATGGTCTTGACTTCAATGCGCTGAACTCGCTTATACTAATGTACAACACCAACTTGCAGATGATTAGGGATGTGAGCGGTGTTAACGAGGCTAGAGATGGCGCCAGAGTGTCCGGGGAAACAGCCGTAGGGGTTCAGCAGCAGCAGCTTATGGCATCTAATAATGCCACGAAAGGCATTGACCTTGGCTGGAGAAAGGTGACAGAAAACACATGCGAGGACATTTGCCTTGCTCTTCAGGATACTTTAAGGTATTCTGATGATTTCTCAAAGGCATATGAAGAGGCTATTGGGGAGGTGGCAGTAGATGTTATCGAAGCCTCTGAAGGCGTCCGCATCCACGATTTCGGAATTTTCATTGATGTTGAGCCCCCTAAGGAGGACAAGATGATTCTTGAGCGCGACATCGCGAACTCAGTTGCTAATGGCGAGATTCGACCTGAGGACGCCATGATGATTCGCCGGATTAATCCGAAGCTTGCTTATCAGATGCTAAGAGTGCGCCGTAAGCGCTACCAGAAGGAGATGATGCAGATGGAGCAGCAGAAGCAGATGGCCGCCGCTCAATCGAACATACAGTCAGCCCAAGCAGCTTCACAGTCAGAAATTCAAAAGATTCAAGCTAAGACGCAATCCGAGATGGCTTTGGAAAAGATGAAGTTTGAGCAGGATATGGCTCTGCAAAGAGAGAAGGCCATGGCCATGTATCAAATAGAGCAGCTTAGGGCTCAGACTGAATATGCCACATCTTCTATGCAGCTCCAGCAGAAGTACCAGATGGACATCATGAAGGAGGATAGAAAAGATTTTCGCACCGAGAAGCAGGCCACTCAGCAGTCCAAGATGATTGAGCAAAGAAAGAATGAGGGTTCTAAGCCTATTGATTTCGAGGGAAACCTACCTGATTTTCTTACACAATGAAGATAAGTACAAAGGGAAAGTCAAAGTCGGCAGAGTACTACGCTAAAAATCCTGAAGCCAAGAAGAAGAAGCTTGAGTATGATACCAGGTATCACAAAACCAAGAAGAGGAAGAAGTACCGGGCAGGATTAAACAAGAAGCGTCGTGTAGCCGGGAGGTATGGAAATGGAGACGGAAAGGACTACGACCATGCCACCGGCACGTTTGTTGATATGCGGACGAATAGGGGTAGGAACTCCAAGAACAAAAAGTCTACTGCCGGCGACCGCCGCGCAAGAGGTTAACTATCAAACACTTACACTATGAACATTACCAAAGAGGCCGATGAATTCGGCGGAGCTTTTATTGACAACAGCTACATTAAAAACATAGAAGACAAGGGTACCGGGTCCAACACTTGCGACCTAGATACCGGGGAATGTGAGAATTGCGGAAGTTGATTAAAAAAACATCCGTATATTTGTCACTGAAATAGTTTACAAGTAAAATAAATAGACATGCAAAATAGAAGCCCACTAGAGGACTGGAAGCCAACGCAACCAGTTCAGGAGCCTTCAGAGCCTAAACAGCCTGAGGCAAAAACAGAGCCAGCTCAAGAGCCAGCTCCGGCAGCAGAGCCTGCCAAAACACAAGAACCTGCAACCCCATCTTCGGATGGAGCAGCTATATATGACAGTTCTTTGAAAGGTGAAGAAGTAAAGAACACCGCCGAGCCAGCTCCGGAGCGTAAGGGCACGACGGTTTCTTTTAGCGCAAAGCCCAAACCAAAGGGAGTTGAAGAACAGGAAGTTCTCTCTTTTCTAAGCGAAAAGCTTGGTCGTGAGATTAAATCTGTTGAGGATATTACGCCCTCAGAGTTCGCCAACGAACAGGTAAAGGCTATTAACGACTTCGTAAAGACCACCGGACGCGGAATAGAGGATTACATAGCCACGCAGACTCAGAACTTTAATGAGATGAGTGATGCGGAGGTTTTGAGATTCAATATGATTCGCGAAGGGTACTCTCAAGCCGAAGCTGACAAGATGATTGCTTATAAGTATAAGCAGGACTCTGACAGCTTTAGTGATATAGAGATTGAAACCGGACTTCTCGAGATGAAGGGCGACGCACGTCAAGCACGAGCGGAGCTTAATCAGCTTAAAGAGCAGTATGCTTCAGAAAATGTTGCTCCTGTTCAGTTCAAGGAGAAATCTTTGAATGAGAAGTATTACGGTTCAGATGATGGTTTTGCCGAGGCGTTCAATGAATCGCTTAATCAGGACATCACTGTTACTTTAGGTTCGGAAGGCAATGAGTGGAACTGGGACATCCCGGAAGAAGCAAAACAGGCCTTTGCTGAAAGCTTTGAGTCTCTTGACGATTTAATCCCAAGAAACGAAGATGGAAGCATAGACACCAATCGACTTATTGTTGAGCGGTTAATCCTAAACAACATTGATTCTGTCGTTGAGGCTCGCGCCACAGTGGCGAAAAGCCAAGGCAAGGAAGAGGTAGTAAAGGACCTCAAGAATGTGAGCAATAACGACACGACACGCGATGCTACCGGCGCAACTACACCGACATCGAACAAGTCAGCTATGGACATCTGGGTTGACGCCCAGGGCAGGTGATAACTGATTTGATAACAAAAAAACTAGCATAAAAAATGGCTACACTTTCACAAGCAGCTGAGATGGTACTTGACGTACCTGCGTCGGTACAACCGACACTTGACTCTTACGTAAGCACGCTGACTATTCACAAACCTGAAGAGGGTGGTGTATTGGCATCGCGCTACGGAGTACAGCGGGTCTCTGACCTCTTGGCTATGAATGCGGCTTTTCGTCCGACCGCTCAAACAACTTTCGGTCACCACGAAGATGCCTTTATCCACGCTTCATTTGAGGCGCAGATTGCTACAGCTCCGACCTCTGGTCAGGCTGACTCTCAGTTCACAATGAACGCAAGCTACATCACATCTAACGATAAGGTGTATGTTCGCGTGAACGACATCATCATGTTCCAGCCAAATCGCCAGCTTGCTCTGGTTACTGCTGTTGCATCTGATGGCTCTACTTTCAATGCCACTCCTTATGAGGCATGGAGCTTTACTTCTGCTTACGACGCCACAGACGTTCGTATTATCGTAGTTGGTAACGAATTCCTTGAGAACACAGACCAGCCTTCTGGCCGTACTCCTGAGGTTCATCGTTACACCAACACCACGATGATTATGAAGGAATCCTTCGAAATCTCTGGTTCTGAAGCTACCAACCAAGTTTGGTTCCGCACTCCTGGTGCTGTTTCCAAGTCTGGATTGGATGAGTACAACTGGGGACTCAAGGGTGAGTACGATACCTACCTTCGTATGGAGAATCAAGTTGAGATGACCATGTTGCTGGGTAAGAACCCTGCCACATCCGGAACTCTTGATGCTGCTGGATATAATGGAACAGAAGGTCTTATCCCATGGTTGGAGAATGATGGACAAATCCTTGATTTGAACAGTCTTCCTATGACTCTGGACGATGTTGACCAGATGACCAAGCAGATGGACAAGTACAAGGCGGCTAAGGAGAGCGCTTTGTTTGCCGGTTTCGACCTGCGTAATGCTGTTGACAACCTTTTGGCTGGAGTTAACTCTACAGTTGCTGCTCAAGCCTCTTACGGTACGTTCAACAACAGCAAGGATATGGCCCTGAATCTTCAGTTCCAGTCTTTCAACAGAAACGGATATACATTCCACATGAAGACCTACGACCTGTTCAACCACCCGCAACTGTTGGGAGCTGATGGATTTGATTATCCAGGATGGGGAATGGTTATTCCTATGGACTCTGTTCGTGATGCCAAGACAAACGAGAGCATTCCTTCTCTTTCTGTTCGATACAAGCAGCTTGGAAAATATTCTCGTCTGATGGAGCACTGGTTGACAGGTTCTGCTGGAGGTATCACAACTCCTACCAATGGAGAGGATAACCTGAAGTGCAACTATCGTACTGAGCGTGGTTTCGAGGGAGCCAAGCCTAACCGCTTCTTCCTTATTCGTAAGTAATAACTACAAAAACTGACATTTATCATGGCAAAGCAATTAGCAATTACTGACGGAACGAACTACGCATACGTTGCGGTATCACCCGGACTTAGCGTAGCTGACACTGGAGTTAACACTGTTGTGGTGTCCGACGGACATCTCGACATCACTGTTACAACAACAGCCTCTGGAGAGAACGACTTCATTGCCGACGTGCAAGAAGCTCTTCGCGCTGCTAACGGAACCACTAAAGGAAACATCGGAGATGGCTATGTCTTCACCGTTGCATCCACTTATGTGGCATCGTTCGCTGCTGCGGCTGCTTAACATACCTAGAGAGGGGGCCGCTACGGCTCCCTCTTATTTTTCTTTTTAAACTTAAAATTCAATTCAAATGCCAACTCAAAAAATGCCTGTAACCGACCTGACCAAGGTTCCTAAGGCAAAATCTTCCAACGAAAAGGTAAGCTCTAAGGCTACCTATGTAACCGACCCGGTTAAAAAGCCCACTCGAAGGGTAGTTCAATTCCACTTGATTTCAGAAAGAAAGCCGACAACGGTTAGCTTTAAGGCTGAAGATATCGTCGACCTTGGCGATGGAAAGGGCCTAACGGCTATCCGATACGCGAACGGCCAGAGGACCATTATCAAGGACGACCAGCCTGACTTTGTTAAAAAGCCGGACTACCTCCTTTTCATGGCCGGTATTCTTACCGTTCAAAGTTCAAACACTGCTCTTCTTGAGTTCTTGCGTAAAAGCAACTCAAACGCCAATAATCCAAACAGGCTTGAAAACAAGCAGCCTAAGTGGATTGAGTATGACCCAGACGCTATTAGCCAGAAGCAATTTGAAGAGGAGGTCAAGAAGCTTGACGCCGTAAGAATTGCTCTTGAGGCTGACACCAAGAAGGCATTTGGCATGGCCATGATGCTTGGCGGGAAGCCACAGGACGCTCTTGATGCAAAGCTTTACCTTAAGAATTATGCTGACAGAGACCCAGCAAAAATCATTGAGCTTAACGGCGACCCAACCCTTGAGAAGAAAAGCAACTTCCTGTTGGCCTTGTCTGTCGGGGTTATGCGAGTAGACGAAAAGGGGCGTGTCTTGTGGGGTTCTGGTAATTCAGCAATCACCATTGTCCCTGCCGGCATTGAGCCGCACGACCACATGTACGAGTTCTTCAGAACCGAGGATGGTGGAGTAGTGTACAACCAAATGATGGAAAAATTAGAGAAGTAATTCTCTGATTCATAAACAATTAGCATTGGGGCCCCGTAAGGCCCCTTTGTTTTTTCGTTTCTTTGATATACCTTTGCTTGTCTATGACAACTGAATTGAATGACAGAAAAGAGCAAGTAAAGGACATGGATATTGTCTCTTGGCTTGCAGCAAACGGCCATCAGCCGGCCAAGAAATCAGGAAGAAACCTATTCTACTATTCTCCGTTCCATGCTGAGAGAACGCCATCATTCTCTGTAAATACGCAAGGGAACTACTGGAAAGATTTTTCTACCGGCGAGGGTGGCGACTTAATTGAGCTTGTGAAAAAAATCAGGGGCTGTAGCTTCCAGGCCGCTGTAGATTTGCTCTCTCAAGATGCCGGTATTGAAATACCGAAGTTCGAAAAGCCAGACGTTCCTGAAAAAGCTGACCCATTCAACATCACATGGGTTGGCGAGCTGTTTTCGGACGATTTAACGACCTACATTGAATCTAGGGGCATACCGGTTGAGTTGGCCAAGAAGTACTGCCAGGAGGTCTGGTTTAACCTGTGGAGCGAGAATAATCAGCGCTGGTATTCCATGAAGTGCCTTGGGTTCAAAAACGATAAGGGTGGATGGGAGTTCCGGAATAAAGATTGGAAAGGCGGAAACTCTCCAAAGTGGTACACCACAATAAAGGGTACCAACGATGTAGGAACCGTAAATGTATTTGAGGGATGGATAGACTTCCTTAGCGCCCTTGTCTTCTATGAAAGGGATGAGTTCGAATCTGACACAATCGTGATGAACTCGCTGTCTTTTTTTGGTCGCGTTAGTGATGTGCTCAATGGGTACCACACCGTTAATCTTTTCCTTGACAATGACAACGCCGGGAAGATGTACACAGATAAATTTTGCCGAAGTTTTTATTGCAGGGACTTCTCCGGGATATACCAGGGGCACGAAGATTTTAATTCAAAGCTCACCTCCCGTTAATTCTGTATCTTTGTGCTATTAAAGCATAAAAGATAATGGCATCAGCATCCATAAACACCGTTTATAGCCTGGTGCAGCGTATAGCAAACAAAGAGCAGCGAGGATTTATATCTCCTTCTGCCTTTAACCAATACGCTCAGCACGCCCAATTGGAGGTAACAAACGAACTACTTGAAGAGTTAAAGGTTTCTGCAAACCAGAGAAAAAGGTACTTGGAGGAGTCCGATGGAGTCCGCGGTGGACGCCAGGCTATCATTGATGAGCTTGCTCCGCTATTGAAGGCATCGATACCTCTTGTAAACATCTCTTCAAATAACTTTTCAGAGCCAGACGACCTCCTGCATATCGATGATATCTTCTATGGCGACGGGACCAACTTTTGGAAGGCTGACATCGTAAACCCTGCCCGGGCCAATCACTACCTGAACTCAGAGCTTTCTGCCCCATCAGAGCAATACCCAATAGTGTTACAAGCTAATGGGATATTTTCTGTTTTCCCAAGCACCATCACAAGCGGGATGTCAATAAACTATTACAAGATTCCGCAGGGGGTTACAACTGCAGGGGCAAAAACAACTCAGCAGCCAACGTGGGCATACTCCACCCCTGGCAGTTCTTCCTCCCCGGTATACAATGCTACCAACACAATCGATTTTGAATTATCGTCGGCGTCCACTAACAGGCTGGTTGTCAAGATATTATCTTATATTGGGATATCTCTAAGGGAGCAAGAGGTTCAAGCATACGCCGCATACAAGGAAAAGAGAATAACTGACGACGTACAATAATGGCAAGTAACTACACCAACATATCACAGATTGTAGAAAACTACATGATTCAGCGAGGAGAGGATGATTACTCGAAGTATGCTGAACGCGGCCAGGTTCGTCATTGGGCGCTTCTTGGATACCGGGAGCTTCAGAGTGACATCCTTGGCGAGGTCAAGCAAACCGAGCTGGCAATCACATCAAATCCATACGTGGAACTCCCTGCTGACTACCTCGACTATACTTTCATTGGCGTAAAGGGCGATGACTGTAAGTTGCACCCTATGGGCCAGAGAGAGAACATGTATTTCGGGACATGTATACCATCAGCAGCTGGAACCATTGATGACCTTCCGTGGTTATACTTGGTGGGTGGCCGAGGCGGCTCGTATGGCGTTCCAACCGGTCGTAACTCGAATAATGCTAATGGTGAGTATCGCATAGATAAGGAGAACAACAGGATTGAAATCTCTTCCAACATAAACGGAAGCTCTATTGTTCTTGAGTACATTGCTGACGCATCACTGAACGCAGACCCTACGCTGCACAAGTACGCAGAGATGGCCCTTTACGCGTACATCTATTACAGGCTAATATCCAGAAAGACATCTGTGCCAATGAACGAGAAGGTTCGCGCAGAAAGGGAGTGGATAAAAGAAAAGAAGAAGGCCAGAAGAAGACTTAACTCCTTCACAACAGAGGAAGTCCTTGAGGCCCTAAGAACAGGCAACAAACAGGCACCTAAGGTATGATAATCAAAAATCTGTTCAATAAAGGAATGGACAGGGACACAGATGAGCGCCTTGTCCAGCCGGGTTTCTATCGTAAGGCTATAAACCTGCGCCCAGGGAGCTCATCGGGCTCTAACGGCTTTACCCTTGAGAACATCATGAGCAATGAGGCGATATCAGTATCGCTTCCTGCCGGTGACAATGTGTGCATTGGTGTTGCCCCACACGAAGAGAGAAACACCCTATACTTCTTTGTGTGGAACTCCAACGACGACCACACCATCTGGAAGTACAACGGCATTACCGGAAACACCGTTAAGGTCCTTCAGAACTCTTATCTGTCGTTTTCTAAGTCCTATCTCATCACCGGCGCAAACGCTATCTCTATTCTTAACGGAGATACGCTGCTTTATTGGACAGATGATTACAATCCACCGAGAAAAATCAATGTAGCCAAGGCTATTGCCCACACCAAGGGTGATTATGGAAATGGGTATCCGGCTGTTCTTTCCACCGG
>Ga0208898_1002457_pt1 | contig 11370 bp, 4 predicted proteins | sample VirMetDEL_Mar_4_FD_184513 | JGI IMG/M metagenome (GOLD analysis project Ga0208898, IMG submission 184513) | Aqueous microbial communities from the Delaware River and Bay under freshwater to marine salinity gradient to study organic matter... | ecosystem: Environmental > Aquatic > Marine > Coastal...
CAATCCGAGCCTACTTTGCGCGAACGAGCGATGAAGGGGCAGGAGCGGGCGCGGCAGATATTGAAGAACCGGGCGACCAATTTGACAGGTTCGCAAGAGACTACACCACCAGCCCAGCCCAAGCCGAACGAGTCGCCAACAGACTAAGAGAAGAGCAGCCACGTTCGAGCGCTGAAGCCCGTCAGATTGTCGGCGAAACGCTGCAAGAGGGAACACAAGAAGCAACGCAGCGTGCAATCTACGGCGCGCACCGGGTATCGCCAGAGATGACCGAGGCCCAGGCGAAGCTTGTTCGTGAACTCAATGTTGATCTTGAAGTTGCGGAAGCGCTCGCCACGCCAGGCACGATGGGGCACAGATACCTCAACACAGCCTCACACGCGATCAGAGAAGGCCAGGATGCCAAACTTGCAGCCGAAGCCCTAGAGCACCGGATCAGCAAAACACTGGATGAGGACGGCCTACATGGCCTCACGCGACCAGATGCAGAACCACGCCGCATAGATGAGCTGAATTCAGAACAGACGCGCCAGCAGATCGAGGATCTTGAAGGACAGGTGCAATCAGATATCCCGTCAAGCGATCGGCTGTTGTTCGCGATCTCAGCGCAGCAGGCGGCACAGCGGTTTGATCAAGCGGCATCGATTGACAGTCTCGGCTACTACTCCAAGGCAGTAGAAGCAGCGAAAGCGATTAAGCAAGCCAAAGGCACGCCGGAGCAGATGCTCGCCCAGCTCAAAAAGGCAGGCGTCAAGCAATCCGAAATTGAAGCGACAAGATTGGATGAATACCTAGATAGCTTCAAGCAGCCAACCGCCAGCGGTCAAATTACAGACGATTTCGATTGGGACGTGCTGCAGCGTGCTCGCGCCAAATCAGGAACCACGCAGGCGTTGTCTTCAAAAGAGTTCGCAGCCCTTCAAGCTGTTGGCGAGTTCGACGGCGTTCCTGGAATGCAAAAGCCTAGCAAGGCAAAACCAGCACAAGTCACCCGTGACGGCATAGTAGCATTCCTTGAGATGCAAAGAGTGCCAGTTAGGGAGGCGGTTTATGAACAGCCGACGCCTCAGAAGGTTGCTGCTCAAAGGGGACTTGACTGGGAAACCATTGACGAAGCAACTCGTGAATTTTTGCGACAAGAGATTCGTATTCGTGAAGACAATTTAAAGTCAAAAACCAAATGGTCAGAATACTCCCTAGACCCTTCCAACCCAACGTATAGAGAAACAGTCCTGCATCTGCCGGAGGTTGGGCCAGCAGTTCGTGAAGTGGATTTAGAGCGGGCCATGGATGCAGCGGAGGCGCGCGGCGATCGAGCAGAATTTGATCGCTTGCAGCGCCAATTGATGGATTTGCAGGATGGCGTTACTCTCATTGATAATAGCGGCAACTTCCGCAACGGTCACTTCGACGAGCCCAACGTCATTTCGCACCTCCGCACGTCCATCCAGCCAGATGCAGAAGGCAAACAGAACTTTGTGATCAACGAACTGCAAAGCGACTGGGGGCAGAAGATCAGAGATGATGGTGGCAAAGACAACGGCGCGCAAATCGATATAGTAAAAAATGACATAAAGGAGCTGCAAAGTCTTCTTGCAGACGAAGGTGTCAACCCGGATGAGTACGTTAAGCGTGGCGGACGGTGGCGCAACCAAAACGGCGAGATTTTGGAAGGGCATGGCGCAACGCTGTTGAACGATCTCGATTTGAGAAAGTCGGAACTAGCCACGCTTGAAACGACCAAGGCGCCATCGCATCCCCTCGTCAACACCACAGACCAATGGGTAAACACCAGCCTTCGCCGTGCGCTTCGCCAGGCTGTAGAGGCAGATGCAGATTACATTGCTATTGCGTCGGGTGAGACTGTTGACAGCTTCGGCATGGGTGCGCCGCTTGACGGTCTCAAGTACGCCTATAACGAGATGTACCCTAAGAAGCTCCGTGATATCATCAAGAAGCTGGACAAGGAAGCAGCGAAGCCAGAGAAAATCGACAAGCTGAAAGCGTTCGATAATAGCCACGACCGAGGCGATGGCTTCGTCCGTTTCCCATTGACCGAAAAGCTCAAGAAAGCGGTCATGGAGCAAGGGCAGCCGCTGTTTGCCGTAGACACGAATGCGCTACGCCGGCAGGCCGCAGCGGATGGCCTAACATCCATGGGCGACCCAGGCGCTAAGGCGCTGACACCGTTTGCGGCTCGCGAAATGCCAGCGATCAGGCGGGAGATAGACAAGATTGTTCGCCGGTTGCCGACGGGGTATCGGCTGGAGCTTGAGGACCGGCTGGTGTTCCGCGACGGCGGCCGGGAGCTTGAAGCAGACGCCTACACAGATCCATATGAGCAGCTGATTAAGGTATCACTAGCAACGAATGACCCAGGCCGATTTGCACGCCACGAGGAAATCCACGTATACAAGCAGCTGGGCCTGTTTTCTGATGAAGAGTGGAACACACTGACGCGCCACGCCGCGGACAACGATCTGCGCACCGAATACGACATCGACGGCAGATATAAGGAACTCTACGAGCCTCGCCACGCTGACAATCCGGACAAGCTGCAGGAAATGCTTGTCGAAGAAGTGGTTGCAGAGATGTGGGCCGATCGCGTCGGCGGCAAGTCGTTTGGCGGCCCAGTCAATCGCATCATCGATCGCATTCAGCGTTTCTTGCGGCGCATTGCGGAGATGCTTGGAGCCAAAGGATATCTCCGAGTAGAAGACGTCTACCAGCGCATTGAAAGCGGGGAGATTGGGCGCCGGGCGGATGCGCCAGAGCCGCAACCAGCACCAGGCAACCTGCAAGAAGCGCTGGCGTTTGCCATCCAGAACCATGATCGCGCGCCAATCACTCCCGGCCTAGATATGTCGAAAGAAGCCCGAATGCAACGGGCTCGGGATATGGGGTTCGATACGGAGACAGTGCTGTATCATGGTTCACCAGACATCCGAGATATCAACGCGTCAGGAGAGTTTGAGGCTCGCAGAAGGACGGCTGAAAATCTTGGCGATCCGATAGAGTACAAACGTCTGCAAGAAGAACTTGACGCAGAGCGTGAGCGTAACGGAACATCGGATCGATATTTTGAATTGCTTAATGAGGTGGCGGCGCTTAGATCAGCAGATAGTGTGCCGCAGGGAATCTATTTTTCCGATAATTCTAATGTCGCAAAAACGTACATGAACGAACATCGTGCCTGGGATTACCAGAACGCCGAAAGTGGTATGGTTCAGGCTTACGTCCGCGGGAACATGCTAGATATAAATGCTGCTGGCAGCAAGTTCAGCAATGTCGATATTGCTTCGGTTCGCGCTCAGATTCCCGAAGAACTTCGGGAAAAATTCGATGATCTTATATCAAGGTATGGCGATCCTACCGGCAGAGGAAAGATCAGAACGGGTGATCTGGAAACTATAGCAAGCAAGCTGGGTTTCGATGGTTTCCGATTGAGGCGAGTGAAGGACACTTACCAAGGTGACGGTGAGCCATCCACTGTTGTCGCAGTCTTCGACCCTTCCAACATCCGCAGTGTAAACGCAGCCTTTGATCCAGCCCGTTCAGATAGCCCCAACCTTCTCTATTCCTTTGCAGGAGAACGGGCAAAGACGGCGAACCTCGAAGCCCGCGACCTTGCGGCCAAGATGGAAGAGGACGGCGCGACACGCGAAGAGATCTGGGAAGCCACATGGGATCAGCATAACCAAGGCTGGTTTAGAGGGGTTGATGGTAAGTGGCGGTGGGAGATCGATGATGAGCTAAGCTGGATGACAACGGCGCTCGGAGCGATGGAGGGCCACCAAAAGGGACGCCTAGCGGATTTGATGCAGCACGCAGGCATTCACACGCAACGGTCGGCGCTTGGTGAGCCAGCTTATCCGGGAATGGCAAATCTCAAAACGGAACTCTTTCGTTCATCCGATTCAACGCCGTGGGGCAAAAATGTAGACGGTCATTTGGCAGCTAGATCGGATAAAGTTGAGGGCGCCAAAGGTCTACATGGTATCACACTGCATGAGGTGCAGCACCAAATTCAAGTCGAGGAAGGTTTTGCCAGAGGCTCGCATCCAAAAGCTATATCAGATGATATGGTGAAGGTCGAACGTGATCGGTTAGAGACGCGCCAATCGTCTGCGTCTAATGATTGGACATCTATCGATACAGCGCCGGCTGCAGATGAGCTTTCGGACGATGTTGTTCGTCATGGGATTTACCAGAGATTTGCCGGCGAAGTAGAAGCCCGTACTGTTCAAGCCCGCATGAATATGACAGCAGAAGAGCGCCGCGCCCGTCCGCCATGGCTAGACTACGACATACCAGAGCAAGACCAGATTGTGAGGATGGCAGATCGCCAATCCTATGAGACAGAGATGAGCGCAGTTAACCGCATGGGAGAGGTCGGCGAAGTCGTCGAAGCGTGTCGCCGATGAGCTTGAAGACGTGCATCGATAATACGCTCGCTGCTGGTGAAATTACAAAAGAAGAAGCTGATCAGCTAAAAAAGCGCTATGACGCATTGGCGAAGCGCATCCTATCAAAAGGCGCGGTTCGCGACCAATTGATAGCTGAGCTAGAGGCGGAAGCCGCGGAGCGGAAACGTCGGGCGTTGCTGACCGAAACTATCCGCGGCCAGCGTGAAAACGATATTCTCACCCACATCAACGCGGCTGGTCAAAACGATCCAGCTGAAGCGCTTGTGTGGATTTTAGAGCATCAAGGCCAAGCGCGATTTCAGGACGTCACGAGTCGCCGGAAAGCGTTGCTTGGCATGGCTCATGCCAAAATGGAACGCATGCTTTATGAATTTTCCGGCAAGGCAAAGATCAGCGGCGATGCATCACGACGCATCAACCGGGGCACGGCCGCACGTCTCGACAACATGGTTCGTGAGTTGTTCGGGGAAAGCACAGGCGATCAGAAGGCCGCGGAATTTGCCCAGGCATGGAAAGAGGTTTCCGAGGATCTAAGGCAGCAGTTCAACGCGGCTGGCGGCGCGATCGGGAAGCTAGAAAATTGGGGCTTGCCGCAACATCATAACAGCCTTGCATTGTCAAATGCCACTAGGCAAGGATGGATAGAGTACATTAAGCCACTGTTGGACCGTGAAAAGATGCGTCATCCGATCCACGGCAACACAATGACAGATAATGAATTGCAAGCTGCACTAGAAGACATTTGGCTATCTGTAACTACGGATGGATGGCACAAAAGAGAACCAAGTGGCCAAATGCAGGGGAAGGGGGCATTGTTTTCGCAGCATGCGGATCGCCGGTTTCTGATATTCAAAGATGCTGACAGTTGGCTCAAGTATCAAAAGGAATTTGGAGATGGTGATTCATTTTCAACAATGATGGGCCACGTCTCGACGATGACGCGAGACATTGCGCTAATGGAAGTTTTAGGCCCGAACCCGTTAGCCATGATGACGTATTTGCAGCAAGTTGTGATGCATCGTGCGGCTATGACACGGCCCAACAATATCATTCGCCAGGAGCAAATAGCCGAGATCCGGCGCTTGATGTCCAGCCTGCCAAAGACATTGGAAGAACAGCAGTATGAGCTTGCCAAGCAAGCAAATGAACTTGATCTAGCGCATCGTGAACTGCGGCGCCTGGAGTCCGCCGGCCGCGGGGAAACAGCAGCCGCAAATGTCATCCGTGCCGATATCAAGTCACGTGCGCGCCGAATGGAAAAGCTTGCTAACGAGATGATTGACGACATCGGCAAGCAACAATGGCGGTTCCCAGATCAAGACCCAGAACCAAATGCGCAGCTGGAAGCGAGAAAGCGTGCCACAGAACGAATTGACAGTTTGTTGAGTGAGTTGCGTCAAGAACTGCCGGATGATTTGGAAAATCCTATTAAGCGAGCAGGGGAATGGATTGAAACTTCGAATGGCATGTTTGACGCATTGCGCGGGAACATGCTGTCTAAACGTAACAAATTGGCCGCAGTCGGTCAGACGTCTCGAAATATTCTTACATCCGCTGTTCTAGGATCTGCGGTTGTATCGGCTTTGTCCGATGTGTCATTCCAAGCGGCTACAAGAAAAATGGCCGGAATGCCGATTAAGAGAGTTGTTTCAGAATATGTAAGGCGGCTGGCGCCCGGTGGTCAGCAAGCTGCTGTTAGAGCTGGTTTGATCATGGATAGTGCGATGCATGTCATGGATCAGCAAGCTCGCTACGCAGCGTCTATAAATTTTGCAGGCAAGAGCGGTTACGTAGCGGATCGTGTTCTTGCTTTGTCTGGTTTGTCACCGTTTACGCAAGCCGGAAAGCATGCGTTCGGGATGGATTTTCAAGCACATGTTGCCGATACGATCGATCTAAATTTCAGCGATCTTACGCCGGAATGGCGTGGGTTCTTGGAGCGATCTGGATTTACAGCAGCGGATTGGACTCAGTTGCAATCCGTTCCGGTTTATGACGACAACGGTGCGCGATTTTTGCGTCCACAGGACATTGAGCAATCAAATAGAGAACTAGCAATTAAGTATTTATCGGCGGTTCACCGCTTTACAATAATGGCCGTGCCAGAGCCAACAGTAAGAGCGCGATCGGCTATGATGGGCGGAAACAAAGGTGGTACTCCATATGGGGAGCTACTTCGTCTTGTCTATCAGTTCAAAGGGTTTTCCGTTGGGATTATGTTTCTGCACGGAATGTCTGTCTATCGCCAGATCCTTGCTGGCAGACAAGGAACAGCAGCCTTGCAAGCGGTTGGCCTTTTGGTTCCGATGACGATACTTGGTGCGGCAGCTATGCAGATCAAGGAACTGATCAACGGTAAAGATCCGCGCAATATGAACCCGATGGAAAGTCCTAGTTTTTGGGGCGCTGCATTCATGCAGGGTGGTGGGCTAGGTATATATGGGGATTTCTTGTTTTCGGACGTGAACCGTTTCGGCGGTGGGTTGCCGGATACGGTGGCGGGTCCGGTTATTGGTGGGCTGGCTGATCCGTTTCGTAATCTGACCATCGGTAACATGTCGGAATTCTTGCAAGGCGAAGACACAAACATAGGACGCGAGGCGGTTCGCTTTGCACGACGGAATACGCCGGGCAGCAACATTTGGTATATGCGTCTTGCTTGGGAACGCATGCTTTTTGACGAGTTAGACAAGCTCGCCGATCCAAAGGCAAGGCAGCGTTTTCGCCGGCAAATGCGTAAACGCAAGAAGGACTACGGCCAAGATTATTGGTGGGAGCCAGGCGACTTCACACCAGATCGAGCACCCGATCTTGGCGCTGCGGTTCCCTGATTCGCAAAACCTAAATGACGGTGCGATTCCGTCACACACAAGCATGCAAATTATAGTATAGATCCGGGCAGTTAGCCGGTGTTGCGTTGTGCTCAATCCATTGGAGATGCAACGTGACCGCGCTCGGTACGCTCCCCACCAAAACAGACGTGCAAATCACGATCTCCGGCAGCGGTGAAAACGCCACTATTCGCGCGGCAACCCCTGGCAATGCCGGTGTGATGACGGCAGAGCATGCGCGCGTTGTTGAGACCGTGCGCCTGATGCTGGCAGCTGGCCAATTCGAGGCGCCGGCCGCCGTGCCGCTTGGGCAGCAGGCGTCCACATTGCCGCTTGGTGATTTGTCGCTACCGCCACCAAAACAGCAAGTGCTGCAGCCTTTGCAAGCGGGTCACTCAGACGATCTCTTGCGCCGAATCCAGGCTCTTGAAGCACGAAGCACTTCGAATGCTGAATATGCCAGCCTCACAGCAGCACTGACAACTCTACGCGACAGCGTGGCCAAGCGCATCGACAGCCTGGAGGCGCGCGTCACGGAGCTGGAGCAAGCTGTTGTGGCCAACGACAATGACGAAATCCAGCAGCAGGTGGCGCATATCCAGGGGCAAATGACCGAATTCGGGAGCATCGCAAAGATGCTTGACGAAGTTCTCAACGATGACCGAGTGGTGATGATCGAACATGGCGACGGATGACTATAACGCCGCGACGGCGCGCGATATCTATCTCCCAAGCGGGAGCAACAATTTTGCCCGCCTTTGGGCGACCGAAAAGTTCATCCAGACGCTGGCCGAGGTCGGTGTTGTGGAGGTTTTTGAGGGCGGCGGCAATGACCCCACGGGGCTGACCGGGTACAGCACTGCCAAGCTTTGGCTCAATGTGTCGGCTGGCGTCACGGATGCAGCCGGGACTATCCGGTCATACATCGGTGGTGATGCAACCGATATTGCAAGCTGGCCAGAGCTGAACAAAGAACGGTTTTACGATCACATCTCATCAGGTTTTGCATCTCTCAACATGCGCGGCGCGTCAACGTCGAGCGCCATCGCGCAGTCTGAAGTGGTTCTGTTCGAAAACACGACGGCTGCAACGGCAACAATCGCATCAGGCGCAACCGAATGCATTGTCTGCCGAACCAGCGGGTCAACTGCTGATGTCACGATCATTGCGGCAGACGCGCCCACGGTAACGGTAAATGGTGATGCAACAGGCGTCGTCCTTAATCTGGCGAATTCGCAAGCACGGCTCACGATTGATCCGAGCAATGCAAACAACTTTGTTGTTTCGGCATCGCATGCATAGGGGGCTGTAATGGCGACTAATCTATTTACCGAGGCGACGAATGAAAGAGCAAACATCTTTGAGTTTAGCGGCAGCACGTTCACGGAACGAATGACGAGCGCGGTCAACGCGATCAATGCTGGCAACAATATTTCGGTCTACATTCCACGGGGCACATATCAGCTTACGGCGGATATCCCCGATATCACGGGCGATCAATGGGAGATTTTTGGCGAAGGTCAAGCTACGCAGATCTTCGCGCAGCTAGGCGGAAGTGTCACGCATTTCTTTCAGTGTGGTGATAGCTCAACGCGCGCCGATCGAGGTCGCATTCATTCACTTTATTTAGACTACAACAATACAATTGCGAGTAGCGTTTACGCCTTCCATTTGTTTAATTGCCAATACATACATATTTATGACATCTTCGGGAGCGGTTTTGCGGGAGTAGTAGAGTGTGGGTCAGCAAGTAATAAGGCGATCCGGTGCGCTATTAACAACATCCAAGGTAATTTGGTTAATGGCCTCGACACGAACGGTCACATAAAAATCAACAACGCATCTCGTCTTGAATTTAACAGCATTGCCTTTTCTGACAGTACGGTTGGGCCTCGAACGGGCGCGCTGATTTTGATGTCTACCGTATCGGGCGGGCTTATCGATGACATGCGCTTTAACGACGTGTCATTCCAGACCTTCAGCCAGGATCACAACCACGCGCAAATCGGCGTTGCGACATCGACAACGGGCACGGGAACCATCACGCTTGGGTCAGCCTTAAGCGGCAAGGAGCTGTTTTCGCACGCGGTCGCAGACGGTGACACGGTGTATTATCGGATCGATGACGGCGCCAACTTTGAAGAAGGGCTGGGCGTTTACACGGCATCAGGAACCACACTAACGCGCGACACGATCCTGGATGGTTCAAGTGGAGCGGGCAACCCAATTACATTGAGCGGTTCGGGTGTTGAGGTGACGGTGCCAGCGGATGGCAAGCCATCCGGCCTTGATATGGTGACGAACAACGGCAACATCGTAAACTGCTGGATTAATGATCTGGTAGTGGACCACACCACCGAATACGGCGTGCGGATGCGCGGCACAGGATCGAGCGGGTTCACGAATATCAATTTCGATGGCATCCGAGTTTCGACCGATGCGGGCGATGGCATCGACATCACCAACGGGTCCAGTGACAATTGGCGAGACATCACGATCAACAACCCGCTCATCGTGATCGACAGCGACGGCGATGCGGTTCATATCAATACAACCAGCACAGGCAAATTTTACGATTGCCATTTGACGAATGCCAAAATATCAGAGTCCGATGCGTCGGTGTCAAAGACGCGGGCAATCCGCTTCCAGGCAGAGGGCGGATGGCGTGTTGCGGGGTGCTCGGTCAAACAAAGATCAGGCACGTCTCACGGGTTCAACAACGGGCTTCAAACGACGGACACGGGCCTTGAGCGGTTCATGTGCGTTGATAATGATTTTTCGGCCGTCAACACACTTGGCGTCACGCACGCGACTTATGCGGCGGTGTCGAAGTCCAGGTACTTTGCGAACAACCTCGGGCCGGATGGGCCGGAAGTGGAGCCGCCACCAACAATCACGGCAGCCTCAACGGTTGACCTGTCCACGACCACATGCCCATCCGTCATCATCACCGGAACCACGGCAATCACGTCGTTTGGAACAGATGCCACGGTTGGCACAACGAAAACCATCACGACAGCAACGACTGTCAACATCACAAATTCCGGCTCACTGGTATGCCCAGCTGATCGGAATATGATCATTCCGGCCGGCCATCAAATCGCGGTCGAGCGGGTATCCGCGGGCTGGGTGATCAATTCATCCAGCATTCTGCCGGCTGAAATCACAATCGACCTCGGAGACGAGACGACTGATCTGACGACGGGCACGGCGAAGCACACAATTAGAATGCCTTACGCGATGAACCTAACGGACGTGCGCGCGCTGGTGACGACGGCTCCGACTGACGCGGATCTGATCGTGGATATCAACGAGGCAGGGACCACCATTCTCAGCACTAAGCTCAGCATCGATGACGGCGAAAAGAGCAGCGTTTCGGCGGCAACGCCCGCAGTGATTTCAGATGGTGTTTTGGCGGACGATGCAGAGATCACAATTGACATTGACCAGATTGGATCAACCGTGGCCGGGGCTGGGCTCAAGGTTACTCTGATTGGCTGGAGGGCATAATGCACCGCCTAACTGATGCGGAGTGGCGCCCGACCAAGAACACGTTTGGACTGATTGATCCGACGTTGATCGTTGTGCATGAGACAAGCTCCAGGCTCGCCAAATACAACTGTCTCAACTACTTGCTCGGCAAGGGCAACAAGTCCCGCGTGGCCTATCATGTGTTGATTGAGCGGGACGGAACGATTGTGCAGCTCGCGGATCTCAATCGAAAGCTACGGCACGCTGGCCGGTCAAGCTGGGGTGGCCGCAAGTGGTGCAACAGCTTCTCTATTGGTATCGGAATAGTGGGTCCAGGTCCGCTGAAGGGGACAACGGACAAGGCTAAAAGCTGGTTTCGCGAGACTTACACAGACGGTTTGATTGCAGGTGATAGCCAGTGGCATGGCAAGGGTCACATCTGGTTGAAGCCAACGCCAGAGCAAATGGCATCATTGCAACGTGTTGTTGACGAGATCAAGCAAGCTTATCCCGACATTGACATCTGCGGGCACTACCAATGTAGCCCCGGCCGCAAAATCGATCCGCCGCCAACGAACGTTGTGGACCTGGAAGCCATTAAGATGAGCGGGCTAGGCAACGTCGGCGAAGGCATTGGCGAC
>Ga0208898_1002461_pt1 | contig 11356 bp, 6 predicted proteins | sample VirMetDEL_Mar_4_FD_184513 | JGI IMG/M metagenome (GOLD analysis project Ga0208898, IMG submission 184513) | Aqueous microbial communities from the Delaware River and Bay under freshwater to marine salinity gradient to study organic matter... | ecosystem: Environmental > Aquatic > Marine > Coastal...
AGCCTTCTGGAGAGAGTTTAGGAGATGTTAGTTCTGAGTTATCAACTTCAGCACAGAAGCAAAAGTTAGACTCTCAATACTCTACACAACCAACAGTTGACGAGGTAATAGAAGCTCATGGAGGTAAACTTCCTGATGATATTGATGTTGTTAGTAAACAAAAAGAAAGACCTTTAGGTATACTTGCATCTGGTTATGACCCAACAGCAAAAACAGATAAGGAAAAGAGAGAGATTAAAAAGAGAGCTGAGGATAATCAAAAGGCTATATATAATCAGTACAAAGAAGATATATTAGAGGCTGAAGTAGAGCCTACTATGTATGATGATGTTTTCAATAATATAGCAGATATTCAGAATGAGAAATTACTAGGTGCTGATTTCAAGGATAAAGTACCAGTAGAAGAATCACTTCCAAAGGTGAAGATAATTAATGATTATGCTGAGTACTTAAAGAAGAGTGACTCTCCATTCTATGACAGATATAAGGAGGGTGCTTTAACTAAGGATGATAAAAAAAGTTATGATTTCTTAAACAAAGCAATAGTTCATCAATCGGATATATTAAAAGCTAAAAGAGAAAAGGGAATAATAGATGATGAAACTTATAACTTTTACAGGGATGAGCTTTATAAGAAGCAAATGGAAACTCAGTCTGTTGACCCAGATGCTGCTGCTGAATATGCTGCTGAATTAATAAGTAAGAAAGCTAAGAAAGGTAGTGATTACTACAAATTTCTTTATGATAATAAAGTACAAGAACTACAGGATGCAGCAGGGTTTTCTGATTATGAAGCAGATTTAATTGAAGAGAAAGAGACTCAAGAGGAAGTTGACAAATCTTATAAGGAGGCATTAAAGAATCCATATCTTCCACAGAATGCAGCAAAGATAGCGTACTATAATGTTGTAGCTCCAGCTATGAATGCGTTTAAGAATTATGGTGCAAATGTTATTGCTTCATCAAGTAGATTGTCTGGAGTAGTTCAGCCAGACTTTATGTCTAAAGCATTGAATGAGTACGCTGATGATATAACTGATTATTTCGGTAAAGAGGGGATATACACTATACCTTCAGAAATGAAAGGTGGATTATTTGAAGATGGCGATATTAAGTATAATAAACTACTTCCAAAGGTATCAGAAACTATGGCTAATATGTGGGCTTTAGTTGGTGGTGGTGGATACATGGGTGGTACTAGTAAGACTGCACAGAATATAGGCTTAATAAGTAGTTCATTCCTATCTACTCAGAATGATTATTATAAGGAAGCAAGAGAGCAAGGTTTAAGTCATAAGCAATCTATGGCTTTTAGTTCTGGAGCTGCTGCTACAACTTCAATGTTAGAGCTTGTTAACCCTCAGAAATATTTAGTTGGAGATGGCTTTAAATTATCTAAGAATGCTTTAAGAGCTATAATAAAGGATAAACCAAAAGGAGCTATTAAAGAGATGGTTAAGGGTGTTGGAGAGGAGATTTTATTTGAGAATATGCAGGAGTTATCTCAAGAAGCTGGTGATATGCTTAATAAGTTTGTATTCAATGCTGCTACAGGTTCAGATTTTGATGTTTCAGTATCTAAGGATGAGATTTTAGAGCTTGTTGCTTTAACATCTATTGCTGCTGGAGGTATGAAGGGAGTTTCTGGTTTTTCTTCTAGTAATCAATTAAGATATGAGGCACTAGAGAACTCAGTTACAAATAGTAATGAATTCAATGAGTACTTAAGTAGTAATGAAGTAGTTGAAGCTTTAGGTGAGGATAAGATTAATTCTATAAAGGAACAAGCAGGTAAATTTAAAGGTTTCTACTTAAGTAGTAATGAAGTAGTTGAAGCTTTAGGTGAGGATAAGATTAATTCTATAAAGGAACAAGCAGGTAAATTTAAAGGTTTCTATGAAAAACTACCTGAGTCTTTAGGTGATAAACGTGCTATTGTTGCAACAGCAAAGATTGATTTAGAGAAATTAAATGAAAGAAAGAAGGAGATAGAAGCTGAGGAATTTCAAGATATATTTAAGGATGAATTAACTGCTGTAAACAATGAGATAAATGTATTAAAGAAAAATATAAATAATATTGTAAATGATAGTGAAACGAAAGAACAAGTACCAAGTACTGAGCGAAAAGGGGAAGCCACTGAGCAAACCGAACCTATCAAAGAGCCAAGCGGAGAAGAGGTTGAAGCAGGTGGAATGGTTCAAGAAGAAGGAAAAGTAAGGCTTAATCCTAATATAAAGGTAAAAGATAATGACAATAGAAAAGGATTAGTTCCTACATCTGAATTAAAAGAATTTATAGGAGAGGATAGAACTGGAGATGCAGAGATGTCTACGTCTAGAGAAACTATTGACGAGCTAAAAGATGACATATTAAAGAATGGCTTTAAAGAGCCTGTTGTGGTTATGTATGATGAAACAACTGGTGAAGCTGCTGTAGTTGAAGGTAATCACAGAATGGCTGCTGCTATTGAACTTGGATTAACTGAAGTTCCTGTGGAATTTGAAAAGGGTAAATTAAGAAGTAATGAAGATAGAGCAAAAGATAAAATGTTCCCACTTAACAGGGTTAATGTTGGTAAAATAGATACTAAATGGGGTGTTTCTGGTGATAAAATGGGATTAACTGTGAGGCAGCCAAATGAATCTGATTATATTTTAAAAGAGGAAAGCAAAATAAAGAAAAGTGAGTACGCTAAATCAGAGATAGATAGAGTTAAGGCATTACCTCAAGAGAATGAGGATGGAGCTACTATGAATTTAGATGGTAGTAAGTATGAAGGAGGAGGATTAGTTATTCCTTTAGCTTCTAAGAATATGAATGCTTCAGAACTTACTCCAGAAGCTATAGATGAGTTTATATCTGAGAACTCGGAAGCTATTGGCGGTGAGAATGTTAAGGTTGGGATTTATAAATTCCCAAATAGCAATGAGGTATCAATAGACCTTAATATAGTTGCTGACCCTTCAATGAGGGAGGAAGCATTAAAGTTAGGGAAGGAATTAGGTCAAGAGTCTTTATTCGATTTAGATACATTCGAGAACATTAAGACAGGTGCAGATGGTAAGAATCCAAAGACGTTATCTCCAAAGGAATTATTAGCACTTCAAGGTAAACTTTCTATTACAGAATCAATATCAATTAAGAAGCAGAATGTAAATAAGCTAGATGAGATTGAAGGTAGAGCTAAGACAAGTGAGCAGAAGAAATTAGTTGGTACTATTAAGAATGTTGTAAAAGCATTAACTGGTGTTGATAGCGAAGCTGAGATTGTTATACATGAATCTCAAGAGTCTTACAATAAAGCTGTTAAGGAAGCACAAGATGGTGAATCTACTGATGATGCATCCTCTGGATTCTTTCAGGATTTTGGAGATGGTGAAGGTAAGATTCATATAAACCTCTCTGAAGGACAATCTAATACAGCATTTCACGAGGCTTCACATAAGGTTATGTCTGCATATCTAAAGAGAAATCCTGAGAAGCTACAGGAGTTCAAGGATAAGTTAGATGAGGTATTGACTAAGGAGCAAAAGGATTCATTGGATGAGTTCGCTTCAGAGTACTCAGAAGAAGAGATGGTTGATGAGTTCGTTACTGAGGCACTTTCAAGAATAGCAAACGGTGATATAAAACTTCCTACTGAGAAGAGTAAGCTACAACCAATTATTGATTTCTTGAACGATATAGCTTATGCAATTGGATTGAAGAAGATAAAGTTAACAGGTAAGGAGGATGTAATAGATTTCGCTAATAAGTTATCTGAAGCTTTCAATAAGGGTAGAGAGATAAGTATATCAGAAAAAATAGATTCATCCGCTAAACCAACTGGTAAGAAAATTGATACTAAAATATCTTTCCATAAGAAAATAAAGTTAGGTGAAAATGTAAATCTTGAGCGACATAAAAATATAGAGAAATCTATAAATATGGATACTCCATTATCAATGTTTAAAGATAAGGTGATGCATATAACTTTTTCTGATAGACTTGTTACTGGTTTTATAAATGGAAAAGAATATAAGGGTGGATTACTTTATCCTGCTTTAACAAATGCTATTTGGGCTGCTAACGGTATGCAGTCAGCTAAGAAAATACAAAAATCTATGGTCAAGAATGATGATGGATATAGTTATTTAGCTTTAGGTGTAATGAGTGAAACTTCTCACATGAGTAATAATGATATGTCAGCATTAGCGATTGAGAAGGTTGAAGATGTTATAAAAAATAATAAAGTACCTGTATCTGAAGCAGAAAAAAGAATAAAAGCTGCATTTAACAGAACTCCTCTTGCTAAATTTACTGATGAGTTTAATTCTAAATCTCCAAAAACAACTAAAGGTTTATTATCTATTATAGATGAAACTATATTATCAGATAGAGCTACATTTGATGAAAGGAAGGCTTTTCTTGAAACTGTTTTAGGTAAAGCTAATATAGATAAATCTAAAAGATTTGGAGGATTACCTTCTTATAATGATTTAGCTAAAGAACTAGAAGAGCCTATAACAAGAAACATGAATATAGGAGATGTAGGTATAATAGTTAGAACCAAAGGAGATGTAGGTATAAAAGAAACCAAAGAAGGTGATAAAGAATATCATCCTTCATATAAATTTGCATTAACTTCAACAGATGATGTTGAGGTTTATATGTTAGATAACATCTATAATGCTGCAGATTTATTTCCATTTATATCTAGAAAAGGAATTGGTATTGAGGATTATAAAAAGAAATATGGAGATAGCTGGAGGATGAGATATAATAACTATCTTGGTATTGGTAAAATGTCAACAACAGTTTCTGAAGGGATTTCAATTCCAAACGAAACAACATCTGAAGAAATCAAGAATGCTGGACTAGAAGGATTATCTACTATGCCAGTAGAGAAGAAATCTAAAGTAAAGAAGCAGAAGAAAGTGAAGAAGGGTGACGATTTAGTTGACAACTATGGTTCAACATCTAAAGGAGAGATGGGAACTAAGATGACTAAAGATTCAGATGGTAATTACTTATTCTTCCATTACTCTGGAGCAAACTTTAAAGGTTCTAAGATAGACCCTAAGCACTTTGGTAAGAACTCTTATACTACAGATAAGCGTATGCATAAGGTTAGTTTTTATTACACAAACCCTCTAGATAGAGAATCTATGGTTGGTGTAGCAGCTAAACCTAAAGTTGTTAGAGTATCTCCAGACAAGGTTTACCCACTTCAATCTGACCCACTATCATACATGGATGAGGCTGAGGCTTTATTTAGAGAGGATTTTGGAGAGTACGCTGCGTTTGATTCACACTGGCAGGCATCATACATTGGTAAGGTAGCACTAGATAATGGATTCGAGATGTTGGTATCAGATTGGGGAGGAGCTGTTGAGACAGAGGAAGCATTAAGAGGTGAGTCTCAGATTTCTCATAAGTTTAATGAAGGTATCCCTGAAGATGCAGTTCAAGCGAAGACTGGTGAGTTCATAGTTAAAGAAGAAGTTAACGATGATTTAGGTATGGATATTGAACAATCTATAATTGATTGGGCTAAGAAGGAGTATGAGGGTGAGTATAATCCATTTAAACAGATTGGTTCTTGGGGTGTTAAGGAATTCTTTAATAATAACCCTGAACTTCTTGATGAGATACCTAGTTCAATCAAGAAACAAATATCTAAGCCTAAGATAAAGCAACAGAAGAAGAGAGTAAGTAGAGTTACTCAGAAGAAAATTGATGAGGTTGTAGAAGGTAAGGGTAAGGGAGAGAAGAAAACAATTAATACTTGGAACGAGTTTAAGCGTGAATTAAGAAAGGAAGAAGAGAATAGGAAGAAAGGTATTAAGATTGAGAAAGAACGTATTAAAGAGCTTAAAAATAGCTTTAAATCATGGTTAAATGATTGGTCTTCTGAAATTCAAAAAACTGATGCTAAAATAACAAAAGGATTACTTGATGCAGTCAACTCTATGAATGAGAATAATATGTGGAAGGTTGCTCTTAAGATTTCTGAAGTGATTGAAATTGCAGATATTAAAAAATCAGAAAGAATTGCAAAGTCTATTCAAGGTAAAATAAATAAAGCATCTAAGAAAGCTCCAAGAAATCTTAAAGCTTTTGGTGTTGCTATAAAGAAAATAAATCCTAGATGGGTTGACGCTAATGAATTGGCTTTGGTTGCAAACGAGTATATTGAAGCTGTAAAAGGTGGAGGTGGTATAAGTCCTGAATTACTTTCTAAGGTTGAAGCTTTAAAAGAAGAGGAGAACAAGAGGTATTCTGATTATTATAATGATAAGCTAAGAGAATCTTACGAACTATCTGGTGTGAAAGAAGATGGAATATCTTTTGATGAATACAAGAAGTTAATGGATTTAGACCAGCAAATAAATGCAGAACAATCTGATGAAATACTGCTAGATACCAAATCTAAAAATAGAGAAAATCTAGAGAGGGTTATTAAATGGAGACTTGACGAGGTTAATAATTATCTTGAATCAAATAGGAATTTCTTGAGCGATAAAGAGATTCAAACTTTAGAGACATTCTTAACTATAAAATTCGGTAAAGATACAGATACTTCTAAATCTATTAGTATAGATAACTTCACATCTCAGGAACTTAAAGAGCTAAACAATGTTATAACGGAGATAGTAACATTTAATGAGTTCAATGGAACAGAATCTATAGAGTCAGCGATAGAAGGTAAGAGAAGAGCTAATTCTGTACTTAAAAGAGCTATACCTGTTATATTCTCAAAGCTTGCTGAAAAGTTTTGGAATCCAAACCTAAGTTTTAATAACTTATTTAAAGCTATAGCTGGAGGTGAAGGTGGTAAGGCTCTTAGAAATATATTTGTTGCTAAACTAAATGAATTTTCAAATATAGCTAAGAGAAAGTCTGATATATTCAATGTGAAGATAGATTCTTTACTTAGAAATATATCTACATCGAAGGCTGAACAAGATAAGGCTTCAACAAGAATCGGTATGGCTTCTTTTCTTATCCAGAATGAGAGTGATATGATTGGTAATGAGATTGATGAGGATTTTAAATCTAAGAAGAGGCTAATTGAATTAGAGATAGAAAAAATGGAGGCTCTATCAAAAAATAAAAGTGAGTCAGCTTCAAGAAAAAGAGGTTTAGAGAAAACTCTTAAAATGTATAAAGAGGCATATAATTCATTAGTAAAGAATGCTAATAGTAAGGATGATATATACGATGCATTATCTAATGAAGAAAAGGAATTATATGATTATGCTGTATCTATGTTTGAAGAGATAAAGGAGGACTTAAAGAATTCTCATTATAGAAATTCTTCTAAGGAATTTATAGAGTTTGAGCAATATATCCCTACAGAACAAAGAAATATGTTCTATAGTAAGGATAAAGAGCTAGAAGGTTATGATAGTGCTAACTCAAATATTAACACTAAACAAGCTGGAACAACAATAAAAAGGGTTAAGAGTCCTACAAAGAATCCAGATGGAACTTTTAATGATAAAGCAACTGTCGACCAAATAACGTCTATTCATGTATTTAATTTTAACAATACAGTAAAGGGTAAGTACTATGAGTCATTGTATGATATAGGAACTATAAGAGAGAGAAAGGTGTTGAATGCAATGATTAATAGTAAAGCTATGAAAAAATACTTTAATCCAGATGGAGGTAGTAATGACCTTCATAATATGATTAGAGACAGGGTAGCTGATAAGATAAATTTACAGAAGAATGGATGGCATGACCCATTTAAAGAGGCTAATATGATTGAGAAAGTAGCATACGGAACTATTAGAAAGGTTAAGTCTACACTATTAAAGACTGTTGACCAATGGATTAAACAACCATCAGCAATTATAGCTCAGACTATCGTTCAAGTTGGTGGTACATACTCATTAAAGGCATCTGAACAAGGATTAAGAAGTCTATTTTCTAATGAATACACTGCTGCTTTTAATAAGTTAATAGAATCTAGCGAGGTAGCCAATAGGGTTACTATGGGTGAGTATCTTTATGAGGATACTAACTCACTTATTGAGTCAGCATTAAAGAGGGGAAAACTTGACGATAATAAAGTAGCAAAATTATACATTAAGAACTTTGAAAATGCATTATCTCAAGCAGATAAGCACGCAACAAGATTAAGTTGGTTAGCTGCATACATAAAGGAGGCTAAGAAGAATGGAACTATAGATAGTGTATCAGGATTTGATTTAATTGAACATACAGAGAGTGGTAAGATTGACTTGGATGCAGTCCATAAGGCTGACAACACATCACAAGAGATAAACAACTACTCTGACTTTTCAGATGCACCTCCAATTATGACAAAGAATAATTATAAGTTTTGGAGAGAGATGGTGTATTCATTTAGGTCTTTCAGTATTAATATGTGGGTTAACAACTTAATAGCACTTAGAGATATAGTTAGTTCTGGAGATTTAGAGGTTAATAAGGGTGAATCTGCTAGGTTAATGGCTGGTTCTATGGCTGCTGTTGTTGCATTTCAAGGAGCAAAAGAGTTTGCAGTTAATCCTTTATGGGATTTATTGCTTGACGCAATATTTGGTGTAGATGATGATAAGGATGAGGTACTGGATAGAGTTAATAAGGTTCTATGGAATGCTTTAGCTGATTATATGGTTGGAGGAGCTTATGGAGGTGAATTTACTGATGAGTCATTTAAACAGATTGTAAATGCAATATATGATTTAAGCAAATCATCCAAGAAGAATTCAAGGGTAAGTAGAGATAGTTCAAGAAAGAAATCTGAAAAAGATAAGAAGCCTTATTATGTAGGTAGAGATGGGAGTAAGTTACCTAGTGTAATGGGAACTTCTCTTGAGTTTTATGGTGATGCTATAGAGTCTGGATATAAAATATTAGATGGTACATCTGAAGAGTCAGACGAGTATGAGATGTATAAATTCTTAGCGTTTATGGCTAATGAAGGAACTCTAGAAAGATTTTTCTCTAAGGCTGCTTCAAGAAAAAGGAAGCAAGAGAAGAGTACTAGTTCTTACTAGAATATAACAAGAAAAATCCCCAATGAAACCATTGGGGATTTTTTATTTATTACTTATGTTCTCTATAAATATAAGCTCATCACCAGTTCCTAGTTCGTGCTTACAATTCTTTAGGTTGCCTATTTTCTTTTCAAGAATAGTTACCCTAGCTTTAGCTCTGTTATACTCATCACATATAAGCTGAAATTCCTTCATACTCTTACCAGTCATCATTGATAATAGTTCTCTAGCCTTTGAGTTTAACTCATTAATTTCTGCTTCGTATGTAGAAATCTTTATTTTCCTTTTAGACATTTTATAAAACTTTAGGTATTTATTCGTAAATTTAAGGTTTTGCTTTAACTTACGCAAATAAAATAACTAATAGTTCTCTCGTATAAATTTCTCAGTATCTGACCAGTAGGTTAATTTCTTCTTAGCTAGAAGATTTATAGCCATGTATGGGCTTAGTAAAACACTATCATGATTCCATTCATTAATCATCTCTGAACAATGTCTTAAGGCATTAGTTCTATTTCTCTTGAAGAGTATCATAACTCTCCAAGCGTTTTCTTTTATTTGGTCTTGCATATCTATTATTTTTTGTATTTGTTGTATAAATCTATAAAATACTCTAGCTGGTCTGTTTCCTTGCTAAAACCTTTTATATAATTATTCTTTACCATCTGTTCTATTATATCTAAATCCAATCCATCATTAATATAGTATAGTTTTTTCAGTGGTCTTATTATCTTCTGTCCAAATGGACTAGTACCCATAGGATAATTGTTCATAACTTCAGCAGCATCAATTACTACACTAGCTACATCCTCATTTATGATATACCTTTCTTTCTTTAGTGCTGTCTTTATATTAATATTTGCAGTATCCATTAATAATTCTAACGATGTTATTATAGTCATATCTCCATTACTTAAATCATCATTCTCTTCTGCTATATCTAATGCTTTTATACAATCTGCATTACCTCTAGCTGCTAGGCTCTTAGCAAAATCTAATGCACTCCATCTTTTAGCTTCCTGCATTACTACTGTATCATCCTCATTATGCCATACATGGCTCACTATATAAGGTACTGCATAACCTAACTGCCTTAAAGCTATAAATCTATGTTGCCCATCTACTATATCCCTATCATCATTTACAACTATAGGTACTTGTAAGCCTTTATCTTTTATGCTTTTAACAAGTTTTTTTACTGTAGAGCTATTTATTTCTCTGTTACTTTCTAAAAAGTTAAACATATCATACTCTTTAGTCTCGTGTAGTGTGAATCTTTTTTTCATATCATTTAGTTTTAATTATTTATAATTTATTTTTAAAATTGTTCTTCGTTAAAATCAATACTTTCTAAGCTTTTAATAATTCTTATTAATCTTTCTGTTTGTGGTTGAGCTTTTAGTATTTCAATAACCGTTTTAATATCTTCTTGAGTTTCCATAATTGTTTTGTTTTAGTTATTATTATAAACTTTCTTTTGCTCTATCAATAAGTTCTACAACCTTATCGTATACATCCTCATACTCTTCTCCAGCTTGGATGTACGGTAGTATGTGTTGTCTAAACAGTAACACATCCCACATTGATACCTCTGAGAATCTTTTCTTTCTTATTGAGAACAATATAGATTTAGCTCTCATATTAACGAATTCATTTTCCTCTTCAATGGTATTAACTGGATACTTCTTACCTTTCCAGATTTTAAATTGCCCTTCTTCAATGTTGCAGTTTGGATAGATACAAGCATCAGGGTTTTCGCAGTTTGGTCTTCCACATTTAATCATAGTTTCTAGTTTTTTAAAAGTTGAACGATATATTATTTAATTTATTGTACGCATCCGTAATAGCATTCATCTTACTATCATAATCCTCAGCGTATACTATTTTGTTTAGCATCTCCTCTAGTTCCTCCTCTCTATTACTCTCTTTAAATACTTCTTTAATCTTATTAACCTTAGATAATTTATTTGTCATATTAATAAGCAATCCATAAGTATTATTAATCTTAAGAATCATATTGAGAATATCCTTTGGCTCATGCTCTGGCATCATCGTACATAGCTTATCTAACTTCTCAATAGTCATTCTATTGTATAGGTCGTCAAAGTATGGTACAATGTCTTTATATTCAATCATAAATATATCAGCGATATCTCTCATCTTATACTTGTATGAGTTCCTAAGTAGCTTCAATATTAAAGCACCATTGTTAGCACTCTTTCGATTGTGATATACATATTTGAACAGACTTACCTTTGGCATAATTTATAATTTAGTTAAATATTTATTTCTTGAGCGAAGTTAATTAAAACTTATAAATTTAAGTTCCATTCCAATAAGAA
>Ga0208898_1002462_pt1 | contig 11356 bp, 12 predicted proteins | sample VirMetDEL_Mar_4_FD_184513 | JGI IMG/M metagenome (GOLD analysis project Ga0208898, IMG submission 184513) | Aqueous microbial communities from the Delaware River and Bay under freshwater to marine salinity gradient to study organic matter... | ecosystem: Environmental > Aquatic > Marine >...
CATAGGGTTAAGGTTATGTGTAACTTCGCCAGAGGCCATCTAGCATCAGGGTGGTATGTTCACCGGCCAAAGTGATCATACGGCCTGCGTAGTTTGGGTGTTCTGTGAAGGTGAAATAAGACTCCCTATTACTTTAACAACCGGCCAGAAGTTATCATAACAGTTTGTCTTATTTCAGGTTAGGTGTGGGTATCCTTACGGGGCCACAATATTCTGAACATAGTTATATCCAGAAAATTTTATTTGTCAACACTTTATCGTGCTGAACCAGATAAATCGTAAATAAATTTACCTGTGCGAATCGCTTCTGCAATCTCTTCTTGCTTAGCTTCATATTGCTGAGCAGTCATGCGATTAACATCGGACTCTTTAATATAACTTCTAGTCTCGTCGCTTTCAGGGGCTGACCGTTCTTTACGGGTACCAACAGCTTTAGCCGCTTCTTTATCCGCATTCGATTTCTTTTTACTGGTAATCCCCATGTCGGCTTTATACAAATCGATAGCACGAGAAGCTGACATTGCATCACTTTCATTATCGTACAATGCATCTTGAATCCACTTAGGTTGATCTTCAACCCAGTTATGGAAATCGTCTGTCTCACGTATTTCTTCAAAGTCAGGATGTATGCGCATTAATTCAGCTTCTGCTTTTTCTCTACGTGCTTCTATCTTTAATTCATCAATTTGTTTAAATTTAGATTCATACTCAGACGTTTGCTCGTGAGCTTTTTTCATTGCAATTGTTTCTACAATCTTTGCAACGTCTGGATATTTTTCCATCCATTCAGAAAGTTCATCTTCTGATTTAGGATATTTAATTTCTTTTTTGGTTGAAGCTTCTAGTTGTGTACGCAGTTCATTAATTTGTTCTTGTAACTCATTCTCTTTCTTCTGCGAGTGTCTGCGCAAATCGCCGTACCGTTTTTTAAAAGTCTTCTCCTCTGCGCTCGTAGGTTCAGGACCATCATCAACTTCTTCTTCTGTTTGTTCGTTTTCTTGATCACCTTTCATTAAAGCTTCAAGTTCAGCTTCCTCTTCTTCAATGCGTTTCTTATTAGCGTTACGCTTAGCAAAGCCAGATGCGACTTTGACTTGTTCGACTTTAGTAGCCATTTCAGTTGTGGTTGTAGACATGAATATTTCCTTTGTCTGGGGCTAACGGTAGCTTTTTAGGGCGTTAGGTAGCCAGTTAAATGGGTTATTTTTTACGTGCCATTAACCCGAAAGCACGATTCGTTTGACTGGCGAGTCCGCCTTTTTTAAATGAAGGCCCACCGTATCCGTCATCACCTCCAAATCCACCTCCAGACATACTGCCGCCCTCATTACTACTACCTCTACCGCCGCTGTCGTCTCTGTCAATATTGTAGTTACGAGAGTTCCCGTCTTTATCAATAGCACGGTCTGCTTTACCGTCACCATTAATGTCCACATTAATTTCGCCACGAGAAGTTACGTTAGTTACACTGAAGTTGGACGGATCAACGGACCTTCCTCTACTCTCTTCTCCTCTCGCAATGTTTCGTACGGCTTGGTTAAACTTAGAAGTAGCTTCTTTTTCAGTACGTCCTTGGGAAAGCGCAGAGCTTCGGATTGCATCCCCCAGAGGATCTTTAGATACTTCGACTTTGATTCCGCCCGCAGGTGTTTCTTCTCTTGATAGCCTGCCCTCAACAATACTTCTAGCTTGGTCAAGTGTTATATTTTCTCTACTTGCTAATTCATTGACCTGAGTATCTATAGACTTCGCTCTAGTTTCCGCCTGTCGTTGCATTGCTGTACGTCCAGCATATCCTGTATCAGATGCAAGTGTCATGGACCCCATTCCGGTAGCATCAAAGAAAGCCGCTTCTTCTATCATGTCACGGTATGCTTCTTCCCCGATAGTTTCCGGCGAGAACGCATTTTGTACGGCACGTTCTGCCAATCCCTGATCTTGTAATGAAATTTGCTGTTGCCCAGTACGAGGGTCAATATCTAAAGTAGGTTGTCTGAATCCTTGCGGTGTTACAGACATAGCCGCCGCTAGTCCGGGGCTTAGGCCATAATCAATCGCATTAGTAAAGGATTTTTGAATCTGCCCAGTAGAAATATTATCTACGTCAGGTAAAGCGTTCAATATCTTTCCTAGTGTAGGGTTGGCTTTTTCGATGGATGATTGCATTATTCCTTCAACTTCATTCATCTTTTTATTCATTCTAGCAATGCTAGCACCAGCACCAAGTATAGCACTTAAACCGCCGCCTCCAACAACACTTAACAATGCACCACCAATACCACGAATCTGCGCATTTCTGTAATCCTTTACTTGTTCAGCCAAAGGATGCTGTCCCTTACCAACACCTTTATAATTCTTGCCAAACAAATCAGAAATACCACGAGCAACGCCAACTACCGATGTGCCTTTAACTTTAGCTGTCGAGGGGCCAGAATCAGAATCCCCTCCGGTATCGGTTACCTTTGTTGTTTCTACCGCAGTTTCTGGTGCCGCTGTAGTGTCTTCCTCTTCTGGGGTAACGCCACGTTTTTCTTCTACATAACCTTCTGGGATAGGTAGCATCGGTTGACCATTCATAAATGGTATATACGCAACAGCTTTAGTTTGTTCGTTGACAAACTTTTTCATTTCATAAGGCAAAGGTTGTGTAGCAACATCACGAGTATCGGGGGTAGGTTGCGTGATTGGTCCTTTAGCAAATTGTCCCGGCTCAGGTAATCTAACAAACTGTCCCGGCTGGTAAACTGATTGAGTAGATTGTTGCTGTTCTCCAGTAAACTTGGGGGTAGTATAAACATTAGAAGGCTGTAGATAACTAGGAAGCTGTTGATTTAAATATGTAGGTGTTCCAGAAGTGGGTGTTACACCACCTATATCCATTTCAACAGGTTCGGAAGATGCGCCTTGATTTTTAATCATTTCGCCTATTTCGGCTTTGAAGTCTACATTATCTGGAATGACAGCCTCATCGCCGTTGCCCATCTGACCCATTGCTTCCATCTTAGCTAGCCCTTCTTTAGCTTTTTGACGGAGCATCATTAAATTTTCTAGGCCAATATAACGTGTCACATCCGCCGGGAATACAAATTCCCCTTCACTAAGTTTAGCATCGATGTCGTCACGAACTTCTGCTTGTGTAGAACCTGAAGGTACATCATTGCCCGATACAGGATCTACTGTGCCCCCTTCGTCTAGCAGTCCACCATCGGCATAGTTGCCAGCTTCTTTTTGTTGATCTAAGAATTTCTTTGCTTGCTCTCTCGTAATTTCTCCGGAGCGTAACATACGCAACACATCTTCAGCGGCATACGTTGCATCTTTGTAAGTTTTAGAAATGAGCGTTCCATCTTTTTTTGTTACTTTTTCTTTTACGCCGCTTTCAAGCATATCATTCATTTGAGCAAATGCTTTACTTGCTTTTTCAGATTGAGACAGACCGCCATTGTCAAACGCTTTAGTAGTTTCATCGTCTTGCGTTTGCTCTTGTGAAGAAACTATAGATCCTAATTTTCCTGCAAGAGGAATACCTAGAACAGCACTGTAAAGAGAATATGGTATTTTTGCTTTTTTGTTTTTCTTCTTCGCATCTATAAATTTTTTAAGATCTAGTGCATTTGTAGTAACAGTTGTACCGTCTGGGCGTGTCTGTTCTATTTCTACAAGAGGAGCACCATACTTTTGAAGACGCTTTTCACTGATAAGAGTTTTGTCATAAAAATCAATAACGCCCTCTCCACCGAATTCCATTTCTGGTGTAATTTCGACTGATTCCCCGCTATCAGCTAAACGTCTTACTTCACCGATATTTATGTTCAATGCTTTGGCAACTTGTTCATCTGTATACATACGCTGAAGAACTTCGTCAGCAATAGCTTCTGAATCTTCTAAGGAGGAACGGATAGTAAGCATTTTATCGATAATAGACTCAGGCAATACTAATGAATAAACTTGAATTGGATCTTCAGTTATTTCTGCTACGAAATCCTCTACATCACCTCCGACATCAACACCATAATCAACGAGTGAATCCATGAAATCATCGACTAGCTTTTCTGCGTACTGTATGCCTTCATCAGAAAGAGTTTTATATCCAAAGTCATTAAACTGAACAGTAACCATCGCACGAGCTAGAATAGATAAATTATTTTCAAATCTAGCGTTTTCAATATCATCTAAATATCCAGAAAATTCCATTGGATTATTTAAATATTCTTCGTATCCCATACCAGATAATATTTCTTCAACATCTGGAGACATCTTGGGATTAACGATATTCAGATCATCTATATTTTCCAGATCTGAATATTCTTTACGTATATCAAGACCCGTAAAAATTATATCAATTTTGCCAGATTGACTTCTTGTAAGAATAGCTTTCAGCGGCTCTTCAGTTGAAATGGCTTCAACTGCCCCTACCGCTCTACCAATTTCTCTACCGGGTGTAATTGCTAAATATCTATCCCCGTTTTGAACTGCTCTTCTGACAGCTTCCTTGACTCCCAGCACTTCCCAGTTATGTACCATTGGAAGAGTTGGATCACGGTATTCAGGCTTTGTGGGTCTAAGCGGTGTTGCTTCTTCTTCTTTTAATTCTAGGGGCGTTCCTTTTTGCGCACGTTGTTGGATATCAGATTGTAATTCTAATAGGTTAGTTACACCTTCACCGTCTGTTGTTTTTCCACGATTTAGACGGAGATGGAATAGTTGATCCCTTTCTGGGAAATGAAGACCCATTTCATCTTCTGATCTGGAATAAAATCCAATAACTGAACGATCTGAAAGCTCTCCGGTACGTCTAGCGGCTCTCTTTCCTTCTGGACCTTCCCGCAAACCGTATGTAATTTCTTCATATGTATCTGGATCACCAATGTCTTGTTGATAAATATTATAACTAGTCATTGTGGTTCTTTGTTTAGATTGCGGCCCTGTTACCGGCTCAGGAGACTCAAACTGAGGAGGAGGAGATTTTTCAATTATTTTTTTACCGCCAACAAAGCGTGGATTAACTGTCTCCCCCTCTCCTATCGGGGGAGGTATATCACCACGATACACACCACGACTTTCTAATCTCTCTGCCCGACGTTTATTAATCTCTTCAAGCATTTCATCTCTAGTTAATTGCTCTTGTCTACGTGAGCCTGTCTTAGGATCAAAGTCATCAAGTAAACCGAGGTCTTGCATCTCTTCCGTAGACACGCCTTCCTTTTGCATTTGTTTAATATATGCGGCGGCTGGCTTCCGTTTTGTTTGTCCGAGCGGAGACTCAGAAACTACATCTTCTGACTTCAATCCATAATCAGCAAATACATCCCCCATTTCCTTGCGGAGTGTTTTCGCTACCAACCGACCTAATGCTGACATTAATCTGATGCCTCTTCTCTGAGATACTTGAGATAGCGCAGTGCTTCAATCGCACCCTGCGCTCGATGAACGGATACTATATTATCCGCCTTTTCTAGTTTTCTATGGTGTTCGGATATCAGGATGTCCAAATATTCACAAAAGCCATCCCATTGTCTTTTTGTATTAACGAAAGCTTTAAGCTTACTGACCGACGACTTCCGGTCCTGCTCCACCTGCAACATTGCCACTAAATCCTTGCTCACCCGGAATAGGTGATTGACCGATACCAATGTTACCTCCACCCGCTCCTGAAGTATCTTGTACTCCCGGAATCATAGGTGCACCACCAGCTTGTGGCTCAGGCATTGGATTTTCTTGTCTGAACAGTTCGGCTTGTCTAGCCGCCTCTTCCATATTGTTTGTTACTTTGTCAGGATCAAGATCCATTGACTTAGCGATTTCCCGAATGATGTACGGGAATTTTGCGTACGGAGCAAGCACGGGGTTAGAAGCAACTTGCATAAATTGCATCAGACGCTGTGATCTTACTTCATTCGCCATCAAAGATTCAGTACCACGTGCCTTGACTTCTAAGTCCCCTTTGATATCCGGATCAAAGTCAAACTGCATATTGAAACCAAACAGAGCTTCACCAAGTGGGCGCAACAAATAATCATCTACATTTTTAATGACTGTCTTAATGCCACCTGCCGCCGCATTCATCAGCATAGAGATACCAGATGCTGTACGACCTACGCCCGCAACGCCTGTTTGTCCGTGCGCAAAAGATGGGAACCCTGTAGACTCATCTGCAAGAACACGAGCCTTATCAAACATTTGCATGTTTTCTTGAGAAACATTCGGAAACTTTGTACCGAAGATAGCTTGACCCGGTGCGCCGCCTTGACGACGGAATACTTTACCCGGATACACAGAAAGATCTTGTCCCGGCACTAAGTTAGTTTCATCGATTTCAATTAGCATATTTCCTGACAACACAGCGTTGTCTACTGCCATACGCATGAAACCATTCATTAATGTTTGCGTATCGTCCATATTCTCAGCAATACCTACACCGAAGAAAGAATATGGGTTTAGCTCGTAAGGTACTGCATAGTAAGGAATTTTTGCTGGCTTGAAGGGGTTGAGTACTGCACGAATCACACGGCCATTACACAACCATATGTTTGCTTGCAACTCATCAATATGTTTAAATTCTTCTGGTACATCTACCCCAGCTTCTTTTAAGATATCGAGATCGATGTTCCCCCAATACTCAAGGACTTCGTATCGGTTAATGTCGTACTCAATTTGATAATCGCTTAGGTCATCTTCCCAGTATTTCTTATCGTATGATTCGCCCATATCAATGGCATCATCAATTACTTGATCACGGAAGAATGGACGCTTCTTCAATGCACGTAATTGTGTGCGTGACATCTTGTGTCTTTCGACAACGTATTGAGCTTCATCCATATTGTCTGCATCAGGATCAGGATAGAAGTTCCAGATAGATACGTGATCTACGTATGGTACTGTGCGAATTAAAGGATCGTACTCTCCCTCTTCATCCCAGTTTGGATACTCTTTGTCTACAGCAAACGGACCTTTCATAATCCCAGTGCCAAAGAGTGCCATCTCAAATGCGGCACTGCGAAGCTTCTTGGAGGCACTAGATTCCTCTAGCTGATCCATAATTTTCTTTTCCATTTTTTTAGCGGCTAACTGCGCTGGAAAAAATGTTTGTGCTGTTGGTGTTACGCCCGGACCTTCTTCAAGTTTTTCAATACCTTGCAACTTATTTGTAGAACTTCCTAGAAGATCTTTTAGAGTTGCTCCAGCAGGAAAATCTTTTCCATCCCCAGCGAATCCGTAAGGAGATTCCCCTACTTGGATTCCTTCATCCTCTATGCCTTCAGGTTTTTGTGGATCAAAGTTAACTGCTTCTACAACGCCTTCGGGTAGAATCGTTGGTTCGACAGATAGGGGGAAGCGTTGACCAGCGAATAATACATCAACAATCTGCCCGTACGCCGCAAGAGTTTTTGTCTTAGTTACTTTAATAAATACACGGGAACGCTCAGCTTCAGTGAACTGAACCTCAGGACTATACAAACCTCTATAGTTGCGATAAGCCTGCAACCATCTTTCTTCTTCAGTACGCCGAGTGTCTTCCGCTTTAGTGTACCGCTCCATCACAAAGTTTAAGAGCCGTAGCACTGACGGATCTTCATCGGAGTAGGCTGTTACATCTTCTAATGTAATTCCAGTATCTTCGATGATAGTATCTTGTTCTTGCATATTTAATATCCAAATGTATTATCGGCTGGAACGTATCCAGAAGGTCTTTGGTGAGAAGGATCGAAATCCCAAATAGAAAATCTTGGTCTAGACATTATACCATAACGCAATGCGTCATATAAATGGTCTTCTGCTTTAGTGTCTACGTCTTCAGGATTTTTCTTATCTAATGGAATGCTAGGCAGTTGAGCGACTAGGTTAGTACAAGTTTCAAAGAAAACAATTCTTGGCTCTTCAGTAAACTCATCGACTTGCAACCTGCGATGTACTTCGTTCTTTCCTGCTTTTCTGGAACCTGCTGAACGATCCGATGGCCTCCAACGGCACCCTTTCTGAATCATCTGTTCTGCAAGCGATGGACCTGTATCACCACGCTTGTGCCAGCATGAACTATCTAGGACTCCGTACTTAATGTTCCCGTCGCCCGACTCAAGATCAAGTACCATATCTGCAAGATCAGTTGCCAAGACTTTACTAACATATAACTCACGATAGACAATAAGCTGTTCGTCAGGACTACAGGCAAACCAAACAACAGCAGAATAAGAGCCGTACCCATAATCGCAGGCCCGAAACTTAACCCAATTATGAGGTATGTCAAAAGGCTCAACGACATGTATAGATCTGTTGAATTCAGGAAACGCCGCACCTTCTGCAACATCCCAGTTTCCTTCTAGTAATTGTTTGCGTTGATGCTCAGGTAAAGACAAGAGCATCGCCTCGTAGTCACCTTGATCATACAGATACGGATTATCTGTCAGCATCGCTGGGATAAATCTACGTTTAAATAAGGGTTGACCCGCCTTGCTGTGAGCAGGAGGATACACTAAAGTTTGATTTGTGTCAATGTCCGTAGCATTAAAAGGCTTTCCGGGAGGAGAAGGATCAATGAACATTTTCTTAACCCATTGATGCCCCGGTCCTCCGGGGTTTGTCGTACCACGCATATAGATAGGAAGATCTGATGCTGTGCTACGCAAACGAGAACGCATGTAGTTCCACGCAAATGGAGTGGGCCACTGAGTCAACTCATCGAAGCCTACCCAACTAAATGCAAGACCTTGATAACGCATAACGTCTTCATCTCTATCAAGGTATGAGAACCACAACCTAGCACCGCTAGGTGCAGTCCACTGCATCTTTCGTTCTGACCACTTGATTCCGGGCCAGATCTTTGGATACATCTCTTGGGATTTCCAGATCAGTTCCCTAAGTTCTTCTGTTGTGTGACGAAGTAACAATCCACTGAATGATGGGTGGCCCATAAATCGTAACGGGTCAGCCAACATAGCATAAGACTTACCACCGCCTGCGGCACCTCCATAGAGTACCTCCCTTTCTCCTGCGGCTAAGAACTCAGTCTGAGGTCCGGGGTTAGGCTTAAAGATAACATTATGTTCTTCAGGCCGTATCGGTTCAAACTCAGGTTCCTCGTGAACATCTTCACGAATTTCAATTGCTGGCTGGCTCTGCACTTTCGGTGCTTCTTGTTGCACCGAGCCTCGTCCTTTCGATTTCCTCCGCCTGCTGGATCGCCTTCTGGTACCTTCTGGCCCACTCACGGAGAGTTGCAATTCGTCTTTTGTTGGATTGCTCACTTTCGATTCGCTTTTTTAAACCTACATGAGAAATGCTTCGACCCGTTTGTTTTGTCAGCCAATTACAAACTTCTCTGTAGCTGTACTGCTGTAGGTATTCTTTCGCTTTCTCTAACGCCCTGAGTTCTCTTGGTATCGGCAGTAACATGTCACTGTCTTCAGGATCTTCTTCATACCCAAACGGAATGGTTCTAGCTATTCGTGGGATAGGTATAAAGTCTTCATCTTTAATTATATTCTCAGGCTGTGGTAATATCCACTTACCTGTATTTCGTTTAGTCGTCATCCTCTGTGCGTTTCGGTGGGAGTATCATCACACCGCCTGATGCTTCAACCTGTACCTTTTCAGATTTAATAATACCAATACGATCCATCACTTCTTTAGCCGCTTGCATCTTCTCTTTGATGCCTAGCTCAGTAGGATCGTGTAACGCACCAACCATAGCCATAGCCGCACGAGGGCCATTCTGGGCGAGGTACATGTTGGTACGTTCTAAAATTTCATCTTTTAGTGCACTTACAATTTCAGCAGTATGTTGATTCGTAGAATACCCTGCAAGCTTTTTAGCTTCCACAACACTGCCACGTGCATCTTCAAACAGCACATCTAAAAATTTTTGTTGTTTCTCCGTTAGCTTACGGGCCATCATACCTTCCTATATGCTTTAACTTTTCTTGCAATCCCACTAGGCTGTGCAACAAATTGTTTTCCCAATGACTTGCCCTTTCTCTTGGCTCTCGTAGTAGCGGCATACTCTGACGGGGAAAGAGCCTTGATAGCTTTCTCCGGTAGGTAACGCTCCCCTGTAGCTTTCGGTCCTTGTGTAGATGGCTTGCCACTTTTGGTACGCCACTTTTGTTTGGTCCAAGCTTTGAGACTGCGTTGTGGTGCTTTCACGATGTGTATCCGCCACCTTTTTGTTTGTATTGCAGGGCAAGCATCTGAGCCTTTCTTGCTGACCATTGTCCGGGTGCGCCACCTTTTCCACCGGCCTTGATCTTGTTGAATAAGTTTTCACGCATACCGGGCTGTGTGTAGTTACCTGCGGCATTGACTGTGCTCCCGCCTTTAGCCATGTTCACTGCGTTGTACGGACCACTCTTAGCCATACCACCGCTCATCATATGCTTCTTGATTTCTTTAGGTGACTTGCCAGCTTTCTTCATTGAGATTGCGACAGCCGCTTGTTGAGCACGAGATTTGTACGGCATTATGGTCTAGCCTTTTTTTGTGCAGTTTTAGATAGTTCCTTAAAGTGATAAAGGTACTTACTGTTCTTTGTATGGCGAGCACCCGACATTAACTTACCGGATGGGTCTTTGTGTGTAGACCCACTGTGCTCTGTGCCATCTCTAAAGTAATGTTTTACACCTTTAGCCATTTGGTAAGAATACCTCCTCGACAGTAACAATGATACCTAAATCAGGATCATTACCACCAGCAGTATTGTCAGGTGTTGCTTTAATTGTGTCACCTTCTTCAAGCACGAGGAAAGATCCACTCAACTGAAGATAATCACCAGATGCTAAGTTCTTACTGCCTAGCACAGTGATTGGTGTACCGCTATCTGCATCATTCCAAACAACTGCAACATCCGATGCGTTTGATGTACCGTTAGATATAAATATCAAAGACATGTACGCAACAGTGTTTGGCGGGCACGTATATACAGTATACTCAGTAGCATCTAAAACGAGATGAATACCGTAGCTTTTAAATCGACTAGGACGGGTGACGTTTAACGCCATTGATTAGCCACCTGACCGCAAACGCTTAGAACGCTCTGCTGGTGTCTCACCGGGCAATGCTGTCATTGCTTGCACAGACTCAGGCATTCTACGTTGAATTTGCTGTCCACCTAATTGGTTAGATGGATGTCCAGTAACTTTAGACAATCGGTCTTGTACCATACCGCCTGCGGCATAGTAATGTGTTTTGCCTTTAACTGATCCGCCTTTAGCCATCTTGCAGTTAGACATTTACTTTTTGCCCCCAAGGTGATCCACAACATTACCGCCTGTTGCGTAGTTATGCTGATACATCTTATTACCTTTACCACGAGCCATGCCACCATCTTTCATAGTAGATGACTTCTCAGGCTTTGCTTCAGATG
>Ga0208898_1002465_pt1 | contig 11348 bp, 14 predicted proteins | sample VirMetDEL_Mar_4_FD_184513 | JGI IMG/M metagenome (GOLD analysis project Ga0208898, IMG submission 184513) | Aqueous microbial communities from the Delaware River and Bay under freshwater to marine salinity gradient to study organic matter... | ecosystem: Environmental > Aquatic > Marine >...
TTATTGGAACTTCTTACTGTCGTTCAAGAACTATCGCTTGTACTAAAGATGAGTATGAGAGATTAGAACAATGGCGAGTTGCTAAATCTCAATTAGTATCAACACACCAAAAGTGGATTGATAGTATTCAAAAACAATGTGATGAGTTGAAGATTGGATTGAAAGCATACAAATACATGAGTGAGGCGATTGAGTTAGCTGACGCACTTGGTATCAAAGTTGATGAGGCAGAACTGATTAGAACTAACTCAACAGGTTTGACAATCTATAATCCAACTAATCTTGCTGAAAGAATTAAAGGCATGAAAAATAAATTCATGTCAAGAGAGGCTAAAATTTTAGCAAGACAAAAATATGAACAATCTGTAAATTAATGTTTGACAATGGGACTATCCTATGCGATAGTCCCATACATAACAGAAAGGAATAATATGATACACAATAAAACATTTAGAATAACATTTACAAAATCAACAGGCGAAACTGTGACAAGGTTTGGTCAATGGACAGAAAAATGTAGATACTGGACAAGTAAACTTGGCGAGGCTTTAATAACTTATTATGACCTAGACCAAAAAGGATATAGGACTGCCAAAGGCAAATGGGAAGTGAGGTATTAATGACCTCACATGTTTGGTGCCATGGTCCAAGTTGCCATACAAATCACACAGTCGACCGAGTGCGAGGTAGCAAGGGCAATAAAGTTTTAAGAACTAGAAAGGTACAATTTAATCCAGAATATGTGAACATGTATTCTTATTTTTGTAGTAATGGTTGTTACAATGATTTTGCAAATAAATATATTGAACAAGTCATTGCGATTGCACCCAGACGAGAGCCATTGGAAACACCAATCGAGGACCCAGAAAAAACTAAACACACAACTAGTTGGGGACATACTTATTACGACACAAGGATAAGAGAACGAGAGGTGTGACAACTTTATCCATGGATCATGCCTCATGGTCCATGGTACAAACCTTTATTAACAGAAAGGAATAATATGAACAAACAAATCAAAAAAGAGTTTTTGCCAGGTGGTTCAAGAAGGCAAGAACTATTAGACCAGGTTCCAGAATATTTAAAAGCACCTGGACTACAAGCAAACAAACATATGTTTTGTATTGATATACTTAAGATGACTGAAACAGAATATCTTGAGGCATTAAACAAAGCAACTAATGGAGAAGTGGAGAGATCATTATGGAACTAAAACAATCAATAGAATACAATGGCAAAAAAATTAAGATGCCATTTGAAATCTACCCAGAGTTTTTAAATGATAAAGAGGTAGAGGCGTCTAATCATTTTAGTGGTGAGAGTATAACTCTACCACAGTTTGCTAAGGCTGTTCGTGATGCAATCCTTGGAGCAGAGTTACTAGGTGACTATCCTAAAGTACGTAAGGGATTGAACTGGTTTAGACAACACTTTGCTAAACAATACATGGTTCTGTTAGACTAGATGTCATGAGCCAGGGGTCAAGCCCCTGGCTCCTAGTTATCTAATAGAGGTACCAACACCAATCCAAAATTTGCAAATCTTTTTTTATTAATATATACATACACAAAAAGGGGTCCCTACAGGTGCGACATTTTGCGGAGTTTTGGATACTTAAAGACGTAAAATACTTATCGGGGTCAAAAACGTATGTATAAAAATTTTTTAGAAAATTTTTTCGAATGACATTATGAAAATAGACATAGAAAAGTTAAAGAAGTTTGAAAAGCTACCACCTGATGTAAAAAGAGAACTATCTCTTGTCATGGCTAAATGGAAAGAAAAGAAAAAACAAGCGGATATTAAAAATGATTTCATGGCTTTTGTAAAACATGTTTGGCCAGATTTTGTAGAAGGATCTCATCATAAACAAGTTGCTAAAAAATTTAATGATATTGCAAATGGAAAAGTAAAACGTGTTATTATTAATATGGCACCTAGACATACTAAATCTGAGTTTGCATCTTATTTGCTTCCTGCGTGGATGGTTGGAAGAAATCCTAAATTAAAAATTATTCAATCAACTAACACAACTGAACTCTCTGTACGTTTTGGTCGTAAAGCAAAACAACTTATGGATTCACCTGAGTACAAAGAGGTATTTCAAACAAGACTTAAAGAAGATTCACAAGCTGCTGGTAAATGGGAAACACAACAAGGTGGTGAGTATTATGCTGCCGGTGTTGGATCTGCAATTACTGGACGGGGTGCCGACCTATTAATTATTGATGACCCGCACACTGAACAAGATGCAATGAATGCACAAGCTTTAGATAGAACTTATGAATGGTATACATCTGGTCCACGTCAACGTTTGCAACCGGGCGGAACAATTGTAATCGTAATGACAAGATGGAATGAAAAAGATTTAGCAGGTAGATTAATTAAAGCACAAAAAGAACCTAAAGCAGATCAGTGGGAAGTTATAGAATTTCCTGCAATCCTTCCAACAGGAAAACCTTTGTGGCCTGAATACTGGAACATAAAAGATTTAGAAGCGGTACGTGCATCAATTCCATTATCAAAATGGAATGCACAGTACATGCAAAATCCAACCGGTGAAGAAGGCGCGTTGATTAAAAGAGAGTGGTGGCAAGACTATGAAGATGAATTACCTCCATTGCAACATGTTATACAATCTTACGATACCGCTTTTATGAAAAAAGAAACAGCCGACTATTCTGCTATTACTACTTGGGGCGTATTCACTCCATCTGAAGACTCTGGACCCTGTCTCCTGTTGCTTGATGCCGTAAAAGGTCGGTACGAGTTCCCGGAACTAAGAAGAGTTGCATTAGAGCAATACGGCTACTGGAATCCGGAAACAGTTATTATAGAATCAAAAGCATCAGGATTACCATTAACTTACGAGTTGCGTAAAGCTGGGATTCCTGTTATAAACTTCTCACCCTCAAAAGGTAACGATAAACATACGAGGGTCAACAGTGTCTCTCCGCTGTTTGAGTCAGGGAGAATATGGGCGCCCAAAAATATGGAGTTTGCACAAGAGGTGATTGAAGAATGTGCAGCTTTCCCATACGGAGACCACGACGATTTAGTGGACTCAATGACTCAGGCGGTAATGAGATTTAGGCAAGGTGGTTTGATTCAACACCCAGAAGACTATGAGGATGAACCAGTGCCACAGAAACAAAGGACTTATTATTGATGCTTAAACGATTAGAAGCTCTACAAAAATTTTTACAATCTTTAAACAGTTTAAGACAACAAGGTCTAATTAAAACTGTTGATCAAGCTGTAGCTTTTGCCAAACAAGAGTTTGGTGAAGTAAATGATTTATTTAAAAGACAGATCGAACAAATATTTAAAGGAACAACACCTAAAGCTCCACCTCCAGGTGGCGGCGGTATTACTTCTATTAAGAACGCACCGAAAAAAGAGACCACGCCTCAGGCATCAGGAGTAGAACCAGTAAATCCATACAGACCTAAAAAAGGTTTAGACCCTGTAGAAGGACTGACCAGAACAATTGCCAGATCTATTTTAAATAAAAAAGGAATTCAAGTACCTGAAAGAGCAGATCCAATAACAGTTTTAGAAGATAACTTTGGTGGAGATGTTTTAATGGATGCTAAGGATGTAGCTGAAGAATTAATTGAATTAGAAAGAAGGGGTATATCAACTAAAAGTATTGATGAAGTTTTAGAACAGGCAGGTATGTTTGATATTAAAATTAATAAAGATGCACCTAAAGGAATGACAGATGATGAGTTAATTAAAAAATTAACAGATGATGTTGATGAAGCATATGGTGTTGATGCAGACATGAAAAGAGAACTTGATAAACTTAATAATAAATATCAAGGTGAAGAGTTTGATAGACTTTATGATGATTATTTATATTACAAAAATGAAGAAGGAAATTTTACAGGTTCATTTGAAGACTTTATAAAAGCAAGAAGAAAAGCGGGTTCATTAGATGCAGAAATGATTAGATTAAAAGAACAAGAAGATATTGATAAAGCAATTGAACAAGAAGACATATTATTGGATTTTGATCCGAAGGGTAGAAAACCAAATGCATTTGGTGGATTTAACAGAGTAGGTTATGCAGAAGGACCTGAAAACCCTAAAAAGAAAAAAGGAATTATAAAAGCTATTAAAAAAATTCCTAGGCTTGGAAAATTAGTTGGTGGGTTAGAAACTATAATGAGTAAGTTTGGTCCAGATGCAATCGGTACCTTAGAAGATTTTTATAAAAAAGGTAAATTAAAATTAGATCCAAACGTTAAAAAATATCAAGATGATAAAAAAGCTGTATTTGATTTTCAAAAAAGACAGTTAGATAAAACAGAAGCTGATGCCAACAGAGAAATGAGAAAAGGTAAGTTTACGGCTGCGGAAGTATTACTTCAAAGATTAAAAAATACTTTAAAAAATGAAAAGGATCCATACGTTCAAGAAACCTTTCCTAACTTTATAAAAGAAATAGAAGCTAATCCAAAATTAGCTGAAGATCCAAAAGTTCAAGAAGCATTTGGATTAAGGGACTTACCTGAAAATCAAAGACTTGTTGAATATGATGATGGTACTTTTGATTTCTATACCCAAGGTTCTAAAAAAGGAATGGGTAGTGTTAAAGCATTAGCTGATGAGTTTGGTATTTCTATGGAAGAAGCTATGAAAATAAAAACAATGGAACCTGAAGATCAGATATTAGAAATTGAAAGAAGAAGAGCATTAAACAAAAGAAAATTAAACGCTGAAGGTGGCCTAAATTATTTGATGGGGATGTAATGAAGATAGGCGAATACAATCAAATGATGGCCTATCTAACCCGTAAGTCATTTAAAGAAGGAACTCCTGATACATCAAAACCCAAACCAAAACCTTTAACCGAAGATTTTTTTAAAGAAAAAGCAGATCTGTATATCAAAGGTTTGATTGGTGGGTTTCCTCAAGATGAAATGCTTTTAAAGCTACAAGGTATTTTAGATAAAGCAGTTGAACAAGGACTCGTAAAACCTGAAGAAGGGGTAAATTATTTTAGAAACAGGAAACAGGAACTATTAGATTTTGCAAAAGAAAATCCTGGTCAAACTTTACCAGAACTAACTAGAGAAAATTTTGCAATCGGTGGAGGAATTATCGAAGGTGAAAATCTTGGAACACGTGAAGGTTTCGGAGCACCTGAAGCAAAAAAATATTTAGAAAGTTTAGATCCAGGAACAACAGTTAATACTTATGAAATAGGTAAAAAATTTGATACAAGTCCTGGAACGGTTAGAGGACAAGTACAAAGAAATTTTCCAGAATTAAATTTACAAACTAAAGAAGAAGCTGCAGCTAAAGCAAAAGATGTAAGAAGAGCACAATACACACAAAAAAAATCTGACGTTCCAATTATACAATCTGAAGTTAGGGGTTCAGGTAAACAAGCTAGAACTAAAGGAAGAAATATAACTGGTGTTACATTTCCAACAGAAGAACAAGAAAACAAATATATTAAATATTTAGAAGACAGATACTCAGACGTAAAAGGAAGAAAAGGTCCTAGTAACGCCGAACTTGCAGTTGAATTTTATGGAGAATCCACTCCAGCTAATATAGCTAAAATAGAAAAAATAAATCAATATTTTAAAAAAAATTTAAAACTAGATTTCAAACCAGCACCTGAAGATGAAGTAAGTAAAAAAAGAAAAAGAAGATTAGATATAGTTCAAGGTGGTCGATCTCTTAAAGGAACTGATGAAGTTCCTTTTCATCACATTATGAATATTGGTGGAGAGGTTCCTTTAACTACAAAAGATGTAGCCTTTATTACTAAAAAAATGAATTCTGATTTAGCTCCATATAATACAAGATTAAATGACATTGCAGATGCAATAAGTAATCAGTTAAACAATCAAGAACCTGGATACCTAAAAAGAATTGACGAATTAAATAATCAAGCAGAACAAATAATTGAAGGTGTAAAAACAAAACTTCCTAAAAAATATCAAGGTTATATTGGATTTAATAGATTAGATCCTATTTTAGATGAATATGGTACTCCAGTGAGATTAAATGTTACAAGAGTTGGAGTAGATGATTCAAAATCTTTAGCTGGTAAAAAAGGTTCTGCGATACCACTTGAAACATTAACGCAATCTAAAATAGATCAATTCAATACTAAAGTAGATCAAACATTTAATAAAATGACTGAAGTGTTTAAAGATCCAAAATTTAAATCTGTATTACAAAACTCAGGACTTACTTTAAGAAGTTTAGGCCAATTAAGACAAAGAAATATTCCTGGATTTATAGACACCATGAAAAAATTAATAAATAAAAATCCTGAACTTAGAGCTGAGTTAGGAAATGACTACGCTGATATAGAAAACATGTATGCATCCGCTGCTACAATGAGTGACGTATCTCCTGTTAAAAAAGAAACTAATACAGGTATACCTGAAGAAGCCATTGCAACAGGAACAGTTGGAGCAGTTAGATATGGACCACAACTTTTAAATCTTTTAAAAAATGTAGGAGCACAAACTATAAAACCTATTGTGAGTCCTTTGGCTGCAGCAACATTTGCAGGAAGTGAACTTTATAACATAAATCCATTTAGTGAAAACTTCGGACAGTATAAAGAAGATGGAAGTTTGTCTGCTGCAGGAATGCAAATGTTTTATCCAGAAATATTTAAACAATTTGGGTCTAAATTAAAAAGTGCACAAGGTGTTTATGATAGATTATTAAATTTAGGTTTTCCTGTAAAAGATGCTGCGAAAGTTGCTAGAGGATTTACAGGTTTAGGTTCTTTAATGATTGGTGGAGATATAGTGTCTGGATTAAAAGAAAGAATTGGTCCTAGTCAACGTGGCCCACTAACAGAACAAGAATTATTAGAGATGAGAGGCAAAGAAACTTACATGGGTAATATTGCTGATACTTTTGATAAGGCTTATCAAACACGTACTAATTTTGCAGAAGGACCCGAAGATCCAAGTAAAAGAAAATTTATGAAGATTATGGGTGGTCTTGCATCACTACCTATTGTTGGAAGATTTTTTGATGTTGCACAAGTTGCAGAGAAAGCTGCACCTGCTGTAGTTGAAACTTTTAAAAATGCTCCTGCACATTTTGTAGGTTTAGTAAATAAAATTAGAGCACTTGGAAAAATAGTAGAACCTGAAAAATTAATGCCATCTGATCAAAAAAGATATTCAAATGTATATGACTATGGAGATTATAGAATGTATGAAGGAAAAGATGGACAAATAGAAATTGCAAAAGATAGATTTATGGCTACAGATTATGGTGATGCAAAAGTATCTGAAGAATATATGTCATATAATCCAAAGTCTCCAAAAATTAAAAAAGGTAAATTGACTGGTGAAACTGAACCGGAATATGATGAGTACACAGCTTATGCAGATCAGGATGGTAAAATGAAAGATGTTTATGATGGTGTTGAACCAAACACTATGGATGATGGAATCTATTCAAAAGAGGAATTAGAACAATTGATAATAGAGCAAATAGAAAACGATCTTAAAAAGGGTAAAAAGTAATGTATTCAAAAGGAAAGAAGAGTGGCCCGCCACCAAAGTCAGGACCTAGCTCACAAGGCTTGAATATTTCATATAATACTGTTAAGGTAGTAAAACATACGGAGAAAATAAATGGCAGACATAGACAAGGCTCTACCAAACGAGCCAAGAAAAGAATTTGAAATACCTGGTGAAGAAGAAATTCAAGAACAGGTAGTTGAAGAAGTAGAACAAACACAAGAGTCACCTGATGATGTAGAAGTCACAGAGAACGAAGATGGATCTGTTGATATTAATTTAGATCCAGCTGCAGCTACACCTGAAGGTGGTGATGAGCATTATACAAACCTTGCTGACTTTTTACCAGATGATGTTTTAGGTGCATTAGGTTCAGACTTAAATCAAAAATATATGGACTACTCAATGTCCAGAAAAGATTGGGAAAGAACTTATACACAAGGTTTAGATTTATTAGGTTTTAAATACGATCAAAGAACAGAACCTTTTCAAGGAGCATCTGGTGCAACTCACCCTGTTCTTGCAGAAGCGGTTACACAATTTCAAGCGTTAGCGTATAAAGAATTGCTTCCTTCAGATGGACCAGTAAGAACACAAATTATTGGATTACAAACTCCAGAAAAAGTTCAACAGGCAGCACGTGTTAAAGATTTCATGAACTATCAAATCATGGATCAAATGAAAGAGTATGAACCTGAATTTGATTCTATGTTATTTCATCTTCCACTAGCGGGATCAACTTTTAAAAAAGTTTATTATGATGAAGTAGAAGGTAGAGCGGTATCAAAATTTGTACCGGCTGATGACTTAGTGGTTCCGTATACGGCTACCTCATTAGACGATGCGGAAGCAGTCATCCACAAAGTAAAAATTTCTGAAAACGAATTAAGAAAACAACAAGTAGCAGGATTCTATAGAGATATAGATTTAGCTGCACCTCAAGATAAAGAATCTGAAGTTGAGAAAAAGGAAAGAGAATTAGAAGGAGTAACTAAAACTAAGAATGATGACTTATATACTCTTCTAGAATGTCACGTGAATTTAGATATCGAAGGTTTTGAAGATGTCAATCCCGAGACTGGTGAGCCGTCAGGAATTAAACTTCCATACATTGTAACTCTTGAAGAAGGTTCAAGAGAAATTTTATCTATTAGAAGAAACTACGAAGCAGGTGATCCTCAAAAGAAAAAAGTAAATTATTTTGTACACTTTAAATTTTTACCGGGTTTAGGGTTTTATGGTTTCGGTCTAATCCACATGATTGGTGGACTGTCTAGAACAGCGACCGCAGCTTTAAGACAGCTCTTAGATGCGGGAACGTTATCTAATCTGCCAGCTGGTTTTAAAATGAGAGGAATAAGAATTAGAGATGATGCACAATCAATTCAACCGGGAGAGTTTAGAGATGTCGATGCACCTGGTGGAAATTTAAGAGACTCATTTATGATGCTTCCATTTAAAGAACCAAGTCAAACTTTATTGGCTCTAATGGGTGTAGTCGTATCTGCCGGTCAAAGATTTGCATCAATTGCTGATATGCAAGTTGGTGATGGTAATCAACAAGCAGCAGTTGGAACTACAGTTGCTTTACTTGAAAGAGGAAGCAGAACAATGTCAGCTATCCACAAAAGAATTTACTCAGCTCTTAAGAATGAATTCAAACTTATGGCTAGAGTATTCAAGTTATATCTACCACAACAATATCCGTATGATGTAGTTGGGGGCCAAAGAATGATAATGCAATCTGACTTTGATGATAGAGTAGATATATTGCCAGTTGCTGACCCCAACATATTTTCTCAAACACAGCGTATTTCCCTAGCGCAAACGGAACTCCAACTGGCAACTTCAAATCCACAAATGCATAACATGTATCAAGCGTACAGAAACATGTATGAAGCTTTAGGTGTAAAAAATATTGATAGTGTTTTAATTAAACCGATGCAGCCTATGCCAAAAGATCCTGCATTAGAACACATTGATGCATTAGGAGGCAGACAGTTTCAAGCTTTTCCAGGTCAAGATCATAGATCACACATCACTGCACACTTAAATTTTATGGCAACGAACATTGCAAGAAATAATCCAATGGTTATGGCAAGTTTAGAGAAAAATATTTTTGAACATATTTCTTTAATGGCTCAAGAACAAGTTGAATTAGAGTACAGAGATGAAATGCAACAGTTACAACAGATACAAATGATGATGCAACAGAATCCACAGATGGCTCAACAGATGCAAATGCAAGCAATGCAGATTCAACAAAAGATTGAAGCAAGAAAAGCACAACTAATTGCTGAGATGATGGAAGAATTTATGAATGAAGAGAAGAAAATTACTTCACAATTCGATAATGATCCAATTGCAAAACTAAGATCAAGAGAATTAGACCTTAGAGCAATGGAAAATGATAGAAAAGAACGTGAAGGTAAGGAGAGAATGGATCTTGATAAGATGAAAGCAATGATGAATCAACAAAATCAAGATGAAAAACTAGAACAGAACGAAGAATTAGCAAAATTAAGAGCTGATACTTCAATTGAAAAGACAATTTTATCAAAAACTATTCCAAATGTTGATTCAATGATGAAAAATCAAGATGCAATGATGCCAAAAGTTAAAATTTTTAGAGGTGGAAACGAATAATGTGGTTTGGTGCAATAAAATTAGCCGTTCAAGCTGGTTCTCACATTTTTAAGAACCGTCAGAAGACAAAAATGTTGATGGCAGACGCACAAATGCGTCATGCAGAGAAAATGGCAAACGGAGAAGCTGAATATCAAGGTAAATTATTAGAAGCAAGGCAATCGGACTGGAAAGACGAATTTATTTTGATTTTACTTTCGGCTCCAATTGCGTTATTATCGTGGGCAGTGTTTTCGGATGACCCGGCAGCTATGGAAAAGATGCAATTGTTCTTCGAATATTTTTCACAGCTACCATTTTGGTACCAAACAATTTTTGTAGGTGTCATAGCATCTGTATACGGATTAAAAGCAACTGATTTAATAAAGAGGAAATAATATGGAAAAAACAATAAGTAAAAGTAAGAATCCAGGTCTAGCTAAACTAGCTAAAAAGAAACCAGAACTTGCAAAAAAATTTGGATATGACCCAAATAGAGTAACTGCTAAAAATGGTGGTTGCATGCAAATCAAAGGTTGGGGTAAAGCTAGAAAAAGATAATGAGTTTAAAGGGAACAAATAAAATTTTTAAAAAATTAGAATCTAAAGTACCTTTTAAAAAAGGTCATAAAGTTAAATATGAATCACCTATAAGTAAATTAACTAGAAAACCAAAAACGAAAGGAACTAAAAATGTCTAGTAAAATGCATAAAACTAAATCTGGAAAAATGGCAAAGAAAGGTCTTTGGTATAACATCCAGCAAAAGAAAAAAAGAATTGCTGCAGGTAGTGGTGAGAAAATGAGAAAACCTGGAAGTAAAGGTGCACCAACTGCTAAAGCAATTAAAAAATCACAAAGTAAAGCATAATGGCATCACCAGCGTGGCAAAGAAAAGAAGGTAAATCACCTAGTGGTGGTTTAAATAAAAAAGGCGTTGCATCTTATAGACGTGCTAATCCTGGTTCTAAATTAAAAACTGCAGTTACAACTAAACCATCAAAATTAAAAGCAGGATCTAAAGCTGCGAAAAGACGTAAGTCTTTTTGTGCTAGAATGAAGGGTATGAAGAAGAGATTGACTTCTGCAAAGACTGCAAGGGATCCGGATTCAAGAATTAATAAGTCACTTAGAAAGTGGAATTGCTAATGATTAAAAATTTTAAAGACATAGTTATATTATTAATTACAACAGGTGTTCTAATTTT
>Ga0208898_1002474_pt1 | contig 11320 bp, 15 predicted proteins | sample VirMetDEL_Mar_4_FD_184513 | JGI IMG/M metagenome (GOLD analysis project Ga0208898, IMG submission 184513) | Aqueous microbial communities from the Delaware River and Bay under freshwater to marine salinity gradient to study organic matter... | ecosystem: Environmental > Aquatic > Marine >...
GCGGCAACGTCTGCACCATCGAGACCGAGGCCGGTTCAGCAGGCGGCACGCTGCGAGGGCTTAAAATTGGCGGGGCAAGTACAAGCCTGCTGGGGTTTTACGGTTCCACCCCAGTGGATCAGCCAGCGACCGTGGCAGACCCCAGCGGTGGCGGCACAGTTGACACAGAGGCGCGGGCAGCGATTGCAGCCGTTATCGACAGACTCCAAGAATTAGGATTGATTGCATGAGCACAGGCACCAGCGACGGCGGCTATCCAGTTCCAGACAAGCAGTTTGACGCAGCAGAACACGCGCGGAATAAGATCCTGCGGGCGAATCAATTCCAGCAGCTTGTGCTGGCACAATGGACTGCAACGTATCTTGATTTCTACGGCCTGGCAGAGTCTGGCGGCAGTCGATACACAACCCCGCAGATGCAGGCGATCATCGACGCGATGCCAGCAGCGACAGCCCGCGACATCATGATGGACAGTGCGGCATTTGTCTCATTCGTGAACACGGCGGCACCGGGGGTGATTGCGGACAAATACCAGTCTCCCGCATTTGTAATGACAGACGACGGGCAGGCAATCACGGTCGGCGATTTGCGCCCAGAATGGCAACCAACACCGGAGGTGTAAGATGGCAACGCAAACTGTTGAATTCTCCGCACCACCGGGCCAGACGGTTACAGCAAGGCTGTTCGCCGCAGGCTCTGACACCGTGGTGCAGACTGCATCGGCGGTAACTGCGGCCACCAATCGCGCCGGGGTTTACTCTGCCACGTTCACTGATGCGGCGGCGAACACCTACAGATTGATTGCAACCAATGCTGACGGCACGCTTCTGGCTCAATGGTGGGTGGATTTGACGCTGACCACAGCGACATTCCAGAGCTACGAAATGCCAGTCAGTGTGATCCAGAGCGGACTGAGTACGCTTGACGCGGCAGGCGTCCGCAGTGCGGTTGGGTTGGCATCGGCGGACCTTGACACGCAGCTTGCAGACTTGCCAACAGTCACAGAATTTGAGGCAAGAACGCTGCTGGCGGCGGCGTATTTTGATGCGGCGGTAGACACGGTCACGGCCGGTACAGTCAACGACAAAACCGGCTACAGCCTCGCGACTGCTCCACCAACGGCGGCAGCGGTTGCCGATGCGGTCTGGGATGAGGCGACCAGCGGGCACACGACAGCGGGCACCTATGGCGGGCAGATCGTCAGATCAACCAATAGTAATGTCGAGGTGCAAGTCACAGGCAGCAATCATATCGCGGCAGATGTACACGAATTCCAGCCGGACGTGATTACAAGCGCAGCAACAGACGCAACGTTTGTCAGTGAGGTGCAATCCGGTCTGGCAACATCAGCAGCACTGGCCACGGTGGACAGCAACGTGGACACGCTCGTGGCCCGCATCACTTCCACTCTGTTCAGCGGGATCACCAGTCTGGCCAGCTGGCTCGGAGCGCTGGCTGGCAAGTCCGCAGACGCCGGCACACTGGCCGAGATCCAGAGCACCACAGCCGGGGCAACATTCAGCAACAGCACCGACAGCCTGGAGGCCATCCGGGACCGTGGCGATGCTGCATGGGCTCCAGGTGAGGCAGGGTCGGGAGATGCGAGCCAGTCCACTCTGCTGGCCGTACAGGATCAGGTGGAGGCAATCGCGGGCACTCTGGGCGGGACGGCAATCAGTGTCACATCCCGGATCGCAGACGGCGGCTCGATGGTCATTTACACCGGCGACGACCTGAAGGTCCGCAGCGGAACACAGGTCACAGTGAGCATCTCGGACGCAGCTGGTGGGATCTACTCCCGGCTCTCAGCCATCGGGACCAGCAATCTGAGCTGGGGAGCGGCTCGGCCATCACAGGCAGCGGGGGCGATCAGCGGCACCATCAGCAGCATCACACAGAGCGGCAGCGGCGACGATCAGGTGGTTAATCTTGTGGTCGAGATTCTGGACGCTGGCCAGAGCCTCAACCCGGCGGATGATTACATCTGGCAGGTCGCAAGCACATCCAGCAGCGGCGACGAATATACAGAGATCGAAGGAACGCTGGATCTGCGGAGGCGTGTGGCGGTGCCTATCATCGTGTGAGAATTGACCCTCCTCGTGGGCCGGGGCCTGGCGTTCTGCTGGGTCTCGGCCTTTTTTTATTTTATGTGGACAAATTGACCAGAGCAGGGTTGATCCTGCGGACAGATTGACCGATACTCCTGATGTCGGGTGTGGGTGACAGACAACAAACAACAGCCATGAAAGGCAAAGCAATGACGTTACCTTGGGAATTGACACGCAAACAGGAACTTGTAGCAAAAATAATCCGAAACGAATGGCTCAGCGATCATCGCGGTTACCACGAATGCGAAGCGCATATCATCGGGGCAAAGGTCATCTGTTTTGCATCGAATTTCTACAGAGGTCGCCGAATTGGCGAGAAACGCGCGACGTTTACCGTGGGGCCACGCGGTGGTGTGAAAGTGAAATGAACGACGATTGATTGAGCAAACACACAAGCCCGCTACGGCGGGCGTCTTTTCCGAGGTGTGAACCATGCGAGCAAAACGGACAACAGTCGTCGCGGATGTCTCCCAGTTCCCGTTCTCGGTGATGCGGCGGCAACTAATTACACCACTGGTCCAAGAGGCTGCAGAACTGCTGTGGCCAGCAGAGCGGCGGCGGGTGACTGTCCTGCTCAGGGCTCCGGAGTTTTGGGACGAGTGCGAAAACGCAGACCTTGAAGCGAGTGAGGAACTGGCGGACATTTGTTTCGATCTTTGGGTGGGGGCGAGAGGATGAGCGACGAACAATTCACAGCGTTAGCATTGGCACGAAGCGCGGCGGTAAATCATGAAGTTCTTGATTGACACGCAGCAAGACACATTGCAACGACGCATGCAAGCAAGCGAGTTGATTCTCGGGCAGCTGCTCACACCGTTGACGGGGTACGCTGAATGGGGTGGCGTTTATGCGATTGACAACGGAGCGTTCAGCGGGTTTCCCGCTGAGAAGTTTCAGCGACTACTCAAACGACAAGACAGCCGCAAGGCCGACTGTCTGTTTGTGACTTGTCCAGACATCGTTGGCGCTGGGCAAAGATCAATCGAACTGTTCAAGCGGCGAAGCCGTTGGATACCAGAAGGGTGGAAAGTGGCAATGGTTGCTCAAGACGGAATGGAAGACCTTGAAATTCCGTGGGATGAGATGGATGTGGTGTTTATCGGTGGTGGAGACCCTTGGAAAGACAGTAAGGCCGCTGCGGACATTGTCCGAACGGCAAAGACGTTGGGTTTGTGGGTTCACGTGGGTCGGGTCAATACGCCGAAGCGGTTCGAGCATTTCTTGCAGTTGGGAGCAGACAGCTGCGATGGCAGCGGGGTTGCGATGTACGATCACATGCTGGAAAAGATCGAGCGACGAAATGAGCCAGGGCCGTCATTGTTTAATGAGTGTGACGAAAGAATGTCAGTAGGAAGGCGATGACGATGACTGACGAGCAATTCACAGCGTTTGCAATCGTGCTGGCGGCTGTCAGCGTGCCGAGTGTCTCACTGCTGTACGTGTTGGCGTGGGAGTTGTGGAGTTATTCAAAGCGGGCTGAGCCATGAGCGCAGCACTGGGGACAATCATCGGGGCCGCGGTGGCTCTGATTCTGTGGTGTTTATTTTTCGATGACGATGAGGATTGGTTTGATGAAGATTGATTTGATGAAATGGTGGAATATTGCGGCAGCAGTTGTGGTGCTGGCTAGTGGGGCGGATGCAGAAATCCTGATGAGTCAGAATTTTACTGGGCTTGATCAGCCGTTTTGGGCAACTGCAACTGACGGGAAAGGCGATTTGATTCAGTGGGATTTGACTGACAAATGCGGCGGCGGGGCGGTGTGGCTGAATGCTGACGGGTTCCACAACAATCACCTCGAGCGGCAGTATGAGGCACACGGTTATAGGTACGGCATCAAACGCATCCCCGGCGCGCCAGTGGATGACATTAGCGAGTTTGTGACAGTCGATTGGATTCAGCACCACCGCGACGGGGCGGTTGAGTTTGGGGGCAACGACTCGCGGGGCATGGTGGAGATGTTCGCAGAACGGGACATCAGTTTGAATCCGGGGTATCTTGAAATCACGCTGAGAAACGATCACGAATACGCATCGTGGCTGGTGAACGGCAGGCTGCTGTATGAGCACATCAGCAATCAAAGTAACCTGCAGACGTTTCGGCACGATTTACCAAACGGAACTGAGAGTTTGCGGTTCGATTTTAGCGGCAGCGGAACTGCGGACGGGGTAATTGAGCACATCGAGTATCACGAGTTCGGCACGTCAGTTCCCGAGCCAAGCCTAGGTGATCTGATTGACCTGATCGGCAACGGTATCGGTGGCCTGATCGGCTGGTGACGTGAGAGGTGGGCTGGCCGGTGTGCAGTGCAGGTTCGACTCCTGCACAGTCCAATCCATGAGGGGGCTGGCGTGTGTTGCGCTGGCCTGGCCGGTCCCTGCCATCACAGGGGCCGGGCGAATCAAGCGGAGGCGGAGGCGATGAGAAAACTGAGTGACGTCTGGCTGATCGGGACCCAGCTGGCTAAGCATCTGCAGGTCAGTAAGACGGGCCTGTACCGGGCAGCCGAGAGCGGTGAGCTGCGGACATCCTCGACGGCATGCGGACGGCTTGCCACAACATTGCAGGAGGCTGAGCGATGGCTGCGGCAGAGCCGAGCGTGACGATCAGCGGTCTCCCGTTTCCGCCATCGGTGAACCACTACTGGCGGCACGTCGGGAACCGCACTTTGATCAGTCGGACTGGGCGAGCCTACAGGCAGCAAGTCCTTCACGATGTGCAGCAGCTGGGGCTCCGGGTCATCACCGGGCCGATCAAGCTGGAGGTGATTGTGACAAGGCCAGACAGACGGCGGAGGGACGTAGACAACTTGCTGAAGTCCTTGCTTGATGCTCTGGACCATGCGGAAGTGTACGAAGATGATAGCCAGATTCAGGATCTAAGAATCAGCTGGAGATGTGACGAGAATCAACAGCCGGTCATCGTGGCCGGCGGATTGTGTGAGGTCAGGATATGGAGGATCTGACAATGGTAGAGCAGGGAAGTTTGACATTCACGCGAAAGCCGGGGGACTGCTTCGCGATTGGTGAGGACATCACCGTGAGCATCGTCCGCGTGAAGGGTGACAATGTGAGAGTGAACATCAGAGCCCCGAAGGATCTCCGGATCTGCCGGGACGACATGAAACAGGATTGCGATGCCACGGGCCAGCATGAGGCTGACGGGCACAGCGGCGGGTGATCTCCGCAGGCCATGGAGGGCCAGTTCTGCGGTAAGCTGTGAGAGCCGAGGTGGGTTAGTCCTTACCCTGCCAATCCACAGCCGAGGGGGCCAGTCAGTCAGGTGGGCTGGTCTCCTCCTTTTTGTTTCCTTTTCTGGAGTAGGCAAGATGAGCGAAGAATGGGATGAGGTGATCCATGAGGTCAGGCTGATGGTGGAGCGGCTGGATGCGTTCCACGATGACCTAAAGGCAGCACGCAACAGCGGTGCATTAACAGAGCCTCAGAAAAAATTTGTAGACCTGATCACCGAGCAGGCGTACGACATGGCCGCTACTGGATGCTTATGTGGAGGCGTGTGTGAGGCGCAAGGATGACCCGCAAGCACATTCACGCAGAGGGTCCGGGGCTCAGGCCCAACAGCATGGGGATCTGGCAAAACGAAGCCGGGTTTCTGCTCTACGAGGACGCGGAGCAGATCCAGCCGGGGGAGCATGTTCTGGCAGATCTTCCGGAAGCAGAACGAGACAGGAACTGCCACGAAGCCTATCAGTTCCTCATTAAGCAACACGATATGACGCGGGAGGAGTGGCTGGCCACTTGCGTTATTACAACCGAACAGCCAACACAGAAAGAGGGTAGGCATGAAGATTTTAACTGGGAAGAAGCAGACGCCACGCCGGTGCTTGTTATACGGCGTGCATGGGATCGGTAAGAGTACGTGGGCGGCTCAGGCTCCCAACGTGCTGATGATGGATCTGGAGGACGGGCTGGCTGACATTGCCACAAGCAAGACCCAGCATCTGACCACCATGGACGAGATCGAAGACGCTTTCCTCTGGCTCGCCCAGCAGGAACACGACTTCAAGACGCTAGCCATCGACTCAGCCGACTGGCTGGAGCGGATCATCCACCAGCGAGTGGCACAGAAGAACGGCAAGGCGACGGTGGGTGACATCCCCTACGGCAACGGGTACAAGCAGGCCCTGGGGGAGTGGCAGCAGATCCTGAAGCGATTGGATTATCTGCGGAATGAGCGGGGCCTGAATATCGTGCTTTTGGCCCATTCCAAGATCTCAAAGTTTGCTGATCCTGCTGGTGATTCTTATGACAGGTACACCCCATCTCTCCATGAAGCCAGCGCGGCTTTGCTTCAAGAGTGGGTGGACGAGTTGCTCTTCTGCCACTACAAGGTCCACACTCGCAAGGAGGACGAAGGCTTTGGCCGGGAGAGGACCGTTGCAGTGGGCGGGACTGAGCGAGTCGTGAAGACTTCAGAGACTGCCACAGCACTGGCAAAGAACAGACTGGCCATGCCAGCAGAGATCGGATTCAGTTGGGCGGCGTATGCTCAACATATGGCGGGGAACATCTCCGGCATTGTTGTTGATGGTTCGAGCAAGACTAAGGAGTAGGCACCATGGGAATGAATCTTGAAGGGTTTGACGCCACTAAGGTGGAGCCAGCGGGCGAGGGCTACGAGGCCCTGCCAGCAGGCAGTTATCAGGCTGTGATCGTCCACAGCGAGCAGAAAACGACCAACGCAGGCGATGGTGAGTACCTGAAGCTTCAGATAAAAATCGAAGGCCCCACCCATGCCGGGCGGGTCGTGTTCGATAATTTGAATCTGAAGAATCGCAGCGAGAAGGCTGTGGCAATCGCAAAGGCGACACTGAGCAGCATTTGCCGGGCCGTCAACGTGCTCAGCCCGAAAGACTCCTCAGATCTGCACGGGCGGACCCTCACAGTTCGTATCGGGTGTCGGTCGTACAACGGGCAGATTCAGAACGAGGTGAAGGGCTACGGGCCAGCGGGTGCTGGCGGTCACATGATCGCGGAAGCGTTCGCTGCTCCTGCGCAGGAGAAGCCAGACAGCCCGTGGTGAGTCCCGGTCTGGTGGCGGACTATTTTTCAATCTGATGGCCTCCGGCTGTGGCCGGGGGCCTTTTCCATGGAGTAGGCACCATGCAACCGAGGGAATACCAGGAAGAATCAAACGCGGCCATCTGGGACGCATTGCGGGACACTGACCAAAATCCTCTGGTGGTCCTGCCGACAGGAGCCGGGAAGTCTCTGGTCATTGCCATGATGATCCAGCAGGCCAGAGAGTACGGGGCGAGGGTGATGGTTCTCGCACACCGGAAGGAATTGCTCGAGCAGAATCACGACAAGATCAAACTACTCTGTCCGGGCATCAGCTCCGGATTGTATTCGGCCGGGCTCCGCAGGTACGACAGTGAATCAGATGTGATCTGTGCGGGCATCCAGAGCGTTCACCGGAAGGCTCTGGTTTTCGGGCGGCGTGAACTGGTCATCATTGACGAAGCTCATCTGATCAATGACATGGAAGATTCCATGTACAACCGATTCTTGACAGATCTGAGCCAGGTCAACCCGAAGCTGCGATGTGTGGGGCTGACTGCGACACCATACCGAACCGGGGAAGGGCTTCTGGCAGGCCCTGACAGGCTTTTCGGGCTGATCTGTTACGAAGCGTTCACCGGGGATCTGATCGGGCAGGGGTTTCTCTGTCCGCTGACGAATCAGCCAACAAAGAGGCCGGTTGACATCTCAGGCGTGGCCATCCGTGGCGGTGAGTTTGTGGCCAGGCAGATGGAGGCGGCTTTTGATCAGGCCAGCATTGTGGATGCGGCGTGTCAGGAAATCGTGGCCAGCTGTCACGATCGGCGGTCTGTTATCGTGTTCTGCAGCGGTGTGGATCACGCTGAGCATGTGGCCGAGACGATCCGTGGCATCGTCACAGACCGTGTGGAAGTGATCACAGGCCACACAGACAGACAGGAGCGGGAGCAGCATCTAAAAGACTTTCGGGCTGGGTTACTGCGGTGGCTGGTCAACGTGGATGTCCTGACAACGGGCTTCGATGCTCCTCGCGTGGATTGTGTGGCAGTCCTCCGGGCCACGATGTCACCAGGGCTGTTCTGCCAGATTGTCGGGCGAGGGCTGAGGATCTCACCCGAAAAGCAGGACTGTCTGATCCTGGACTTCGGCGGCAACATCGAGCGGCATGGGTCACTGGACGACCCAAACTATGGCCGCCACACTGGCGGGCGATCACAGAGCCAAGTCCAAGAAGAGACAGCACCACGGGAGAGCCAGGTGCCGGCAGAGATCGACTGTCCCCAGTGCGGGATCGGGATTCCTTCCCGGTTTGCATTCTGTCCAGAATGCGGAGCAGACATTCCGGACGCCATCAGGCACCAAGCAACGGCAGACACTGCCAGCCAGCTGGTGGGCGAGGAGGGACCAGTGGAGTGGGTGGTGGAGGATGTGTGGTATAGGGAGCACGAAAAGAAAAACAGCCCGGACGCTCCCACCACGCTCTGCTGTACCTATTGGATGCATCGACCCGGAGCGGATGGCAATCTGGAGCAGCAGCTGGTCAAGGAGTGGATCTGCTTTAACCACACGGGATTTGCACGCAGCAAGGCCGAGAAGTGGTGGGAGCGGCGTTCTCTGGTCAAATGCCCTGCGAGCGTCCGGGATGCCTTGGACATGATCGACCGTGGAGCGGTTAGGATTCCGGCCAGTATCCACACCCAGAAAGAGGGCAAGTGGCGGCGGGTGATCAACGCAGAATTTACCGACCCGCGACCAACGGAACTGATTGAGAGCGATTCAGCAGAGGCATTCTGGGACGATGGTGTCCCGTTTTAAGGGCATTGAAATGATCGAATTCCGAGACTACCACAGCCGTAAACTAATCGCGACAAGTCAGGAGACTGGCACAGACGCAGCTCCACAGGACGTTCTACGGGTAGACATGGAGAGTGGAGAAATCCGGGTGATGGTGGTCCACAGCCGGACAACGCATATCACAGAACAGCCCGAGAGGACCGTCCTCTGGGTTACACAGATGCAAGCAACCGACGACACGGAGTAGGCACCGATGGCACTGAATGATATTCCCGAAGAATTGCGGGACAAAAAGATCTGGATGCTTTGGCTCTCAGAGAACGGGACGAAAGTCCCCTACAGGACCGGAGGAGGCAGGGGCAGCAGCACAGATCCAACAGCGTGGACATCCTTCGAGATGGCACGCAAGCAGGAACATCTCTACACAGGGATGGCTCTGGCGATCAACTACCCTTACTGCGGAATTGATCTGGATGGCTGTCTGGATGCAGATGGACAGCTGGCAGACTGGGCAGCGGAGATTGTGGAGGCATTCCGGGGCGTGGCGTATGTGGAGATCTCTCCCAGCGGGACCGGGCTGAAGCTGATCACTCGAGCGCGGAAGCCAGAGGGCTCCAGATGCGTGGCAAAGATGGGGGAAGGGAAGTGTCAGGTCGAGATCTACGATCAAGGCCGATTCTGGGCCATGACTGGTAACGTTTGGCAAGGTTTGGCAGACATTGGGGACGGCTCTGAGGCTCTCAGGGGCCTCTGTGGGCGATTGTGGCCAGCGGAGCAGCCGAAACCACAGGCACAGCCACAGAGGCTCTCAGCAGGCTCTGGTGGCTCTCTGTGGGGCCGGGCGATGAATTACGTGGTCAACTGTGACAACGTTACGGAGGGAGGACGACAGACGGCAGCCTTCCAGCTGTCCGGGCATCTTTGGGCTATGGTCGGAGACATGGGCGAGCGGTTGACAATGGCCGAAGTCAGCCAGCTGGTCAGCGGGTGGAATGTTGGCAACTCACCACCACTGCCTGAGAAGGAGCTGGAGAGGGCAATCCGGAACGGCAAGGACCGCGGGACGCCACCAGCTGACAAGGCCAGCGAGGTGGTGAGTGTGCAGCCAGATCCCGGTGTGAATCTTTCCGGGATTCTCGGAGCCACTTCTGCTGTGGCCCCTGACACAGGATCAGAAACGCCATCGGAGAAGCTGGCCGATCCAGGGGGATTCCCTGCCGATCTGCAGCAGATTCCCGGGCTGATCGGAGATCTGATCGACTTCAACCTACGGACAGCCCACTACCCGCTTCCAGAATTGGCCCTTGGCGGGGCGCTCGCGCTGATGTCCACGTTGACCGGGGGCAAGGTGCAGACCAGTAAACGGGCAAGGACCAATCTTTACGTTCTTGGGCTGGCCCCCTCCGGGGCTGGGAAGGATCACAGCAGGCAACTGAACACGCGGGTTCTGGCAGAGTGTGGGCTGGCCAACAGGATCGGCCCAGAGGCTATCGGGAGCCATGCGGGCATCATCAGCCAGATGGACGCGGAATGGTGTACGCTGTTCCAGATTGATGAAATCGCACATCTCGTACACGCCATGCAGCACAAATCGGCCCCACATCTGGCCCAGATCTCAGCCAGGCTGATGACCATCTACAGTTCAGCAAACAAAGCATTCTGCCCGATGGACGCCTACGGGGACAGGCAGAAGGTGAAAACGCTGTCATATCCTCACTGTGTGATCTACGGGACCAGCGTCCCAGAGGGGTTCTGGGAGGCAGTCACCGAGGAGAACATGAAGAACGGGCTGATTGGTCGGTTCCTTGTGTTCGAGGTGGATGATTACGTGGACTACCAAGATCCAGAGGCAGACGACAGGCTCCCAGACTCAATCCTGAACGCAGCCAAGGCGTGGGCACAGCTCCAGACTCACGGCGGCAATCTGGACGGGGGTGGAGGCCATCCGAAGCTGATCGACTGGGCTCCGGGGGCATATGAGCGGATGAAGGACCATTCACTCAGTATCAGCAATAAGCGGAAGACAGAGGACAGGGTAGTGGCGGCGATCTGGTCCAGAGTGGCGGAGAAGACAACGAAGCTGGCCATGCTGCTGGCCTGTTCGAGATTCTGCGGTGAGGACTGGCCAGAGATCACGCTGGACGATGTGGGCAGGGCTATCCGGCTGAACAACTGGATCACACGGAAGATGCTCTGGCAAGCAGACAGGCACATTTCACAGAGCGACTTCCACAAAGATTGTCAGCACGTCCTGCGGAAGTTGCAGGACCATCGTGGATGGATGACGCTGTCCACATTGACCCGGAAAACGCGGCGACTGAACCCGCGAGATCGGCAGCAAGTCCTTCAACATCTGCTCACAGAGGGGTCCATTGAGGCTGAAGAAGTGGCCCAAAG
>Ga0208898_1002477_pt1 | contig 11317 bp, 13 predicted proteins | sample VirMetDEL_Mar_4_FD_184513 | JGI IMG/M metagenome (GOLD analysis project Ga0208898, IMG submission 184513) | Aqueous microbial communities from the Delaware River and Bay under freshwater to marine salinity gradient to study organic matter... | ecosystem: Environmental > Aquatic > Marine >...
AGAGTGCATCCATGCCGACTCGATTCATCTGAGCCAGGACGATCAGGTCAATCTGCAACTCTTTGGCGCAAGTCATCAGCTTGTAGGCTCTTTCTTCCATCATTGATGCGTCAGAGGTGGGCGCACCTTTGTGGCGTCCAAGGCAATGGAAGTGGTCAATGAATGCCGCTCTCATCTCTGGGTTCTTTGCCTTCATAGAGCGCAAGCTGTTGATTACGGCGTCAACGTCGGCTCCCCATGGCGTCTCAACTAGCATCTTGCCACCCTTTTCCTGGATTTTAGCTGCAGCTTGAGTGATACACATGGCGTCCCGCTCTCTGGTAGAACCTGGTGACTCAATTGCGCCGACAGAAACCCAGTCGGTATTGCTGTTGACAGCGCTTGTGGCGGATGCCCAGATCCTGGCGTAAATTGCATCCTTGTCTAGCTCGGCGGAAACAAAGCCAACAATGAGACCCTGGCAGGCCAATCTTACAAAGGCATGAACAGCTAGCTGAGTTTTGCCCACGCCTGTGTTGTGGGTCACGGTAAAATCTCCTAGCAGGAAGAGGTGATCAGGGCCACTTAGGGTGAATCCGTAGTAGTCGCCCATACCCACGGACTCGACCTTAATACCAGTGTTAAGGACGTTCTTCCTCTGTTTGCGAGGGGCGCATTGCTTACGAGCTACTTTTGTGGGGATCTTGTGAGTATCACCAGAAATCGTGATCCGATGATAGGTCCCAACGAAGTCAATACTTTTGATTCCTTTCTGGCACGGCTTCGTATACGCGGCTAAGCCAAGAGACCTTGCAACGAAGACTACATCTTCAGCCAGTTGTTGGTCTTTGAAGACGAGATCGAAACAGTTGTTACTCACGTAGCCATCAGTATCAATGATCCCAGCGAGCAGTTGAAGCCTGTCTTTTTGGGAGGCGCGTTTGTATTCAACTGGGATAAACTTGCCCTGCTCGACGAAGCGATTCTTCTTGAGATAACTCGACAAAGGGGAGCCAGCGATACGGTAATCCCGGCAGCCCGACTGCTCTTTCACAGACACCTTGAACGGCTGGGCCCAGGAAAGCAGGCTCTGTTCAACCTCTTTGTCGGACAGGGTGAACAATGGATTATGGCGTGAACCATCACCAAGCCAAACTCCCATCAAGTAGGGAGGTAGGACTTGTTCGGAGTTGTCGACCCCGTGAAAATCCACTGCTCCACTGCGCCACCCTTTGAGGAGGTGCTTCTTCTTGGCGCTAAGGGACAGATAATCGCTGACAGTCATGTTCACTACGTCCCCTTGGTCGTACTTAACCCCATTGATCTCCTTCTTCCAGTCAGTCCCATCGTGCGTAAGGCGCAAGCTTAGGATATGAGACTTATTGACTACATACGAATCCCCTTTGACTGGGTTAACCCTGAACATCTCCTCCTGGCCACTGGAAGCCGCTGTAACCAGTCTGGGAGTCCCGTCTGGGCCAAGTACCTGCTCGCCCACTTCGACGTCCTGTACAGCCCTCACAGAACCATCCGCCATAATGACTGGAGTGTCCTTAGCCAGGCAACGTGCCGCGAGTGTAAACAGTCTCCCTCCAGCGTCCTGACCTGGACGACGCACGCCACCTTCCATATCTATGTCCATTGCCATGATACCCGTGCTTACCGGCTCCTGCTGCCCCCTGGCGTTGATGATCCGATTCAGGATACTTGCATTGTCGTCTGCAAAGAGATCCTCCACGGCGTCTACAGCGTTGCCTTGGTTGCCAATAGAACCATGCAACATGCCCAAGCATTCCATGAGCCTCTGTTGTTGGAACTCGATCTGCTTTTCGAGCTTGCCTTTTGTCCTTTCGGCTTGAGTGGCAGCGTGCTGGGTCTCTTCGTAAACGGCTCGCACCCTTGCTTGTCGCAAAAGGTCTAGGGCGACGTTCCATTCTGAGTTGGCATCGCCGTATGCTGCCATTGTCTTAGTGTCTGATAGCTCGCTAATTGTCTGATTGAATTCAAGAGTCCCAACTATTCGACTGCCTTCATTCAGCTCTGCATATTTTCGGATCAAGACCTCGCGGCTGATTAGTGAGCCATCGCGCTCTCCCGTGAAGGTCAGGTCAATCTCTCTGCCAATGGCCTTGAAGACGTTTGTCGACCACATGGTTTCAGGAATGTTTTGACCATGGCCGATACCAAAAGCAATCCTCAGGTCAGCCCAAAGTTCTCTCGCGAGGCCGCTAGGGGAGGAAAGGACGCGGCAAAGGACGATGGCTTCCTGGTCGGTGGTGTCGTCCTCTTTTGCTGTAGTGGTGGGCTGGATTTTCTCGATGATACGGGCCATGCCCATGATGGTTTCGACTTCTTCTTTCTTGCAGCCAGTAATCTTGTCTCCTGAGGCCTGGAGAAGCCCCAGGTCTACTGCTTTTTGGATGTAATGCGGAAATGTCATAGGTTAATCAGGGAGGGTGTTTTCACTATACCAGGTCAGGCAGGCGTGTAGCGCAGTTTCCGGTTAACCATCTGGCCGGTCCAGTAGAAGACGGCTTTGCCTTCGTACATCTCTTCAGCGTAGTAAACGTAGACAGTACCACCCTTGCGTGTTGAGGTGTCATGGTCATAAACCTCGTCGACCGTAGGCAATGTCAGGCGTTCTACCTTGTCCCAGGAGTATTGCGGCCAGGCTTCGTTGTACCACTTGAGCACTGCCTTGTCGTCTGCAAACGAGAACTTAACAGCAGACTTTCCATCTTTGTAAAGTTTTTCAATGTTCTGAAACTTCTTGTCCTCGATGTCGGTTCCCCAGCCAAACAAGTTATGGATCTTGAGTGTCTTACCCTTGTACCAGTCGTTGACCTTGCAGGCTGCTAAGACTCGTTCGATCATCTCGGGGTAATCGGGCCGCTCAACCTTAAGGCGCTTTGCCTGTGTTTCAACTGCGATGAATGCCGACAGGTGCATCTTGGAATCCATCAGCATGAACGAATCAGGCTTGTGCTGGTTCCAGGCCTCCTCGATCTGCTTCATGGATTCTTTCTGTGAGACTCCACTGGGCTTGCGAGGAGCTTCCTTCGCCACTTTTTCCGCGACGCAGGGCTCATCGGCTTCCTCGTCCAGTAAAACCTTTTCCGTCGGGATCAGCAGGTGGCACTCATTGCGATCTACGATCGCACCGCCAACTGACTGCAGCCTCTTGACTGACTTGATGAACGTGAAGTAGGAAACCCCCAGTTTCTGGGCAATGCCTTTAACGCCTCCAGGGATGTCGCAGTCGTAGCCTCTGCACACCGAAGCAATCTGCATCCAGGTGATTTTCTGGGCTGGGGTCAGGATCTCGTTTTCGATCAGATCATTCGGCACCTTGGTGAAGTAGCCACCAGAAGTGTCTGGGTGGATGATTTTCATGTGGTTTCAGGGGGGACTGATAACTCCATCCTACCATAGTTGGACAGGTTGTCCACTGGACACGTTGTCCAATTTCAGTGGACAGGTTGTCCATCGCTGTTGGACAGATTGTCCATTTTTAGTGGACACGTTGTCCACCACATCTATATATAAGATTTAAAGAACTACATAAGATAAAACCAATACTACGCGCGTGAGGGGATTGGAAGATTAGTCCATGCGAATGAAGAGGCCATCGAACTGGAGGGAGATCGTCAGACCCGCCTACGAGGAGGGTGGTGTTTCTATTGGTCGGATGATCATGTATGACCGTAGCAAGGAGCCAGAGATCTGGAGTCTTATCGGCCCTGCTGACATCTGGCCCCGTTGGTATCTCTACGCCTTTGCTACCTTGTATCGGGAAGACAACCCGAAGGAGTACGAGCGGCAGAAGCGCAACAAATGCAACGCCAAGCATCGAGCTGCACGCAAAGCTGGCATGATGGAGGAGAGCCGAAAGCAAGCCCGCGAGGAGCTTGGCCGTAGGCAGACCCGTAAAGATGCGGGAACCGAAACCTAGACCCCAGGAGGGACACGATGCCCCGACGGTGCATGGTAGAATGAAGCTAGCGACGGACACAAGCGCCGAAGCCAACAATACTAAAAGCTCGGAGCCTGTGCGGAGGGGGACGAGACACATGGGGTAAAGAGGCCCTATAGCCCAACAGTCGAAGAGAGTCCTGGTAACTCACTCTTGCAGGTGAGTCAGCCATCCTCGAAAAGGACCCATAAGCCTTCCAAGCGGAGCAGGTGTTGCAAGGATGATGCGGCCAGCCCAGTTATCGGAGATTGATCAACTTTCAACTCAGCCGCCAGCAGTTCCCGCACGAGCTGTCCTGGAAACATTACGAACCCTTGCTCGACCGCATTCGGGCAGGGGATTTCGTAGTATGGCGTGAACATCCACGTTCTTGCCACGACTTGGCTTGTATGATAAGCTGGGAGGGTAAACCTCCAAGAGGAATCGAAATGACTGCCATCCCCCATCTAAAGGGCCTGATCACCAAGGATATGGTGAAAACAATCGGCTCAGGATCGTATGCGGCGGAATATTGCCCATGGAGCAAGATCGCAGAGCTGATGCAAGTTCACGCTCCTGGCTGGATGCCCGAGTGCGTACCCAATACTGATGGCGACATCCTGCATAAAGCTCCTGTCGGCGGCTACCTGCAAATTCGCTTTGTTCATCTTGATGGAACGGCAACTCCTGCCTATCAGCAGGCTGTAATGGACAACCGTCACAAGAGCATCCCGTACGACAAGATCTCTTCACGGGACATCACTGACACTCAACGCCGTGGGTGGTGCCTTGCTGCTGCAGCCGTGTTCGGCATTGGTGTAGAGATGTGGACTCGTGACCCGCTGGAGTCTGGCTACCGTCATGACGCTGAGTCTGCCCCTGAGTCTACCCCCGTCTCTGCCCCAAAGGCTGCCCCGGCTGCGAAAACGGCGGCCCCTGCTCCGGTGTCTGGTGGCACTTCTGAGGCAACGGAGGAGACGTTTCGCGAAGCGGCTCTGGCGAAAGGTGTCCACACAGTCGCAATCGACAAGCTCGTCGAGATCGTCAACACCAAGCTCGGCGGCGACTTCGCAAAGGGCATCGAAGGGGTCCTGGCAAAAAGCGCGGATGACCTCAACGCCAAGTATGCCCCCAGCGACGACGCAGGCGAAGAGTGGTGATCTAGATCAGGCCTGCTTATTGTTGGCCCAATTCTTTAAAGGTAAAGTTATAGCCTGAGCCTTGCGCTCGGGCTTTTTTGTTGGTACTATGTAAAAGTAAACCTCAACGAGGAACCGAAATGACTGACGCACTCACCTATTGGCTCAACAACGCTGGTCGCAAACAGCTCGACAAAGAAACGACTCACGAGTTACTGGTCAAGCTCTCCAAGTTAGAGAAGGGCAGCAAGGAGTACACTAAGACCTTCAACCGAATTGTGGAGGGCAACCTTCTGCTTGTAGCAAAAACAGTGGAAACACTTTGCCGCCAGCGCTCCTCACTTCATTGGGGAGGCGAGGTCAGCCTTGACCTGCTGCAGGCTGGCTACTTTGGTCTCACGGTGGCCGTCGAGCGCTTTGACGTTACCCGCAAGTGCCGCCTCTCTACTATCGCTGTGCCATGGATCCGCCAGCGCTGCTGTCGTTGGCTGAATAACTTCGGAAACGCTGTGTACGTGCCTGAGAGCACTCTGAGGGCCGCCTACCACTTCAAAAAGCATGGAGTCTTAGCAGACAAGCTAAACCATCCCAAGGACAAGGCTCGTGTTTTTCAAGCTCTTGCCAGTATCAACGCAACGTCTCTTGACAAGAAGACTGGAAGCGAGGAAGACACCACCCTTGGTGAGCTTCTCCCCGCTCCAGAGGTAAAGCCAAACGAGCTCACCGCTTCTGACCGTCGTATCCTTGAGTTGAAGGAAATCATGGCTAAGGCCGGTATAGAACCCAAGGTCCAGGACCTGATGGTTGCTTATGCGGACACTGGTCGCGTTCAAACCGCTGCTAATCGCGTTAACATGACTCCTGCTCGTGCTGGTATCAAGATCAAGGCAGCTATCGCCCAGTGCCAGGCAGTCGCCTGATATACTGGGATTGTAATTACCTCTACGAGGAATCGAAATGGCTTCAATCTCACTGGGCGGCAAGATCACTGGCAAGCAAGGTGAACCCGCTGTTACCGTGCGTGAATTCGGCAATGGCGGCAAGATTGCTAAATTTTCTATGGTCGATAACGAGTACTTTTACTCAAAAGACGACGAGAAAAAGGGTCAATTTTACGCTGTAGAAGTGACCGGCAAGGCTGCTGATATTGTGGCCGACCGTCTCGAGCGTGGCGATCGTGTCGCTGTTCATGGTCAACTGGTTCAACGTGATTACAATGATCGAACCTACTTAGACGTAAAGAACGCGCGAGTTACGTTTCTAGAAGGCCGCAAAGATGGCGCTTCTGGTGGAACTGATCTTTTCTAATAGGCAAGCTAGGAAACCCTTTCTGACCGAACGATCTTGGGCTCCCTTTACAGGGGGCCTTTTTCGTGTATAATGGATTCATACCCAACGGAGAAACCCTATGAACATCTACGAAGCCGAAATGGCCCCAGGTACTACTGGTGTACTGATTGACGACACGCCGAAGCTGACGACAGCAACGGTTCGCCCCTTTGTCTGGTCGATCCTGATGTTCAGGACTGGCGTCAAAAGCTGGGAAGTCGTAAATGCGTTGTCTGCTGTCTGCAGTGTAGACGACATGAGGGTTCACGACGAAGACGAAGAAGAGCGTACCTGGGCAGAGATCTGCGTGGACACAGTTCTTGCTGAGATGGTCATAGAAGGTCTGCTTGACTACAACGACGAGGAAGACATGTGGGTGCTCCGCTACTCCCCTCAAGTGCTCCCTACGGTGATTAAAGCTGTTGCGGGGGTGAATGGTCGGATGCCTCAGCACTTCCTGCTTGAAATGGCACAGGAGCAGCGCTGACATGGCCCGCTATGGAAGGCAACGCAGAGCTAAGCGTAAGCGCAGGGAGCGCGAACACGAGCAATGGTTTAAGGAGCAATCAGAGGAGGCCCTAGACCCCAGGGGTGGCGAATTCGTCGTCCTTGTCTGGCCTGGTCCCACTAAGTCTGAGCCGATGAACTACTACAAGGCAATGGCCTTGTGGAAAGAGTCAGAAAAGGCTATGGTGTTCCGTAAGAACGATTTCTTTTGCAAGCAAAGCAATGGGTAGGACACTTTCCGATGGCAATTTCAAACCGAAGCCTTCTGTTGTTGCCAGGCAGGAGTTTATGCAGCAAGAGCCGCAACCTATGCGCTCGATGGCAAAAGGGACCGAGGTTCATGTCCGCTGTGGAGCTGGCTGGGCCAAAGGAACCGTGATAGAGTGGAGAAGGAATGGCATAGTATGCTATCTACCGAGGACTCGCGAATACCGCACTGTCTTCGACAACCGTTCCATCCGACTACCAGGAGATCCTCGATGGTGAGAAAAAGAGACCATTCCGCCTATACTTCTTGGGCAAACATGAAGCAAAGATGCTTCAACAAAAACAAGCCAGAGTACCATCATTATGGAGGCAGAGGTATTGGCGTATGCCAGGAATGGCTTGAGTTCGACAATTTTGCAAAGGACATGGGAGAGCGACCTCCTGGTTTAACGCTTGAGCGTCGAAATGTTAATGGAAATTACTGTCTGGAGAACTGCTTCTGGGCAACAAGAGAACAGCAGGACTATAATCGGCGTGGCTACGGAGCCTGTTCGTCGAAATGGGTAAGAAAGGTTAAGAGCGGTCGCTATGAAGCACGTTTTACGCATCCGATACTCAAGGAACTGATATCCTGTGGTTATTACGACACAGAGTTGGCAGCACATACGGCTGCTTGCGCCTGGAAACTTGCAACTTTTTGGAGGATTTGAAATGTCTGACATGGTGAACCGCCCCGCTCACTACTGCGAGGGCCGTAAATACGAACCACTGAAAGTTATCTCCGACTGGGAGCTCAATTATCGGCTCGGCTCAGCATTGAAATATATCTCCCGAGCTGGTCGCAAGGACCCCTCTAGGACGGTCGAAGACCTCAAGAAGGCAATCTTCTATCTAGATAGGGAAATCGAAGCTCTGGAGGGCACACGGGCGCCTTACAGCGTGACCTACGAGGACGTACTGCAGGATTATGCAGTATGTGCGGCCAGTGGCGAAGAACTGGTGGTCGAGTATGGCGTTCAGGACGTCGATGATCAACAACTGGACTACTGGGAAGCCGCTGACGACGAATGGGTGGCCTTCTGGGACTCTGATGATGATTACATGTGGGACCCGTCTCTGGGGCCTGTTGAGATCCCAGCAGAAGAGGTTAAGGAGATTCTCGCCAAGAAAGACCTTGATCGGTTCAGCGATGACGAGATCGTCAGCACGGTTGAGCGCCGTGGCATGGTCATTGGATTCAAGAAGAACGGCGACAGCTGTGTTCTGAGGAATGGTCAATGTGCATAGCGCTCGGTATTGTCTGGCCCATCTTGGGGTCAATCGCCTTCCTCGGTATCTTAGGCGAGATTAGCTGGCACTTAGATGATTACACTCGAGATCCGTCATCCTCTTTTCAGCAAGGCGAGACCTCGAGTAGCAAACGGTAGGGCTTATATGCCAAAGGCCTACCGTGACAACCAGACTCAGCTCCTGGCTAAGATCAAGGAGCAGTACGACGGGCCTCCATTAGAGGGGCCCCTTCGTGTTGAAATCGAACTACGTGGCGAAGGGCGTGGAGATATCGACAACATTGTCGGCGCCCTGTTTGATACCGTCAACAAAGTACTTTGGACTGACGATAGAGTAAGCATTATTCCTCAGCTCGAGGTTAGCTGGCAGAAGGCCAAAAAAATTGACTCCTGCTGGAAGATCAAGATTTACATGTTAGAATGTCAAGAGACCTTACTTTGAGGAAAAGTGGAAGTAGCTTACAACCAGAGCGAATTTGACTACAGGAGAGAGGAAGGCGTTAACCAGTCGAGTCTGAAAAAGATCCTGGAAAGTCCAGCCCACTACCAGGCAGCGTTGAAAAACAAGCTGATTCCTACTCCTGCGATGGAGATGGGTACAGCACTCCACTGCCTCACACTAGACGGTAGAGAAGCTTTTGATCGCCAGTACGTTCTGAAGCCAGCAGACATCAAGTTGACCACCAAGGAGGGCAAGGAATGGAAGGCCGCTCAAGGTCGCAAGAAGATTCTCAACACTGGCGGAAAGGATGATGCCTGGAATAGCGTTCTGGGCATGGACGAGTCATTGCGTCGCCTGGCCTACTTTGACCCTTCTCAGCCCGATTACATCAAGTACAACGAGGTCTCTGTCTACTGGGAATGGGAGGGCGTGCCGTGCAAGGCTCGTCTTGATCGGGTGGACATCGAGAATAACTTGGTGCTTGACCTGAAGACCACCGACAGTGTGGAGCCAGAACTCTTCACAAAGAAGGTCGTCGGCCTAGGGTATGACTTTCAGGCTGCCGCGTATTCCATCGCCGCAGAGGCCGCATTCGGGAAGCCGTTCAAGTTCATCTTTGCTTGTGTGGAGCGCAAGGCTCCGTATACTGTCAGCCTATTCGAGGTCTCTGATGAGATGATGGAGGAAGGGAAGAGGAAGTTCGACCGCGCTATTAGGATTTACAACGAATGCCAGGCCAGTGGCGAATGGCCTAACAAACCTGCTATGATCAACAAATTGACCTACCCATCCTGGTACCATCCTCATGGTAGAGTGGAAGAGTCGCCAGAGGACATTTTCTAATGAAAATCACCATCGAGCAAGACGGCCAATGGTGGGACTATAATGTCTACCACGAGAAGCGCCATCTTTGCGGCACTGCTTCCGATCTAAGTGACGTCCTGGGTGCTATCCTGGATGCATCCGATCGGATCAAAGAAACCCCACGCAACACACGGAGGAACCCATGAATCGCGAAGTCCACACCGCTAAGCTTGTTTCAATTACTCCCAAGGCAGAGGAGAACATCGTCTACATGGCCAGGGTGTCCAATCCTCAAAACCAGCACAACAGCGAGACAGCGCCACGTCTGATTCGCTACCTGCTCAAGCACAAGCACTTTTCGCCGTTCGAGATGGCCACCATGCAAGTGGAGATCAACACCACCCGTGCCATTGCTGCTCAGATCCTGCGCCATCGCAGTTTCTCTTTCCAAGAATTCTGCTTGGCTGGGAATGCCAGGATTACGGTCTCTAACGGCTCTGGCGGTGTCCAGCGGCTGCCGATCGAGGATCTTTACCAGAAGTGGAGCAACCCCTCCTTCAAGGCTCGCCATGCACGGTCTTATGACGATTCTGTTGGCCGTTTCATCGAGGCTCCCATCCTGTCCGTATATGAGTCTGGTGAAAAGCCTGTCTATCGGTTCCAGATTGGCAAGCGCAGTATCGACTGCACTCGCGAGCACCGTGTTCTGACTCAAGAGCGCGGTTTTGTTGAATTTGGAGAGGCCTACGACAACGGTCTGACGGTAGCCCTTAACGGTGCGGCTGCAGAGCCCCTCCCTTACCAGGATCCGAAGGTGTTGGCTGATAACGCCTGGATGGGATCGACTCGCTTTGCTGAAGAGTTCGGTATCAAGCCCGTAACGGCTCGGAAATGGTTCAGGGAGCATGGCATTGCCCCGTTTAATCCAGCCAATGCTCCAAGATCAGCGGTAGACGCATCTTTCTCCGCTAAGAAGACCTCATTCATGAAGTGGGCGCGGGAGAACGTCAGAAAGGGTGCTTGCGATGCATGTGGTCACGATGGGTCGGCATCTCGCCTTGAGGTAAGCCACGTCATCGCTCATGATGGAAGCCCAGCACTGTGTTTCGACGAGAATAACCTTCAGACACTGTGTGCAAGCTGCCATCGACAGCACGATATCGAGGAGCAGGGCAAGCATTACGGCTGGACGCTGGGGATGACCGCGAAGTGGGGAAAGATCGACTCTCAGACTTACCTGGGCGTTCAGATGACCTACGACATCGAGATGGATCACCCTACGCATAATTTCGTAGCTGACGGTGTTGTCGTCCACAATTCACAGCGCTACAGCTCTGCTGGCGACCTGCCTTCCATCGGACTGCCCCACCTGCGGTCACAAGACCTCAAAAACAAGCAGGCTAGCCACGACGATCTCGATCCAGAGATGGTCGAGTTAATGAACAAGCAAATCCAGCAGCTGTACCACAGCACCTTTGACTACTACGAGTACCTGCTTGATCGCGGTGTTGCCAAGGAATGCGCCAGGTCCATTCTGCCTCTTGGTACGCCCACTAGGATGTACATGTCAGGCACAATCAGGTCGTTCATTCACTACGTTCAGATCCGTGCTGGAGAAGAAACCCAGCTAGAGCATCGCTTGATCGCTCAGGACATTAAGGACATCATG